>UMHV01011942.1_pt1 | contig 45727 bp, 38 predicted proteins | sample 1965621 | NCBI WGS metagenome assembly UMHV01 (sample SAMEA4836108, study PRJEB28245) | human gut metagenome | biome: gut microbiome; material: fecal sample | place: Denmark | collected 2008 | reverse complement strand
CATCAAAGGACAGGATTTCATACTCGTTTGCGCCGAGATAGACAGTGCTGCCGAGATGGTACTCATATCGCTCATTTTTCGGCTCTGCCTTTTCGGACGGTGCGGTAGACAAGATTTCTCTGTTCCTGCGTTCCTCGGCAAGTGCTGCACGGCGTTCCTCCTGCTTTTGCAGCCACTCAGGATACTGTGCCTTTTCCTTGGGGTTCAGGTAACGGTCGAGTTTTATCAGTTCGGCAATACGCTTCTCCACCTGACTCCATTTCAGGTCGATATGAGGTTTATCGCTTCCGATGCCTTTAGAAATACGGATACCCTTACCGTCGTGCTGCTCATCAATATCGGCTCCGACAATAGCCGGATAGACGCCGCCCCAGCCATATTCATTTTTAAGAAAATCTGCGTTTTCCTTTGCAGACAGGCTCTTTTGGAACTGCTCATAGATTCGCATTTTCCCCTCAGAGATGCCGCTGCCACGGGTGAGAACAGCATCGATAATCTCCTGAGAGAAAGCAAAAGCAGAGGGCTTTCGTTCCTCTGCTCCTGCTGTCATCAAGCTCAACTGCCCGTCAATGGACGGCAGCGGCTTCATCATGTCCTGCAACTCTCCAAGCAGCCGCATCGCTTCAAAGTGCTGGGCAATTACGCCCCAATCATAGAAACTCTGTGCCGTGCGGGAGAGATAACTGCCCTCCCAAAGCTGCAACACATTCTGATAGGTCTTGTAGCCCACACGCCGTCCATCTCTCAGAATGACCTCGGTGTAGTCGTTGTTGAAAATGCGCTTGATATAAGAAATACGGGCGTTCTCATCAGCGGTAGCTTCAAAGAATGCCCGTATCTCGTCTTTGCTTGCTTTCAGGTGCGGCGTGGTGCCGAGGATTTCACGAACGGTGTCGTCGCCGCCAAAGAACGGCAGGCTTTTATCCTCGTGACTTCGGTCGTAATAGTCTAAGCGAAGATAACCTCCGCCATCACGATCTCCTGAACCCGGCTCCGGATACTGTTCATCTTCCGAACCCAGCTCATCATATCTGTCGCTTTCAGATTCTCCGTTACGCCCTCCGACGCTGCCATCTGCTCCGTCAGCATCTGTTCCATCTCGTTCGCTCTGCGCTCCGTGTCGTTCAGATGCTCGTTCAGGGCGCAGCTCGTCAGCAGGTTGTAGTAGCGTACCTTGTGATGCTCCTTCAGGAACTTCTTCCGCATCCGGGCGTACCTGCCCATCGACAGCTCCGGCTGCTCCGGCATTGTCAGATCGGGGAGCAGATAATCCCCCTGCATCGTGTAAGTGATCTCGTTCATCATCAGGACTCCTTTCGGTTTTTTCTTTGCCTACATTGTAATCGGCTTTGGTTTTCTCTGCAATTATGCGATTTTGACGGTCGAGGGCAAGAATGGTGCGGGAAATCTCCGCAAGTCCCATCTCCGCAATATCGCTGGTGGCATAGCCGAGGGCGTTCAGCGTGGCAGGCGTCGTAAAATTCACCACATCCCGAAGATCATCGGGTTCAAAGTATTCTCCGGCTTCAATGCCCAGGCGGGTCATCGTCATATAGGCGACGCTGTTTCGCACCACCGTTTTGAAAATGTGGGTGATTTCTTCTTCGGATACGCCGTCCAGGAAACTGTCTTTCACGCTGTAAATCAGATCGGGGAGATAGTCGGGGATGTTGTCCTCTACGGCATTTCTCGCCGCCGACTCGATGGCAACGGCAAGGGTTTCCTTGTCGTTCAACTCTCCGAAGGTACTTTCCAGCGTATCGATCACTTCTGCCGTGTATTCGTCCCGCATTTGCCAAATGGGAACTCTGCGGGAAAAGCGGCTTGGATGCGTGTCGGAAATATCGAAGTAGTGGACAAGCCGCTGGCGGCGTTGGTCGGCATCCTCAAAGACGGCAATGCCGTGTGCTCCACGGTTGACCCAACGCCCGAACTTCTGGTTCCAGTCGTCGATCTGAAGAACGGCGGTGGCGTCCGGTCGCTGAGCGTGAACCAAAAGTTGCTCATCAAAACGCAGACGGTAGTTGTAGCAGGCAGAGCGCAGAAATGCCTCCCAGCTTGCGGGGCTTGCAACGACCGTTTTGCAGGTTCGGTTATACAGCTCCGAAATGAAGTCGTATTTTCGTGCCATCGGCGGACACCTCCTTATCGTTCATAGTCTTTGGGCTTGATGGCTTTGCCGTTCTCATCATAGCTCTTGGGTTTGGCGGCAATGGAGTCCCACCGAATCATAGAACCGGCAAGCATCGCCTGTTCCTGTGCCTTAGTCACGCCCAGCTTCTCATTGAACTTATCCTTAATCGCTTCGTTCTCCACACGGTTCCCATCGTTAAACCTTGTGGCGGTATAGCCCTTTTGCCAGCGGTCGATTTGAATGACTTCGCCGGTAGACGGGAGTATGGAATAGCACATCGGAGGCAAGGGCGGCTCCATTGGAGCGTAGGTACAGCCGCCTTGCTCCATACGCTCGGCAAACTCGCAAATGTGAAAGAGATTGCGTCCGACCTCTGTGTGATAGTTGTCAATATAGCGGCAGGGATAGCTTTCCGTCTTACCGTCACGGTCGGTCACAATGATGCGCTCTCCGTCCGGGATACGGAACAACTCTTTATAGTGGCTGTCAATAAAGCGAATGTCCCGGTTGGCTTCTTCGATGTGCTTGTCCAGCCATTCCTTTACATAGCAGAGGCAGTAGAAGTTATAGTCGCCCCTCGTTGGATTACAGCGAAGCACGAACGCATATTTCTCGGTATCTGCTCGGAAGCCGAACTCAGTGGTATAAGCACCCTGCATTTCGCTTTCCTTGTTCTCACGCCCATAACGCACCATCTGAGAACGGCTTTGAAGCAGTCCGTACTCCTCGGAGCGCAGGGCGTTGATTACATCGTCCAAGTCCCGCTTGAACTCATCGCTTTTCCATTGCGGTCGGGTATCAAACCAAGTGGTATAAAACTGATCGCCGCTTGAGCCGAAGTCCCCACGCAGATAACCGATATTGCCTGTATGCCCTTGAAGCTGCGAGCTTTGAGTGTAGGTGTACTTACGTTCGGGAATGGTCAGCGGTCGCAGTGTGAAATCTGTCATTATCTTGCGCCCCTTTCTTGCGGTATTCGTTGTTTCGGGATGTCAAAGCCGTAAACGGCGGCGATCTCATCCCCAAGTCGCCGGGTCAGCCGGGTAATATCGGCTCGTGTGGCTTTGCCGTGATAGATTTTATCTCTCAGGTTTTCCATCTGTGTCTCGGAAACGCCTTCCTTAAACACTCGGTAGAGATAGTGATTTGTGCCGTCGTGGTGGGCGGCATCGGCACGAAGATCGCCGTACTTATCTACATACCATTCGGTATAGTCGGTATCGGCATACAGGCAATCTCGGATGTTGCCGGAGGGGATGTCCTTGTAGCCCATCACTCTGCCGTTCCATCTGCCTATGTCGCCAATGACAATGATCGGCTGGGAAAGCTGGATGTTGAGGTTCGCTCTCTCGTCGTAAAGGTAGTCGCCGTTGGTTTCCACCATCCACTCATAAAGTGCCTGCTCATCATTCGGATTGTCGTCCAGTTCATTAGCTTTAAGGAACTCCTTGTAATCCTCTCGCCAGTCGTCCACATCAAGGTTTTGGTTGCTCCAAATGATGTGGCGGTCACTCGGTCGTGTCGCTTGGCTCATCTGTTCCACCTCCCAAGTATGAGAAAAGGCGGTTCTTTGCAACCTGCTCCTGAAGCTCGGTGATGACCGTCATATCCGGCACGGTCACATCGGGGATTTTCAGAATCGTCGGCAAGGTCAGCGCCTTCAAGTCTTTTTCGGTTTTACAGCCTGCGTCAAAGAGCTTTGCCAGCACCTTCATTTTCTGCTGCAAGCCCTGTTCGGCTGCGGTTTTCTTTGCTGCCATAGATGTTTACCTCCTTATCGTTCTTGTCCCTTGGTTTTGTGCTTACGGCTGATAGCAGCCGCTTTTTCTTTTGCCCAATCTGGCATACGCTCCGGCTTTACTTCACCCAGCACATCCATACGCTCATAGCGGGTATCCTTACCGTCATAGAGGTTTCTGCAAAACACAGCGCTGCCACGGGCATTTGCCGAAGCACCAAAACCGCCGGTCACAAGATAAAGCTGCCGGTCAGCTCTTTGATACTCCGGCTTGAGAACAGCCGGATTGATGGCAATGATTTTGCCGTTGATGTCGTTCTTATAGTGGTCGGGGATGCAGTCCGCTTGGGTGATAACCGTCACGGGAATATCCAGCTTTTCAACCTCTGCTCGAAACCTCTCGGCGTCTTGCTTGATGCGCTCTGCAAAGAACAGCGCTGCATCAATATAGTCGTCGCCAACGGCACATTCGGTAAACTTCTCAAAGATGTCGTTGCGCTCTCCGTAGCAGCAGAGGAAGCGTTCGCCGTTGCTATCCTGCTCATTCTCGGCAAGGATGATTTCACGGGCGCCGATATTCACGGCGCAGAGGACGGTGTAATCACCGACCATTCTTTTTCCATTTTCCATAACCGTCACCTCAAAGAATGCCGATGATGATAACCATATCATCCTGCTCGGCGTTGCGGGAGTATTCCGGAAAAAGCGACTGCACACGCTGCCTTGCCCTGCGGATGGTTTCAAAACACGGCAGTCCGTAGACTTTGTAGTTGAATGCAAGGTCACAGAGAGGCAGTTCGCCGGCTCTGAGATAAGTCGCATAGCGGTTGTAGTAGTGCATAATAAGGATCATATCGTCGAACCTTGCTCTCGGACAGTCCTTCAAGATAGAAAGCACCCGGCTTTCCACCGTTCTCTGTTGATTCATTGAATCCCTCCTTCGGGTAGTAGAAAAGGGGCGGAGTTTTGCTCCGCCCCTTGGATAATCAGCTCACTTCTTGTTTTTCGATCTAATCTGCAAGAAGATAAAGCCGCCGATGATAAAGGCTACCAGCACGATAGCCACGATGGTTTTAGGTTCCATTAGTTACGATCCTCCTTTTTCTTTTTCTTGAATCCGATAACGCCGCACACAGCAATGCCCACTGCGGACAGTCCTGCAAGGGCATAGAGCAGCGGCAGATTGGTGGTATCGCCGGTCTTAGGCGTATCACGCAGAACATTGTGCATCTCCATAATGGTTGTGGAGCCGAGCTTGACCGTTGCCTTCTTGTCGGCAGGCAGGACATACATCGAAGAAGCCGAGTTGCTTACCTCAGAAATGGTGTAGTCCCCGATACGAAGCTCGTCAATGAAGATCTCACCCTTGTCGTTGGTTTCAAGGATAATGTCATAGCCATTTGCACCGGTAATGCGGAAAGCGAAGCCCTTAACCTTGCCGTCAGAGGAGGTCTTGACAATTTTCAGGTTGCCACGCATAGCATCATTGACGAAGCCGACACCTGCCTTGTTCTCCACCTCGTAGGTCTTGCCGTTGGTGTCGATCATCACTTCATACACGCCGGTATCAAGGACAAACCCCTCCGGCGCTTTGGTTTCCTTGACGAAGTAGCGACCGTAGAACAAGTCGTTCATACTGTATTCGCCCTTTTCCTTTTCGGTCAGTGTGCCGAGCAGTTCATCACCGTTGTCCAGCCTGCCGTTTGCGTTACTGTCCTTGTAGACCTCAAAGGTCGCTCCGGTCAGCTTATTGTCAGGATATTCGGAATCCACCTTGGTCAGATGGATGTTTCCACGGACATATTTGTTGACGATCTTGATCTCCACGACCTGACCGTCTGCGCCGATGGTCACGGGATAGATGGTATCGTCCAGCACAAAGCCGGCGGGCTGTTCGATTTCACGGACATACCAAGTGCCGTAAGGAATATTCTCAAAAGAAAAACTACCAGCTTCAGCAGAAGTGGTAGTCATCAGAGCGTTTTCCTTTGTAAACTCGCCGTCATCCGTGCGGAACAGTCCAATCAGCGCACCGCCGAGAGCACTGCCGTTTTCATCGACCTTCTTTCCGGAAACCGAACCGTAGAGCAGATCATTTTCGATTGCCTTGCCGTCATTGGCGGCAATCTTTACAACTGCCGTATCCTGATTGGCATACCCAAAGGTAACGGGATACTTGGTATCGGAGAGCTTGTAGTGACTGTCGGTAGCAAGCTCCTGCACATAGTAGCTTCCACAAGGAAGGTCGGTCTTAACCTTTGCCGTTCCGTCCTCATTCAGAGAGATGATCTCAATCAGACCATCTGCGGGAATGGGAGTGCCGCTGGCAGATACGATCTCCTCGGCGGCAAACAGCCCAAAGGAAATGTTCTTCATTTCACCGTTTGTGCCAATGCCGAAGCACTCATTCTGCTCGATGGACTTTACAAGGCTGATTTCCACCTTCTGACGCTCGTTCTCGAACGAAGTCGCCGTTTCTGTTACGGCAACACTCTGACCGGCGTAGACAAGCTCGACGCAGTGGGGTTCTGGGTTGAGCACCATCCCGTGGGGTGCTGCGATCTCACGCACCTCATATTTGCCAAGGTAGAGTTTACGGCTCACCGCTGTGCCGGTTTCATCGGTTGTAACGGTGTCTACGACCTCGCCCTTCTGATTTCGGACAGTGCCGTCCTGCGTGATAATATCCTCTGCGGCGATGATCTCATAGACCGCACCGGGAAGTCCACGCTTTTCATACTGCGGCTGATAGATGGTGGGCAGTTCGTTTCCGCTTTCATCTACGCCGCCGATGACGGAAACGCCAAAGAACACCTCGCCGGTTTTTTCCACGGTGATGGTGCCTTTCTGTGCCATATTGGGCTTATCCACTTTTACTACCGTAACCCCGCTTTCTTCTGTGGAATTATCCTCCGTGACATCGAAGTACACGGGCGTTTCGTCGAGGACATAGCCGTAGGGAGCCTGTACCTCGACAATAGAGTACCCCTTTCCAAAGGACAGCTTTTCCGGCGTGACAAGAGAACCTTCTGCATTGGTGTAGAACACATCAATGGTGGTGGGCGTCGGGTAGGTGAAGGTCATTGTTACGGGGTTGCCGTCCGGGTCATAAATCTTGAAGCCTGCACCGGCGTAAGGGATGGTCTTGCCGGTTTCTGCGTCCTGCTTCACGATCTTGATAAAGCTGTTAAAGGGTGCATTGTTGATAAGGTAGCGATAAGTCGCCCCATTTTGAGAAATGAACACATCAAAGTCGGGCATCAGCTCGCTGCCCTCCCACCCGGATACCTGATGGACGGTGTAGATGCCGTAAGGCATATCCTTTGTCTGGGCAAAGCCGTTTTCGTCGCAGGTGAGAAAGTCACGCTCGGTGTCCTCGGCAACCTCGTAGCTGCCAGCGGCTTTCAGATGCACCGCAAACTCGGCACCATTTTCGGGCGTTTCGATCTGTGTTTCACCGTTATCGGTGTGCTTGATGATGGCGATATTGCCCTTTGCGACCTGCTCGGTCACATCGTTCACCGTCTGATTGTGCTCCACGGTATAAAGCTGTGGCTCTGCGCCGACCTTATGGACGGTGGTATCAAGCAGATAACCCTCAGAGGGAGTGATCTCTCGCACCGTCCAGTCGTTATCGCAGATATACTCCTTGGTAACGAACTGCCCGTTTTTGTCGGTGGTGTAGGTATCAACAAGGGTTTCACCCTTATAGATGCCGTAAACAGCACCGGCAAGAGAAGCATCACCCTGCGCCGTGCTGGTTTCAGCGTCGCTCTTGGTAACGGTCACGGAAAACTTCTTCAAAATATTGAGGAAGCTGCGGTTCGTGACCTCGTTCCAGTTGATAGGCGCAGACTGCGCTTCGGGAACAACATAGCGAACAGCAGTATCCACTTCCTCTACGGTATAAGGAGCAGAACCGGAAATAAGGACATCTTCAAAGGTCGCCACGCCGTTTGCATCGGTTGCGGCATACTCGTCCACGGCAATGCCGGAGAGTGAAGTGCCGTAAAGGTGGAAGGTCACACCCTCGTTGAGATTGTCCTCCGAGGACTTCACGATCTGCAAATCTCCACGCTTGAGCTTGTTGTTGAAGGTCACGGTAGAAACCTGACCGGAAACCACCGTCAAACGGCGGGACTCCTGCGGCTCATACTTGTCGTAATCCATCTCGGTCACGGTGTAAACGCCGGGCATCAGATTGTCGATCTGAATCTCGCCCTTGGAGTTGGTCTTGACGGTCTGATTGATGCCGTTGCCGGTGACGGTAAAATTGAGGTTATCTACCTTGCCGTCCTCCGAGGTCTTGACGATCTTGGCAGAGCCGTAGGACACCTTCAGATTGAGGAACGCCTGCACGGGGTCATTAACCTCTTGAGCGTAGCTGACAATATCCTGAATACCGCCTCCGGGAGCATATCTTCCATCCGTCCAAGTAATGATACCTCGGCGGGTTGAACCGACCTTATTGGCGGTAATTCTTACGCTGTCAGAAGGAGCATCCGTTGCTGTGATAATGAGCTGGTTTCCGCTGACGCTGAATGAAATGCCATCCTCATTAGCGGAAAAGCTGTAATCGGAAAGCACTCGGTTGTGGTCTGTCAGGGTAGCGGTGTAACTGCTGCCGTCCCATTCCAGTTCCACGCTCTGCGCTCTGTTCGGGTTTTTGGACATAAAGCTTGGGATGGCAGAGTGACGCTGGACGCTTGCTTCAATGCTGTCATAGTAATCGCAAAACAGGTCATACAGCGGATGGGCGGTGCTGATAACGCCCTTAACAGCATCGTAGCTACCGGGGCTGACATAATCGAAGTCCTCGTCACGCTCACCGACAACGGTTTCCCAAATGAGAACCTGTGTTGCCATAGCTTCCGCCAGCGTTGCGGCATCAGCGGGGTTCTGTGAACGCCACGAGGTGCTGATGGGTCCCGTGTAACCGTACTGCATAATACGCCCGATGAACAGCTTCATATCATAGGGGGAAATGGTGCTGTTGATGTCTGAGGGCAGGTTGTCCCAAAAGGTTTCGTCCTTACTGGTATAAGTGTCGCCGGCATCCTGCTGCACTCCCGGCTCAATGCAGTAACAGATGTTACCGTCATACGAGTGCATTGCTCGAATAGTAGTGTACTTGGACTCACCGGAATGCCAGCCGTTCATATACCGGAGATTGGGATGCCCCCAAGTGCCGCTGTAATCAATATTAGCATCGCCGCTTCTCGGAAAAGAAACAAGGTAGACCTCTGCTCTTTCTCCTGCGGCATAGGCAGTGGTTGTGCCGATCCCCACAAGGGCTGTCAGGCACATCACGAGGGAAAGCAGTCCCGCCATTCCTCGCTTGAAAAGGTTCTTTTTCATTGTGTTGATTACCTCCTTGGAAATAAAAAACGCATCGTACAATGGCGATGCGTTTCGGGTGAAATGTGTTTTGTTGTTATGCGTAGCCGATATAGATTTCATAAGAGCCGCTTCCGGTCTGCTCATACCAAATCCACACATCGGTGATGTCGCCGTCCTTGGCATATCGGTCAAGATAGCCACGAATATCCCGTTCGGTGTATTTGCATTTTACACCTGCGGCGATGGGGTTATCCCAGCAATACACGGCTCCGCTGTCGAGCGCAAGTCCGATGCTCTCAGCGTAGCTCTTGGCAAAGCTGATCCAGTAGTCAATGTCAAAGACCGGCTCAGTAGGTTCTTCTTTCGGCGGTTCCGGTGTCGAAGATTCCTCAGTTGCCGGAGGTGTGGGCTGTTCTTTTTCAGTCGGGGCAGCGGTTTCCGGTCGGCGTTCGGACTCGTCTGTTTTCTTTTCAGGTTCGCTTGGCTGTGGCAGCACTGCCGTGCTGTGGTCAGCCTGTTCGGGAACCTCTGTTGTTTGGGTGTCACTTTCCGATACGCTTGCCGGGAATTCTGCGGCACGGCTATCCGTTTGCGATTCTGTGCTTTGGGGACGGTCAACCTCCGTTTTCTTTTCTGCCTGAGCCGTTTCCGCTTCACTGGGGACGATGTTACTGTCCGAAGAAGAAATAGGGTCAGGCGTTTCTGCAATATGCGAGGCATTGTTGCATCCCGTGGTCAGACACAGAAGCACAGCGAGTAAAAGAACTGCGATTTTTGGTTTCATACGCTTCACTCCCTTCGACAACATTCTACCCGATGAGAACTGCTCCGACAAAGGTGCGTTTTGAAGCGCAACTTTTCATCATACCGCCAAAACGCAGTTTTGCGAATTGTGCGAACTCCGTTTGCTCTTAGATAGATTTAGCTTAGAAAGATAGAGATAAATCAGGAGATAGTTTATTTCGGGTAGTCAGGTAGTTCTCAGGGGTTGGAGTGTGAGGAAGGGGACAGCAGAAAACATACTCCGTGTACCTATCGGCTGTCACGCTCTGCCCGCTGACGAAGAAAGCGGCTGTAATGCTCCAGTGCCTTGACCACATAATCCTCCGTCTGCGCCAGTGGGATATTCTTCGGGATCAGACTTCGCACCTTGTCCCCACGCAGGACGATCTTCTCCCGCTGGTTTGGTTTTTCCTCGCCCATAATGGCGGACACCACCTCCGGCGTGAGCTTTCCATCTGTGAAGAACTTCCGCATACGAATGGTCTGATCGTGGGACGGGGTGCATTGGTTCAGGTCGATTTCATCAACCACCGCCCGTTGACTGTCCTCGTCCAAATAGGAAAGCTCCACCGCAGGGCGCATCTTGATTTTGCCCTCGTCCACAAGGTCGAGCAGTTCAGGCACAAGGTTTGTCAGGCGGATATACCGGCGAATCTGTTCACGACTTTCGCCAACTTCGTTGCCCAAAATCTCATTAGTCCGTTGACCATCTAAATCTGACACCACTGGTGTCGGATTTTCTTTTCGTGGTCTACCGGCTTGCCTGTTCATCGCTTCCAGCCGCATTTTATAGGCAAACGCCTTTTCTGAGGGAAGTATCTGCGACCGTTGGTAGTTACTCTCCACCATAAGGACGGTGGCGGCGTCACGGTCAAGGTCTACGACCTCGCAACGGAGTGCTTCAAACCCGGCAAGCTCACAAGCTCGTTTTCGCCTGTGACCGGAAATCAGCTCATATCTGCCGTCCTCTTTCTGACGGACTGTAGCCGGAGTAATGACTCCTCGCTCCTTGACGCTCTCCACAAGCTGTATCATATCCTCGTCGTCCCGCACCTTAAATGGGTGGTCGGGAAAATCGTCGATCAGCTCAAGGGGAATATCTCGGATTTTACTGAGCTTAGCATCATCCCGTTCCTCTTGCGTAGAGAACAGCTCATCGAGTGTGTTCGTGGGAAGCGTGAAGTCGCTCTTTCTGCCTGCCATCGGCTAACACCTCCTTCGTAAAATCCGTGTAAGCCTTAGACACGGTGCTGCTCGGCTCATAGGCGTATATGCTTTTCCCTTTAGATGAAACCTCGGCGGCTTTTACGGCAATGGGAATGGTCGTCCGGTATATCCTGATCCGACAACCGAAGTTCTCTCGCAGCGCTTCTACCGTACTTTTGGCAAGATTGGTTCTACCGTCTACAAGCGTGAGCAGAATACCGTCGATTGTCAGGTTCCGATTGGTGTGCTTCTTCACCTTGGCAATCGTCGATAAAAGCTGCGTCATACCTTTTGCGGGGAGATACTGTGCCTGCACGGGAATAATTACGCTGTCTGCCGCAGTCAGAGCATTGAGCGTTATCATACCAAGGGACGGCATACAATCTATCAGTACATAGTCGTATCTGTCCTTCACTTGGCTGAGATAGTTTTTCATCACGCTCTCTCTGCTCATTGCGGTCACAAGGCTCATCTCCAACGCTGAAAGGTCAAGGTTTGACGGAACAAGGTCAACCTTTTCTTCGTGGCTGAGAATGCCGGAGAACGGGTCTTGCTGTTCTTCCCGCATTACCGCTGATAGCTTATTGGAAAGGGTCTGCGGCAAGCTGTCCGTGTCCTGCCAACCGAGGCAGGTAGTAAGGTCGCCCTGCGGATCAGCGTCCACGAGAAGCACCTTTTTGCCCTGCATAGCCAATCCTACGCCGAGGTTTACTGCCGTGGTGGTTTTCCCCACGCCGCCTTTTTGGTTGCATATCGCTATGGTTTTACAGTTTGGCATTTCGCTTTTCCTCCTTCTTTGTAGATTTCATAGCCGCCTGAAATCGACGGCTATGTATATGTCCGCAGTATTTGTTCTCAACGCCCCCTGCGGCGGCTTTTGCCTTACGGGAAACACTTGGGTCACGGTGTGCTGCACCGTGTTCATAGGAATCTCACCTCTGCCGGGTTCTCCGCCAGCTCCGTAGAGAAGTATCATTATCCTTCTGACTGTCATCGCCGTTCCGGTGGCAAACCGGATTTCAGATCAGGGGTTATCGCTCATACTCCGAAAAGGAGAAGTCACGGCGTACCTATCTTCGGGCTATCATCAGAAATAATGTCCCAAGTGTTTGTATATTCAGTTTTCAAGGTTCACGAAGAAGCTCCTGAACGGAGTCAGGAATTAACCCCTTCACATACTCTGAATAAGGGGTGGGTTTTGGCAGGGTGTTTTTCAAAAAAAGTTGAAAAAATTTTTTCGTGACCCTCTGAAAACAAAAAAGCCGCCTTTCCGAAAACGGAAAAGCGGCACAGAATTTAAGACTATATAATATGAAAAGGGCTACCTACCCCTAAGCGGGGAATAAGCAGCCCAAGCTATATTCAGATGTATACAACTTTGAGTTTCTTCTTTTTTGCACGGATTACCTTTACCAACACCTCATCAACGGCATCGGTATATTTTCCTTGCTGCATACGGAGGTTTTTGAAATCGATTAGGGACTCTATAATCTCCGACCGTTCCTGATTGGTCAGGTAGATATGATATTTCTGTTCTTTCATTGTCTGACACCTCCTGATACTTTCATTATACTTATACAGGTGCAGAAATTCAAAGATGCGATTATATAATAGATAACAATAAGGCTCCGACCTTTTGAGTCAGAGCCTTATTGCTCACCTTTGCAAATGCCATTTTTCAGTGTTTTGAAATTATCGCCTTACCGGGCTGTGGCATTATACAAAACCTCTGCGTGATTTACACGGTTTAGTCCTCGCCGGTCGTTATTTTTGGGTACAGAACCTCGGCTCTTCTGTTTTGCACAATAAATTAAATTTGTATATAGTCGGATTCTTTCTATTTTAGTATTGATTTTAGTATAAAATAGGTGTATTATGACTTTGGTATGCGGACGGGTGAATTTTTTCAGTGGTCCGCACCTTGTTTTTAAATATTGGTTAAGAGGAAAATTTATGAGGATTATAATTGTTGGATGCGGAAAGGTTGGCTCTTCAATAGCGTCGGAGCTTAATTTGGAGGGGCATGAAATATCCGTAGTCGATATTAACCACGGTGCAGTCGATAAACTTGCAAATTCGCTTGATGTTCTCGGCATAGAGGGAAACGGTGCAACATATGATGTGCTTATTGAGGCAGGCGCAGAGTATGCCGATTTGCTTATTGCCGCAACCGCAAGGGATGAAATCAATCTGTATTCGTGTCTTATGGCTAAGGCGGCAGGCGTTACCCACACAATTGCAAGAGTGCGTAATCCCGAATACACAAACGACCTTTACAGAATCAAAGAGCATCTCGGTCTTTCTATGGCAATCAATCCCGAACAGACCGCCGCTAATGAAATCAGTCGTCTGTTAAGATTTTCGGGTGCGCTTGAAATTGATTCGTTCTCAAAGGGCGTTGTTGAGCTTATCAAGGTAACTGTACCGCAGAATTCGTCAATTGTCGGAACTGCTTTGAGCAGAGTTGACAACCTCAGAGGTAAGGTGAGAATCTGTACGGTTGAGAGAGGGGATGAGATGTTCATTCCTAACGGTGATTTTGTTATTAACGGCGGTGACAGAATTTCTGTTGTTGCAAAGCCCGAAATTGCCGCAAAATTCTTTAAGCGTATCAGTATTGCAATCGGCAGAAGTAAGGATGTTATCCTTCTCGGCGGCGGCAAGGTTTCGTTCTACCTTGCAAAGACGCTTATTAAATCCGGTGCGAATGTCAAAATTATCGAGAAAAATCCCGAACGCTGCAACTTTCTTTCGGAGGCTATACCTGGGGCTGTTATAATTCAGGGCGATTGCATGGATCAGTCGCTGTTGCTTTCGGAGGGTGTTGAACACGCTGACGGCATTGCCGCTCTTATGGATTATGACGAAGAAAATATTATCATAACGATGTACCTAAAGGGCATTACAAAGGCAAAATTGATTACTAAGGTAAATAATGCGTCATTTGATCCGCTTTTGCATGATCAGAATTTTGAATGTATTATTCATCCAAAGAGCCTTACAGGCGAATATATTGCAAGATATATCAGAGCGATGCAGAATACGGGCGACAGCAATGTTGAATCGCTTTACCGCCTTAACGACGACAAGGTTGAGGCTCTTGAATTCAAGGTTAATGCGGAATCAAGGGTTACGAATGTTCCGATTATGAACCTTAATCTGAAGGCTAATCTTCAGATTATCTGCATTAACAGAGGCGGAAAAATTATTCTTCCGCAAGGTACGGATGTGATTAAACCTGAGGACACGGTAATTGTGCTTACCATGCAAAAAGGTCTTAGCAAGCTTGAAGATATTGTAAAGCGTTGAGGGGAGCATAATGAATAAACGATTAATTGTGTATATCCTCGGCTGGGTTCTTATTGTCGAGGGCGCGGCTATGCAGATTGCAACCGTTACTTCATTTATATACGGCGAACACGAGGGACTTTATTTTCTCGGAGTAGGTGCTTTGTCGGCACTTTTGGGATTGCTTGCCGTAAAAGTAAAAAAGCCCAAAAATCCCGTGCTTTATCAGAAGGCAGGCTTTGCGGCTACTGCGTTAAGCTGGATTCTTATGTCTTTTGTAGGATGTTTTCCGTTCTGGCTGAGCGGTGAGATTCCGAGTTTTATTGACGCTTTTTACGAAACCGTGTCGGGCTTTACAACAACAGGTTCAACTATACTTACCGATGTTGAGGCATTGAGCCATGGAATGCTTATGTGGCGAAGCTTTCTCCATTGGTTGGGCGGTATGGGCGTAATCGTGTTCTTGCTTGCGATTATCCCGAGGCTCGGCGGTCAGCAGAATATTTTCCTTATGAAAGCCGAGAGCCCCGGTCCGATTGTTGGCAAGGCTGTTCCGAAAATGAGAAATTACGCAATGATGCTCTACGGAATTTATTTCGGCTTGACCACACTTGAATTTATATTTCTGATTGTAGGCAAAATGCCTGTTTTTGACGCACTTAACATAAGCTTTGCAACGGCAGGTACGGGCGGTTTCGGTGTTACCAACGCAGGTATCGCTTCATACAGCAACTATCTGCAAACCGTTATTGCTGTATTTATGATGCTGTTCGGAATTAACTTTTCCGTGTATATCCTCATTCTTGCGAAGAAGTTTAAGCAGGCTTTCCGCATTCAGGAGCTGTGGGTTTATTTCGGAATTATCGTGCTGTCAACAGCCTTGATTGCGTTTAACATCAGGTCACTTTATCCGAGCGCATATGATGCGGTTCACCAGAGCTTTTTCTATGTTTCGTCAATTATCACGACAACAGGTTTTGGTTTGACGGATGTCAATAACTGGCCTGAATTTTCAAAAACCGTGATTATGATTATCACATTTATCGGTGCAATGGCAGGCAGTACAGGCGGCGGTTTTAAGGTTTCAAGAGTTATTTTGCTCTTTAAGGAAACACGAAAGGAGTTTTCACTCCTCATTCATCCGAGAAATGTTAAGACCGTTAAAATGGACGGCAAGGCGATTGACCACAACGTTATGAGGTCAACTTCAATTTTCCTTGTGCTGTACATCGGAATCTTTGCGTTAAGCTGGCTTGTGCTTTCGCTTGATCAGACGGATTTTGTGACGAGTTTCACGGCTGTTGCCGCAAATATCAACAACACAGGTCCGGGCCTTGGAATGGTTGGCCCTGTCGGCAACTATTCGGAATTCAGTATTTTGTCAAAAATTATTTTGATTTTCGATATGTTAGCAGGCAGACTCGAATTGTTCCCGTTGATGTTGCTGTTCGCCCCGTCAGCGTGGAAAAAATCGTAAGTAAATTGAAAAGATTATAATAAAGATCGGGAAGACAGTTTGCAAAATGCAAAACAATGTCTTCCCGACTGTTTTTTATATGTGGAATTAATTGTTTAATCGTAGGGGCGAACCGTGTTTGTCCGTAAGTAACAGTACAGATTATATGTTAAAACAAATTTAGTAAATGTCACAAACTCGTAGGGGCGGATATTATCCGCCCGCATTGATAAAACATTATGTTCACACACATATGTTTTGATATAACATAAATTGTGTATTCAATTTTGCACGCATTGCGTGCAATCGTGTGCATTGGCACACGAACGGGAGAACACGGTTCTCCCCTACATTATTTCGGTAACTGTATTTCATTTATACAGTTTATTTTCATCATAAATTTTCTGCCATTACTTAGCGGGCGTCCAATGAACGCCCCTACTGTTGCAACAGCACTTCTGCAATTGCGTTGCCTAACAGACTGCCTGAGTAGGTTGCCTCGTCAATGGAATTTGATTCTGTGCCGACTTCTATTAACAGCGAACCGTTGCAGACATATTCATTGTATGCAAAGTAGTCAAAATTCAGCGGTCTGGTCATATCGGGGTAGAGGGTTTCGGCTTTGTCCTGAATTTTCAGGGCAAAGTTTAAATTTTCCTCCCAGCAGTCAAAACCCCGTTCACCGTCTGTGTCGCAACCCGCAAGAATCATAATCTGCGCACCCTTTTTGCCGTTGTATGTAAACACGGGCTTAACCTTGTTTTCGTCCGTTCCGATTGCATCACGGTGCAGGTCGATAACAACCTTGATGTCGGGATATTTTTCAAGATTTTTATATACTGTGTCAACACTTCGGTCATACGAACCGTTGTAGGATTCATCGTGAATTGTCGTGTCATGAACCGTTTTTATTCCACGCTTGTTGAGCTGTTCGGTGAGTGCATCTCCGACTGCCACAACATTGAAATCGTTGTTGTTTGTGCGTGAATAAAAGCTGTCATAGAAAAAGTCAACATCTTCGTCAAGATATGCCTCGCTTGTGTGGGTGTGGTAGATAAGAACCTGCGGTGAGTTTATGCCCTTGTCAATTGAAAACGGCAGTTTTGCCGAAAGAAGTCCGTCAAAGTCAAGCGACAGTCCCGTTTTGTTTTTGACAAAGCAGTTGTCAACCTGAGTTCCCGTGTCGCCTATGGTGCGTTCCTCAACCGTGTATTTATTCTCGCCGTCATGGTTGCCGTAGGAATCGTAATAGGTGCTTTTGTCACGCTTGTGATTTTTTTGGACTGTGGGTTCTGTGTCGGCTGATTCTGTGGGCTTTTGGTCGGAAGCTGTCGGCTTTTCCTCCTTTGAGTTTTCAAGCTTGTATTCTCCGTTTGTGAGAGTAAAAGCGGCAGCGGCAAGTGCCGCAGGATTCTGTGATTCAAAGCAGAGAGGCAGTCTGTATATAACGCTTAAAACAGCCGTTGTCAACAGTACAACGGCTGTGCTTATTTTTAAGACTTTTTTCAGTTTCTTTTTTGATGTTCCTTCACTTTTCACAAAATCACCTGCAATCCGTACATATGTTGGCTATCGGTTTCTGCAATAAATATATGCCGTGCCGTAGGTGAATATGTGTAAATATGCGTGGATTTACATTAACGAGATGAGGTCGGGCAAATCAAATTCATTTTGCAACGCTCCGTTGAGCGCAAAGGCTATGAGCCTTGAGGCTCTTTCCGTGAGCAGGTCAATTTCTCTCGGAATGACTACAAGCTGTCTGCCCTGCGGCATAAGCATTTTCTGCGTTTTTCGGTTGCAGTCATTGCCGAGAATGTCAACAGCAAGCGTTTGTGCGTCTACAACAGTCGGCACTCCGATTGCAATAACAGGAACTCCGATTGTTTCCTTTGTGATTTTGGTTCGGTGATTGCCCACCCCCGCACCGGGTGAGATTCCCGTGTCGCTTATCTGAAGTGTACAGCCGAGCCTTTCGGTTCTGCGTGAGGCGAGTGCGTCAATTGCAACAACGGCTGTCGGTCTTATCCGCCGTACAATGCTGAGAATGTATTCGCCTGTTTCAATGCCCGTCTGTCCCGTGACTCCCGTCTGCATTACGGCAACGGGGCGAAGTCTGTCAAGTCCCGTTGAACGGGCAATTTCTCCGCCTATGTGACGGGTGGCAAGCACTCGTCGGCTTGTTTTCGGTCCGAGTGAGTCGGGAGTGATTTCCATGTTGCCGAGTCCTGCAACAAGCACAAGTCCGTTTACGGGCAACAGCCGTTTGATTTCATTGCCGACGGTTTCAAGCCGTTTGTCGGTTTCGGTAAAATTGTCGGTCAGTGACGGCAACTCAATTGTAATGTATGTGCCGATTTCCTTGCCGAGTGCCTGTCTTGCCTTTTGGTTCTTTACAATCAGCCGTGAAATTTCAAGACCGTTTTCACTGTATTTTTTGAATTCAATACCGCCTGTGTTTTCTCCTGCAATTTCTCTTGCCTCAATTGCAAGGTCGGTTCTGAACTGCAAAATAATCCCCCGTTTCGCAAATTTGTTTGTATATTGTTATTATTGTGCAATTTTATATTATGTATTCTATTTACAAGACTATTTTGTTTTGTTATAATCTTAACGCAGGTATCTACTGCTTTTAGGCAGTAGATACTCCCGAAATTCAGTTGACACTGAATTTCTAAGGAGCTGACGCTCCTCTGCGTAGATTGCAATCTATCACAAATTCCGCTCCTTGCAAGCAAAGCGGAATTTGTTCAGATTTAAATTTTTTGTTATAAAGCTAAGCAAAATTAAATTCTTTGTTATAAAGCAAAGCGGAAACTGCTCAGATTTAAATTCTTTATTATGAAGAAAAAGAGAAAGATTATAATTCTAAAACAAACACACAACTTTACATTATATACAGGTGATTTTATGAACAAAAAATTTGTTGAAAAATTTACCGCAGTGGTTTCTGCGGTGTGTATGATTTCGGTCGGCATTGCAAGCGTAAATGCGGCTGAAATTGATGACGGTTTTGAGTCGGTCACAAAGAATGCACAATCTTCGGATTCGTCTTTTCCGTCTGCATATTCCGCAATCGGCTATTCGCTTGTTGACGAAAACGGACTTCCGAGTAATTTCAGCTCAAAAAATCTCGGCTTTGTAACACCTATCAAGGCTCAGCAGTATAACGATTGCTGGGCGGTTGCAGGCACAGAAGGCTTTGAAACAAAGCTCTTGAAGCTTGGCTATCCCGTTACCGAGATGTCACATGACCACGCAAACGCAAGTTCCACAACCCAGACAAACGGTAAGGGCTGGCAGAGAAAATACCGTGACGGCGGATTTACAAATATTTATCCCGGCTATCTCACCTCATGGCAGGGCGGTGCAGAGATTGCCGATGTCGGTAAGATTGATTTTTCAAAAAATATTCACGGCGATGATATGACAGCCGACAAGACTAAATACGGCACAACAAAACTGCGTTATCTTGACGGTGTTGATTCAAACGAAATCAAGCAGGCAATAATCGACAACGGCTCGGTGACAGCGTCATATGCCACATCAAACAAGTGCTTTAACAATGCAGGCACAACCTACTTTATGCCGCAGTCATATGACGGCGACTATGTCGGCCACACAATCAGCATTGTGGGTTGGAACGATAATCTCAATAGGTACAGATTCTCTAACGGAACAGGTGTATTGCCGCAGAACAACGGAGCATGGCTTGTGCGCAACAGCTGGGGCGATAATAACACAATGGGCGGTTATTTCTGGCTTTCATATGAGGATAAGTACATTTTCGGCGAAAAGTATTCCCCGAATTTCACAATTGACGAGGTGACGGAGATTACTGACGATATGACATTGTTGCAGGATGAACGCTACGGTGCTACATACAGCTTTGATTATGTTGACAGCAACGACATTACATTCATCAATTGCTTTGATTTTGGCGAAAACAGCCGTACACTTGATAAGGTGCTTTTTGAAACAAAGAGCAACGGTGCGGATTATGAGATTTACTACATTCCCGTAAGAGACGGTGTTCCCTCAAATGATGAAAGTGAATGGAAGTCTGTTGCATCGGGCAAGGTTGCATACAGCGGTTATCAGTCTGTTGATGCAAACGGATTTGTTGCACCGCTCGGAAGAGGTGCAGTCGGTGTAAGAATCAAGACAAATTCAGAGGAATCAAGTCAGCTTGGTGTAGGCGAATGGCTTACAAGTGCAACGAAAATGACTTTTCTCAATGATTCATCTTACGGTAACAGCTACATTAAATATGACGGCACAACATGTGAACTGCTCGACTGGTACAAAACCGAGAGAGACGATATGCTCGGCGGTACATTTGTTATCAAAGCTGTGGCGCTCAAAAATGATAAGATTTTGAACGGCGATGTTGACCTTGACGGAGATATTGCCGTTAAGGACGCAACCCTTGTTCAGAAGTATATAGTAAAGCTTGAACAGCTTGACAACACACAGCTTTGCAATGCCGATTGTGACGGTGACGGAGATATCACGGTTGCCGATGCCACGAAAATTCAGAAAATAGTTGTGGGAATTAATTAAAATTGAAAATGGACGGCGAGCCGCCGTTCTCGGTTTGTGAATACAGTCGTTTCAAGGCGAGAGCGTAGATGCCCGAGAGGAAGTTTTTTTAAATTGAAAGTTGAAAATTGAAAATGGAAAATTGCGGTCGGGCAGACAGTTTGCAAAATGCAAATCATTGTTTCCCGACCGTTTTTGTATATATAGAAGTTGCGTTTAAATGTATGGGCGGATAATGATTTCCATACGGACAAAAATTTTAACATAACAAAAATTGCATCAGAGCCTTTCTCGGGCATCTGATGCAATCTCTTTATCTAACTATCTTCTCGAATAGACAGCGGTGGCACACCGCCGACCTTAATTTTACATTTTCAACTCAGAACAAAAATTACTTATTTTTGTTCTGAATGTATTCGTCAATAGCGGCTGCGGCTGTTTTGCCTGCACCCATTGCGAGGATAACTGTTGCAGCGCCTGTTACAGCGTCACCGCCTGCATATACGCCCTCACGGGATGTAAGACCGTTTTCGTCAGCGATGATACCGCCCCACTTCTGAGTGTCAAGTCCCTTTGTTGTAGCCTTGATAAGCGGGTTAGGTGATGTACCGATTGAAATAACAACAGCGTCAACATCAAGAACGAACTCACTGCCGGGGATTTCAACAGGTCTTCTTCTGCCGCTTGCGTCAGGCTCGCCGAGTTCCATCTTAATGCACTTCATACCCGTTACGAACTCATCTTCGTTGCCGAGAATTTCAACAGGGTTATTGAGGAGCTTGAAGATAATTCCCTCTTCCTTGGCATGCTCAACTTCTTCCTTACGGGCAGGAAGCTCTTCTTCGCTTCTTCTGTAAACAATATAAACCTCTTCTGCGCCAAGACGCTTTGCACAACGAGCGGCATCCATTGCAACATTACCTCCGCCGACAACTGCAACCTTCTTTGCGTGCATAATCGGAGTTGTGCTGTCATCCTTATAAGCCTTCATAAGGTTTGTTCTTGTGAGGAACTCATTTGCCGAGTAAACACCGCAAAGGTTCTCACCGGGGATATTCATAAATCTCGGAAGACCTGCGCCCGAACCGATAAATACTGACTCAAAGCCGTAATCGTCCATAAGCTCGTCAATTGAGAGAACTCTGCCGATAACCATATTTGTTTCAACCTTAACACCGAGCTCTTTGAGTGTGTCAACTTCCTTCTGAACGATTGACTTGGGAAGTCTGAACTCAGGGATACCGTAAACGAGAACACCGCCTGCAAGGTGAAGAGCCTCAAATACTGTTACATCGTAACCCTTCTTTGCAAGGTCGCCTGCACAGGTAAGACCTGCAGGACCTGAACCGACGATAGCAACCTTGTGACCGTTTGACTCAGGCTTATTTACCTTAACATCTGTCTGAGCGTTGTGCCAGTCGGCAACAAATCTCTCGAGTCTGCCGATTCCGACAGGCTCAGTCTTGATGCCTCTTACGCACTTTGACTCACACTGTGACTCCTGCGGACAAACACGACCGCAAACAGCAGGAAGTGAGCTTGACTGCGAAATTACATCATAAGCACCTGCAAAGTTGCCCTGAGCAACCTCTTTGATAAAATCAGGGATTGCGATATGTACCGGACAACCGTTTACGCAAGGTCTGTGTTTACAGTTAAGGCAACGCTGTGCCTCCTCAATTGCAACTTCTTCCGTGTAGCCTGTTGCTACCTCAAGAAAGTTTTTATTTCTTACATTAGGATCCTGTGATGGCATAGGAGCCTTTTTTGGTGACATATTTGGCATGATCACTCAACCTCCTTCTTGAACAGATTACATGTTTCTTCGTATGCATGACGCTCAAACGGCTTGTACATTGCGCCACGCTTCATAGCCTCGTCAAAATCAACCTTAAAGCCGTCAAAGTCGGGGCCGTCAACACAGGCAAACTTTGTCTGTCCGTCAACTGTAAGACGACAGCCGCCGCACATACCTGTGCCGTCAATCATAATCGGGTTCATGGAAACTGTTGTGGGAATATTGTAAGGCTTTGTTGTTTTAACAACAAACTTCATCATGATAAGCGGACCGATTGTAATAACGAGGTCATAGTCCTCGCCTGCCTTAATCATCTCTTCGAGAGGAGCTGTAACAACACCCTTTTGACCGTATGAACCGTCATCTGTCATAAGAATAAACTTGTCTGAGCAAGCCTTGAATTCATCTTCAAGAATAACAAGATCCTTGTTTCTGAAGCCGACAATTGAGTGAACCTCACAGCCGATTTCGTGGAGCTTTTCGGCAACAGGAAGTGCAATTGCACAGCCAACGCCGCCGCCTACAACGCAAACCTTTTTAAGACCGTCTGTATGTGTGGGAACACCGAGAGGTCCTACAAAATCGTGAATATAATCGCCTTCGTTAAGGTGATTGAGCTTTTCTGTTGTTGCACCGACAATCTGGAAGATAATACGAACTGTGCCGGCCTCTCTGTTATAGCCTGCAACCGTAAGCGGAATACGCTCACCGTTCTCGTCAACACGGAGAATGATGAACTGTCCCGGCTCTGCCTTTTTGGCAATAAGCGGAGCGTCAATTTCCATAAGTGTAACGGTTGGATTCAGAGATTTTTTCTTAACTATCTTGTACATTTTTCTCTTTTCCTTTCGCATTTGAATTCACATCAGTAGCGGCGAACCGTGTTCGCCAATCATTTCAAGTGCAAACTTGAAATGACTGAAATAACAATATGAAAAGTCTGAATTATCAGACCTTTCCGTCCGAGCATATCGAACCTTTTCCTATAAAATAAAAATCGGAATATGCCTAATGTATTCCGAACACCTTGTCGAATTAATTTTAGCACAATTATATCTGCGTTTCAAGTGAATTTTGATGATTTTTACATATAATCTTTGCCATTTCACCAAACAAACAGCCGATTCTGCCGTTATTTTTTTCACACCCCCAAAAAAAGCACTATTCAATCAATTTTTTAAACCAAAGAATAATTTTTGCACATATGAAAATCCTAAAAAAAGAATACAAATGAAAGGAACGGTCATATGTCGGGAAACAAAAGAAAGGTTGTACTTGTGGGAACGGGAATGGTCGGAATGAGCTTTGCCTATGCGGCACTCAATCAAAATGTGTGTGATGAGCTCATTATGATTGACCTCAACGAAAAGCGTGCCGAGGGCGAGGCAATGGATTTGAACCACGGGCTTGCATTTTCGCATTCAAGCATGAAAATCCGTTGCGGAGGTTACGGTGAATGTGCCGACGCCGACATTGTTGTAATCTGCGCAGGTGCAAATCAAAAGCCCACCGAAAGCAGGCTTCAGCTTTTGCAGAAAAACGCAGTTGTATTTTCTTCAATTGTGCCAAAGGTTGTGCAAAGCGGTTTTGAGGGAATTTTCCTTGTTGCGACAAACCCCGTTGACATTATGACACGGGTGACCTATGAACTTTCGGGATTCAATGCGTCAAAAATCATCGGCACGGGAACTACACTTGACACGGCACGGCTCAGATATCTTCTCGGCGAATATTTTGAGGTTGATCCACGCAACATTCACGCATATGTAATAGGCGAACACGGAGACAGCGAATTTGTTCCGTGGAGTCAGGCACTCCTTGCCGCCAAACCGCTAAAGGATGTCATGCGTGATAACCCAAAATCGTACTATATGGAGGAGCTTGAGCAGATAAGCGATGATGTGCGTTGTGCCGCCCACAAAATCATTGAGGCAAAGGGCGCAACCTACTACGGCATCGGTATGTCAATTGTTCGTATCGTCCGAGCAATTCTTCAAGATGAAAACAGCGTTTTGACAGTATCGGTTCGTCTGCGTGGCGAATACGGCGGCAAGAAAGATGTGTTCATCGGCAACCCGTGCATAGTAAGCGCAAACGGTGCAAAACGCATTTTGGAACTTAAATTAACCGAACAGGAATTGCAAAAGTTAGATAACTCCTGCACAATTCTGAATGACAACTTTAAGAAATTGAAATTATAAAAACCCTGTATTGTCTGTAGTGGCGGATATTATCCGCCCTACGAAACAGCAACGACTTTTATATAAAAATCGCATCAGAGCATTTTCGGGCATCTGATGCGATTTCTATATTATACTATCTTCTCGAATTGGTAACGGCGGCTCGCCGTCAACTTTCAATTTGTAATCCGTCAGAACGGCAAAAAACCTAAATCTTCAAGCAAAATCTTGAGTCCAAGCAAAATCAATACTGCACCGCCTAAAAATTCTGCCTTTGACTTATACTTTGCACCGAATACATTGCCTATTTTGATGCCGACAGCCGAAAGTATGAATGTTGTTGTGCCTATAATTGCGATTGCAGGTACGATATCAACATCAATACACGCAAACGAAACGCCTACCGCAAGTGCGTCAATACTTGTTGCAACGGCAAGGGGCAGCATTGTCTTGACCGAAAACGAATCGTCAAGCTGTTCTTCCTCACCGAAAGCCTCTCTTATCATATTTGCACCGATAAGTGCAAGCAGGATGAATGCAATCCAATGGTCAATGCTTGTGATGAGCCACTCAAACTGCTTTCCGAGAAGATAACCGATAAGCGGCATAAGTGCCTGAAATCCTCCAAACCACAATCCGACAGTAATTGCGTGTTTAGGTCTTAGCTTACGCACGGAGAGCCCCTTGCAAATTGAAACCGCAAATGCATCCATAGACAAGCCGATGCCGAACAGCAGTAATTCCACAAAACTCATAATATTATCCTCCGTTATATTTTAGTCGGCGGTGAAAGGAAACAGAACACCGTTTGCCGACCGTTATTTAATCAAAATGATATTCAGTTGTTTCAATCAGTTTGAAATGGCTCTTTTTAAATTCAATAATTCCTGCTTTTTTCAGTTCACCGAGTGCTCTTGAAAGTGACGCTCTGTCAACCGCAAGATAGTTTGCAAGCTCGTCACGGGAGAACGGCAGATCAACCTCACAGCTACGCTCACGCCTGCAATAGATTTGAAGAAGGTGCATAAATTTGCCCTTGATACTTCGCTTTGAAAGACAGGCAAGGTGTTCCGAAATCTGCAAAAACACCTGTCTTTGTGACGCAAGCATATTGACGAGGATTTTCTGCTGAATCGAAGCAAGCGAATCCTCGGTTATAAACATCGGCTCCGGCGGAATAAAAAGAATTTCGCAGTCCTCTCCTGCCATAATTTCAACAAGAGTATTGTAGTAGTCAAACATTGCGTAAAGCGTTCCGCTTGACTCGCCGCTGCGAATTGTTTTGAGCAGACTTTTGTTGCCGTTGTAGTCCACAGAATAAAGATATGCAGTTCCCGAAAACACAAGTCCCGTCATATGGCTGAACTTGTTTTCAACCCTTGCAGTTTCGCCACGGTTCAGCGACAGATAGTACGGTTTTGCATATTGTATGAACATAAAAATTTCGTGATCCGTCAATCCCGAAAATAACAGCTGATCCCTCAGCTTTGGCAAATGATCACGAGTAAAAACTTCTACATATTTTCTCATTTTATATCACGGCGTGTTGCCGTCCCCTTTCGTTCAAACGGTTTGCAACGAAAAAAGCCGTAATTTATACATCGGCACACAATTCCGTCCTCTTAATCGTCACTGAACAAACCGTTTTTCTTCTCTTCTGTTTAAGTCAATTCGTTCAAATTATTCAAATTAGATTATATCACAAAACATTGCAATTGCAACCGTTTCCCCCTCGTGACGGGAAATTAAAAAAATTTCAAAAATTTTTCTGAAAATTGCATAAAACAATGCATTTTTTCGTGTTTTTGCCTCTTTAAGTGGAGGTGTAACAATGATTATCTATGACAAACGAAAACCAAAAACTTTTGACGGTGCAAACTGTGTCGGCATCACGGGTGAAAATCTTGCCGAAACACAGGAATTTTTAATTCGGGGAATGTGCGACATTACGGTTGACTACTTCATTCATCTGCGTTTTGCCGACGGCAGTGTAAATTCGGTAATTCCCGACAGCACCGCAATTGATGAAACAGGCACAAAACTTGTGTGGAAGGTCAGAAAAAACGACATTTTCATGCACGGCTATTTTGAACTTCAGCTTGAAGGCAGAGGCGAAAACGGCTATGTTTTCCAGACTCAGATCGTCACGCTTTATGCAGACGAGAGTATTCCGATTGAGGACAAAGAGTACCTTAATCCGAACTCAGAAACGCTGAAGCTTCGTGAAGAAACGACAAAGCTTCTTGACGAAACAAAGCTTTGTCGGACTGAAATTGACAAAACTAAAAAGTTAATTGAACAGTCCGACATTACAAAAAAAGAGGACAACTCAAACAAGGTAAGTGATTCCTCTCAGATTACCGACTATACTCAAAATTATCCGAGTATCAAGTATCTTACCGACAACTACTGGGATAGTGCCGACAGCTACTCGTCGGATGAGGTTGACATTCTGCTTAACGCAAAAGCTGACAACAAAACCCTTAATGAAAGATTAGCCCGTATGGATATGAGCATCGGCTCAAAATACGATTCGTCAAATATCGAACTTGGTACAGCTACTCTTACTCCATACTCTACTCTGATTGATAAAATAAAATCTGCAACTTGCCTTTATGAAAAAATTGGCGATATCGTTATTGTAAATGTCACCGTCATTATGAACGCAACAACTTTAGGCGGAACATCTGCAATATCTTTGCTCAATATGCCGTTTCCAAACAAATCGGATGTGATTGTTCATGATATCGGCATAAGCAAAAACGGCGGTATGTTCAGAGGAAATGTAAATAAATCAGCTTGGTTGCAGTTTACTCCGCTCAATAAACAGGCTTATAATTTCGTTGCTGATGAGCAGGTAAACTTTTCTTTGATTTACAAAATATAAAAATAACGGAGGTATGAAAAATGGAACTTAAAGAAAAAATCACACTCGATATGCTCACAAAGGACAGCGTGTCGGTACTCAGACAGCAGTTTTTGACCTTTAACGGTGAAGAAATGCAGGTGGGCGGAAACATCCGCAATGCATATATGAATGACGAATTCGGCATAGAACAGTTGAGAAAGGTTCTCTCTGACGAATACTTCAACGCCGTTATGGCAGTATGGCAGTGAATGATTCAAATTTAAAGTTGAAAATGGAAAATTGAAAATTGCGGTCGGCGGTGTGCCACCGCAGTCTATTCGAGAAGACAGTCGGATAAAGGAATTGCATCAGATACCCGAGTAAGGTTCTGATGCAATCTTTGTTTATATCAAAATTTGTCAGTAGCGCCGAACCGTGTTCGCCATATAAATAAACAGTAAATTTCATATTAACAAAACAGTCGGGAAGACATTGCATTTTATTTTGCGAACTGTCTTCCCGACATTAATTTTCCATTTTCAATTTTCAATTTTACATTAATTAAACCTTTCGCTCGGGCATAATATGTTTTTTGACATTCACAAACTATCTTCACGAACATAAAAAATCGGCTCGCCGTTTACGGCTTTTCGCCTGTCAAAAATTCAATACTTCTCTCAATTGAATCCTTGGAGCTTCCCCAATCTTTGCCGTGGTTGCGGTAATCAAACATTGAGCAGAAATATGTGATATCTTCTTTAAGCGACAGCAGATATTTTTTTGTAAGACCTGCTGTTTCGGCATAGAACTGCGGTAAAAGCTTTGACGGCAGCTTGCTCTTTTGGGTTGCAACATTCATAATAAAATCGTAGTGTTTAAAGCAGATAAACGGCTGTTCGTTGTACAGCTTATAAAACTCCTCTCCCTTTGCCCACTCAACAAAAATCGTGTCGCAAAAATGGTGCATATCCCACTCAATTCTGTCGCATACATAACACGAATCAAGTCGCTTTTTAATAACTTCAAGCTGTTTCTTATCAGGCTTGCCCTTCAGCTTTTTCGGTATATCGTTATCAATAATTTCCTGAAGATGACTTTCAAGAATAAGCGCATTCGGCAGTTTTTGTCCTTTTTCAAACATCTGCGAAAAATGGCGGTGACAAAAGCCTTTTTTGTTGGTTTCAATCCTGATATTAGGCTCCATCATCGCATCGCCCGTAATGAATTTTACATACTGCTCCTCAAGCATACTCTCCATTCGGCAAAACGGACAACCGCATTTCGGCATAAATATATCGTTAATCGGAATTGTGCAGATAGTTTCTTTCACAATAATCCTCCTTTTGAGTTAATGTGGTTTTATAATGTATGGGCGCATAAATGGTGCGAATAATTTCCATTTCCCATTTTAAATAAAGTATATCATAATTTTCCCGAATGTGATATACTTTATTAAGAATATTTCGGCGGTGAAAATCATGGAATGTATTGAACTCGACAACAAAATCAAAATAACCGATGTGCATGACCTTGACCTTGCGCAGACTCTCGACTGCGGTCAGAGCTTTCGTTGGAAACCGCAGGACGACGGTTCTTTTCACGGTGTTGCCTACGGCAAAAGCGTAACCGTCAGCCTTGACAAAACGGATATGTACATTGAAAATGCAACGGCTGACGACTTCAAAAACATCTGGTACAGCTACTTTGACTTTTCGCTTGATTACGGAAAAATCCGTGAAGAAATCAGCACAATACATCCCGTTCTGAACGAGGCGGCAAAGTACGCCCCGGGCATAAGGATTTTAAGGCAAGAGCCTTTTGAGGCACTCTGCACATTCATCATTTCGCAGAACAACAATATAAAGCGAATCAAGGGCATTGTTGAGCGTTTGTGCGAAAACTTCGGCACACGGCTTGATGACGGAGAATTTGCGTTCCCGACAGCCGAAACACTTGCAAAACTTTCGCCCGATGACCTTGCACCGCTGAGAGCAGGATTTCGCAACCGTTACATTGTTGATGCGGCGCAAAAGGTTGCAAACGGTGAGGTGAATCTTGAAAGCTGTTTCACGCTCGGCTATGAAGATGCAAGAGCGGAGCTTATGAAAATTACGGGCGTCGGCAAAAAGGTTGCCGACTGCACACTTCTTTTCGGTATGCACAGAATTGAGGCTTTTCCGATTGATGTGTGGATGAAACGGGCAATGGAAAAGCTGTTCCCGAATATGAACGGTGACGATTTCGGTCAGTACGCAGGCATCGCCCAGCAGTACATTTTTCACTACAGCCGAATGCACCCGGAACTGTTTTAAATGAAAAATTGAAAATGGGAAATGGAAAATGAATGTCGAGCATAGCGTTGTAATTGTTTACGCAATTTCGTAGGCACACATATACTTCCATATAAAGCAAAATGCATCAGAGCCTTATTCGGGCATCTGATGCATTTCGTTTATCTAACTATCTTCTCAAATTAAGGGCGGTGGTACACTGCCAACATTAATTTTCAATTTTCAAATTTCAATTTGAATTATTTGGCTTTTTTCGCTGAACTGTCAAAAAGCAATACAAGAGTTGCGTTATCGGCTGTACCTGTTTCTTTAAGACCGTTGTTTTTCTGGAATTTCTTAACAGCCTCGGCTGTTACTTCGCCGTAGTAGCCTGTCACATTGTCCTTGTCGGCAATGTAACCGATGTTATAAAGGCGGAGCTGCATAGCCTTTACCGTATCATTTTCATCTTCCTGCTTGAGTGAAAGGTCTGATGTAATGGTAAGATTATACTTATCGGCAACCGACTTTGAATCGCTTGCGGTTGTTGTTGCCTGAGTTGCGGTTGTTGCGTCAGTCTTTGACGCTGTCGCATCCTGAGCCTTTGTTGTGTCTGTTGCAGACTTTGGCTTGAGGTCGGGATACATAAAGTAAACCATTTTTTCAAGTGCTTCCAGAGCAGTATTGCCGGGTCTTGACATTTCTTCAAGTGAAACCTCAAGAATTTTGCCTGTCTTAACTGCGCCAAGACTTGCTAGTGTTGTATCGCCCTTAATTTTATCAAGAGTAGCATTGTCTGCATAGAAGATAAAGTTCGGATTTGCAATCTTGAGAGTTGCAACATCAACATTGTTGTCGCTGATGTTTACTGCGGCATTAACCGCCCCCGTGTAGCCGAGGAGCATATCGCCGTATGTTCCGCTTGTCATCATCTTGAGTCTGTCGTCTTCTGTATAGAGATAACAAACCGTATCAAGAATGCCGGAATTTCTGTTATTAACCTGCTGTTTGTAGTTGTTCATCTTATCAAGCAATTCATTGTAGGTATCTTCACCCTTCTTTGCGCCCGTTTTTGTGCCGCCGCAAATTTTGCCGATTGTCACATAGTTTGTTTCAACCTGCTTGGGAGTGTCACCGTGTGACATTGTGACAACCTGAATACCCTTGTCCTGAAGCTTCTTCTTTGCGTCCTCATTTATTGACTGACCTGCAAACACAAGGTTTGTGCCGGAATTGATAATTTTGTCGGTATCGGGATTTTCATATGAACCGACGCTCGGGGCAACTGCGATTGACTGTTGGTCAACCTCATCACTTCTGCCCACAATATATCTGTCATAGCCTGTTGCGATGAGGATATCGGCTGTCGGCGCATCAAGAACAACTATGTTCTTTGGCTGACTTTCTATCGTGATGTTTGCCACCTCAACAGGATATTCTCCGTCAGAACAACCGCTGAAAAGCGCAACTGCCGAAAGCATTGTCACAACTGCAAGAGCAATTGAAATTATTTTTGTTTTCATAACTGACCTCCGATTAATCAGCAAAACAGCGATTCAACATACTGTCTTGCACATCTTGGCGAACGACCGCCTCTTGAAAGTGCAAACTGCTCAGCGCCGAGTGCAAGCTCTTCGTGAGTCATCTTGACGCCTCTCTGCTCTGCAAGAGAATATACAATTTCAAGAAAATCATTCTTTGAAGGAATTGTGTAGCAGACCGCAAGACCGAAACGGTCCGAAAGCGAAAGGCTTTCCTGCATATTGTCACGAACATTGATATCATCAACAGTATGCGTTCTGTCGGAAATACTTTCCTTAACAAGGTGTCTGCGATTTGATGTTGCATAAATCAACGCATTATCGGGACGAGCCGCAAGTCCGCCCTCAAGCACGGCTTTAAGGGTTGTATAGCTCTGATCCTGATGCTGGAACGAAAGATCATCAATAAATATAATGAATTTAAGCGGAAGAGCGGCAATCTTGTCAACAAGAAGCGGAAAGTCAATGAGCCTGTCCTTAGGCATTTCAACAATGCGGAGTCCGTCCTTGCGGAACTCGTTTGCAATTGCCTTGACTGTTGAGCTTTTACCTGTACCCTTATCACCGTAAAGCAGGCAGTTATTACAGCTCTTGCCCTGAATAAATGAAAGTGTGTTGTTTACAACCTGACTTCTCTGACGCTCATATCCCGTAAATGTATCCATATCAATCTTGTCCGGATGCTCAACAGGCTGAATGTCACCGTCACGCCAGATGAATGCCTTGTAACGGGCAAACATTCCGCAACCGTTTTCCTTATAATAAGCAGAAAGCTTGTCAAGTGAACCATCAAATCCGTCAAAGCACGGAGCGCACTTGCCTGTCTGCCACTTTGGAAGAATCGGAATAAGCTCCTTGATTTCATCGGCATGGGTATACGCCTCAAGCACTTCATCGGAAGTAAGTTTTGCGGCTGTTAAAATAGCGTCGCAATCTGTCTTAACGGCGGAAACAACATTTTCGGGTAACTCGCCCTGTCTGCCGGCTGTTGCGGCACGGGCAAAACAGTTATCGTCAAAAAGAGCCGTTTCGCTGATTGCAAATGCGAACTTATCCGCACAGCCTCTTTCGCAAAGCATTGAGCAAAGCTTGCCGTATGCACCGAGAAATTCCTCAGGCTTTTTGTCGAGCGAAAGCAAAAGTTCATAAAAGGCTTTCGGAACGCTTCTGTTCATTATACCTCTGAATACAGAGAGTGATGACAAAAGCATTTTACACTTATTTACATTATTCATTCTAAACATCCCAATCTGTTCTAATCTATTTAATTGTACACATTTTTATCCGTTTAGTCAATAATTTACGGCAAACAACGGCATCCTATTTTTTACGCTTTAACAAGCCAAAATATGTATAATTTTTCACCGCATCAAGTATATATTGGGTTCAATGACGGTTAAAACGGCGATAAATCGGGATAAATACGGGCTTTTCAAGGTTTTAAAAGAATTTTTAAATTTTTTTAAAAAAAGTGTTGACATTTGGTGCAGCCCGTAGTATAATCAATACTGTTCTCAAGAGAGAAACAAAAGTTAATAAGTTGGTGTTGATGACGCTGAGGGTCCACCTGTTCCCATACCGAACACAGAAGTTAAGCTCAGTGGTGCCGAAGATACTTGGCTGGTGACGGCCCGGAAAAATAGGGAGATGCCAACACATAAAGTGTCCACCCAGTAGGGTGGGCGTTTTTTTATACTTTTTTTGCTTTGCAAACCCGTAAGGGCGTTCATTGCGAAAACAATTACAATGCCATATACACTAATTGGAGTATCTATATGTTTAATATAACCGAACTTTTAAAAGATGAAACATCTGTATGGGAACGACTGAAAAATTGCGGAAAGCCTGTTGTGCTTTACGGAATGGGTGACGGTGCGGATAAGGTCCTTGCCGCATTTGACCGATACGGAATCAAAGCGTCTGCCGTTATTGCAAGTGATGATTTTGTGCGTGGGCAGGAATTCCACGATTTCACGGTGAAGAAACTTTCCGATGTTGAAACCGAATTCGGCGACATTATAATCGCCCTCTGCTTTGCAAGCCAGCTCCCCGATGTTATGGAACACATAACGAAAATTTCCGAAAAGTACGAAACGCTTGTCCCCTCTGTTCCTGTTTTTGGAAACAAACTTTTTGACAATGATTTTATTACCGAAAATAAAGAGCAAATTGAAAGTTCATACAGTCTGCTTGCCGATGACCTTTCAAAAAAGGTTTACGAAAACATTCTGAAATTCTACTACACAGGCAGAATTGACCTCCTCCCCCCTGTCACAACCGACAAGGACGAGGCTTTCGGCAATATTCTGAATCTCAGTGAAAACGAAAGCTATGTTGACCTCGGCGCATACAACGGTGATACGATTGACGAATTTCTGCACTACACAAACGGCAGTTACAAGCGTATAATCGCATTTGAACCTAACGCAAAGAATTTTGAAAAGCTGAAACTTCATTGCAAGGGTATGGCGAATGTGTCGCTTTGGCAACTCGGCTCATACAGTAAAAACACGGAGCTTATATTCAACAACAAGGCCGGTCGCAACAGCGCAATTGCCGACAAGGGCGTTGCAACAAAGGTTGCGACAGTCGATACGATTCTCTGCGGAATGGCGGCAGGCTACATTAAAGCCGATGTTGAGGGGGCGGATATGGAAACCCTCATCGGTATGCAGAAAACCATGGAAAACTGCAAACCAAAGCTGAATTTTTCGGCATACCACAGATTTGAGGATATTTTCCGCCTTGCACTATACATTCACAGCGTGAATCCCGACTACAAAATTTTTCTCCGCCACCACCCATACATTCCGGCATGGGATACGAATTTATATTGTATATAATTTGCCGACGGCAAGTCGCCGTACTGATTTTCTACAAAAACAAAAGCCCGAATTCGAGAAATATCGGATTCGGGCTTGCTTATTATCAGAATTTATCAGAATGATTTAAAAAGCTCAATTGCTTTTGCGGGATCTGCGGCTCTGAAAACAGCCGTTCCCGCAACGCACACATCAACGCCTGCCTCTGATGCCTGCTCAATGGTATCTCTGCCGATTCCGCCGTCAGCCTCAATAAGGATATTGTTCAGACCTCTGCGTTGGCATTCCCTCTTGATTTCCTTAACCTTCGGCATCATCTCGGGCATAAAGCTCTGTCCGCCAAAGCCAGGTTCAACCGTCATAACGAGTACAAGGTCAAGCTTTTCAAGATACGGAAATACTGTCCAAGCAGGAGTGTTTGGCTTTAGAACAAGTCCGGGTTTGATTCCTCTTGACTTGATTTTCGCAATTGTATCATCAATGTCAGAGTCGCATTCAACATGGAAGGTGATGATATCCGCACCTGCATCGGCAAAATCGTCAATATATTTAAGCGGATCGCTTATCATAAGGTGAACATCAAACGGGCGGTTTGAGAACTTTCTTACCGCCTTGATTACGGGAGCGCCAAAGGTTATGTTCGGAACAAAGTGGCCGTCCATAACATCAAGATGCATCCAATCGGCGCCCGCCAGATCCATTCTTTCAATTTCTTCACCCATTTTTGAAAAGTCACAAGACAAAAGTGACGGAGCTATTTTCATATTTTACATCCTTTCCTACGGTTTTTGGACAGCCGGAGCAAAAACAGCGGCGGCGCCCCAGAACAACGCATAAATCAACACTTCAAGCGAACCCATAACCTGTACACCGGCATAAAGCGAAAGTGTTGATGCAACGAGCAATCCAAAAATTACGGCAATCAGCTGAATTATGATTGAAAGCGAAATATTGTGCTTAATTTTTACGCAACCCGTAACTGCACGGGCAAGCGATGCGGCTTTGCCGTTTGTAATGAGATATGAACGGGAGGTTTCCTCGACCGTATCCTCAGCCTCCTTGAGAACATTTCCGAGTCCTGTCGGAAGCACCTTGATACTGCGGTAGAACAAATCGTAGAGTTTTGCAACAAGGTCATTTGTAACATTATAATCGGTTGTTCTGATGAGGAAGCTTATGCCGTTGGTTTCGGCTCTCTGCATTTCAGCCTTGAGCTGAGCGTCGGGAGTGTATCTTGTAACAAACATTGCAACAAGTCTGCCTGCTCTTGACAGATATGTGACCTGTCTGCCCTGAGAAGTATATTTCTCCTCATATTCCATATTCGGAACTTCCACGCTGTACTTTTCCATAAGCGTGCGTGAGCCCACAAGGATTCTTTCGCTCTTAATCCATCCCACAAGTCCGATTTCATCCTCATAAAGAACGCTTTCAACCTCGGGAAGTGTTTCCTCGGTTTCTGCAACTACCGAATCAAAAGCATTTGCAATCGGATTCTGAGCCTCTTTAAGAATTGCAATTCCGCAGAGAAGAGATTCATCAATGCCGTAATCCTCAAAGGTTTTGATGCCCTCAAGCGAGATTGACTCGGCAGGGAACAATTCATTTGCATCTATCATTATAGCCGTACTGTCGCAGAACTGCTTTACCGACGGATAACCCGAAAGCATTGAGCCGTAGGAGAGCAGAGTTTTGCAGAGCTTTCTCACGGGGGCATTAACAGAAAGAAGTGTTGCCACAGGCACAGACACCGCAGTGATAAGTGCAAATGCATTCAAAGCGTCTGCAAATGACAGCTTAACAACACCGTACATTACCGCAATGATTATTGATGCAATTGTTGTTATCGGGGCAAGCTTTGACGCCAAATCCTCGCTCGGATCGGGTGCATAAGATATTTTGAGAAAGTTTGACGGAAATTCGGTCTTATGCTGATAGGCAATTATCGGACGGTCGGCGGCAGTACCGCTCATCATCTGCATTGCAACAGACTCGTTGTTGTAAATTTTTGACGCATATTTCTGTCCCTTTGACGAAACAAACTTAAAATTGTCCTTTACACGAAGAACCATATAAAGCTTTCCTACATTATTTGCAAAGAACGCAAGCATAGGAATTACCGTGTAGTAGTTCACATGAAATCCGTTCAAATCGCCAAGGCAGAAGAATGAAACAATTATCTGAACCATTCCTGCCGCACCTGCAACGGCAACGGCTGTATCGGAATTACCTTTGATATGCACAAGCGGTGAAAGTCCGCTGAGCATTGCCACACGGTTCAGCACAAGCGACGCCGCCATAAGAATAAACAGCAAAATTGCGTATGCCGCCGGTGCAAAAGGAACTGCCGAACATATTGCACTCGGAAAAATTCTTGTAACGATTGTGAGAACAACCACAACTGCGGCAATTATTCCCGACAACAGACTTCTCATAAAGAGCTTTCTTATATTATGATTCAGCTCATAGAGAATACTTTTTTCGTCCTCCTCGCCTGTATAATCCTCAACAGGCTTTGAATTTTCCTCTTTTACGGTATCGTTATCGTCGGATTCATCCTTTGAAAAGATTCCAACAAGGGCAGAAATAACCTTTTCGCCTATAGGGCGGTTATCCTTATGCTTTTCCTCGGTCGGGGCAATCTCCTCATCAACGATTGTCGGCTCGGGACGAAGCACATGAGCGATTACCGAAGGATTCTTTGAACGCACATACTCCTCATACTCATTCGCTACAGCCTCGGAAAATCTGCCTGCCTTGACATTGAGAATATTTCTCGGTTCATCGGGACGATACACGGGAACTTTTGCAACCACCTTGCGAGGCGGTTTTTCGGTATTCGGAAACTGATGAACAGGAGTCTGCGAAGCCTCTTTCTTTTCTTTGGTTTCGGTCTTTTCCTTTGGCTTATCCTCGGGAATGTCGATATCTATGGTATGGTAGCTTTTAATTTCAGCCTCGTCACGAAACTGGTCAACCTCTCCGAGCACTTCGCCCGAAAATTCTGTATTTTCATCATACTCAGGTGTGAGGGTAACTATCTTATTTTCTTCCTCGGCGGCTTTTTTCTTTGCCTCCTCATACTCATGCTTGGCTTTTTCGGCTTTTTCCGCAGCCTTTTTTTCAGCCTCTGCTTTAAGCTGTTCGGGAGTTACAAGGTCATCATCATTTCCGTCCATTATAAGCTCTGCCTGCATTGTGGCGGCAGTCTTATCCCCGACTATTGAGTTTGAAGTATCAGGTTCGGATTCATCAAGCGGATTTGTATTTTTTAACCTCGGCTTTTTATCGGCATTGCTGAAAATCTCTTCAATCTTCGGCTTTGCACGGTATTTCTGTGCCGTTTGCTCCATTCGTTCCTGATCGGCAAGATAGTGGGTTTCTTCGAGTATGCTCTCGATTTCAAGCTCTTTAAGCCTGTCCTTGTCCATATCAGCCAAAGCATTCACTCCTTTTTATTTACTCTCGGGCAGATAGTTAGATTTATCGGAAACTATGCCGCCCGAGCGTTGCTATCTGTTTTTACAATCTTTGACATTTAAACACACAACTTTGATAACATCAAATGATTTTATTTAAACATAATATTTCATCAATGCGGGCGGATGATATCCTCCCGTCTGAAATATAGTCGCAATGCGTTGTGCATAAATGCACTGCCTTTTGCTCGTTATTTCAGACAGCGCTTTGCTCCCTTTTTCCGCCACCGGCGGCGGTCGCAAGGCTACCCCTACATACATGTACTTTCATAAATTTTACATTTTACATTTTCAATTTTCAATTTACAAAATCAGCGGTTTTTCATCGCTTTGTACATCAAAATTCCTGCGGCAACCGACGCATTAAGGGAATTTATCTGGCCTTTCATGGGCAATGACGCTATTACATCGCACTTTTCACGGACAAGTCTTGAAATGCCCTTACCTTCGTTGCCGATAACAATTGCACACGCACCCGAAAAATCACACTCGTCATAATCCGTGCCGTCCATATCTGCACCGTAAACCCACACGCCTTTTTCTTTGAGTTCATCAAGTGTAACTGCAATATTGGTCACCCTTGCAACACGCATATATTCAATTGCGCCTGCAGACGCTTTGGCAACCGTGTAGCTTAAACCGGCACTTCTGCGTTTCGGAATAATAATTCCGTGAACTCCGGCACATTCTGCGGTTCTGATTATTGCACCGAGATTATGCGGATCTTCAACCTCATCAAGCACAACAACAAACGGAGCTTCGCCCCTGCTTTCGGCATATTCGAGGATATCGTCAACCGTTGAATAATCCTTTGCCGCTGCAAATGCGACAATACCCTGATGAGTTGCGCCGCCGCTCACATAATCAAGCTTTGTGCGGTCAACTTCCTTAACGGGAATTTTCTTGTCACGGGCTTTTGCGAGGATTCCCACAATCGCACCGCTCTTTTCACCCTTTGCAACAAGAATTTTGTCAATCGGGCGGTTACTGCGAACAGCCTCACTTACAGGATTTCGCCCTGCAATCACATCAGGCTTTTGTTCTGTATTTTCAAATCTTTCGTTTTTCATCATAATCAGCCTTATTCGGTTTCCTTTTTATTTTTTGTGTCTGCATGGGACACACCACTTCATTTTGCTATCTATTATAACATAACAATTCAAATTATTAAATACTTTTAAGCCATTTGTTTTTAAAAACTCAAACTCTGTACAATGTATCAAGAGCAATCGCTCCGGAGTCGATGTATTCGGGAATTATGCCGTACATTCCCGTTTGTATGTCCTCAAAAAGTATCATGTGCGGAGGGAACACTGTAAAACTGCAGTACACGGCAATCAAAAGCAACATCATAAACACGCATGGCAAAAAAAGTTGTTCAATTTTTCTTTCACCGTATTCAAGCCTTGCGCTGAGTGCAAAAGCAGAAAAACACACGGCAATTGCACAAATGAACCTTGGCAGACCTGCATTTTCAACACCGAGTGCATAGATTAGCAGATATGTCGCAAGACAGAACATTCCGACAAACCACAGCGAAATTATTCTTGACACGGCAAAGCGATGGAAGCCAGAGCGTTTTCCGATTGCCTCAACAAGGCTCCATACAAGGTAAGAAAGCATAACAACCTTGGTCTGCTCCCACATACTGCCGTTTACAGCACCAAAAAATATGCCGAGCAACGCACCGTTTGTCAGCGAATAAAGATTTTTGAACACAATTATCATCAGCGGAACAATGACAAGCCCCCAAAGCCTCATTTTCACGGTTTCCTTTTTCATAAAACACACCTCGCCGATGTATTTTATGAGTATAGATTGTCATATATTACCTTGCCACAATTTGAATCGCAGAAAAAAATGTTTTTTTGAATCACGAATTTGCGATTTATTTTTCTAAATTTGCACTTATACATTCTGTATAACTCAACATTTTGAACATCAATGTGGAAAACTATGTTGAAAGTGTTGAAAGTGATGTTAAAAAATCCCGATACTACACGAAATTTACAAAGTTGTAACTTTTAACATTAAAAAAATAGGTTTTCCACATTTTTGGATACAGGATTGTAACGGGGAAATTAGATTACATTCTGTATAATCCACATGTCAAGTGGTATTTTTTGCTTTTTTTCAACATTTTTAATTTACAGAAAATGTTTTATAAAATCAAAAAAACAGGCACACCGCCGTGTACCTGTAAATTTCGTGTTAAATTGTCGGCTTTTAGTTTCTGAGAAGATGAATCGCCGTTTCAGCTTTCTCAATAATCCTCAAATCATTATCATAGGAGCACATTTTTCGTGCCTGTTGCAAATCAACCCAAATATAACTGTCAATTTCCTCCTCCTGAATTTTGACATTATCCGTAAATGCCTGTGCAAGGAAAAAGACAACCCGTTTGCGAATTTTACCGAAAGGACAGTATTCGCTGATTTCACGAAAGCCCTTTTCAATCACGACATCAAGACCTGTTTCCTCTTTAATTTCACGGATTGCTGTCTGATGTTCGTTTTCACCGTCTTCAATATGTCCCTTCGGAAAGCTCCAATATCTGCCGTTGCTGTTCTTTACAAGCAGAATTTTCGTGTTCTGTCTGCTTTTGTAGAAGATAACCGCACCGCACGACTTTTCGTAAAGGCACACAATGCTTTTCAGCTTAATATTTTTCAGTTTTGAAAGCACCTGTCGCAGCTCGGGCTCATAAAACACCTCACCGTATTGTGAGATTATCGGACGCTCGCCGTCAAGGCCGTCAAATTCGGCAACGGCAACCACAACGCCCTCAAAATATTCTGTTACGGGTTTGTGCGAAATCACATACGCACTTTTACAGCGTCCTGAAACGGAGGTAATTTGTGCCGAATACAGCTTATCGCTTATTTTTCCGAACACGCTCACCTTCACGCTGTCTGCTATCATCGGCATACACCTCCTTACAAGAATTTACCCGATATGATATCAGTTAAAAAGTCCGCTCATACTGTCAAGCTGAACCTGAGTGTTGGCACTCATTACACCGTTCATAAAAAGCACCTCGTCAATTCCGTTGGTTTTGCAGTAATCAACAAGATTCTGTTTGAAATATCTGAAATCGACAACATGAACTTCTTCGTAGTTATTTGTGAGATACGGAACAAAAGCGTTACCGTAGCTTTCCTTTACAACGGCAATCTTCTTGCCTGCCGCCGCATTTTCCGAAGCTGATTTCAGAACCGTGAGGGCATTATCACCCATAATAAACACACCGTAGGTGTTTGAACCGCCCTCTGCGGCTTCATAGTAGGGACTGTCATAGCTTGCGGAAGAACCGTCTGCCTGTGTGATATCCATTGTTACATTATAAGGGAACTTCCAATAACTTACCGTATCGCTGTCAAGACCGTCTGCCGAGTTGGTAAACGAGCCTGTAAAGCCGTCAATCTTCTGTTCCTCGCAATCATCAAGCGAAAGAACGGGCAAATCGTTTGTATCGGCAAATGCTGTGTAAGCATAGTAAGCGCCGAGGCCTGTCCAATGGTGATCGCTCTTAAAGTAGATGTAGTCTGTATTATGTTCCGCAAGACGGTTGTAGCAGTTAATCGGAGTTACCTTGTCGGAAAGAGCCGCATAAGCCGCCTTGATGTTGTCAGCCTGTGAGGTTGACGGAGCGTCGCTGTCTTTGAGTCTTTGCGGAAGTCCCATTTCGGTATGGTTAGGAACAATCATATCATAAACCTTTACGGAGCTGCCGAACTTGTCTGCAAAGCCGTTGATTGTCTGAGCATAGTTCTGCGCTCTTGCATCATCACTGCTGAACAATTCGTAGCCTGTTTTGTTCCACACATAAATGCTGTATGAAAGAGTTCCGTTTTTATTGTCGTCCTTTATGCTCGGTGTTATAAAGTATGTAGGAGAAAGCTCGTCTGCTTTGTTAGCGGTCGAAGATTTTGCGGTTTCGTCGGGAGATGCCGTTGTACCCACTGTTCCCGTGGGAACGCTTGCAAGGGCATCTTCCTTTGAACAGCCCTTAAAAATTGAAGTTATAATAAAAATAATAACAAACAGAATTATCAATGCGCTCGCAACGATAATAATTCTGTTTCTGGTTCTTCTTTTGTTTCTTCTTTTTACAGGTCTTCTGCCGGGACGCTGTGATGACGGTCTTGCGGCATAGCTTGCAGGACGGCGCTGTTGCTGTCTGCGACGATATTCACGGGAATCAATGCTGTCATCGAAATTATCAAGATCAAAATAATCGTAATCGTTTCTTCTGCTCATAGTGTTACTCTCCCAAACTGAAGATTTTTAAATTCAATTTGAATTCAATGAATTATATAAGTGTATTAATTACTCACAGTGTACTCCTGTTTGAATCAAAGCAAGCCTTGCTCTGACCGTAAGGACATTATCACTTAGATTATACAACAGAAACTCATCAAAAACAATACAAAAAGCACAAAAAATACAATTTCCGTGAATTAACATTTACAAATGCAAAATAATAAATTACACATTTTTTGAATAAAATCGCAGTAAAAACAGTCAAATTTCTTGAACATATATGCAATTCGTGATAGAATTACAGGGTATGGAATTTTAAAAAATCCTTATCATCTTAAAAGGAGATATTTTTATGGAATACAGGTTTTCCGACAGGGTTTCAAGCCTGAAGCCGAGTGCTATCAGAGAAATTTTCAAATATGCCGCCGATCCGAGCGTTGTGTCGCTTTCGGCAGGAAACCCGTCGCCCGATGCATTTCCCTCAAAGGAGATTGCGGAAATCTCGGCAAAGGTTCTTGCAGAAGATCCGATTTCGGTTTTACAGTACAGCGTTTCGGAGGGTTACACTCCGCTGAGAAAGCACCTTACGGAATATATGAAAAAGGAGCATAACACAGGCTCCGACAATGACGACATTCTCATCACAACAGGCGCACAGCAAATTATGGATTTATGCTCAAAGGCTCTTGTAAACGAGGGCGATGTTGTAATCTGCGAGGCACCGTCATTCATCGGCTCGCTCAACACATTCAGAAGCTATAACGCAAAGCTTGCAGGTGTTCCCGTTGAGCCTGACGGTATGAACACAGAAAAGCTTGAAGAGGCTTTAAAAGCCAATCCGAACGCAAAGCTTATTTACACAATTCCGAATTTTCAAAATCCTTCGGGTGTTACAATGAGCCTTGAAAAGCGTAAGAAAGTTTATGAGCTTGCCAAAAAATACGGTGTTCTCATCATTGAGGACAACCCGTACGGCGACCTGCGTTACAGCGGTGAATATGTTCCGAACATAAAAAGCTTTGATACGGACGGAATTGTAATCTATGCCGGTTCATTCTCAAAGGTAATTTCACCGGGTATGCGTGTTGCTTACACAATTGCACCAAAGCCGATTTTTCAAAAGCTTGTTGTGTGCAAGCAGGGCAACGATGTACATACAAATATCTGGGCACAATATGTATGCGATGAATTCATCACAAAGTATGACTTTAACGCTCATCTTGCAAAGCTTCGTAAAATCTACACAAAGAAAGCGAACTTCTGCATGGAGCTTCTTGACAAATACTGCGCACCGAAAATCACATATCATAAAATTGACGGCGGTCTTTTCATTTGGTGTGACCTGCCCGAGGATATTGATATGCCGAATTTCTGCAAAGAACTCGTTTTCAAAAAGGTTTGCGTAGTTCCGGGCAACGCATTTTTAACTGACGAAAACGAAACCTGTCACAGTTTCAGAATAAACTTTTCAACACCGACTGACGAACAGCTTGAAAGAGGAATAAAAATTCTCGGCGAGTATGCAAACAGTCTTTAATCACGGAGGGGAATAATGGAAAATCAGACAAAAAAAGAGGTTGTATTCAGCGCAATACAGCCCAGCGGAACAATTACACTCGGAAACTATCTCGGTGCGGTTCGCAACTGGGTTACAATGCAGAACAAATACAACTGCATTTACGCTCTTGCAGATTTGCACACAATCACGGTAAGACAGACTCCTGCCGTTATGCGTAAGAATATAATTGATGCTTATGCTTCAATTATGGCTTGCGGTATTGATGTTGAAAAAAGTCTTTTCTTCATTCAGAGTCATGTTCACACTCACGCAGAGCTTGCATGGGCGCTCAGCTGTTACACACAGTTCGGCGAGCTTTCAAGAATGACGCAGTTCAAGGACAAGTCTGCAAAGCACGCCGACAACATCAACGCCGGTCTTTTCACATATCCCGTACTCATGGCTGCCGACATTCTTCTCTATCAGGCTGACAAAGTGCCTGTTGGTGCAGACCAGAAACAGCACATTGAAATTACAAGAAACATTGCAGAGCGTTTTAACGGTATTTACGGCAATGTGTTTAAGATTCCGGACGGTTTCATCCCAAAGAACGGTGCAAGGGTTATGAGTCTTCAGGACCCGACAAGAAAGATGAGCAAGTCCGATGAAAATGTCAACGGCTGTGTACATCTTCTTGACGCACCCGAGGTTATAATGAAGAAATTCAAGAGAGCCGTTACGGACAGCGAGGCAAAGGTTCGCTATGCGGAGGGCAAAGACGGCGTAAATAACCTTATGGCAATTTACAGCGCAGTTACAGGTCTTTCATATGAACAGATTGAAAAGGATTTTGACGGCAAGGGCTACGGCGACTTCAAGACAGCTGTAGGCGAGGCAGTTGTTGAAGAACTTCGTCCGATTCGTGAACGCTACGAAAAGCTTGTTGCAGACAAGTCATATCTTGAAAGCTGTTACAGAAAAGCCGATGAAATTGCCCTTAAAATCAGCAGTCGCACAATGGGCAAGGTTATGAAGAAAATCGGGTTTATCTAATTAAAAAGGATATCTGCCATGACAAAAATCGAAAGTAAATCGATTGACTTTATAAAAAAACACATTCTTTTATTTTTACTCGTTGCGGTAACGATTATTGCAATTTTCCTCAGAGTCTGCGGAATGGATTTTCAAAGCGATGATTTCAACAGCTTTTTAAATTCGTGGTGGAGCATAATCAAGCTGAATGATTTTACGGGGCTTGCAACTCAGGTGGGTAACTACAACATTCCGTATCAAGTCATAATCTATCTTATGACTCTTTTGCCGCTAAATGCTCTGTATGCGTACAAAATCGTATCAATAATCTTTGACTTTGTACTTGCAATTTCAACCGCAATGCTTGTTTATTCGTTTGCAAAGAATAACCGACGGCTTAAAGCGATACTCACCTACTCAGCCGTACTTCTTTCGGCAACGGTGATTTTTAACTCATCGTTTTGGGCGCAGTGCGATTCAATTTACACCTCGTTTATAATCCTTGCAATCCTGTTTTTGCACAAAGACAAGCCGATTGTATCGTTTGTGTTCATCGGCATTGCGTTTGCATTCAAGCTGCAAACCGTATTCATCATTCCTGTTCTGCTTTATTACTGGATTTCGACAAAGAAAATTTCAATTCTGCATTTCTTTATAATCCCTGCACTTGATGTGATAATGTGCCTGCCTGCAATTATTATGGGTAGACCGTTTATCGATATCATCACAATATATGCGGAACAGACCGACTACGGAAAGCTTATTCAGATGAACTGTCCGAACTTTTATGCACTCATATGTGACGGAAACGATATTACATATTATTATCTGTTCAAGCAGTTTTCGGTCTTTCTGACAATTGCCGTACTCGGAATTATGATGTGCATTATCATCTATAAAAAGGTTGATTTGAAAAGCCTTGAAACTTTTCTTCTGACAACAGCGTGGACTGTGTTCACCTGTATCATGTTCCTTTCGTCAATGCACGAACGCTACGGTTATCTGCTTGACATTATTTTAATTGTCTATGCGGCGGTAAGTGCAAAGCATTTGTGGATTCCGATTGTGTCAACGCTTATAAGCCTGAGAGGCTATTGCTACTATCTGTTCTCCTACGAGCTTATTAGCCTTAAATTTACGGCAATCATCTACACCGCACTTTATGTTTATATAACATTCTTGCTCGTAAAAACAATTTTCAAACGACAAGCCGTCGTTCCCTGTTCGTGAAAACAGACAGATAAACGAATGCATCAGATGCCCGAGTGAGGCTCTGATGCATTATTTATTTTATATGAAAATAAATAATTACACGCCGTTTTCATCGCTTCATAACTTCTTGTTTAAACATACAATTTCATCAAGACAGGCACCCAATGATCTCCAGTCTGAAATATAGTCACAAGGCTACCCCTGCCGATAACAGAAAAACCCCGACAGAGTAAAATCTGTCGGGGCTTTCAGTTAAGATATTATTTTCTTGTAATTGACCAACCCTTTGAGTTGAAACCG
>UMHV01035932.1_pt1 | contig 46253 bp, 50 predicted proteins | sample 1965621 | NCBI WGS metagenome assembly UMHV01 (sample SAMEA4836108, study PRJEB28245) | human gut metagenome | biome: gut microbiome; material: fecal sample | place: Denmark | collected 2008 | reverse complement strand
GACGAGCCGGACGCCTCAGGCGACCGCAGCCACCAGTTAGAAGCAGAACCGGTGCCGTTGTACGTTTTCTTGATACGACTGTTGTTATCGGTGAACAGTGCGAAGGTCACGTTTTCGGTGTCGGGGTCTACTTCGTCCTTGTAGGGTACGTCGTTAACGTTGAAGCCCACCTCGGCACGGGACAGCAGGAACAGGCGGTCGTTGCTGGTGCTGATGTCTGCCTTCGTGTCACCGATGGAGGACCGCACCTGAACTATCTTAATCATGGACTGCCACTGACGCGGCAGCGCGGCAAAGATGGTTTCATTGAGCCACGTCCGCATACCGCAGGATGCCCAGCCGCCGACGTTGGTGTTCTGGCTGTTCATCTGATGGGTAGCGTTCATAATGCCCAGCATGGTAAAAACGACACCGGCGAAATCATCGCTGTCCTTCTTCTTGAAGTGGTTGAAGCCCGCGACCTGCATGATAATAGAGGTATCGGCAAAGACCGTGGTCGTCGGGACAATCTTGATCTTGTCACCGACCGCGAAGTAGTCCTTCGCCTTGCCCGTCTCCATGATGCCGTAGAACTCCGCCAGTGTGTAGCCGCTGTTGTCGTTTGCGTCGTCACTGTACAGGTAATCGAAGTTGGTCGCTACGGTATCCGGCAGCGTAGGCGTGATGAACACCGCGTGAACGTCAATGTCGCTGGTGACATCGTTCGTCAGCGCGTCCCAGCCCATCCAGATAGAACCGGTAGAGGACGTCAGCTCACCGCCACGGAAGGAAACGCCGTCATGCGCCGCCACGGTGTCGGTCTGCAAAAGCTGGGTGCCGTTGTACCAACGGACGGTGTAATACCGCGTCGCCTCAGAATACTGCGCTGTGACAACGAGGTCTTCGAGGATGTAGGTAAGCTGCTGATCCCAGCCGATGAAGGTAAACACCTTATCGACAGTGGAGGGCTTGACAGGCGTGTCGATCAGACCGGCAGTGATGGGGTTTTTCGCCGCGCCGTACTTGCGGACAGTCTGCGTATTCAGGACTGTGCCGTCGTAGTTCTTGAATGTGACGGTGCAGGAGCTGACCATCTGATCGTAGGTCACGGACAGATTGAGGAACCGCGCCATGATAGTAGTCAATTCGGCCTGCGACACGACTGCGATATGCGCCGCGCCCTTGAGGACGAACTCCGTAGCGGGGTTGCCCGTCTCGTCCAGACCGGCGAGGTCTTTCAGGCGAAGCAGCACGTCGGCGTCGTTCATCGACCAACTGACATCCGGCAGGCGGCCACGACTGAGGCTTGCCGCCGCGCTCACAAGCGCGTAGGTGTCGATTGCTGCGGCGTCCTCGACCCAGATTGTGCGGAGATTGGAGCCGTCCATAGCAAACGCGGTCAGGTGCGAGAGCTGCCGGGCAATCAGGCTGTTCAGCGGGCAGAGCTTGGCCGTCTCAACAGGAGCGCCCAGCGCGAAGGTTACGCCGGTAATGCCGCTGCCGGTCAGCAGGAGCGTTTTCAGGGAGGTGAGGGCAGACAGGTCAAGTGCCTGCTTCAGCTCCGGCGTACCGCGCAGGTCGAGGTACTCAAGCAGCGTGTTCGCGCCGACGCTGATAGACGTCAGGTTCTTGTTCGTGTAGCCGTCCGCCTCCGCGCCTGCGGTGAAGCTGCGCAGGCGGCGCGCGCCCTGAAGGTCGATGAACTGGCAATACAGACCGGCAATGGAGCTGATCTCAACCACGTTGGAAGCGAGGTAGACGTAGATTTCTGTGTCGCTCAGCGCCTCCTGAACGGGGCAGATAATCTCATATGCCGTGCCTCTTTTCGCGCGTTTACGGACGCTGTAGGAGCCGTATTTGACGATGATGTAGCAATCAGCATACGGGGTGATGGAGAAGTTGCCGGTCGGCGTGACGCCCGCCCACTCGTTCGGGGTGTTGCCTCTGAACTGGATTTTGTCGTTCACGGCCACAGAACCGTAATACTTGGAGGACATATAGCCCTCTTGGTATGTCTCGAACTGGGTACGCTGGTCGGTCTTGTTGCCCTGCATCATGTCGATGTACGCGGTGTTGCCGTTGTTGATATAGGGCATGAAGTATTTGCCCCACATATCTTCGGCCACAAGCGCTTCCGGGCGCGCCGCCTGATGCGCGGCAAACTTGGCAAGGATGCGTTCGGCGCTCCACGCACCCGCCGCCTCTCGGTCCTTGAACATGGTTTCCAGCTCTGCGCCGAGGCAGTCACGGACATTGCACCAGAGCACGGAGGAGGACGCATTGAATACGGGTTTCGTTCCCACGCTGTCAGTGTCCTCAAGGCCGTAGCTGAAGGTCAGACCGCCTTCGTTGTCGTTGCCGTCTGCGGTGTCGTTGTCGTAGTCCTTGCAGACGTTCCAGCGGTAGTCCTGCACGTCAGGATCGTACTCATAGGAGATGAAAACGTTCTTGGCGCGGTTGTCGATCATGCAGTGGCGCTCAGTGAACAGGTAGTGATAGAGCAGGCTGTCCACGGTGAAGTAATTTCCGACTTCGGCCTTGAACTTCGCCGCGCGATACTCCTTCGTGTCGTTCGTGTAGGTCGTCCCATCGTAGGTCACGGGCGCGCTGAGCGCATTTCCGGTCGGCGCGGTAGTATCGGTGGAAACCACCCACGACAGCATGGTCTGGAACGCCGCTTTCATCTCTGCGGTGGGATTCTTGGGATAGCGGAACTCAAAGGCCCCGTTGCCGTCCCACGTCTCCGAGGTGAGGTCGGCAGACTTGAACAGACACTGGCTGGCAATGTTGTTGGAAATCTCAACGCAGCACTGAAGCGGATGCTCACCGGTCTGGCCGAACACTGCGAAGTTTTTCTTCGAGTTGTTCATGTCGCCGTTGCCATACAGGATCGTCGCGCCTGCACCGACAGACCGTGCGCCGACGCTCACAGCGTTTGTGCCGGTGTTGGTGAAGAACACCGCGCAGGGGTAGCCCTTGACGGTATCGCGGACGCGGGCGTCAGCACGGCGGCCTTCGGACAGGAAGGGCTGGAAGTTGTTGTAGTCATCAGCCAGAACAGTGTTGTTCGCATTCTCGCTGGACGCCACATTCAGCTTGATATTGAAGTACGACACGGGAATGTCGTTTTCGGTCATGGCGAACGTCTCGATGCGCTCACCCGCGCCGTTCTCCCAAATAGCCTTGCTGAAATCAAGGTCGAGGTTGAGGGCGGCTTCGCCGTATGCAGCAGAGGACGTACCCTGACCCTTCATAATGACGCCGGTCGCGTGGAAGTTGTAGGTGCTGCCGCCGTCCGTATAGACGAGATCGACCGTGCAGACCACTTCGTCGGACTTGCCAACGGTCATGCGGTCGGCACCGATCTTGAGAATACGCAGCGTCGGATTTGCCGCCGCCAGCTCATTGACGTTGATAGAGCCGTCCGTGTTGAAGATGTGGTTGCGGAGGTAGCGGGCGACCATTTCCGTGGTGTTGCCGCAGTCCGCGACGAAGTTATCAAGGATTTCATACCGTGTGAGGCTGTGGCTGTACATCTTCAGACGATAAATCCAGATGTCGCAGTCGTTGGAGCCAATCTTTACATTCTGCGGGTCGGACTGCATCCAGTTATCATTTGCGGTGTACGCAAACGCTCTGGACGGCACGCCCTCAAGCCAGACCACGGCCAGCTTGTTTTCGTTGCTGGCCTCGATGCTGACGTCCAGCTCGATTTTACGGTCCTCGCAATACGGGATTTCGACGTTTGTCAACTCAGAGCTGAAAACCGCCTGCTGCGCCTGAAGTTTCAGGCCAATGCCACCAGATACGCAGGTCAGGAACTCAGCGTCATAGTCGCGGACGTTAGTAGCCTTGAACACGACCTTGATTTCCTTGCCAGAGGTCGCGGCGTTGTCGCTGAACAGGCTGCGGTCAAGCTGAACGTAGGTGCCGCGCTTGACCACAAAGCCGGTGACGCCTTCCGTGTCAATCCGGAATCCGCCGTTAATCCAATCGAAATTGGAGCTGAAGGTCAGCGGATGATTCGTGCCGTCGCCGTCCTTGTAGCCGAACTGCTTTGCGGTCGTCTCGCTGTTGCTGTGTCCGGTGGGGTCGAGGTCAACGGCAAGCCCGGTCGTGACAGGGTTGATGTCATAGCCGAGAGAGGTACAGGTGACGGTGATCGGCGCAACGACGCTTTCGCCGGTGCGGATGGAGAGGTTGATCGTGCCGACCGTAGTAGCGCGGTACGCCCACGTCTGGATGGTGCGGTCAACGGTCAGCGTGGACAGGGTGTTGTAGCCTTCCAGCAGACGGACAGTCGCCGTGGTGCTGGTGGGGTCATACACCATGTAATTGATGCTTCCGGTGGCGAACTGCTGGATTTCGATTGCGCTCTGATACACCGCGATAACCGGCGTATTGTCGTCCGATTTCGTCCAGATACCGACATGGCGCAGGTGCGTAGTCGTGACGACTTCGCCGCCCGCTGTGACCTCAAGCCACGCCTCGACGGTGTGTGCGCCGTGCGTCAACTCAAGCGCCGTGGGGTCAATCGTCGCAGTGACGGAGCGCCCCGTAGTGGTGACTTCGCGCGTAAACGCCTCCGTGCCGTCCACGGTCATGTGGATAGTCTTCGTGCCCTCTCCGGTGGGTGTGAGGCGCACAGTAAGTACGCTGGACCCGTGGAAAGCAAGGGTGCCAAGATTCCACGCCAGATCATAGGTGGACACGGTGACGGTCCATGTGAAGGACTTGTTATTGCCGTAGGCGTCCTCAATGGTGAGCTTGATCGTGTTTGCGCTTGCGGGGGTGAGATACTTCGTGGCGTCGAAGGTGCAATCGCCCTGCGACACCGCCTGTGTAGCTACCTTCGTCCCGTTGATGCGCCACGTTGCCGAGCCGTCGCCGGTGGGCTGCTCGTCGGAAGTATCGGTGGACGTCCAGTTGAATTTGATCTCGACGGTCGCGCCGTTCATCACGGAGAACGCCCGCGAGGTCAGCTTATTGACGATACGGATTAGGGAACCGACGTCCCCACCGCCACCTCCGCCGCCGCCGGAGAACGGCCCCAGCGGGCCGACAACGACCTCGTCGTCGGCGGTCATATACAGGTAGCCGTCCTCAACATAGGCGTCGTCAACCTTGCCCTTTACAGTGGTTTTCAGGTTGTTGAAATCCTCGGCAAACTCATTGATAGATGCGACGGCTTCCGTTGCGTCCAGAAGCGCCTGCTCAGAGCGTGCGGCGGATTCCTGCGCGGAGTTCGCGGACTGCGCAGCCGCCTGTGCGTTGGCTGCTGCCTGCGTCGCCTTCGTTTTGGCTTCCTGCGCCTTGGTTTCAGCAGCTTCGGCGGCTTTCAGGGCTTCGTCAGACACGCCGGTTGCGAGCTGGGCGGCGGCTTTGGCGGCCTCCGCTGCCGCAGCGGCACGGTCTGCGTCGCCCCGCACGGCCTCCTTGAGGGTGCCAAATTTCATGTTATAGGTTTCGCCTTCGGACGAGACAAGCAGGAGATCGTCGTCCTGTGCTTCCTCAAGCGTCGCAAAATCAGCGATTCTTTTGTCAGCCATGTTCTTCCTCCTTATGGTTAAGTTCCGGTGCCGCCGCTGTCAAGCGCGTTCAGCCGGTTGTAGATGTCGATTAGGGCAGCCTCAATATTGGACACCTTTGTCTGAAGCTCCGAGATCGCGGTGTCATGCGCCGCAACGGTGCCCTCGGCGGTGGTCAGGCGCGTTTGCAGGTCGGTAACGGTGCCCTGCATTTTCGAAAGTGTTGTCGTATGCCCGCCCACGGTGGATTGCAGCGCGTCGATGTCGCTCTCGGCATTTTGCACACGCTCCGCAAGCTGCGAGATGTTCGACGCATGGTTGGAAATCGTCGTGTTCAGCGCGGAGATGGATTGCGTATGCCCCGAAACGGTGGTTTCCAGCGTGGAGACGCGCTGTGCAAGAGCGCCGGGGGAAGAATCCTCAATGCTCTTAATGCGCTTAGATAGGCCGTCCTCTGCGCCTTTGGCGCGGGTTTCCTCGTTGCCTATGCGTTCACTGAGAGCGACCTCCACGCCCTGTGCGCGCTCGATCTCAGCCGCCAGCGCGGTATCATCGACCTTGCCCGCCAGCTCTTTTGCGGCGTTCTTGATTGCGCCGTTCAGCTCCTCCGTAGTCTGCTTCAGGTGCTGCACCTCGGACAGATATGGGTATTCCTCGCTGAGTTCTTCGCTGTTCGGGGCTTCGATGTCCGCCCGAAAATTGTGGTCGAGCGTGAGCTTGACGTTGAACATGACGCTGTGGACAAGCTCACCGATTTTTACTTGGTCGCCCAGCTCCGCAGCCGGGTCGTACAGCGATTTTGTCGCCGTAAAGGGTAAATACACCAGCCCGTTAAAAGCCGCGTACAGGTCGTTGCAAATGCCCTGTGTGGCGTATGGATTGCTGTCGATGGTGAGCATCGTTCCGTTGTCGTTTCCCGCCGTGTAGCTCTCCCCGCTGTCGCTGTTGAGTGTCACGCCGGTCACAGTGATCTGCGTGCCGGTCGTGATCTCGCCACAGACGACGGGGATGTTGATAACGCCCGCCTGCAAGGAAACCTTTTTCGCCATATTGGCGTCGGTGTCCCACACAAGGTAGTAGCCCTCCGGCGTGACGATTTTGTTTCCCTTTTCGTCGGTGATGAAGTAGGACCGCTGCACGTTGTCGCTGCTGCCGGGCAGCACACCGGACGGGACAGGGAGCACGGCGTTGAAGATGGTCTGCTCTTTGTAGGCCAGACGCACCGGCTGATTGCCTGCGCCGTTGGCAAGCGTGATCTTGTTGTAGTCCTCGTCGATGACATGGAACGTCTCGTCGGGGGCGGTCGTGAGCGGGACCAGCCGCAGAAGGTTTTCCTCTGTGATGATCCAGTTGCCGCCGTGACAGGCCCCGATATACCCCAGCACCTGCGACATGGTTTTTCCGCTGGGGTATGGCACAACGTAATCAGCGCCGGTCTTGATCCGCGTTCGCAGGTCAATTCCGACGCCGATTCGGTATGCGATTTCCTCCACGACGGACTTCATGCTTTTCGGCCAGTTGGCGGCGGTGTCGCTGCCGTCCAGATAGTTCTGGTTGGTCTTGAGCATGGCGTCGTAGCAGTCGATGGTCACAAGCCCCGCGAAGCTGGTGTCGCGCTGGTCGATGTAAAATGTGCCGAACTCCTTCCACTCGGTGGCGGTTTTGTCATTCGTCAGACGGCCCATAATGACAACGGGGCTTTTCGCGGTGATGATGTCGTCCGTGAGGATCGACAGGTTTAGTGTAGCCGATATGCAGTTGCCCACGGACAGCGGGGACGGCATAAGGGAGCGGTCGATGTGCGGCGCGGAAATAACGGTGTAATCCTTGTTATTGATCCGCGCCTTTGCATCAAACCGAAACCGCCCGCGCGCCGCGAGCTTCGTCCAGCGCTCAGTACAAATACGCATAGGCTCACCTCTCTGTCATGTTGAAGGTACAGCCTTCATAATAGGTACGGTTGTCGCCCTTGTCGTAACGCTGTGTACCGTAGGTGAGCGTGGACGTGTAATAGGTCTTTGTCATAATGCGGTTGGTTTTGGGGTCAAGGAAGGTGATGTCGGTGTATTCGCCGTCAACGTCTGCCGCAAGTGACCGCATAATCAACTCAGGCATACGGTTGAATTTGACCGTCCATTTATCCTTCTGCGCGATCCTTGCACGGTACATCAGCCCGTCAAGGAGGTTGCGCCCGCTGCCGTCCGCGTCGATGTCATTTCTGACCGGGGCGAGGCCGTCTTCGGCCAGCCACGCGGTGTAGTCATGATTTCCGATTTTAAGGATTGGTTTTATGGTGCGCACCTCCTTATTCGAGCGGGGATTTTCCGGTCGCCCGCGTTCTGCGGTTGATCTCTCGGATCGTGCTCTCTGCGATTGCGGTTTTATCGAAGTTGACCGTCGTACCGCTGTAGTTCTGGATGGCCGTCACAATGGCTGCGGTTGCATTGGTCACGACCTGCGTAACGACGCTTGCGAGCGCGTCATTGGACGTTTCAATGGTCGTGCCGATGTCAGCACTGCCGCCGCTTGCTGCGGCTGCTGCGGCCTTGTAGGGCACGACACCGCCCGCCACAGCGGGGACAGCGAACGTGATGTTATCTGCAATGGCCTGAAGCCGGTCAAGCAGGCTTGTGAAGCTGCCGCTGATCTTATCCGAGAACGAGGACAGCGCGCCGTCCACCTCAGACGTGGGAACGATGTTGCCGACCTTATAATCACCGGCGTTGAATTCATCCGCGATTGCGTCAGCGACGCCGGACACGGATTTCAGAATGGACGGCTGCGAAGCCTCCACGCCTTCACCGACGCCGTAGCCGATATTCAGGCCGATTTCGTCGCGGAACAGACGCGACGGGGAGTGAATACCCAGCGCGGATTTTGCAGCGCTGAGAAGGCTGCTTGCGAGGCTGGAAACCTTGTTTTTCAGCCAGCTCCAACCGGAGTTGATACCGCTGGCAATACCGTTACAGATATTGCTGCCGACGCCGGACCAGCCCTGATTCTGAATCGCATTTTTGATGCCGCTCCATGTGCTGGACGCGGTAGATTTGATGCTATTCCATGTGCTGGACAGCGAGGACTTGATATTGCTCCATGTGGACGATGCAGTGGATTTCATGCTGTTCCACGCGCTGGAAGCCGTAGTCTTCATGCTGTTCCAAGTGGAGGACGCAGTAGACTTGATATTGCTCCAAGTGCTGGACAGTGTAGCTTTTACGCCGTTCCAGACGGTGGAGGTGTTCGCCTTAATGTTGTTCCAGCCGTTGCTGACAGTGGTTTTCAGGTTTGTCCAAGTGGACGATGCTGTGGTCTTGATGCTCGTCCAAGCCGAAGACAGCCCGCTCTTGATACCGTTCCACGCGCTTGTGGTGCCAGATTTGATGGCGCTCCAAGCATTTGAGATACCGGTTTTGACGGTATTGCAGGCAGACGACACACCGGATTTGATGCCATTCCATGCACTGCTGATAACGCCCTTGATTCCGGCCCATGCCGTGGTAGCGGTGGACTTGATACTGCTCCATGCGTTACTGAAGAAGGTCTTCAGCTTTTCGATTACGCCGGAGAAGAAGTCTGTGATCTTGTGCCAAGCATTGGCAATGCCCTGCTTTAGTCCGTCGATAAGGAATGTACCGATTTCTGCGAATACAGTAGACGGAGAGTGGATGCCAAACAGGTTCTTTACCCAGTTCACAACGGGGTCTACGACGTGCGCTTTCAGCCACGAACCGGCGTCGCGCATTGCGTCTCCGATTCCACGAAAGAAACCGGCGATAGAATCGAGGCCGATTGCCTCAAACAAACTTGCAAGCAGGTCGGATATTCCGCCAATGGCACCCACAATAATGCTGGGAATCTGAACAATAATGCTGACAAGAGCAGTCGCAAGGGATTCCAGCAGGCCGAGCCAGTCAATGTTTTCGATTACCGCACCCAGTGCCTCCCCCAGACTGCCAATCAGGTTTTGCACCATTTCGCCCCAGTCATGATCTGAAAACAGAGACGTAATGAGATCGAGAACGCCGGTTATGGCGCCACTGACAAACTTGCCAAGCAATTCACCGAAGCCGTCCCAGTCAATGTCGGTGGTAAGACTTTCGAGACAAGCCCAGATTTCGTCTGCAAGGCCGGTCCAATCGACCTGATCCACAAAGCCGACAAGCAGATTGAGCGCTCCGATAAGCAGGCCACCAAGCAATCTTGTCAGGTCAGAGAAAATCCTGCTCCAATCAATTCCGTTGAGAAAATCAGCGATTTTTCTTCCGAGCATTGCCCAGTCGAAGTTCTCGACAGCAGCGACCATACTTTGAAGCGCCGTTCTGATTTGCGTACTGAGCGCTTTGGCAAGTGCCGAAAAATCAATGTCCGAAATGAAATTGCTGATGTTTTTTGCGAGACTTCCCGCAATACCGATCCAGTCGGCGGCGTTCACGGTCCCGTACATGAAATCCGTGATGGCCTTGCTCACTGCTGCGCCGTCAAGCGTACCAAAAAAGCCATCAAGCGATTTCAGGATGATTGCCCATTTTCCGATCAGGATCACACCGAGATTTCCCCAGTCCACGCCAGTGATGATGTGGTTTAGGAGTTCTGCAAAGCGCGACGCAAGGTTTTTCCAATCGAAGTTCTGGATGAACGTCGCAAGGAACGTCAATGCGCCATTCAAATAGTACCCGATCTTATCGCCGATGCCCACCCAGTCTACGGTATCGACCATTTCATTGAGCTTTGTTGCCAGCGTGTTTGCAGCTGCGGCCCAGTCACCGGCCTTGATCTGCTCGACCATAAGTTTTGCCCAGTCGGGCAGCGTTACGTCGGGCAGACTTCCGAGATCACCGGCACCGCCACCACCGCCACCGTCAGAGCTGTTATCGCTGAGAATGTTCAGTTCATCGAACGCGGCCAGCTGCCGTTTGAGCTTATCGGTAGCTTTGGATGCCGCCCCGCCTGCGCTGCTGATTTCTTTGGATGCAGTTTTTCCATAGATGCCAAAGAGCTTGAGAAACGCGGTCACATAGGCGACAGCTTGTGCGACAAGGTTGATAATGCGTGTAATGATCGGCCCCAGCAGGTTTCCGATGCCCGACCAACAGGCGGACAGCGTATTGGAGAGCTGCTGATTTTCGGCCATATAGGCGCTGACCGCTTTCCGCAGCAGCGCCCAGACGCCGCGCGCGCCAAGCAAACTGAGTGCAAATTTCTTCGCGCCGGAAATCAGCCCGCCAAACTGGCTGTTCATCTTCTTGCTGTGGAACAGCATTTTTGCCATGCCGGATGCGGCGGCCTTGATACCGGATGCAAGCGCCCCGGCAGCCGACTTTGCCGCTCTGCCGATGAAAGATGCGACATTTCGTGCGCTACTGGCGAGGCGGCTCATAAGGCTTTCCGACTGTTGTGTACCGGCGCGCATTTCATCCAGACGGGCCGCTGCTGCGGACAGTGTAGATTCCATCTGCGCGTATTGCGTCGTGTCCACGCCCGCCTGAAATGCGGTGCCGGAGGCCTCCATTTTCGCCTTTGCGGCTTCGAGCCGGTCATATTTCTGTGCGGTCAAATCAAGGTCGTATTGCAGGTTTTTCCACTGGGCGGAATTTTCACTCACGCCGAGAGCCTGCATTTTCTCCTGCTTATTGAGGAGAGATTCGAGCTTCTGACCGGCTTTTTCAGTCTCCGCACAGAGTTCTGCGTATTCCTGCGTCGGGAATTGCGTTTGACCGACTGCATCCAGCCGTTCCTGAAGCTCCGCAATCTTGCTTTCCAGCGTGCTTGCCTTGCCCTCAAAGGAGGTCATAGCGCTCTCGCTGCCGGACATGGCTTTCTGGAAGGTCGGTTCCAGCTTCTGCACGCTGCTGTTCACGGCGTCGATCTCACGCTGCAAACCGGATGCCTTTTCCGTCACACCACCGATGTTCACCTGCGGTGTAGCTGTTTCCGGCGCAGGCGTGCCGCTGCCGTTGGTATTCTGTAATTCTTCGAGGGAGGTTTGCAGTTCCTGTACTTTTGCCTCAAGCGCTGCAACCTTATCCTCTGCGCCACCTGTATTGATTTCAGGTGTCAGCGGCTTGCTGAAAAGTTCTTTCAGCGTTTGTCCCAGATTCTTGACCTCTGTGGACAGTGCCTTGATAGCCGCAAGCAATTCAGCGCTTCCGGCCTTAAATCCGTCCGAATTTATCTCGGTATCAATGATGATAGAGCCGTCAGCCTGATCTGCCATTTAACCACCTTCTTTCTTAGCCGAGTAGCGCGTCGATCCTATCCTTTTCTGCCTGTTCTTCTTCAGACAGCTTCGTGCGTAGGGCGCAAATAGCGCGGTTGGAAATCCAGTATTCGCGCTCCCACTTTTCCAGCTTTTTGCCCTTTGCGCGCTTCAGACGCAGGTTGAGCACCTGCGCGAAAACGCCGTCCGAAATCTCCATGTAATAGCCCATAAAGGTCCACCAGTGGACGTACCGGGCGGAACGGACCTCAAAACCGGCAACCTTATTGACCGCTGGAAACATGATGCTCTCGTCCTGTTCCCAGTCCATGACGCGCGGAGGAGGCTTTCCGCCCGTGTCCTCCGGCTTGTCATTGTGGTCAATAAAAGCGAGAGCGGCCTTGAAGGCCGCCTCATAGTCGTCTTTTGGAATTGCGTCGAAGTCCTTGAACAAAATGAACAGGCAGATATAAGCCTTTTCTTTGTCTTCGAGGTCGGGATCACCGAACGCGATCACGATTTTCAAAACGTCCCGAAAATCGCTGCGAATACGGTAGAACTTACCGTTTACCTCAAGACTTCGCGGCAGTGTTCCGATCATTTTTTACCGCCCTTGTGCTTGCCAGTACGGTAGCCGTGGGTGTACCGCTCAACACGGGAGTTGACTTTCTTCACCTCGCGGTCGAACTGGCGGGAGATATAAGCACCGACCGCAGACAGCGCGTTTTCGCAGTAGAAATGACCGTTGATGGGGGAAAACGGGTGCATCTTGCCGAAGAACGCCTCCGACATATTGCCGCCAAAGAGCCTGTCACAGGCGGCGTACAGGCGCTTTTCGGCCTCACGCAATGCTGCGAACTCGGCTTCGTTCTGTTCGTCCACAGTGCCGTCCGGCTTGATGTTGACGCTTTCCAGCGGCTCGACGATCTTGTCGAACTCTGCGGCAACACTGTTGAAGCGATCCACAATGCCGATGTCGGTCGGTCGGAAGGAGAATTCCCCGATCTGTTCCCCGTGCTTGTTTCGGATAGGCACCTTTACGCTGCCATCGTCGATGATGATTTCATTGAAATTCTGCTGTACCAATTTGTCAGCCATTGTAATTGCCTCCTGAATTCAAAATGTTGCCGCCCTGCGTACTGAGCGCAGGGCGGCGGGGTGGATGATTAGCCCGCAGCGTTGGTGTCTGCGGTGAAGGTCTTCGTGGTGAGGTCGAAGGTGCCCTTGACGCGGTTGCCCGCGTTGTACACGGTAAAGGGAATCTGCACGCCGGAGGTGTCACCGCCGACAGATTCGGGAACGACCCACACGTCTTCGCGGTAGGCCCATGCCACGGTGCCGTCACTGTTAAGCAGCACGTCAACCTTCGTGGTCATGCAGTCGTCGCCGGTCAGGCGCTCATTGGCGATCTTTGCGAGACGTTCAAACAGCGGGTCGCCGCTGTAGGCATAGAAGGGGTCAACCTCAGACTGCACCTCGTAGCCATTGTGGACGACGTTCTGTTCGCCCAGAATGTTTTTGTTGACCTCAACGTCGGGGTTCAGCTCCTCGTTATACTCCTCAAGGTCCTTGCCGAGACGGGTATAATTCGGGGCGTAGGTTTCCTCGCCCTGCGTCTTGACGCCGAACTTGGCGTCGAGGAAATGGGCAAGATACTTGCGTTCGATTTTCGGCATAATTTCAGCTCCTCAAATATCAAATTCGTTGTTGTAGTCCAGCCGCAGGGCAATGAGCCAATCTTCAACGCCGTCCTGATAGGCGGAATTGAGGTAGGCGGGGCTTGTGCGGCTGATTTTCTTGATGACGCGATTGCCAGCCAGCAGCGCGGGGTATGCGCTGAGCTGGTGGCTCTTGCCGTTCAGTGTGACCGGCTGCCGCTCAAGCCACTTGCCCAGCGCGTCAAGGAATTCCTTGATGCGGATGCGCTGGGTTTCGGATTTTGGGGCGGCGCGATAGACCACATTGAACGGATATTGGCAGACCTGCGTGACGTGTCCGGTGACGTCCTCTGTGCTGCTCTGCAAAGCCGCGCCGGAAATCGGAAAGAATCCGATCCCCGAAGCGTCTGAGAGCGTGGAGAACAGGATGGATTTGTTGCCGGTGGTCAAACCGGGGAACTTGTTCAGCAGGTCAAGAAGAATTTTGCTGACGGCTTCGGAGCCGTCAATGTCGATGACCGTTTTCGACGGCATGGTTATTTACCTCCGATTTTCTCCTTCACGCCGTCGATCCAGAATTGCTTGTTCTGCCGTTTGGCGTGTTCAAACCATTGCGGAACGGCCTGCGGGTTGGAGTATTTCAGCGGCCTGTCGGTGGCAACGAGCTTCGCACCCTTGCGGAAACGCAGGATGTATTCACCGGGGCCTGTAGGGATTTTGCGGGGGCCTTTGCCGGTTACGGAATCCACCATGACCTTACCGCCGTACTGGTAGCGCGCATACGGACCGGGAAAGATGACCTTTTTTCCGTCGTCCTCCGTGTGGGAGCGCTGCTGCAAGCTGCCGGTCAGCAGCGGCATACAGGCTTTGCAGTCCTCAAGCACGCGGTCGCCCAGCCATTGCTGCGCCTCGCGCATACGCTGATCCAGTGCGCGCAGGTCAACAGTGACGTGTACACCGCCGTCAGAGTAGGAGATTTTCGGGAGGTTAGACATTTTACCGCCCTCCGATCTCGAAGTGAGGGAGGAGGCCGTAAAAGCCCGCAGAGCTTATCAGGTAGATACCGTCGCGCTCTGCGTTCAGGGCGTGGTACAGGCCCTCATCGTAGTCGTCGTCGGTCAGCGGCTCGGTGTCAGGCCATGCACCGGCAAAAATGAAATCGCACTCCGGGGCAAAGGTGATGTGCTGCGCCGGATTGTCGCAGCGGGCATACTCCTTCGGCCCCGTGTAGCTTTTCATCCCCGCGCCGGTGGAAACGCGCTTGTCCGCCGTGCAATGGATGATGATGTCCACGGCGTCGGCGTTATTGCCTCCCGCAGTCGTCGCGCTGTTGGCTTTCGTGGTCAGCAGGTCAGCGCCGGAGATGACGGACGGAAACCAGCGCCCGGTTGCGGCGTGGTAATTAAAGACCGTTAGTGTGTCGCGGTACACGCCCAACACCTCCCGCATACAGCAGATTGACGCCGTTTGCATCCGGGATATTTGCCAGATACTGCGCGGCAATGCTGCCGATCAGATTTGTTTGTGCCTCTGCGCTTGTCGCGGCGGCAGCATAAACGGAGCTGTTCGCGCTGCCCGCCGAATAGGAAATGGATTCCCGTCCGGATGAGATAGACGCGACAGCCCCGTGATAGCTTCCGTTCTCCGCCTTCTGCGCGGAAGATGCCCTCCGCTGGACGTCAATCCAGTAGAGGGCTTCGGCAATGGCACAAACAGCCTTCTTGACCTTGACGGCGTGGGCTTCCACAGTCGGAAACGCGAACGTGAGCCGCCCGAAGGTGATTGCGTCCAGCTCGTCACTGGCGCGCTCAAGCCACTTTGGAGCGGTTTCCTCGGTCAGCGTGTCCCCGAAGTAGCCGGAGCCGTAAAACGTAAAGTCTGTGTATGCCATATCAACGCCTCCTTAGTCTTCCTGCACCTCGGCAGCGGGGGCGTCAGTTTCGGCTCCGGCGGGCTTCTTCCGGCGCTTGCCCTCCGCCTTTGCGGGCGCGGGTTCGACGGCAGGGGCGATTTCTACGGCTTCGTAGATGGCCGACCTCTGCATCAGCTCAATGCTGGTTTCGTCGGTGGCCGCTACGATGTTGCCCGATTTCAGATTGCGAAACAGCATAGCGTCCTCCTTACATCAGGCCATAGTGTAGTAGGTGGTGCCAGACGCGAACTCCGTGATGGAGACAGCAGTGTACACACCGTTGGCCTCGGTGTAATACTGAGTACCGGCAACGTAGGTGGTCGCCTTGGTGAACACGCCGGGCTTGAAGATCAGGTCAGGCATGACAACGGTGGTGCCGTAGTGGTAGAACAGCTCGACGCCGTAGGCGTTGGAGAGAGGGATCTTCTCGGCGACATACTGGTCGGCCATGACAGGCTGGGCAACAGCACCGTCAACCAGCAGCAGATAGTTGCAGCCAGCGGGAAGGTGGACGCAGCTATACGCGCGGACGCCGTGCCACACAAGGAATTCCTCGGCGGCGGTGTTCACATTCGCGTTGTTGGTCTGCTTGTCGAGGTCATTACGGATCATGCCGTAATACTTCGGGGACAGAACGAGATGCATCATGGAGCGAGGCACGCCGTCCACGAAGTCATTCTGGGTGGTTTCGCACTCCTGAATGATGGCTTCCAGCTCGTCAGAGATGGCCTTGTAGGCGGACAGGTTCAGCACAGTGGCCTTACCAGCAGCAGCGGCGAAGAACACATTGTCCAGCTCGGCAGCCATACGCAGGATGTGGTTTGCGGAACGACGGTCCAGAACGCCGTCAACGCCGTACAGGCGAACGTCCTTCTCTTCCAGCTCCTCGACGATCTCGCGGTCAGTGTCGATGGCGACAGTGACGGGCTTCGCCTTCACGGCGTCGCCCTTGCCTGCGGTACGCGCGGTGCCATAGTTCTTGGGGGTGGCGTTGACGAAGCGCTTGGCTTCGACGGTGCCAGAAACAGGATCGCCGGACAGGTCCATGTTCTTCATGGAGCCGGAGATCAGCGCCTTCTGGACGCCCTCAATGGTTTTGCCGTACAGCTCGGCAAGATATTCCTTGCCGTCGCTTTCCAGCAGGATGTTCAGTGCGTTAATACGAGGCATAATTCATACTCCTTTGTTTATCAGAAAATTTTGGGCGGGGTGTACTTCTCAGAGCCGGTGCCGGGGTCGCCCGTGGGTCCCGTAAAAGCAGGCGCTTTTTCCTTCTGCTTTGCCGCCTTTTCTGCGGCTTCCTTTTCCTCGGCAGTCTGATACAGACACGCGTCCTTCTGCTTGGCGGCCTTCATAAAGTCGTCAAAGCCGAAAAATGCGCCGTCCTTCCACGTCAGACCGGCGTCCGGAGACATACACTCGGACACAAGAGCCGTGCGGGCAAAGGGAGAAGTGACGCCGTACTCGTCCAGCTTCTTGGTGATCCAGTCCTTCTGATCGCGCTGCGTGATCTCACGGGTGAATTTCTTCTCCGCGTCCTCCGCCTGCGTCTTGTAGGTCTGAATCTCTTGCCGAATCTGCTGCGGGTCGATGCCCTCAAACTTCTTCAGCGTGGTTTCGGCAGTATCGAGACGGGTTTTCAGGCCGTCGCGCTCTGCCGTGAGGTCTGCAATGGTCTTGTCCTTGGCAGCCTTCGCGGCTTCAACGTCTTTCCCGTTGAGCGCGAACACCTGCTTGACCTGATCTTCATTCAGCCCCAGTGCGGTCAGTTCTTCGGTTTTCATATAACCTCCTGTATAACGGCAATAGCAGATATTTAAGACGTTGCAGCGTCTGGCCGTTTTCGGCATTGTTAGGACCGCCGATAGTCCAATTTTGTACCCCTGCCGGAGTTGCACCGGCGATACTGGAAGGGGCATAGAAAAGCAGAGCCTCACAGCACCGGAATGGCGCTGTAAAGCTCTGCTTTGCGATTATTTACTTGCTGCGGGCAGCGGCAATGGATTTCCGCGCGTCCTCCCGCGTCCATTTTGCAATCTGGATGCGGTCGGAGAGACGCTTCAGACCGTTGTCCTCGCAGAACTGGTTGTAGTCCAAATTCTGCTTTTCCAGCAGCTTTGCCGTCCGCGTGTACTGCGCTTCGAGTGTAGCTTTCACGCCCGCGTCCTCCGCGGCCTCAATGGCTGTGCGAAGGCCAACCAGCTTTGTTTTCGTGCGCCGGATGCGTGATTCCTTCCCGCGCTGCTTCTGGCTGAGGTCAAAAGCTCTCTTGTTCTCCTCAGCGTCGAACTGCGCGTATGGATTGTGCCGCAGGTCGCCGGGGCCGAAGCTGTGGCGGCAGTTCCAGCCGCACAAGCCCTCGCCGGTGCCGTACCCCGTGGATTCCACAAAAAGCGGCAAGTCAGCCGTTCGGCCCGTTCTGCTGTAGAACTTGCCCTGCCACCAGAAGTGATTTCCGGGGTTTTGGCCGCCGTCGCCGTAGCGCGCGCCGAGGTGCGCCGACACAAGCACGATGTCCCAGTCGCGTTCCTCCATACCCTGAACGGCCATGTTGCCGGACGCCTGCGCGACGCCGGTACGAACAGCCCGCAGGACAGCGGTTTCAATGGTGTCAACGTGTCCGGTGGGATAGATGACCTGCGTTTGCGTGTCAACAATGCTGCTGACGGCCTCCTGTACGGCCTGCGTGTACGATGTCGCGCCGGATGCCACCTTGAAATGTGCGGTGTCCAGAGCCTTCAAAAGTTGCTGTTGGCTCGCGTGCGCGGTCGTGCGGGTGAAGTTGTGAACAGTGCCCGCCGTGCGCTGGTAGGTGTCCTCAAGCAGGCGGATCATGTTCTCAGACTGTGCAAGCTCAATGCCCGCAAACCCGTGTTCGATGTAGAAATTGCTGTCGTAGGCAAGAGCCTTGATACCGGCGTCCTCGAAGATGCGCTTGATCTCTGCGTCCGTTGCCTTTGTCCAGCGCTTGATTTCCCGCTGTACGGCGTCCAGATGGCCGCCTGCGGCTTGATAAACCTCAAGCTGCCATTCATCCGAGGCGGTGAGAAAAACGCCCTCGCCGCGCCCTAACCGCGCCATAACGCGCCGGATAAGGTCGCTGGTGATCCACACGTTCAGCTCGTCGATTTGCGGGTACAGGGTTTCGATGATGTCCAGAATCTGCTGAGGGGTCAGCATTTATGCCGCCTCCTATTCTGCGCCGAAAAGTTGGGCTTTCTCGATCTGCGCGGCGTCGGCCTCTGCGGTCATAGCCTTTGCTTCTTCCTCGCTCATGCCCTCGAACTTTACGAAGTACATCCACTTCGGGACCCAGCCCTGCATGACGTAGGCACGCCACGAGGCTTTGTCCTCCTCGTAGTTGTAGGTCACGTCGCCGAAATTAAAATTGACCTCATATTCACCCAGCGGCGCGAGGTTGTAGAGCGTGACCAGCGCGTCAGCACCGGCCAGCGCCTGTGTGATAGCGTCCTTGAGCGCGTCGCGGTCGGTCTTGATCGTCTGGATGGTGTCGCGGTCGTCGGCCTCGACCTGTGTTGCGGTAATCATGCCGGTCTGGCCGTCCAGCACAAACACGCCTTCGCTGAAGCCGCATTTGACACCAGCCATAGACAGATCGAAGTTGATGTCCTTGATCCGCGCGTCGGTCAACAGCGTCGGCGCGTGCTCATGGATTGCGGAAACCTCGCCGTCAGACAAGCCCATACCGAGGCCCTTCACGAAACGCGGCAGCTCGACGTTGCGGTTCTGCGCGTTCTGAATGAGCTGCTGTCCGACGAAGGTAATGTGCTTGCTGTCCTCGATCTCCGTATTCTTGCGGCTGATGGCAATGTCGATGGCCTTCAGCTCTGCAATGGCGTTGGCAAACACGGAAAGCCCCAGCGGCGACGACGGATCAACGGTGTTTGCGCCGGGGACGCGATAGTAGCCGAACAGCGGCGTTTCAAGGTTGGTAATGGTAACTTCGGGGGCCAGATGTGCCCATGCGTCAACCTTGTCAAGCGCCACCTCCTCACCGAGGGTAACTTCGCCCTTCGTGCTGAGCCGGTTTTCAAACGCCTTGTTCGTGATCTTGTAGAGCTTGCCGCCCTCTGCGGTGCTGCCCTCGAAGCGGTGGTATTCAAGCCGTGTGAAATGGCGGCTGCCCTGCGCGGTATGCGCCGCGAAGATCGCACCGACGATTTCGCCGTTGTCGTCCTTTGCCGTAATGCCGAAGTTGCCCGGCAGAATGAAGTCCCATGTTTCGCCGTTCCACTTGAGCATGATGCCGCCCAGCCGCTCAGCCTCCGATACACGGTCAGGCAAGCGCTTGAGCAGGTCGTCGGCCAGTCCCTGCAAATAGTCGGCACGGGGCGAGCCGGAAATAGCAATACCAATGTCCAGCGTCACCAGCTTTGCGCGCGTGTCGCTGATGTGTTTTGCCATGTTGATAGTCCCGATTTCATCCTCGGCGTTCAGCCAAGGCGGCTTGCCGGTAGAAATGCGGTCCCAGTTTGTAAGGGCGCTGGACATTTCCGGCGAGGAAATGAGTTCAACGCCAAATGCTTTCGCAATATCGGTCCCGCTATGAATAAAAAGCATTTTGATCCTCCTTAGCAGGCGCGTAAAAAAATTCATTTCGTCACCGCCTTAAACTATCCATTTCAGTTCATTCCGCAGGGCGGTCCGGCAGAAATATCTGAGCTGGTCCATGCTGTGGTCGTTTTCCTTGATAACCGCGTCTTCAGCCTTTTCCTCGTCCCACGAGTAAGTTTCAAACTCCTCGAAGGTGCTTTTGCAGCTCTTGTGGAAATACAGGCACCCGGCGTTCAAGAACTTTGTAACGTCCTGAATGCCGTTCAAAACGTCGTTGTCGGCCTTTACAGCCATGTATTTACCGTATTTTTGTATCGTCTCAATCATGGACGACGCAGATGGGTCAATGATGATGTACTGGATCGGGTAGTCTCCAATCAGGTCGCACAGCATCTTGTAATACGCCTCGTTGTCCACGCGGTTGTTGCTGCCGCCCTTGTAGTACAGCTCCTTGACCATGATGGCCTTTTGTTCCGAGGGACTGTAATCGTACAGGCCAGCGGCAAACGGATTGACGGTGCCGTAGTCCACGGACACATAGTAGCGGTGCCGTGGGTTGAGCGCCGGGACCTTCGGAACGATATGCGCCGAGCGGTCAAACATGGGGTAGACAAGGCCCTCGGCCTTTACCCACAGGCCGAGAATATATCGACGATAAAAAACGCCGGTGTACATTCCCTCATATCTGGCCTTGATCTCCGGGGCAAGGCTCAGATTGTCGTTCATCGTGAAGTGCAGATACAGGATGTTCCGCTCTCGCGCTTTCTTGATCCATTCCACACAGAACCAGTGACCGGGGTTTTCGGGGTTGCAGTTGAACCAGAACTTAGAACCGGCCACGCTGCAACGGGCCATAGCCTGTTCCACGAAGGAACGGGGCATAAGGGCCACCTCGTCAAACAGCACGCCCGCAAGCGTGATGCCCTGCACCAGTGTGTAGCTTGATTCGTCCTTGCCGCCGAACATATAGTAGCTGTTGGTCACGCCGCCAGACGTGATAATCAGCTTGTTTTCACTGCGGCGTTCAGTGATTGAGAAAATGCCTTCAAGCCACTGCGGCATGAGGGTTATAACGTTGCGGCGCAAGCTCTCGATGGTCTTGCCGCATATAGCGAAGTTTTGATTGTTAAAGCGGCTCATGCTCCACAGGATAAAGCCGTCTGTCATGGAAACGGTCTTGCCGGAACGGATAGAGCCGTCACAGATGATGCCGTCACAATCCATGAACTGCGGCTTATTCCACCACGTCAGCGTCAGAAGCTGCCGCTTGCTGAAGTTCTGGTAAATCATCCGTGTTCACGTCCTCCTTTGTGGCATTCTGGATAGCTTCAAGCAGATTGTTGTCCTTTGCGCTGCCGCCCAAGCCGGTTTCACCGGTGATGTCCATATAGAGCTGGATCGCATAGGTGTTGCCCGCCTGCGCTGACCGCATAAGAGCGTCGGCCACAAGCATTTTTTGGGTCAACACCTCAGACGGGATGCCCAGCTTTTTCAGGCGGTTCTGCTTGCGCTTATCGGTAATCGGGAGGCCGGAATACAGCTCAAGAAGGTCAGCCATCATTTGCCGCTCACGGCGTTTCTCCTGACTGGCTTTACCACCAGCAGAGCGGATAGCGTGAGCCTCTTCTTCGCTGCGTTCGGTCAGAGGAATGAGGTTCTTGTCTTGTGGTCTGCTCACGCTTCACACCTCCTATCAGTGGTGTTTCCTCCTTCGTCACTTCGCTTTCTGATAGCTGTACTTGTAACCGAATTTCTGCTGATTGGCTTTCAGCCACTTAGAAACGGCGTCGTTGTAGTCCTTGCCGCTGAGCTGGGCGCTGTTGACCGCCTTTACAAAGCCGGAAGCGTTGAAATGCGTGCCCTTCGTAAAGGTGTACACGCCCGCATATCGCGCAGTATCGTCGCCGCGTCCGGTTTTGGTGCTGACGGCCACAATGCCGCGTCGGGTGCCGAGGGCGGTGTTGATAACGTCCTCTTTGCTGAAGGTCGGCCAGCCGTCGCGCGGGTGGTTATGAATGGCAATTTCTTTGCCGTTGCCGGTCAGCCCTGAAATACTGCCCGCGTTGCCGTGGCGGTATTTTGTAGCGAAGCCCTGTTCATCCACGACCACGCCGTGTTCTTCCAGCGCGTCGCCATGTGCGGCCACAAAGGCGCGTACCATGTCCTCATAGACACGGTTGGAGCCGATTTTGACGTTCATACGCGCGGGCAGGTCTGCGGTGGTTTCATCCTTGCCGCTGCCGCCACCAGAGGACGGCCAGCCGCCGCTAAAACCGATACCGGAACCGCCGCCGCGCCCGCCGTGCTCTACGGGGAAGGTGATCTCCGTCCATGCGCTGATCCGCTGCTCAAGGGTTTTGCCGTCAATCTCAAAATGCAAAGCCTCGTCAAGGCTGTTGAAGGATGCAATGATCTTGCCGGTCGTCAAGCTGTACAGCTCAAGCGGATTGCGGAAAAGCACCACCTTGTCGGTCGCATAAACGCCGTTCAGACGCTTGAATTCATGCTTGAATCTGTCAAGCTGCATACTGTCTCACCTCTTTTTGGGTATAAAAATACCGCCAGCGGAAAGCCGCTGACGGTTGAAGCGTTGTGCTCTTTAGATGTCCGGAACTTCGGATTTCTTTTTACCTTTGGCCTTGTCCTGCTGATAGAAGGACTTCGGAAGCTCCTTGCTCGCATTGGGCGGCGTAATAACACGCCCCTTTGCGGGTTTACTGCCGCCCGTTTTCTTTGCGGGGCCACTGGTTGTCTTTGCCATGTTCTGATAACCTCCTATTTGTCGCGCTTTTTGACGCATTTTTCGAGTAGTGCGGTCGGCTTCAAGTTGTCGATCCTGACAAGTTTAGTCGCGCCCTTGACCGCCTGATCCATATAGGCGTGAATGTCAACATAGCGCCCGGTCTGCGGGTCCATGAAAACAGTACCGCCCTTTTGCTGTTCGGCCATAAACACATGGCCGGACCTGCCGCCCTTTCATTGGACACGAACGATTGCGCGGGCACCGTCGCCCCAGTTCGCCATTTGATCTGCCATTTTCTGAATGGTGTTTCGGGAAGGAAAGTCAACAGCTTTTGCGCCGTCCATGACCGCAAGCCAGCCGTTTTTGTCGTACATATACGGCAAGCGGTCGGTCCCGTCAAAGATACGGGGCAAAGCCTCAACATCATAGCCGCGCCGCTGCATTTCATAAGCGTAAATGCACCTTTGGCAATTCTGCTGCCACTCGCGGCCCTCTCTGTAATGCGGGTTAGAACCGGCGAGCGCTTCATCAACGGTTTTCTGCTTTCCGCGAGGCCCTAAAAAGCCGGACCTTGAATAGCTGCCACCTCTACCACCCATTATAGCACATCCTCCTGTGAATTTCCTTCGTCCTGTGTAAACTTTTTACTCACGCGGCGCTTCAATCCGTCCTGAAACGTCAAAATCGGAATGATTTTATCGCCGCTGCACTCAGCTGGAATAGAGCCGTAAAACAGAATTTGCGAGGGCTGCAAGCGCTCCAACATTTCCTTGTAGCCAGCGAGGAACAGCGCGCGAGCGGTCGCATTCATTTGCGTACCGACGCTTGATACCGCTACGGCACCGCCTACAGGCTCACCGTCAAAGCACCAGTCAAAACTGCTCTCGTCGCTCCATGAAATCGTCGGAATAACGGTGATTCCGTTGCTCTGCCAATACGCGCCGAGCCAGTGCTTGCGATAGTGATTCCAAATTTGGACGGCCTTCGGGAAATCGGTGTATGTGCTGAAATCCGGTGTAAAAACGCACTTGAACGCTCTCAGCATATCGAGGTATGCGTCCGGATTTGTCCACAGCCGCGTAAATTGGTAGTCGTCAATGAAGAAATGCACGCCCTTGTGCTGCGGGTCCTTGCAGCTTTTCGCGTAGTTAAAGCCGATAAAGCTATCAGCATTGCACGCTTCAGGAACAAGGCGCGGCGTGTCAAATTTACCCGTACCGCGATAAATCATTTTGTTCAGATTTTCATAATTGCGTCCCTGCCGGTAGATCATAGCGCCGCGCCTCCTATCCACAAAGTTAAAGCCCATGACGCCAGAGCGCCACGGGCTTGTTATGGATTTATGGGCATAGCGGCGAGGCCGGAGGCAGAGCCAAAAGCCGCCTCGATCATGCCCACAAATCCATGCAACCATGATACTACAGGCCGTGTCAAATGTTAAGGACATTCGGGACAAACTTATTCGGCCTTCGTGTTTTCATCGTGCAGAAAGCGATAGCACAGCTTTTTCACACTGTCTTCCGTTGTCCTCATGCCGATTGTTTCCGACACCTGCGCCCATGTCAGGCCGTTGATAAAGCGGTATGTAAAAATCATCCGAAGCAAGCTATCGGGCAGGTTGGAAATATACCGCTCAAGCCGGTTGCGCTCTGTCAGACAAAGAATCTGCTTTGCCTGAATGGTCATGGCGCAGTCAGAGCGTAGGGCTTTTTTGCGCGTAATAGCGGCTTTCAGGTCTACCAGTTCCGCAACGGTGATTTCCAAGCGCCCGCCATAGGACGGGGCTTTGGGCATACCGTCATAGTTCGGGCCTGATACCGAGGTAGCCTTCATTTCGAGGCGGGCGAGACGGTCTTCGTCCCGCCTGATCTCGTCGTCCAAATCAGCCAGCCGCTGCTGGTCCATTTCGATTTCACGGTTGAGGTGGTAGAGTTGCGATAGTTCTTTGATAGTCATGCTGCGGCCTCCTTAGCCTTCTGAATTCTAACCTTCAGGGCTTCCAACAGGCTATCCTGCGCATTGGCTTTGCCGCCCAGAGATTTAATAACGTCTTCGTCCGTGCCGCCCAGCACCACCAGATGGTGGACTATGACAGGGTACGGTTGCCCCTGCCGGTGCAGGCGCTTATTGGTCTGCTGGTACAGCTCCAAACTGTCGTTCAGGCCAAACCAGATGATGTGATGGCCGCCCTCTTGCAGGTTGAGGCCGTAGCCACAGGACGCGGGCTGCATCAACAGCAGGTCAATGTTGCCAGCGTTCCAGTCGTCTTCATCCACTTTGCCCTCGTACACTCTTACCCGCAAGTGTGTAGCTTCCAGCGCCTGCAACAGCCGGTCGCGGTCGTGCTTGAAGTTGTAGCAGATAATCGCGTGCTGTCCGTTCAGCTGCTCCACAGTCTCAAGCAGCGCCTCAATCTTGCAGTCATGCACGGTGATGACGTTCCCGTCCTCGTCGTACACAGCGCCGTTGCAGAGCTGTAGGAGCTTGCCGCGCAGAGTAGCGGCAGAGCCAGCCGTAATGACTGTCTCGTCCACCTGAAGCAGCGTGTCCCGCTCTAAGCGGTCATAAGCCTTCTGTGCTGCGGGGTCCAGCTTGACGGGGATGTCCTCATAGATCAGTTCGGGCAGGTCGAGGTAGTCTTCCGATTTCATGCTGATACAGATGTCGGAGATACGGCGGTAAATTTCGTCCGCTGCGCCCAGCTTCGGCGCATAGCTGAATATCGTCGTGCGGCTGCGCTTGTCCGGCACAAAGTATGCGTCACGGTATGAGGTGATGGTACGGCCCAGCCGCTGCCCACAATCCAGCAGATACACCTGCGCCCACAGGTCCATAAGGCTGCGGGGATTCGGCGTGCCGGTCAGCTCCACAATGCGGTTGATCCGAGAGCGCACCAGCTTCAGCGCCTTGAAGCGCTTTGCCTGATGATTTTTGAAGCTGCTGCTTTCGTCGATGACCACCATATCGAACGGCCAGCTGTGCCCGTAATAGCCCACCAGCCACTGCACATTCTCGCGGTTGATAAGATAAACGTCCGCCGTTTGGGCCAGTGCTGCGGTACGCTGCCCCACAGAGCCGAGGACGTGTACCAGTCGAAGGCAGGAGAGGTGGGACCACTTTGCAGCTTCTTTGTCCCATGTCGATTCTGCTACCTTCTTCGGAGCAATGACAAGCACCTTCCGCACTGCCCAATATTCATACTTCAGCCGCTTGATCGCAGTCAGCGTGATAGCCGTTTTGCCGAGGCCCATGTCCAAGAAAAGCCCCAATGCCGGATCACGAATAATTCGATCAATGCAATACTGCTGATAGTTATGCGGGCAAAAATCCTTCATCCCTCAGTACCTCCCTGCATCGTGCAAGCACGGCTTCGATTTTCTCCTCGCTATCGACCGCCGAAAAAACTTCAAAACCCAACGCACGCAATAGCCCTTGCACATAAAGCTGCCGCTTGCGTTCCGTTTTCCCCGGCTTCTTCATCTCTACAAAAATCACCTTTGCGCCGGGAAGAAGAATGATCCTATCAGGGACACCGGAGAAACCGGGGCTTTCAAACTTCAGACACCGGACGCCGTTGCCCAGCTTCTGGACGCCGGTTCTCAGCTTATTTTCGTAATAGGATTCAAGCATTCAATAGTTCCTCCTGTTACAGTTGGGGATAAAATCCTATAATTCCCCGTGCGTATAGGCGCTATGGCGTATAACACCCGTGCGCCCTTTATTACAAGTATTCAATAGGAAAAGTATGTAACATTGTAACACTAAGCCGAAAAGCCTTTGAAATACGGGCTTTTCGGGGTTACAGATGGTGTTACAACAGGGGTTACACAAAAAATTTCTGTAACGGCATAGGTGTTACAGCTTCGACGCCGTTTCCGCTTGTAACACCCTGTTTGTAACGCCTATTTCGTTACCGGCGACGAACACGGGCAAAGCCGCGCTGCTGACCGTATGGGCCAAAACGGAGAGGGTTATTGTTCCGCTTCCAGCCGTCCATCTTTGCCAGAATGGCGTTGATTTCCCGCGTGTCAGCGGGCTTCATATCACGGATGTTTCCGTTCAGGCGCTCACACCAGATTTCCACGGCGGAAATACGGTCACGGTCCACAAGCTCAAGCTCCTGCCCATCCGGCGTCCGTGTAGCTCCGCACCAGTAATCCCGCCGCCTGTCAAGCGGCCATTTCGCCCAGTCAACCGGCACCTGCTTTTCGACGAACTCCTCGATCATGCCCTCACGGACGGACACCTCGCGGTGTTCCTCCTGCTTGATCTTCGCCTCCTGCTCCACGTCACCGGAGAGGTACAGCGATTCGCCAGCCTGCCAGCGTGCCTTTGCCTCCGCCCACAGTTGGTCGATAACATCGTCGGTCAGGTCGCGCCACACGGTTTTGGCGTGCGGCTGCTCGCCCACGTCCACGGGCCAGAAACGCCGGTTGCCGGTCGTATCCTGAAGGAAGTCGGTTGTGTTCGTGCTGCCGAAGAACACGCACTGCCGGGGCAGCTCCGAGACATGACGGCCATACGCTGCGCGGTAGCGGTCGGCACGCAGGGAGAGGAACTGCTTGATGCGGGCGACGTCGGTCTTGCGGAAAGCGTCCAGCTCTGACACCTCCACCAGCCACACGCCCTGAAGCAGCTCTGATGCGTCCTTGCCCTCGAACGTCCGAATGGAATCATTGAACCAGCCACGGGACATTTTATCCAGCAGGGTACTTTTACCGATGCCCTGCGGCCCCGCAAGGATGACCATGTTGTCGTACTTGTAGCCGGGGATCATAGCGCGGGTAACGGCTGCGGTGAAGCTCTTGCGGCACACAGCGCGGTTATAGGCGGTGTCTTTGGCACCGAGGTAGTCAATGAACAGCGTGTCCAGCCGGGGCACGCTGTCCCACGTCAGGCGCTCGATGTACTCGCGCACCTCATTGAAGGCGTGCTGTGAGGCATGAATGTCAAGGGCGCTGTCGATGTTGCCGCGTCCGGAAATGCCCCAGAAGCGTTCCATGTACCAGTACAGGCCGTTGCTGTCGGTGTCGGACCACAGGCGGCGTTTTCCATCCTTTTTCCACGGCAGCGGCCCCAGCACCTCACCGCGCCCTGCGAACTGATTGAGCGCGAACTTGCCCCGCAGGAGCGGATCGCCGTCAAGGATAATGAGCACATTGTCGATGGTGCTCTTGATCTTGCCGTCCTGCGTGCGCTGCAACTTCTCGGCCCATGCGGTGTCGTCCTCCGGCGCGGGATCGTTGCCCATGCCCTCGAACTCCCTCATAGCCTGTTCGTGCTGCTCGCGGTTGAGCGTGGCGCATACGGTTTTGTCGGCCAACGCCAGATCGCACATGGCCTTGTAGGACGGGAGCTTTGCAACGGGCGTTTCCGGCGAAGCATTGTCGTCCTTGTCTCCGAACTTGTGTAGCCGGATCAGATCAAAGGCGTTGACCAGCCGCCCGCTGCACGGGTCCGTCGCGTGGTGGCTGAACAAGAACTTGCCGCCGTCATAGATGATCGCGCCGCCCGTGGTGGAACCGCCCAGATAGGTATAACGGTCGGGGTCATTGTCCACAGCCTCATAGATGCCGGGCAGGTAGGCGTCCATAGCCGCCAGCACGTTATAGGTGCGGCAGAAGGCACCCACAAGGCCCTGCTTTTCTTCGGGGTCGCCCTGCTTCATAGCCAGCTTCTGATAGCTGGTGGCGCCGGGGACCACCGGCCAGCTCGTCAGATCGTGCCAATCGGCGTATGTACCCAGAAGGGCGTCTGCGGAGATCAGCGGTGCGTCTACGGCCTTGTAGACAAACTCGCTGTCACAGCAGCAGGAGGGCCAGTACATGAGCCGGACCGTCTCAAACGTGGTCGGGTCGGCCATGCCGATGCCCACATGAGCGGCCACACGGCGCGCGCACGGCTCGTATTCGTCCGGGGTCATAGTCCGATCGGTCGGAACGACAACGCGCAGACGCGGGCGCTCAGGCGTGTGCTTGCGGGTGCTGTAAATGCAGTAGCTGAAGCCCAGCTCGTCCATTTTGCCGATGATGGTTTCCGTCTGCCAGCCGGGGATATTATCAAAGTCAAGCGTGATGATGTCGCGCCCGGTCACGTTGTTTGCCTTGCGGCGCTGCCCCAGCAGGGAGCCACCCACAAAGCCGCCGACGTCCTTCAGATCGTCCTGCTGTGATTTCTTCAGATGCAGATAGTCTTGCAGGGTTTCAGTCCCACGGACCGGGGTAGACAGCCGTTTATAGAGTTCTTCGACGGTCAGCACCGTCTGTTTCCAGACCATATCACGGCGGTTGTTGCCTACGGATATGGTGATTTGTCTGTCATAGTTCATAATCAGGTACTCCTGTCCTCAGGATCACCCCCCCGTCACCGGGGAAGGTGTCGCCTCCTTGTGTAGCTCCGCACCGCTCATTCCCGCGCTTCTCCCGTGATCCGGTCAGACAGGCGGACCAGCTTTCCCGCACGGATGCGGTCCACCAGAGCGCGGTTGCGGAAAATGACCTTGAGCTGTTCCAGCATGATTTCCACGTCGGCGATCTCCTCGGCCAGTGCCTTAGCGTTATCCGCACCGCGAAGATTCTTCGACAGCTCCTTGGTCAGCTCGGACATTTCTTCCATAGCCATCACAAGCTGCGATTGCTTGCCGTAGGCCATGACAGCCTCGGCGTAGGTGTCGCACTGGACGGGTGCCACAATCGCGCTCAGGCGCTCCTGAAGCTCCTTGTTCTTGCACTCGCAGTAGCAGATTTTATCCCGTGCCTGCCTGAGTTCGGCTTCAAGCTCGGCCTTCGTCATATCACTCATTTGAACACCCTCCCGGTCTTGACATCTTTGATTTCAATGCGGCTGACAAGCTCAAAGCCGCAGTTACGGATGATGAATTTAAGGACCCTCACGAGGTCGCTCACGCGGCCATCCAGCGCGTTTTCTTCACGGGCAATAGATTTCACGCCCTCATACGCTGTGGGGTCGTAGTAGCCCTCGCTGTTCCTCTTGGGGTAGTTTGCCATACTGACCTCCTAACAATCGACTTCGATTACGGCGGTCGGGAACTTATCGCAGTTGTCCGCAATCTTCATAAGGAATTCCGCTGTGGTTCCCACGGTGCCCCAGTGGTTGTCCGGCTCGAACTGCCGGTAGCGCTGCGGATACCGAACCAGCAGGGACGCGCCCTGCATGAGCACGGGGTACATATCGGCACAGCGTTTGCCGTTCCACTCAGAGGGGTAAGAGCCGCACACCTCTTTAATCATGGCGGCGGTGTTGGACGTGTGGTTGATCCAGTCGTCGCCGACGTACACCCACTGATCCGCGCCTTCAAGTTTGGCCTTGAAGCTCACATCATAGCTCACTGTGTAGCCGCCTCCTTCTTTTCGTCGTTCCAAGCCGCGACGTCAACGCCGATTTCTTGCAGCTTGCGGTCCGCAAGCCACGCGCCATCGTCGGGCATTTCATAGTAGTTGACCAGATCATCGTGGATGACCGTAAACTGTTCCCACGCGCGCCGGAGCCGCCTTTTCCCGAAGCCGAGGTGTTTGTGCAGGAAATAAAGGATCATGGCGTCAACGTTGTTCAGATATTTGCGGTCGGCCTCCACGATTTGCCGGTTGATTTCAATGTTCATGGCGCGCCGCTCTTTGGCGGTCAGATCAGCACCGTAGACTGTGCCCTTGTACTGCTTAACTCTCATGGCGTCAGTCTTTCGTATTCGACCTCACCGACATATTCCCAGCAGGTCGTGGTGGAGCCGTCGTCGTATGTAATCCGATATAGGATTTCATATTCGGCGTCATGGTGTACGGTCTGGACATAAGGGACAAGGACAAACTCACCCTTCCAGACGTCATAAGTGTGCTTGTATTCGGTTTCCACCGAATCGTAGGCGGCGGTGTATCTGCGGTCTATGGCCTCGCGGGAAACCTCCGTTTTCTGCGTGCAGGCGCTCAGAGGAAGAACGGTGAGAATCAGGCACAATAACGCGCCGATCAGTCTTTTCATGTGCTGCTCCTTTCGTGGCGTCCGACCTCAGCGGGCGCAAACACATCCGGGTTATCCACAATGACCGAATGGAGCGCGTTCGCCAGCTCGTCCACACGCTTTTCGTCGTGGTCGCGGTAGCCGAGGCCGAAATAGATCGCATGGACCATTTCGTGGATGAAATCCGCTTCCATTTTGGCTGCGGCCTGCGGGCTGACGCGGATAATCAGGTCATTGTAGAGGATTTCCGCCGATACGTTGTTGATACCGAGATCCATTTTGCTGGTGATCTCGACGGTGTAGGTCTTGCCGCCGATCTTGATCTTTTCAGGAATTTTCATCGAATTCACCTCGTTCTGTGGTTTTCCGACTGATCCGCGCCGCAGTTTTGCGGTATTTCTGCGGCAGCGGAAAAATCGTTATAAGGGTTTCGCCGTGGAAGATATAGACGTTGTTGCAGTAGATACGGACATTGTTTGCCGTCTCGTGTTTCCAGTACAGCGCCGATATGTACCGGTTCAGGCTGCCGCTGGTGTCGCTGTGCCGGATGCCGTATCGCAGCGCATTTTCAGCGTTCTTGTGGGAGAGCTTCTTCGGCAGACCGAGACGTTCCTTTGTTCTTCGCGCTGCGTGGTTGGTAACGCGGGTCATTTCCGCAGGAGAGCCACAAAGACGGCGATAATGCCGATCAATGCGACCACTGCGACGCTGATCCAGAGTGGAGACAGCACCCACCACGACCAAGCAATAACGTGTGTCAGCTTGAGCGTGATAAACACGATGGTCAGCAGGCCGACGAAGCCGATTCCGCCACCACCACTATTTTTCTTATCCATGTATTTCATTCCTCCTCGCAAATGCGGATCAGGTTGTGAATGCCCCTCTGTGTGTAGCCGAGGATTTTTCCGGTGCCCGCCCAGAACTGGACCAGTGCGTCGTCGGATTTACGGCGGCAGTGGAAATGACCTGTGGCGTCGTTCTTCAGGACGTATTCAATGTTGTGAGCTTCAAGCTGCCGGATCGCATACTCGATGCGGTCGGGATTCTTCGCTACCCGCTCCCTGTGATTCTGCCGGGCGTGTTCCTTGAGCGCGTCCCAGCATTCATCTCTCGCCATGCGGATCACCTCCCAAACAGTTGGGGCAGACCTGCCGCCCCTCAGGGATTTCAGCGCCGCAAGAAATACAGGTGTTGACAGGCGGGACCTTCGGCGTCTCTGTGGCGATTTCACCGGCACAGGCGGCGTAACCGGCCAAGTCAACGAAGCTGTCACCCTTGACGCCGGTCTTGATGCGGGCCACCTTCAGAAGCGCCAGCATCATAGCAACGTCCTTCGCGCTGTAGCGCATTCCGGTGTACGCCTCCCACAGCTTGCCGATAAGGGCGAAGTTGTTTTCAGGCCTGCCGTATTCACGTTCGCGCTCTCCGCAGACACATTTACGCGCCTGTTCCAGAATTTCAGCTCGTTTCATTGTTCACCCTCCAAATTGCAAGCACTTCGGATAAATCGAGGAACAGAGGGCGCGGGACCTTGCCGCCCTTAAAGCTGTAGCCTGTAATTTCGCCGGTCAAATTGTTCTTTTGAACTGTGAATTCTTCGCATTCAAAGTCCGGTAGAACAGTCCCGTTCTTCATGTAAATTCGTATATTCATTTAGTTCTCCTTCGGAAGAATGTCGTCAAAGCAGACGGGAATGATCTGCTGCAACTCACGCAGCAGTGGTGTAGCTATCTCCCGAACCTGCGGATGCGCGCCCGGGGCGGTACGGAGCCGTAGGAAGTGACGCCACTCGCGGATATTGGCTGTCATAACGACCTCCGTTTTGAGACTGTTCGGGAGCACTGCGCGGGCCTCCTGCGGGGACAGGCCCCAATTCAGAAGGTTGAAATAGGCTGTTTCAGCGCGGCGGCAAGCCTCTTTCCACTCGTCATAAGCGAAGGTGTCCTTGTTCAGGTAGCACGGCTCAATGACCGTGATCTCGCTGCCGAACTGATCCTTGCTATAGTTGCAGTAGCGGGTGCTCTCCTGACAATAAGAGGCCATCCGGTGCCTGACGATCTCATGGCTGACGCCACGGTCGCAAATGAATTTCACGGTAAAGCTGCAATGCTCTAAGACGGCCTCGTGACCGCGCTTGATGATACCGGCAACGAACTTCGGGGCGCTGTCGTCCGTGATCTTGCCCTCGGATTTGTAGCAGACGCGCCCGCAATCCTCAAGGCGCTTCAGGATCACGCTGCCGTTGATAGGCGTGATGAACTCAAAGCCGGGCTTAATAATCTTCATCGTCGTCCTCCGTTTCGTCGTCTCCGGTCGCGGCCTCGTACTGGTCGTATGTAATGGCTCTGACGCACTCGACGGGAACGCCGAGCAGGTCAGCAGTGCTCTTGCGCTGAGCGTAAAGGAAGCCTTCGCACTGAACCGAATTGTTGATGATGCCCACAAGCTGGTCGGCAGCTTTCGCGTGTCGCAGCGCAATACTTGTGTAGCCGACGCTCCCAGCGCCGCCGAATACTTCAGCGTCCTTGACCTCGAAATGGCAGGTCAACGTAATGTCAACCAGACCAATGTTAGCGTTTTGCATAGGATTTCCCTCCGTTATTGATGTGTTCCTCATAGCTGTAGCGGATGCAGTAAAGTGCCACATAGAGGATGACAAGCAGATAACCGGCATAAAGAAATAGCCAGTACCACGAATAGAACATGGACAGGACCACAGGAACGGCCAGAGTGCCGATTACTGCACCGGCGATAAAAAGGATCAGAGCCACCACAGCGGCGGTTTTAATCAGCTTTTCGCATTTCATAATGAGTTGCCTCCGTAGATTTTGTGTTATTGTATTTTGGGTGGCCCCACGACCGGGGGCCGGATTTCAAAGGGAAATCAGATTAAACAGAAGCCGAACGCCACCCCGTAGGAGGAGGACGCGCCGAAGTTGCCGCTACCGAGGTTGTACACACCGGCGAAAGACGACGAGCCGGACGCCTCAGGCGACCGCAGCCACCAGAACCACGTCCCATTGTCGCTGCACTCCTTCACACGGTCTTTCTCACGGAGGAAGCACAGGAGCTGTGCGTCCTCCGGCTCACGCTCCGACCAGCGGCCCTTGCCGAATACCTGCGTCTTGGAGAGCAAGAACAGCTTGTCTTCGGTTTCCACGCGCTCCCCATCCACGATCTGAACGATTTTCGTCGGCGCAATGAGCGCCTGAAGCTCGTCTGGCAGAAGGGCAAACACGGAGTTGGTGAGATACTGCCGCATATCGCAGGCCGCCCACGCGCCCTTGTTGGTGGGGCGCTTGTTCATGCAGTGCTCGTCAGCGAGGCAGTCTTCGAGGACGAAGAACCACTTGCCGTTCTTATCCTGTGTAGCTCTCACGGCCACTTCCTCGCCGTTCTTGAGGTTGAAAACGATCAGGTCGCCCTGCGCAATGGTGCCGTTATCGACCGCCGCCTTCAGCGCGGCCCATGTGGTTTCGTTGGTAGTAGAAGTCTTGATAAACATAAAAGGTTGCCTCCTTAATCTTTTTTGAAAAATGCTCCGACCCAGCCGTCAGCGCCAAGGGGCAGGCCCTCCGCCCACGGAATCGGGGTTGACATGATCTTGACCACCTTGTCAAGCATGGCGTCGTTGGTGTCAAATGCTGCGGTGTCGATGACCACCTCGTCATGGATGTGGAAAACCACAGGCAGCCCGGCAGCTTCAAGATGTTCAATGGCCTGCGCCAGACAGTCGCGGGCAATAGCCTGTACGACGTTCTCCACCAGCTTTCCGCCGTAGGTTTCGATGCGGTCCCACTTGTTCTTGTCGTTCACGCCCATATAAGTGATGGACGGACCGCCCCAGCGGTTTTCACCGACAGCAGGCTCTACATAATAGAGCTTGCGACCGGACGGAAGTGAGATGGTCATGCAGGTCGTACCACGGATGCAGTCACACTCCCGCGCGAAGGTGCAGCAGCGAACGCGGAGAGAGCCGCCATTCTGAATGACACGGATTGCTGCATCATTGAAGCTGTACCATAGGTTGCGGATTTTGGGGTTTGTGTTGCGCCACTTATCCACGATGTCTTTGATTTCTTCGTCCGGCAGGTCGGCAAGCAGCTTGCCGGTGTCCATCTGCCGCATGGCGGGAACGCCGCCCTGATAGCCGAGGGCCAATTCTGCGACCTTGCCGCGCTGCCGGAGGGAATATTCGGGGTTGCCCTTTTTGATCCGTTCCAGCGGGACGCCGAACATCTGAGAGGCAGACGCTTCATAGATTTTGCCGTGTGTGCGGAAAACCTCAAGCCGCCACTCCTCGTCGGCAAGCCACGATATGACGCGGGCTTCGATGGCGCTGAAGTCGGCGTCGATCAGGACGTTGCCGGGAGCAGCCACAAACGCGGTGCGGATAAGCTGTGACAACGTGTCATTCGGGGAGCCGTAGACTATCCGCAGCGCGTCGAGCTTGCGGCCCTTGACCAGTTCACGGGCAAATTCCAGCGGCTCCGTGTAGGTGCGCGGCAGATTCTGGACCTGTACCAGACGTCCGGCCCAGCGTCCCGTCCGGTTTGCGCCGTAGAACTGAAGCAGCCCACGGACGCGCCCGTCGTCGCACACAGCGGCCTCGATGGCGTCGTATTTCTTGGTGCTGGTCTTGCCCAGCTCCTGCCGGATTTCCAGCATCCGCTGAACGTGGTCAGCGTTGTCGCGGCCCAGCAGCTCTTTGATCGTCTCCTTGCGGAGGGTGGTAATATCGTCGCCGGTTTCGGCGGACAGCCAGCGGGCAAGCTGCTTGACGCTGTTGGGGTTTTGTAGTCCGGAAAGCAGGACGGCCTCGTCGGTGAGCTGCGCGCGGATGATTTCGCCCAGCTCCAACGCGCCTGCGCAGAAGTCCATATCGACTGCCACACCGCGCGCGTTGATAAGCAGGTCGGTTTCCCACTGCTTCTGAATGAAATCTGGCACGGGGAACACAGACAGGCGGCGTTCGATCTCCATTTCCGCTACAACGTCTTGACCGTTGTAGGTCTTGAACAGCTCCCATTTTTCGGGGTCGTGATGCGGGTAGTTTCGGGTTCTGCCGCCGTTCGCCTTTGTTGCCTTACAGGGCACACAGAAATAGCGGATCAGAGCCTTGCCGGTAGTCAGCTTTTGTTTGTCCTCCGGAATGCCCAGCGCCCGGCCTGTCGCGTCCAGACCTGCGGTGTAACCGGCATACAGGCCGTGCAGCATCGTGTCACGCCACTGTGAAGGCGGGAGCTGTGCGCCCATGTACTTACTGAGGCAGTACCATTCAAAGGCCGCATTGTAGGCGTGCTTCAGGCACTGCGGGTCTGTCAGTGCGTGAATAACTTCCAGAGGGATTTTTTCGCCCTGCGCCATGTCAATGACCTGAGTGGGCGCACCGTCGAAGCTGTACGCGAAAAGCAGAATCTCAAAGGCGGGGCTTTGCACATAGCGGTAAAGACCGGCCTTCTTCAGGTTCACGTCCGAATACGTTTCGAGGTCGATACTGAGGTGGATCACGTTGCACCTCCTTATCGCTGGAAGGCTTCAGAGCTGGAATAAAGGCTGAGAACGTTCTTGGTGTTGACACCGCGCTCCTGAAGTTCCTCGATCATGGACTTGAACAGCGGGGTTGACTGCACATACTCGACCAGCTCCGCGTCGCTCAAGCTGGTTACGTTCTTGAGGGACTGCTTGCGGTCATCAGCGTTGAAGGGCGTCCAGACCGTATCAGAGAAGGTCGCGTGCTCAATGTCAGCCACGAGGATGGAAAGCGTCCGAGCGGGCTTCTGAACGAGCATACGCACCGTGTTCAGCAAATGCGGCGTCTCCATGTTGCCCACGGGGACAGCCTCGCCGACGCCGGTGATCCAAACGCCGGAATAGTCAAAACGGGTTTTCATATTTGCCTCCTTTGTGTCCTTGCCGGGCAGGCGGTCACTGTGTAGTCGCCTGCCCAGCGCTGTGGTTTACATGGGCTGACCGGTGATGGGGTTGATCTGGCCGGGAGTGTAACCGGCCTGCGGCTGAACGCCGCCAGCGGGATAACCGCCGTAGCCGGGGACAGGCGTTGCGGGCATGGCCACGCCATACTGGCCGGTAGCGTAGCCCTGCGCGGGGGCCTGCGGCTGAACGCCGCCGACACCGGCGAACTCAGCGGCGGTAACAACGGAGTTGCTGAGCGGTTCGCCGTCGCGGGTCTTCATCACGGCGCGCAGGCCGCAGCCGACGCCGCGCTTGCCCGCAGAGTTGTAGGCATAGAAGTTGATGGACACACGGGCATACATACCGCTGTAAATGTCCGTGGGAGCCAGTTCACAGTTCACATTGTCCGCGCCGCAGACATAGGGCTTGTTCTTGCTGGATGCGGTCACGACCCAGCAGCCACGGCATTCCTCACCAAAAGGCTCACCGGAGGGGCGCACACCGTCACCGTCATGGACAACGGATTCGATGCGGGCGGGACGGACACCATTCCACTTGGCGTTGACGCCGACCTCGGCGGCGGCATTCATGGCCGCGTCAAGCTCCTGCTTGATATTCGGGTTGGACTTGGGGATCAGCAGCGTGACACTGAACTTCGGGTCGCCCACGCCGTTCTGCGGCGCGCGGGCGGTCACAAGGTTGCAGTAGGACAGGCGGCATTCGGGGGTGAGAACTCTTTTCGGGTCATTCTGATACATGGTTTAATTCCTCCATAAAAATCATTCGGTTCAATATGTTCAGTCCTGCATCCGCAGGTTGGATTAAAGGGATTCAAAGTAGGCTAAGAGCTTCTTGGCTCTTTCATACTGTGCTTTGGCGCTTTTCAGCGTTCTGAGCAGCTTGTTATTGCTTGCCTTGATCTTTCGTTGCTCAAACGCAGATTTGTACCGAGGGTCAGTCCAGCCATTCTGATACTCTGACGAGGCAGCGCCCCACACGCTATGCGTCTCAGATATAAGGTCCTTCAGAGCGTCGTGCGTTACGCGAATGGGTACTGAGTTTATGTCACGGTCGCTGCACATGAACTTAAACAACTTTCGCAAATTGGAAAGAGGCAGTTCATGAAGTGCCTCGGGATAGACCAGCGTAAACGCAGCAGTCTCATACCGAAATATGCACACGGTTTCAGCCATTGTCAGCACCTTCAAACTCAGCCGCGCCGGGGCAGTACGTCTCACGGCGGTCGAATACATGGGCCAGTGTAGGTTTGCCCTTCGGCTTGACAACGCAGTCGGAAAGCAGCTCTGAGAAGGTCTTCTTGCCCAGCATCTTTTCCAGCTCTGAGAGGGTTTTCGGCTTGCGGTCGAAGATCAGCGCCTCGTCATATCCGGCGTCGATCAGCTTCCGGACGGCGGTATCAACGTCCGTGAAGGTGCGGTTGCTGCGGCCCTCCACCAGCTTCCAGCCGGGGATTTCGCCGCCGTCAAGCATAGCGCCGGTGGCATAGTCCTGAAGGTCCTTGTACCACTGCACCAGACCTTCAGCTTGAATCAGCAGGTCGCCAACTTCGGCGTCCGACAGGCACGGATTTTTTCCGATCTCCCGGCTGCCGTTCGCAGGGGTGAGATTCTTAAAATCCTCAAAGCCGGTAAAGAACGCGGCTCTTGCGGCGCATTGCGCCTTGCCCTTGCAGAATCGGCAGTGCTCACCGGGGCAGAAGGTTCCGGGGCCGTCGTAGGCTTCCTTTGCAAGGGGTTTGATACTCTCGCCCCATGCAAGCAGATCATCCACACTAAGGGCGTCCTCGCTGGCCTCCTGTGACAGGCGGGGCTGACAGATACCCATTGATACCCACTTGATTTGGTCGCCGTAGATAGGCCCGTAGAGCTTCAGAGCACCCAGCGCATACAGCCGCATTTGCGGGTTGTTTTCAGCCGATACGGGAACGCCCTTGCCGTGCTTGTAGTCGGTGATGTGCAGCGTGTCGCCGCCAATCATGATACAGTCGCAGGTGCCGAAACCGTCCGGGACATAGGCCGTGAGATCGACCTTGACCTCCATTGCCACATGGGGCGGCGCGGCGTACTGCATGGCCTTCTCCGTGAGATAGTCCACATACGCTTCGGCGGTCCGCAGCATCTCGTCAGAGTACAGCGGGCGGGCTTGCAGCTTCTTCAGCTCAGAGTTGAATTTGCGGGTGGACAGGACAGTGAATTTCTTGCGGGCGTACAGCTCACAGATGGCGTGTGCCAGAGTGCCTTCCTCCGCATAGGAGCTTGTCCCATCCGGGAAGCTCTCCTCGAAATGTGGTGCCGCCGTACAAGCCAGCCAGCGGTGGGCGCTGGATGCGCTCAGAAGGGCGTGTTGTCTGGGGGTAGGCATTGTCCCACCTCCCGTTAAAGCTGCGCTCCGAGGGCCTTCAGCTCAGCACCAAAGGCGCTGTATGCCTCCTTCGGCAGCTGCGTTACGGCCTGCACACCGAACTTGCCCAGCAGGGCGAGGAGCTGCGGCATCTTGCCTGCGTCGATCAGCGCCGCACCCGCGCGGCTCAGTTCCTCCACGGTGTAGCTCTCAGCCGGAGCGGCGACCGGCGCAGTCGGGGCAACAGTCGTCGGTGCAGTCGGCTGAACAGGGGTGGGTGCAACAGTGCCGGTAGTTGGCGCAGGCTGAACAGGTGTCGTAGGGTTTACGACGGGAGCCGCAGGAGCGGGCGCGGCGGGGAAATCAACGTTGACAACGCCTGCGTTGTCGATGTGGTGGTTGTTCCCTCCGTGCTGATGGCAGACGAATTCGGGCTGCTTGCCGATGGCACCGGCCAGCGCGTTCAGCGCTTCCGGTAATCCGGGGATTTCGATGGTCATTTTGATCTCAAACATGATTTGCCTCCTAAATTTTCTTCAGATCGTCGATGATTTGTTGCCAGCTTTCAGAAACGTTCAAGACGTGCCTTGAGTATTGACTTGAGTAGTAGCCTTGCTGCCAGAGCTTCGCAGCGCCGCCCTCGCCACAGTTATAGGCCATGAGGGCTTTGTGCTGGTCGCCGTACTTGTCCAGCAGCTCACCGATCAAGAGGACACCGGCAACAATGTTGCCCTCATAGTCGGTGGGTTCGATCCCAAGTCCGCGCAGGCGATCATAGTTAATCGGATGGACTTGCATCAGGCCCCAGCAGGTGCCGTTGTCTGCATCGAGGTTGAAGCTGCTTTCGCATTCCGCGATTGCCAGCGCCAGTGCATAGGGAACGCCGTAGTCCTCACACGCCTGCTGCATTACCTCTTGAAGCTCGTAGCTCAGCGGAATGTCGTCACTATGTAGGAATCTCTGCCCTTCTGTCTCCTGCGGTACGGTTTCCGGCTCTGTGACCGGCTCGTCCGGTGTGGAGGCGGTAGGGGCTTCGGTTTCCGGCACGGACGTTTCAGCCGTGGGAGCGGGTGCGGTTTCCTCCGGTGCGGGCGCTGCGCCTGACGCGCAGTTGACGGCAAGGATCGTGATTACGACCGCCTCCAACACTGCCAGCACAAAGAGGCCAAGAGCGATACGGCGCAGCCTATTGAACTGTCGGTGCTGCCGTCTGCGTGTCGTCGTCATAGAACTTGCCTTCCTCTCTGCATTTCTGTAGCCACGCTTCGTAGCGGCGCAAATTCTCCGGATCGGAGTAAAACCGCTCAATGCCCGCAAGCAGCGTCCGGCAGAGAATATCCATTTGTACGCGCGGAATCTGCGTGCAGTCGATTTTGACGTTGGCCATGATGCTTTCCTCGTTTCTTACTGATTAACTGTGGGTTCGCTTGCCTGCCGCTGCTCAAGGCGTTCAAGCGCATCAATGATGCGCTGCTGGGTCGTGGCGTTGCCCTTCTTGTTGTGGAGAACAGCGGACAGGTACGAGTTCGTCAGCCCTGCTTCATCAGCAAGCTGCTTGCCCGTAATCGCCGCCATGTGCATACGCCCGACCACTTCAGCGGTCCAGTCGAAATTCAAATTTTCACCTCCAAGTTCAAATATTTCGGCAAAAGGAGTTGAAATATTTGCACTGTTGTGGTATCATAGAAAAGGTGTGTATCTGATACCCTTTCGACGGCTTCCTCCGTGCCAGCGGAGGGGGCTTGCCATGCTATGGCTGTCGTTCGTTCAAATATTTGCTCCACGGTTTACATTATAGAGCAATCATTTGAACTTGTCAAGGGGGTTGGAGCAAATATTTGAATTTTTCCTCGGAGGCAATATGTTTTACGATGTGTTCAAAAAGCTCTGTGATGATCGGGGCATCAATCCGACGCGCGCAAGTGTAGAGATCGGCTTCAGCCGTGGCAGCGTGTCTTACTGGAAGAAGCGCTATTTGGAGGGCTTCGACGCAAAGCCCGATTCTTACACCGCTGAAAAGATTGCGGACTATTTTGACGTTTCAGTGGATTACCTGCTGGGAAGAACGGACGATCCGATTGACTACGACAAAAACGGGGACGCACTTGCAGAAATCCCGCTCACCTATGTTGAGGCTGCGAACGGTGATATGAAGAAAGCTCGGCAAATGATGCTTGCCGTCGATGCCGACGCGCTGCGGGAGCGTGACGCCATGCCAGAGGTGTATCGTCAATACCTGAAGCTGGACGAAATTGACCGCGCGAAGGTTGAAGCGTATATCACCGGTCTGCTGTCGTCCGATAAGTACCAGACGGTCGCTAAAGCAAAGAATGCCTGATGCGGCGTGAGGGAAAAATCCTCTACGTCGATTTCAAACGCTTTATGAGGTGAAGGGAGGTCGTGGTCATGGATGGGCACGATTACGAATATCTGGTCGCAAAGTACCTTCGCGGGCACGGCTACACCGGCGTTAAGGTGACAAAGGGATCAGGTGATTTTGGCGTCGATGTTACGGCCCACAGGGCCGGGCACAAATACGCCGTACAGTGCAAATACTACTCAAGCCCTGTGAGCCTTGGCGCGATACAGGAAGCAGTAGCCGGAAAAGCGCTCTACAACTGCGACCGTGCAATGGTTGTCACCAACAGCACATTCACAAAAGCCGCACGCGAGTTGGCAAATGCGAATAACGTTCTTTTGCTGGAAAACGTCCGCAGCGCAGGAGCCTTCCGTTTCTCGCAGTTGCCGAAGGGCGTGAGAATTTTTCTGCTCGGCGCGTATCTGTTCGCAGCGTCCGCTCTCTTTGTTACCATGCTGGACATCAACAAAGAGCAACCCTTCTGGACAGCGGTGTATAACGTGGTAACAACGATGACGTTCATGCTGTTCCCACTGTGGATAGGCCCTGCAATTCGCGGTGTCAAAAAGTTGTTTCAGCTGATTTACATTAAGGGCAAAATTAGAAAAGTTGAATCGACGCTCGATCAAATGGCAGTTTCCGCACAATCAGTACAGCCCAAAATTAACGCTTCCGCATTACAGCCATTTCTGCCTATTGAAGTCCGTGATAATCGAGACGAATTCGCAAACAACCTGTCCGAATTGTCAGTGCTTACAACGTCCGCAATTCAGCGCAAATGTAAATGCGGAAACAACTGTGCGTATGCAGTTCTTCAAAACCTACAGGTCTACGGAATGATTCGAGAGATTCGGCAATTCACATACGAATGGACAGAAAAAGCCCTCCTGCTGGGCGCAAAAGGGCGTAACGGGTAAACAGATATGTCGATAGATATTAAATGGCAGGTGCCAATGGCAAAGCCGGAGGTCAGCGAACTGGCCGTCGTATATGCCCGGTATTCAAGCCACAGTCAAGGAGAACAGTCCATCGAAGGGCAGCTCTCCAACGCAAGGGACTACGCCGCCGCACACGGCTACACCATCGTGCATGAATACGTTGACAGGGCAAAGAGCGGTCGGACAGATAACCGCGCCGAATTCCAGCAGATGCTGAAGGACACGGCCAAACGGCAATTCTCCGTTATCATTTTGTGGAAAGTTGACCGCTTTGGACGCAACCGCGAGGAGATCGCCATAAACAAGATGAAATGCCGCAAGAACGGCGTGCGCGTCGAGTATGTGGCGGAAACCATCCCGGACAGCCCGGAGGGCGTGATCCTTGAAAGCGTACTGGAAGGCTTCGCGGAGTATTACAGCCTACAGCTTTCGCAGAACATCCGCCGTGGCCGTGCTGAGAGCGCCGAGAAGTGCCAGTCGCTGGGCGGAAACCGCCCGCTGGGGTACAAGACCGGGCCGGACAAAAAGTTCGTCATAGACGAAAATACCGCACCCACAGTGAAGATGATATTCACCATGTATGCGGATGGCAAGACGGTTACGGAAATCGTTGACAAGCTGAATGAAATGGGTCTGCGGACGTTGCGCGGCGGACCCTTCACCAAGAACAGCTTGCATTCGATTCTGAAGAACAAGAAGTACATTGGCGTTTACGAATACCAAGGCCGCGAGATCAAGGACGGCGTGCCCCGGATTATCGAGGACGACGTGTTTAACAAAGTGCAGGAAATGCTGAAGATCAACAAGCGAGCACCGGCGAAAACATGGTCGCGTGCCGACTACATTCTCACGGACAAGCTGTTCTGCGGCAAGTGCGGCGCTCTAATGTTCGGGGAAAGCGGGACGAGCCATACCGGGGCAAAGCATAATTACTACATCTGCTCCAACAAGAAGCGCTTCCGCTCCTGCGACAAGAAAGCCGTGCGGCAGGCCGACATTGAGGACACCGTGCTCAACGCCACCCATGAACTGCTGCAAGACGACGAGCTGCTGGACTACATCGTTGACCGCACATGGGAGTATTATCTTGCACAGGACAACAGTCAAGAGGAGCTGCGTAACCTTCAGCGGCAGCTTACACAGACCGACACAGCCATATCAAACCTCATTCGGGCCATTGAGGCCGGAATACTGACTGAGGAAACCAAGAAGCGCATGGACGAGCTGACGCAGCAGAAAGCCGACCTGAAGGCGTCCATTGCCGACAGGGAAATCGCCCGCGGTTTCCACCTGCAAAAATCCCATATCGCATTTTATCTCCGCAGCCTGCGTGATGCTGACTGGTCGGACAAAGAGGCACAAAAGCGCCTGATCCAGACCTTCGTGAACGCAGTATTCATTTACGACGACCACATAACGTTGACGTACAACTTCAGCGGAGATAAAAGCACCATCACACTGCGTGATATGCAGCGTTTTGAAGACGGGGAGGAGTTCGGATGCCGTGCGTCTCGCTCCACCAAATCAAAAATCCGAACCTTTGTCCGAAGGGACAGAGGTTCGGATTTTTCTTGTTTGCAGTTGGTATTGTCGCGGAATGAATTCAAAAAGGAGGATGCATGACCCATGGTCGATCATATGCTTGTGCGTGGCGCAAAGGTCCACAACCTGAAAAATATTGACGTGGACATTCCGCTGAATCAGATCGTCGGCATCGCGGGCGTGTCCGGTTCCGGCAAGTCGTCGCTGGCGCTGGGCGTGCTGTATGCCGAGGGCTCGCGCCGCTATCTGGAGGCGCTGTCGACCTACACGCGCCGCCGGATGACGCAGGCCGCCCGCGCGGCAGTCGATGACGTGCTGTATGTTCCCGCGGCGCTGGCGCTGCACCAGCGCCCGGGCGTGCCCGGCATCCGCAGCACGTTCGGCACGGGGACAGAGCTTCTGAACAGTCTGCGGCTCATGTATTCCCGCCTCGCCAGCCACCGCTGCCCCAACGGGCACTACCTGCCGCCGACGCTGCTGGTCGCCGCGGGCAAGGAGCTGACGTGCCCGGCGTGCGGCGCGCATTTTTACGCACCGAGCGCCGAGGAGCTGGCCTTCAACTCGCAGGGCGCGTGCCCAAGATGCGGCGGCACGGGCAGCGTGCGCACGGTGGACATGGCGTCGCTGGTGCCGGATGATTCGCTCACGATCGACGAGGGGGCAGTCGCGCCGTGGAACAGCCTCATGTGGTCGCTGATGACGGACGTCTGCCGGGAGATGGGCGTGCGCACGGATGTGCCGTTCCGCGACCTGACGGAGCGGGAGAAGGACATCGTCTACCATGGCCCGGCGGAGAAGAAGCACATTTTCTACCACGCCAAAAACTCCAATCAGGCGGGGGAACTGGACTTTACTTATTTTAATGCCGTCTATACCGTGGAAAATGCGCTTGCCAAGGTCAAGGACGAGAAGGGCATGAAGCGCGTCGAGAAGTTTCTGAAAGAGGACGTGTGCCCGGACTGTCATGGCACGCGCCTGTCCGCTGCGGCCCGCGCGCCGAAGCTGCGGGGCATTTCACTGGACGAAGCGTGCACGATGACGCTCTCGGAGCTGTATGACTGGGTGCAGGGCGTGCCGGACAGCCTGCCGGAGGAGATGCGCCCCATGGCGGGGAGCATCTGCGAGGCTTTTACGGGTACGGCGCGGCGGCTGCTCGACCTGGGGCTCGGTTACCTGACGCTCGACCGCTCCGCGGCGACGCTCTCGACTGGCGAGCGGCAGCGGATGCAGCTGGCCCGCGCCGTGCGCAACCGCACGACCGGCGTGCTCTATGTGCTCGATGAGCCGAGCATCGGTCTGCACCCGGCCAACATCGTGGGCCTCACCGGAGTGATGCACGACCTCGTGGCGGACGGCAATTCCGTCATTCTCGTCGATCACGACACGCAGATCCTGAAGGAATCCGACTGGATCATTGAGATGGGGCCGGAGGCCGGCGCAAAGGGCGGCCGCGTCATTGCACAGGGCACGGTGTCCGCAGTCGCAGCAGATCCCGCCTCACAGATCGGACCGTTTTTGTCCGGAGCACCGGAGGCACCCTTGCGCCCGCGCGCCGGAAAAGCGGACCTGTTTGCGCACGGAACGATTCGCCTGTCCACGTCGCAGATCCATACGGTCAAGCCGCTGGAGGTCGCCATTCCCAAGGGGCGGCTGACGGTCGTGACCGGCGTGTCCGGCTCGGGCAAGACGACCATGGTGCTCGAGAGCCTGATCCCCGCGCTGGAGGCCGGTATCCGCGGCAGCGCGCTGCCGCCGCACGTCCGGGCGGTCAGCGCCGAGGGCATCGCACACGTCAAGCTCATCGACGCGACGCCCATCGGCATCAATGTCCGTTCCACCGTGGCCACCTATGCCGGCGTGCACGACGAACTGCGCAAGCTCTATGCCCGGTCGCCGGATGCGAAGGCGCGCGGCTGCAAGGCCGGCGATTTCTCTTACAACACCGGCTCGCTGCGCTGTCCCGGCTGCGACGGTACGGGCGTGGTGAGCCTGGATGTGCAGTTTCTGCCGGATGTGAGCATCCCCTGTCCGGACTGCCGCGGCTCGCGTTACGCACGCGCGGCTTATGATATCCAGCTGACGAACAAGGCGGGACAGTCCGTTTCCCTGCCGGAGCTGATGGACATGGACGTCAACACCGCGCTCCCGTTCTGCGCCGACAGAAAAACGGTCAGCCAGAAGCTGCAGGTGCTGCAGCAGCTCGGCCTCGGCTACCTCACGCTCGGCGAGGAGACGCCGAGCCTCTCCGGCGGCGAGGCGCAGCGGCTGAAGCTGGCCAGCGAGATCGGGCGCATCCAGACGGATTCCGTATTCGTGTTCGACGAGCCGAGCATCGGCCTGCACCCGCTGGATGTGCGGGTGCTGCTGGGCGTGTTCCAGGCGCTGCTCGATCGCGGCGCGACCGTCGTCGTCATTGAGCACGATCTCGATGTGATCCGCAGTGCCGATTATGTCATCGACATGGGCCCCGGCGGAGGTAATGCGGGCGGCCGCATTGTCGCCGCCGGCACGCCGGAGGAGATCCGGCAAGATCCCGGCAGCATCACGGGCAGATATCTTTGAGGGCAGCAAA
>UMHV01036513.1_pt1 | contig 53880 bp, 52 predicted proteins | sample 1965621 | NCBI WGS metagenome assembly UMHV01 (sample SAMEA4836108, study PRJEB28245) | human gut metagenome | biome: gut microbiome; material: fecal sample | place: Denmark | collected 2008 | reverse complement strand
GTTGATTCCTATTTTTGAATGCAAGTCAGAAACAAAATCGCTGCTTCATCTGCCACTCTGGATTGTTGTTGCGGTTTCTTCGTGTGCAATTCTGATTTGCTCGGCAATTTTGTTCCAAATCACTGCAAAGAAAAAGGGTGAACGATAAAAAAACAGCCCCTTTCTCTCAAAAAGGACTGTTTTTCCCTCAATTTATGATAAACTATATCATAAGCCTGTTATTCTGTGCCTTCCATCAGCAGCAGTGCAAATTCTTCCGGCAACAATGATTCTACTGGTTCTCCGGACTCTGTATTTGCCTGTTTCGATGAAGTGCCAATGACATCCGCCCAGCTTGGCTGCATACCAGAAGCAGACTTTGCATAGTACGTCAAAACTGCAACGGCATCTTCTACAGAAATCACACCATCGCCGTTGATATCAGCAGCACTCGTTGCCAAATCATTGATGTGAGCAATCTCAGAGAAGAATGTGGTATATCCGGCAGCACGTCTTGCATAATACGTCAAAATCTGTATGGCATCATCTACACTAACCATAGAATCGCCGTCTACATCGCCCATTTCATAGGGGTCAGGTAAGGTGGCTGTCGTGGTTACAATTGTAGTTGTCACCGGTTCGGTGGTCGCTGTTGTCAAATCGGTGGTTTCTGTTTCGATTGGTATCGTCGTTTCTGCTGTGGTCTTTGGAACAGAAATGGTAATGGTCAACTTATAGAATTTCTGATTGACCAATGCCCCAACGATAACACTTCCTTCAGAAACCGCTGTCAATAAGCCGTCTTGATCAATCGTTGCAATGTTGTCATCAGTCGAAACCCACTGCGGAACTTCGCCCTTTTCTCCTAAATAATACAGTTGCAGTGTTGCACCGATTTGGTGGATCTCCTTGATATTTTTCTGCGTAACGACTCTCCCATCCCCCTCTAAGGTTGTTCCAGTAACAGGCTGCTCCAGAGAGGTAATTGTTGTGGTCTGCGTAGTTCTCGCAGAAGTTGTGGTGTTGGAAGGCTTCGTTGTGCCTGTCGTGGTCTTTTTTGTGGTAGTAGTCGTTGCAGTTGCTTTGGTCGTTTCTGCTGTGGTTGCATCCGTTGTTGTTTCAGTTGTCTGAGCATGTCGTTGCTGCCAGGACAACAGCGGATAACTACCCGTAATACCGGAATAAGCTGCTCCGAGTTTTTGTGCAAAGGTTGCTTTCTGCATCTCCGATTGCTTCATTGCCGTGCAAATTTCTCGGTCAATTGGCTGCGTATCCGTCACACCGGATTGATAATAGCACGCTGTACAATTAGCATTGCTCTCCCCAACAATACCACCTATTTTTTCATTTCCAGAAACCGTTCCGATATTGAAACAAGTTTCAATCGAACCACATTCAAATGCTCCAACCACGCCGCCAGCTATGGTATTTCCTTTAATCGCTCCGGTGTTGTAACAGCTCTGCACGATGCCGCCACTCTCTTGTCCAACGACACCGCCAGCAAATTGCAGCGAAGAAACTCTTCCTGTACTGCAACTTTCTGATACAGTTGCATAGATGCTCTGCCCAGCAATTCCGCCAGCTGCTTCCTGTCCGGAAATAAATGCGTCATTGCTGCAACGAGAAACTGTTCCGTTAAAGTTCACGCCGCAGATACCGCCAGCCATGTAATACCAAGAAGAGATCACAGCTCGATTTTCGCAATTTTCAATTGTTCCCTTATAATTATAGCCGCAAATACCACCTGCAAAGGTATCACAGCTACTTAGATAACTTTTTTCGATGGTCAGATTTTTTACCGTTGCTGTTCGATAAAGTCCGGCAAACAAGCCTGTTTCCCCGCTTTTTTGAGCATATAAGCCCGAAATTGTATGTCCATTGCCGTCAAATGTTCCATGAAACAAGGATTGATTGACAATTCCAATCGGAACCCAAGTGTTAGACGGCTGTGCTTCGGCGGTTTCCCATTTTTCCCAGTTGGTCAGCGGATTCATCTGTAAATCTGCTTCCAGCGTAATGGTCACGCCCTCAAAGTTGGTTGTTCCATCGTTCACTAATTTTGCCAGTCCAGCCAATTCCTCCGGATTTGAGATAGAAAGCTGTGTTTCGCCTGCCTGATACCAACTGGTATCCACAGTTCCGTTCCAAGCTGCTGAAAAAACGGAAACATTTGCAGGCAGACAAGCGATTGTCAACAATCCCGTGACAAAAAAAGAAATCGCTTTCCGGCAAGTGTTCTTTCTTAATTTTTCCATAATTTCCACTCTTTTTCTATTTTTTAAGTACTATCAAAATTTTTACTTTCTCTCTGTTTATTATACGCACTTTTCTATGGAATGTCAATGATTTACGGATAGAACCGACATTTTCCACAAAATGAAGATTCTTTCACAATTGTAAGTTGAAAAAGATTCCTAGAAAAACTTGCATTTCTTACCATTTTATTTTCCCTTTTATGGTAATTATAGGCGCATCTTTCTGATTTTGCGGAAAAATCACCTGTTTTTTCCTATTTTTATGAGATTTTGCCAAAAATAGCAATGGTTTGTTGCGGTCAATTCATGACAGTTGCTTACTTTTCAACAATTCACTGTTCTATATTTACATCTGACTTTTCCACATTGGAAACGTTCTCTTGTTCGTAATTTTTCTTTCAAAAATAGATAAAAAAATGGAAAGCTGCTTAAAAAGCACTTTATGCTATCCGATATTTGTTCAAATCCTTTTTCAGAGGTTGTCCCAATCTGGAGCATATCCAGCGGATTTCTTCGCATAGTACGTCAAAATCAAAACCGCATCTTGCACGGAAATCACGCCATCCTCATCAATATCGCCCCTTTGAATATACTGAAACTGGGCATCCGTTTCCGGCTTTAATCCCACCGATTTCTTTGCATAATAAGTCAGCACCATCACAGCATCCTGCACGGAAACTGTACCATCTCCGTCCGGATCGCCCCGTTCCGACTGCACAACGGGAGCATCTGCTTCCGTTGTGATTTGCTGCACAGTAATAGCAATTCCGGTATCAGCTGCAACCATAGTATCGGTATAAGCAGCAAGTGGAATGTTTGTTTCCAGCATCAAACAGAAAACCTCCGCAACTGCGTGCGGAAGCAGGGTTTTCACCTGATATGTTCCGTCCCGTGTAATATGCACCTCGCCGGGGGTTGCTGTATCTTCCTCTGTTCCGAAAAATGTAAGGTCTTCCGCAGCACCCAACAGGGAAATCACATAAGGTTCTGAGAGCTTGCCCAATCCGGAAATGGTAAATGTCACGCTCAAATAATCAGAAGCCGAACTCGGCTGCAAATCGGTACAGTTGGAATTGCCCCATTCATTCCGCAAATTCAGCCGCAAATAAAGCCCATTTGTGGTAAGGCTGTCTGATGACTGTGTATAGGGCAGTACGGTTGCGGTTGCAGATACGGGCAGGGACAAGCTGCAAATGATCAGGCAAATGGTAAGCAGAACTGCAAAAATCCGAGCAGGATACATGGAACACAAATCCTTTCTATCATAAAGTACAATCTTCTGCTATTATACAAATTCTGTGGATTTTTGTCAATGTGTGGGGAATGATTTCTTGATTTCTGAAACCAGTTCTGGGGAAAATAATTGCGTACGGTTCGGCAAAATCGCTTCGCTCTTTGCCTTTGTGCTGTTCGCCGGTGGTTGCGTTGTCCGAATTACCTATGAATCTTTCTTAGATTTCGGTTTTTCTGAATTTTTTATGCTTTTAGAACGGCGAACAGCAGTTCACTTTGTTTCTCTTAGATTTCTATTCCTGCTAATTGTCCACTCTTTGCAGGGGGCAGCTTGCCCCCTGCACCCCTCGCCGAGCTGAGCCAGCTCGACCGCAGTTCGCCTGCGGCGAAAGATTTTTACAACGTCCTGCTCTAAAATAAAAACTCCCCTACCTGTTTCTTTTAACAAGCAGAGGAGTTTTAAAAATTCCAATGAATCGCTTATGCTTCCATCAATTCACAAATCAAATTCGAGAATGCAACTGGGTCTGCAATCGGCATGCCCTCAATCAACAATGCCTGATTATACAGCAGCTGACTATACTTGCCCAGCGTTTCATCATCCAATGTTTTCAGCTTCTGATAAATCGGATGTTCCGGATTCAGTTCCAGAACGGTCTGTGCCTGTACCGGCTGGTCAACGCCCGGCATTGCATTCAGAGTCTTTGCCATTTCCATGGACAAATCCCCTTCGTTGCTCAGGCAAACCGGATGCGATTTCAGTCTACCGGACAGCTTTACCTTTGCAACCTTGCCATCCAATGCCTTCTGCATGGTTTCCAGCATATCCTTGCTTTCGGTTTCTTTCTGTTCGAGTTCCTTCTTTTCTTCTTCGCTCTCCAGATTCAAATCATTTGCAGAAACAGACTTGAATTCCTTATCCTTGTACTTCATCAGCATTCTGATTGCAAATTCATCTACACTGTCGGTAAAGTACAGGATTTCATAGCCCTTATCCTTAACCAGTTCGGTCTGCGGCAGAGCCTCAATTCTGGCAATGCTTTCCCCGCATGCATAATAAATGCAAGTCTGGTCTTCCGGCATCCGGTCAACATATTCTGCCAGACTGGTCAGCTTCTGATCCTTAGAGGAGGTAAACAGCAGCAAGTCTTGCAGCATATCCTTATGCATACCATAGTCCGAATAAACACCATATTTCAGCTGCAAGCCAAATGCCTGATAGAACTTTTCATACTGTTCCCGTTCGTTCTTCATCATCCGGCTGAGTTCGTTCTTAATTGTCCGTTCTACACTCTTTGCAATCAACCGCATCTGGGCGTCATGCTGAAGCATTTCACGAGAAATGTTCAGGGAAACGTCTTCGGAGTCTACCAGACCCTTTACAAAGCTGAAGTAATCCGGCAGCAAGTCTTCGCAGCGTTCCATAATCAAAACACCGTTTGCATACAGCTGCAAGCCCTTTTCATATTCTTTCGAATAGTAGTTGAACGGTGCCCGTTCCGGAATATACAACAATGCATCATAAGTAACTGTTCCTTCGTTGTGTACCAAAGCGTGATGCAGTGGGTTGCTGTAATCGTTGAACTTGTCCTTATAGAAGTTGTTGTAATCGTCATCCGTCAGTTCGTTCTTGTTCTTCTTCCAGAGCGGTGTCATGCTGTTCAGTGTCACCAGTTCTGTATATTCTTCGTACTCGTCCGAATCTTCCTTCTTCCGAGACTTGGTCATTTCCATGCGAATTGGGAAACGAATGTAATCGCTATACCGCTTTACCAAAGACTGAATCCGGTACTGGTCGAGGTAATCGCTGTACTTTTCTGCTCCCTCTTCCTTGTCTTCTTCATCCGGCAGGAGTTCCAGTGTGATTTCTGTACCAACAGTGTCCTTATCGCATTCATCAATGGTATAGCCGTCCGTTCCCTCAGACTGCCATATATACGCTTTCTCTGCACCAAATGCCTTGGACTTTACAGTCACCCGACCAGCAACCATAAAGGCAGAATAGAAACCAACACCGAATTGACCGATAATCTGGTGGTCATCTTCCATCTGATTTTCGCTCTTGAACTGCAAAGAACCGCTGTTTGCAATTGTGCCGAGGTGTTCTTCCAGTTCTTCCTTGGTCATACCGATCCCATTATCTTTAATGGTCAGAGTACGGTTTTCTTTATCTGGAATAATTTCAATGGCAAAATCCGATTTCGTCATATTGACGCTGTCATCCGTCAACGAACGGAAATACAACTTGTCAATTGCATCGCTTGCATTAGAAATCAATTCCCGCAGGAAAATTTCCTTGTGGGTATAAATCGAATGAATCATCAAATCTAAGAGCCGCTTGGACTCTGCTTTAAACTGTTTCTGTTCCATATCCAATCCCGACTGCGTTACCGCAGCCGCTCCCTTCTGAAATTAGCACTCTTTCCATTTGAGTGCTAACACTATTATAGCACTTGTGCTAAATTCGTCAAGACGTTGATTCGATTATTTACAGTTTGTTTACATTTAGAGTGATTTTTGTTGGTGTTTCTTTTGGCTCTTTGCAAATACTATGGATATATCCGAAATCAAAACCAATCTGAAACTTTCACCCAGACAGAAAAAACCGCTGCCCGAATCCATCTCCGAACAGCGGTCATTCATCTATTTCTATTTTTTATTTCAGCAAAAAAACTTTCATTGCCCGTTTTCCAATGGCTTTTGTTTCAACGAGATTCAAACCACCATTGACAACGCCTCCGGCAACGGGTACAACCTTTACCAGATTGATAACACCCTTTTGCCCGAACTTTGTCAGAAACCGAAAGCCCAACTTCTGATTGATTTTCGTCAGAACCGTTCCCGGCAGTTTCTTTAACAACTGCAAAGAAGCTCGGTTTGCCGTCTTTACCCCAACCTGTTTCAACAGATTTCCGACTTCGACTTTCAACAAAGTTGCAAACACCATGGATTTCACAACATCATCCTGCAACGAATAACCGCCCATGACTGCAATGGCTGCAATCATGCGAATCTGCACGTACATGGAAGAGCCAATATCAGCGGTAATAGTTGCCGGCAACGTAATCAATCCGCCCAATCCGGTCAAAAATCCAGTTGTCGTGCACTTGGTAACCTGCATCCGAATCAGCTGCTCAGCTGCCTGTTCTTTCTTTCCGCCACAGTTCGATAAGTATTCCTGTGCCAGTGCTTCCACAGACTTCGCCCCAGGAATGCCCTTTAATGCACCATCGTATAACTTCCCCAGCAAGTTCCAGCCCTTTTCACCCTCTTGAACCTCTTTGACTTCCTCCGCCTTTAAATCTATGATTTGTGTTGTTTCTGTTCCCATACATACCGCCCCTTTTTTCCATTCTTCGGCAAGTTTTTTCTCCCTTGATTATAATCAAAATTATTTTTCTTGTCAAGATTTTGCGAATTTCCGCCCCTGCAAAAATTCTATATGAAAATCAGATTTCAACTTTTATGCTGTTTACATTTGAAAAATTGTCCGATACGCTATTTCATGATTGCGAGGTGATGAAATGAATCTGGATTACAAGCAAATCGGAAAAAATCTTGCAAGGCGGAGAAAGGAACTGCGACTGAAACAATATGAAGTCTGTGAGCGTGCCGGTATCAACGATAAGTATCTCTCCTGTATCGAAACCGCCCGTTCGATTCCCAGTCTGGAAGTGTTCCTGCGGCTCTGCGAAGCCCTCGAAACCACTCCCGACCATATTCTGTTGGGTTCTGTCTGCGAAACAGACCCCACACAATCGGAAGCAGTTCTATTGGAAAAGTTTCGTTCGCTTTCTCCAAAAGGTCAGCACCTTTCCCTTGCATTCATGAATTGGATTGCCGATGAACTCGACTGTTTCTAATTCACCATTCCATTATATCCATGCTTGCAGACAGGCGGTTGTCCGTTTAAAAACATTTTACAAATTTCATGCAAGTTCCCCGTTTCTGTTGTTCGATGGAAACGGGGAACTTGTTTTTTTCGAGCTGCAAGAAATGCATTTCATCCGGAAAATTCCTGTTCAATTTCGACAAAATTTTGATTTTATTTTCAATGTTTCGTTTATAATCCAATCATCTTATTTCTAATGTTATAAACTTTCTTGAAAAATCATTGAATTTACAGCCAAATCCCTTGCCATCTGCGAAATTCTGTGCTACAATGTTTTCATACCATTCCGGTTTCCATGGTCACTGAAATCGTTTCCGTACGACTTCACAAATCCCCAGTGCCGGAATGCAGACCAAAAACCAAAGGACAGAAAACGGCAGACAAATCTGCCCATATACATTCCATGGCATTTCTCGATAACTCCAGACATGCCACTGCAAGACCAGATTATCCAACACACCAACCACCATTTCGAGTGCGGTAATGATAAACGCCCCCGACAACGCCTGCAACAACAGCGTATGCCGTGGAGCTGTGCCATGCAGCCGATATAGCAGCATGCCCACGATTCCGCCCAGCAGCGTCATCGTCCAGTGGGTATATCCTCTTGCAGCAATCTCCAACAAACTATAGATAAAACAACCCAGCAAAAACATGATTCCATATTCATAGGCATGGATTTTCTGCGGTGCAGTCATCGCTGTTCCAGCCTCCTTTCCATGATTTTTCTGGATTTTCACCACATCCTGTCCTTTAGTATTTACCATCCAACCTTGTGGTATACGATATAGAAAGAAAGGAATTTTATCCATGAGAAGAAGTGGCATTTTAATGCACATCTCCAGCCTGCCCTCTCGCTATGGCATCGGCAAACTGGGTGCATCCGCTTATCAATTTGCGGACTTTCTGAAAAAAAGCGGTGTTTCTGTTTGGCAGATTCTTCCGCTCTCTCCGACTAGCTACGGCGATTCTCCGTACCAGTCTTTTTCCGCTTATGCCGGAAATCCATATTTCATCGACTTTGAACAGCTGGAAGAACAAGGTCTGCTCGAACATACCGATTATGCAGATGCCAACTGGGGCAGCCCAAACAAAGTTGACTACGAACGTCTCTATCAGATGTGCTTTCCGATTCTGAAAAAGGCATTTCAGGCATTTGACCGCACAAATCCGGATTATGTTGCATTCTGTGAAAAGCATCGGGCTTGGCTGCCGGATTATGCCCTGTTTATGGCACTGAAATTTGCCCATAATGGAAAGGCATGGACAGAATGGGAACCGGAACTGGCAATGCGGAATGCAGAATCCCTGCAAAAAGCTCGCTCAAAATATGTCGAAGACGTGCAGTTCTTCCAGGTCATTCAGTACTGGTTCTATTCACAGTGGGATAAACTGAAAACATACTGCAACAATAATGGCATCTCCCTCATCGGTGATATGCCGATCTATGTTTCCTATGACAGCGTAGAAGTCTGGTCACAGCCGGAACTGTTTGAACTCGACCGACAGCACCGCCCGATTGCCGTTGCAGGTTGTCCGCCGGATGTCTTTTCTCCAACGGGGCAGCTCTGGGGCAATCCGCTCTATGATTGGGATTACCACAAGAAAACCGGATATGCATGGTGGATTCAGCGGCTGGCGTTTGCTACCTCCATCTATGACACCGTTCGGATTGACCACTTCCGTGGATTTGAAAGCTATTACAGCATTCCTTACGGCAACCCAACTGCCGAAATCGGCGAATGGAGAAAAGGCCCAAATACTGCCCTGTTTAAAGCTGCACAAGCTGCACTGGGCGACCTCTCTATCATTGCAGAAGACCTCGGCTTTATCACGCCGGAAGTGCAAAAAATGCTGGATGCCTGTGGCTATCCGGGGATGAAAGTTACCCAGTTCGCATTCAGCGATGGGGCAAAGAACACCTACCTGCCACAGAACTACAAGACAACAAACTGCGTTGCCTATACGGGAACGCACGATAATATGACACTGAATGGTTGGGTTTACGGGGCAAGCGACAAGGAAATCAGCTTCGCAAAACGCTATTTACGGGTCAGAGATCGCAAGGATTTACCAGAATCCTTGCTTCGCATCACCTGGGGCAGCATCGCAGACCTTGCCATTGGTCAGGTGCAGGATTTCTTGCAAGAACCGGCAAACGCTCGGATGAATACGCCGTCAACTGCGTTTGGCAACTGGCAGTATCGCACCACCGCCAAGCAGTTCAACCACAAGCTTTCCAAGAAAATTTATCAGTTAAACGCATTGTATAACCGTCTGCCGGAAGAAGAAGATTCCGCAGCCGAAACCGATATCAAAGAAATCGAACAGGAGGACTGAACCCCATGCAGAAAGATCAACTGAAAGAACAATTGACACAGGCTCTCGCTGGCATTGCTCCGAAGGATGCCACCCCGCAGCAGCTGCATCAGGCAATCGGGGACGTTGTCATGCATAACATCGCTGAAAACTGGAACAAGAGCACACAGGCTCATGAAACCAATCGCCATGCTTGCTATTTTTCCATGGAATTTCTGGTTGGACGGGCAGTCTTTAACAACCTGCTCTGTCTGGGCTGCTACAAAGAAGTGGAAACCGCTTTGCAGGAAATGGGGGCTTCGCTCGCTTCTCTCGAAGAAATCGAAGACGCTGCTCTCGGAAACGGCGGTCTGGGACGGCTGGCTGCCTGCTTCCTCGACAGTGCTGCAACCCTGAATCTGCCGCTGGACGGCTATGGTATTCGCTACAAGTACGGTCTGTTCAAGCAGTCGATTGTAGACGGCTTCCAGAAGGAAGAACCGGACAACTGGATGCAGTACGGCGATGCATGGTCTGTTCGCTGCGAAAAGGATGCTGTTCTGGTACACTTCAACGGTCAGACGGTCAAGGCTGTTCCGTATGATATGCCAGTAATCGGCTGCAAGACCAAGCACATCGGCACACTACGGCTCTGGCAGGCTGAACCAGTCCATACATTTGACTTTGACCTGTTCAACCAGCAGAAATATCTCGAAGCTGCTGCGGAAACGGTCTATGCAGAAGATATTTCTCGGGTTCTCTATCCGAACGATGATACTTGGGACGGCAAGAAACTGCGGTTAAAGCAGCAGTATTTCTTCTGTGCCGCTTCCCTGTCTGATATTCTGAAAAAGCACAAGGCAACCTATGGCACACTGGACAATCTGGCTGATAAACTGGCTGTTCAGCTGAACGACACCCATCCGGTCATCTCCATTCCGGAACTGATTCGCCTGCTGATGCTGGATGACAGCAAGCGGACATTTGCCGATGCATTCGCCATTGCACAGAAGGTTTTCCGCTACACCAACCACACGGTTATGCCGGAAGCCCTCGAAAAGTGGGATTGCCATCTGGTGGAAGAACTGCTGCCGGAACTCTATCCGATTATTGTACAAATCAACGAAGCCATGCTGACCGAACTTTACCAGAAGAACATTCCGCTGGAACAGATTGCAAAGATGAAGATTATTCAGAATGGCATGGTGCACATGGCACATCTGGCAGTTTATGCATCCTCTTACACCAACGGTGTTGCTGCCATCCACACCCAGATTCTGAAAGATACGGTTCTGGCAGACTGGTACAAGGTATGGCCGGAACGCTTCCTGAACGAAACCAACGGCATTACCCAGCGGCGTTGGCTGGCACTCTGCAATCAGGAACTGTCTGGACTGCTCACCAAACTGGCTGGCTCTGATGCTTGGATGACCGACCTCAAGCAGCTGAAGGCTCTGGAAACAAAGGGCTCACCGGATGTTCTGGAACAGTTCTGCTCCATCAAGCAGACCAAAAAGCAGCAGCTGGCGGATTTCATCGCTGCAAAGGAAGGCGTTACCATCGACCCGAACAGCATCTTTGATATTCAAATCAAGCGGTTACACGAATACAAGCGGCAGCTGCTGAATGCATTCTCTATCCTGTATCTCTATGAGGGCATCAAGGACGGCAGCATTCAGAACTTTACCCCGACCACATTCCTGTTCGGTGCAAAGTCTGCTCCGGGCTATCGCCGTGCAAAGGCAATCATCAAGTTCATCAATGAAGTTGGCAAGCTGATTGCCAATGACCCAGACGTGAACCAGCTGATTAAAGTGGTATTCGTTTCCAACTACAATGTATCCTATGCAGAAAAGCTGGTAGCTGCAGCTGATGTTTCTGAACAGATTTCTACTGCTGGTACAGAAGCCTCCGGTACTGGTAACATGAAGCTGATGCTGAATGGTGCAGTAACGTTGGGCACTTATGACGGTGCAAATGTCGAAATCGTAGAAGAAGCTGGCGAGGATTGCAACTATATCTTCGGTGCAAAGGTTGAAGAACTGGAAACCATTCTCCCGCAGTACGACAGCCGCAAGATTTTCTCTGAAAATCCGAAAATTCGCCGTGTTGTAGAACGTCTGATTGACGGCACACTCTCTGACGGCGGCAGCGGCGACTTCCGAGAACTGTATTATGCCCTGCTGGATGGTGCAAGCTGGCACGCTCCAGACCATTATTACTTGCTGGGCGATTTGGAAAGCTATGTGGCTGCAAAGCTGCGTTGCAATCAGGATTACCAGAACCGCATGGATTTCGCTGCAAAACAGTGGAAGAATATCTGCAATGCAGGCAAGTTCAGCTCTGACAGAACGATTGCTGGCTATGCAAAGGATATCTGGCAGATTGACCCAGTTACTCTCTAAGCCACGAATTGTTTTGAAACGATACAAACGGGAATGCTTCTCACAGCGTTCCCGTTTTTCTTTTTGAGATATGTTAAAATTACACAAAATTATTCGTTAAATTTTCAAAAATATTGATATTATTAAAAAGATTCCAGCGGAAATTTCTGCTATAATGAATACAGAACAACAACCAAAACGGTTTCAACCGTTCAATCAATTACAGGAGGATGATTCACAATGAAATTGACAACGACTCGTTCGATTGCTGCATTTGTTGCAGCTCTGCTGCTGTCTATTACTTGCCTGACCATTAGCAGTCTGGCTCTGACCGCAACGCAGACAGACACACCAATGATTACAGCAAGCATCCAAGAAGAAGAAACACCCCTGTAACCCAAGGAGGTTGATGGTTATGAAAAAGCAAGTTCTTGCAGCGAGTGCTGCATTATTCTTATCCGTTATTTGTCTGGGGGCAATGCGTGCCGTTCCAGCAAAGGCAGCCGCACAGGAAACCGCAGCGGTTGCGATTGGCGGTACTGCTATTGTATACCAAAATCAAGTTCCAGAACTGCCGTCTTACACAGACCCTGTGATGGAAACAACCATTGACGAAGAGGAAACTCCGCTGTAAAGATCTCATTTCTGTTCATAAAAAAAGAGCACCTTTCTGAAAAACGAAAGGTGCTCTTTTTTTGATATCTGTTCTTTTATTCTTCCGGTAAGGTATCATGCCAGCCAATTTCCCCATCGGATTCATAGAGATATTGCCCCGTGTCGCTGTCCTGTACATAGTATCCGTCTGGAATGCCCTCCTGATAGGTTTCTTCCAATGCAGTGCAGAACAACTCCACTCGCCGCAATGTGGTAGCTTGTTCCAGTTCGCATGCTGCATTCACCTGAGCGAAAATCTCCGCAATGCGGTTGTAATCAGGAGCATTGGTATAATATAGCTGTGCTGCCCCATAGGTTAGAAAATAGTCGTGAGAATTGTATGTTTGCCCCGGTTCTGGTTCGGTCAAATCTAAGTAGAGAAATACGCCGTCTGTCGCATCTGGAAACTGCTCTGTAAAATCTGCAATCGCCTGCTCCCGTACAGTATCGTCGTCTGAAATCGGCTCATCTGCAAGGTGAATGCCGACTGGCATTTGAATCATCGTGCTGACTTCCTGCAAACGATGACAGATGGCTTGTCGTTCTGCTTCGGAATCTATCACATCTTCTGACCAGAGCAGGGCTGCCGTTCCGCCATTCCAAACCTGCGGAGCAGGCAGTGCAGAGGATTCCGGTTCTGCTGGCTGCGGTGCATGCATCGCATACAGAGCAATGCCGATAATTAATAGGATGGGCAGTAGAATCAGTGATACCAGCCAGAATCGAAACGGATGTTTCTGCGGAGTGGGTTCTTCGGTATGCAGTGCTGGCAATTGTTGTCCGCAGTTGTCACAATAAATGGATTTTGATTGCTGCTGTACACCACAGTAAGGGCAAGTCATGCGAAACACTCCTTTTTTGATGAAATAAGACTGTAAGTAACGAGCCGCAGGCAAATAAAAAGTTTTTTGATCCAGCAATTTTTCAAAAATGCTGGCGAGGTGTGGGCGAGCAGCCCACATTTGCGGAGCAAATCAAACTGGCACAATCAATGCAACAAAAATCTAAGAGTAAATCGAAAGAATCGCAATTGCCTTCAAATAAAAAAGGTTGTAGTAAAATACAAGGTTTCAGGGGCAATTGCGATTCCCAAGGCAAGCTGGGGATGTGCCCCAGCCTTGCCGAACCGGATTCGGGTGGTATTCCTAAGAACAATGTTTTGCATGAAACAATGAAAGAATGACTCCTAGAGAAAACAATCTTCAGCGTCCGGCAAAAGGGGGTTTCACCCCTGCTTTTGCCTGCCAGCGTGCTGCAATTGCCCCGTTGCCTTGTCTGAATTTGCAACCTTCATCCTTATCATTCAACTTTGTTCGAATTGGAAAGTTTCAAAAAATGCAATTGCAGCAGGGAAAACAAGTTGCAAAATTCAATTTGCTTCGCAAATGTGGGCTACTCGCCCACACCTCGGCAGCATTTTTGAAAAACTGCTGCACCGAAAAACTTTTTCATTGCCTGCGGCTCGCATTTTGCAACCAATATCCGTGCTATTTATTCCGCTTCATCCAACGACAAAATCATTTCCTGATACGGCAAAACTTTATATCCCATCCGCTCATACAGTGCTTTCGCTCGCACATTGTTTGGCTCTACTTCCAATCGCAATTGTTTCGCTTTTCCTTTCCATTCCTCTGCAACAAACTGCAAAAACTGTCTGCCGATTCCCTGCGAACGAAACGCCTCCCGTACATACAGGCATTCTACCCAGATAATGATTCCACCTGCTTCCTGCTGCATCATTTGATTCAAAATTGCAAATCCTGCCGGTTCTCCATCTACTTCCATCAGATACCCAAACAAATAGGTATCTGATTGTAAAAGTTCCTGAAATGTTGCAACATGGTGTGCCATTGGAATCGGATGACACACGGCGGAAGAATGAAAAAATTCCTCGCACATTTCATAAAATATAGGTTCATCTGCTGCTGTCAATTTCCGAATTGTCATGATAAATTCTGTCTTTCTCCTTTATGCTGTCTTGTGATTGAGTCTTAAATTTGTACTGGAATCGGGCTGCTGATTGCACCGTACTGCTCCGGTCGGCGGTCACGGAACAAGCCCCATTCCAAACGGTCTTTCTGAATCGCATCCAAGTCAAATGTGTGCAGCAAAACAGTATCTTCGGTTCGTCCTGCCTGCTTTAAAACTGCTCCTGTCTGGTCGGTAATGAAAGATGTTCCGTAAAAAGTCAGTTCAGACTGCTGATTCTGATTTGCTTCACACGGTTCTACGGTTTCTGTTCCAATCCGATTTGCTGCAATTACAGGCATCAGATTTGCTGCTGCATGCCCCTGCATACACCGCTGCCAATGTCCAGAACTGTCCATACCCAGCAGCGGTTCTGAACCAATTGCAGTTGGATAGAATAACAATTCTGCTCCCTGCAATGCCATGCAGCGAGCTGTTTCCGGAAACCACTGATCCCAACAGATGCCAACGCCAATGCAGCCATATCGTGTATTCCAAACCCGAAAACCAGTATCGCCCGGCGTAAAATAAAACTTCTCCTGATAAAAATGGTCATCTGGAATGTGCGTCTTTCGATAGCAACCCAGTACAGAACCATCTGCATCTAAAACTGCAACGCTGTTGAAGGTATTATTTCCGGCACGTTCGTAAAAACTAATCGGCAAAACCACTTGCAATTCTGCTGCAACTTTCTGAAACCGCTGTACCGCCGGATTTTCTAACAGCGGCGTTGCATACTGATAATAGTCATACTGCCGTTCCTGACAGAAATACTGCCGTTCAAACAGCTCCGGCAATAAAATCACATTTGCCCCCTGTGCAGCTGCCTGCCGCACCAGCTGTTCTGCCCGTTCTAAGTTATCTGTGACATCTCGACTGCAATGCATCTGCACAGCCGCTACTGTTACCATTCTCATGAAAAAACTCCTTTCGTTCAAAAAAAGCTGCCCACTTTTTCAAAAAGCAGGCAGCTGTTCCGGTTGTTCAATTCTTACAAGGCTTCCCGTAAGGTGGAAACCGGTGTGGAAACTTTTTGAATATCTGCTCCCACCTGCCGCAGCTTTTCATCTAAACAAGAATACCCACGTTCAATGTGATAAATATCTTCAATCTCTGTAATGCCCTTTGCTGCCAGACCGGCAATGATCAACGCTGCACCTGCTCGCAAATCGCATGCCTTTACCGGTGCACCTGTCAGCTTTCCAGTCCCTTCGACAACGGCAACTTTCCCATCTACAGAAATATCTGCACCCATCCGGCGGAGTTCATCCACATAGCGGAATCGCTGTTCCCAGACCCCTTCTGTAATAATGCTTGTCCCCTCTGCCAAAGTCAGCAGCGTGGTAATTTGCGGCTGCATATCGGTCGGGAATCCCGGATGCGGCATCGTCTTGACGTTGGTGCGTACCAACGGACCATCGACCCAAACTCGTACGCTATCGTCAAATTCCTCGATGTTTACGCCGATTTTCCGCAGCTTCATGGTGATTGGTTCAAGGTGCTTCGGAATTACGTTCTTCACCAGCACATCGCCATGTGTTGCCGCAGCGGCAATCATAAATGTTCCGGCTTCAATCTGGTCTGGAATTACAGAATAGGTCGTTCCGTGGAGATACTGCACACCACGAACCTTGATGACATCCGTTCCTGCTCCCATAATATCTGCACCCATGGAATTCAGGAAGTTGGCAAGGTCTACAATATGCGGTTCTTTTGCTGCATTTTCAATGACGGTCAAGCCCTCTGCCCGAACGGCTGCCAGCATGGCATTCATGGTTGCACCAACTGAAACCACATCTAAGTAAATCTGATTTCCGGTCAGCTTGTCTGCCGTCAAATCCACCATGCCGTGTTGAATGTCACACTTTGCACCCAGTGCAGAAAAAGCTTTCAGGTGCTGGTCAATCGGGCGGTCGCCTAACGGACATCCACCTGGCATTGAAACTCTGGCTTTGCCGAACTTGCCGAGCAGTGCCCCCAAGAAATAATAGGAAGCCCGCATTCTTCTGGCACTTTCATACGGCACACAGAAATTCTTCAGACCAACGGTCGAAATCCGAACGGTTGTCCGATTGATATAATCCACCTGTGCACCCATCTCATATAGAATCCGCAGGCTGATGGAAACATCGCTGATTTCTGGTACATTTTCCAAGATACAAGGTTCATCACACAATAAAACGGCTGGAATCAATGCAACTGCTGCATTCTTCGCCCCGCTGACTTCGATTTCACCGGACAGCCGATGTCCGCCATGAATTACAAATTTATCCACTTTATTCTCTCCTTTTGCATCTGATACGGCTTTCTGACTCTTTCTTTTTTGCAGCCGCAAGCGACCTGCAAGTGCCTGAATGTGCTACGCTGCATCGTCCGAAGTCTCCGATGGTTCGGTAGCACTGGAGGCATACCAGTGCAGTTCACTGCCGTCATACGGTTCTACAGTCACGGAATCCATGATGATAGACGTATACGGTTTATTGTTACTGTCTGTTTCCTGTTCTGAAATGGTGATGGCAACATCCAAACCGTCTACCACCTGTCCGAATACGGTATAATTCCCGTCCAGCCACGGAGCACCGCCGATGGTGGTATAGAGTTCTTTTTGTTCTTTCGTATAAGAGCCATCGCCGTGTTCTTCATACTGTTTCAGCGTGTCCATCGAAACAGCACCGCCGGTTACAATATAGAACTGGCTGCCGTCTGTATCCGTTCCGCCGCTGTTGGCGTATGCAACTGCTCCTCGGACATGAATCAGGGAATCATCTACGCCGCCATCAAACTTGCCGCCCCAGATGCTTTCTCCACCCGTTCCATCGCCTTTCGGGTCGCCGCCTTGAATCATAAAATTTTCAATCACCCGGTGAAATGGCAGACCATCATAATAGCCGTCCTTTGCATGCGTCACAAAATTCTCGCACGCCTTTGGCAGCAAATCAGAAAATACTTTGATTTTAATCGTGCCATAGTCTTTCACATGGATGACAACCAATTCCTCGCCTTGTTCCGGGGCGGTAAAATTCTTGACCGCAGTTTCCTGCTGGCTGCCGCATCCCGTCAATCCCTCCAAAAGTAACACACTGCTCAACAGCAATGCTGGGATTTGTTTCATACTCTCACCTCTGTTATCCGGATTGGTTCGCCGGTTACACATAGTTTACATAAGAACACCCTTTATTATACACGATTTTTCAGGGCTTGTAAAGTATCCCTACAGGATTTTTCCACGAATTTGTGATGTTTGACGGAAACAGAAAGTGTTCTGCTTTTTCTTTTGTCACAGCACCGTGCAAAAAACGAAATGTTTTTCTCTGAATTCGTATATTTTTCACAAAACAGGTAATTTTTAGAAAATCAACCGGATGTTTCACACATCAGGAAATGCTGTTTTCCGGTACATAGGCATCCTGCTCCGTTTCGCCCCAAGTGGTGAGGGTAATCGTTTCAATCTGAATCGGTGCATCGGATTTTGCAGTGGAAACCGTTGTTGCGGTTGTGCCGTTTTTTGATGGCGTTGCTGCTCCGGTGATGGTATCAATTACAGAAAAGCTTTCTTTTCCATATGCCTGTGCAAAAATGGTCATCTGCTGGGCATAGTTCGGAATACCGCCCCAGCTCAAGAAAGTATCCGTCACCGCAGCTGCACTTTCGTCTGTATCTGCCAGTTCGGTTTTAGTTTCTTCGTCAAATTCAATGGTATTGCAGACCAAAAACCGTGTTCCGCAGTAGGAAACATCGTTACCGAATAGCATCTTGAAAAAGTTATTGTCTTTCTCGGTCACCGGTGCACAAAATGCCCCCCGAAACGGCCACAAATCCGCAGAGGTTTCGGTTTCTACTTTCTGTCGGCTCTCGTCCAGCTGGTCATCCAGTGTGCCATCTGCATTCGGACTGCCTGCCCGAAAATAAACGCCCGGCTCGGTCTGGTAAACATACGTCCCGTCATAATAGCCCTTTTCCACCAGTTCTGTAAACTGTGCCACATAATTTGGAGCAACTTCCGGATAGAGCACGGCAGTAATATCTCCGACGGATGTATGTACAATCATTGCAGGGGCATCATCTGCCGGAGTTTCCAACTGTAACAGATGCACTTTTCCCATATCAATATAGGTACTGTCTTTTTGTGCCATCCGAATGGTGCATGAGAACATGGTTAAGCTGAGCAGCGAAACGACAACCAGCAGAACCAACAAGGTGGAAATGCCTTTTTTACTGAGTTTTGCCATAGGATTCCTTTCTATTCGAGTTGGGATGAAATACAGAAACCGGCTGCGGACAGCCGGTCTGCTCGGTTTTTTCAGAGGGCGTTCTTCTGCTTACAGCTTTTCAATCTGCGTACCCTGACGGGTTTCCTTGACCCGATAGCCCAACGCTGCAATCGCATCCCGCAAACGGTCTGCTTCCGCAAAGTTCTTTGCCTTTCTTGCAGCTGCCCGTTCTTCGATCAAAGTTTGCACTTCTGCCGGAATGGCGTCTTCCTGCTTTCTCTGATACAAAATGCCCAGTACATCGGTCAGACTGTCAAACAGCTTTGCACCAGCTTCCAGCTGTCCCTTCGGCGTGGTTGCATCCGCACTCATCCGGTTCAGTTCTCTTGCGAGTTCAAACAAGGCTGTAATGCCGTCAGCAGTGTTCAAGTCATCGTCCATTGCCGTGATGAACTGCTGTTCCCGCTGTGCAAAAAGTTCCTTTGCAGCTTCGCTGCAATCACCAGCCGGAGCGGCTGCAATGGCACGGTCTAAGGTGTGCCGGCAGGTATAGAGCCGTTCCAAAGATGCCTTGCAAGCATCCAGCAATTCCTTGCAATAGTTGATTGGGCTGCGATAATGTGCCTGAATCATCATATAACGAATGACTTCATAGCCATACTGTTCTGCAACTTCCCGAACCGTGAAGAAATTGCCCAGCGACTTGGACATTTTCTTGTTGTCAATATTGATATAGCCGTTGTGCATCCAGTAATGCGAGAATGCCTTGCCTGTAGCAGCTTCGCTCTGTGCAATTTCATTTTCGTGATGCGGGAAAATCAGGTCCTGACCGCCGCAGTGCAAATCGAGCGTATCGCCCAGATAGTGCGTAGACATCGCAGAGCATTCAATATGCCAGCCCGGGCGACCCTTACCCCATGGAGATTCCCAGTATGGTTCACCCGGCTTTGCAGCTTTCCAAACAGCAAAGTCCAGCGGATTTTCTTTCTGGTCATTGACATCAATTCGAGCACCTGCCTGCAATTCTTCCATCGGCTGACCGGAAAGCTTGCCATAGTCGGAAAAAGAAGTGGTGCGGAAGTAAACATCGCCGTTGGATTCATATGCATGACCGCTTTCCACGAGCTTCTTCACCATGTCAATAATCAAATCCATGTTTTCTGTTACTTTCGGATGGATGTCTGCATCCATAACATTCAAGCCGTGTGCATCGGTCTTGTATTCCCGAATATACCGTTCGGAAAGTTCAGAGGCTGGCACGCCCTCTTCGTTTGCCCGACGAATGATTTTGTCATCAACATCGGTGAAATTCTGTACATAAGTCACTTCATAGCCACGATATTTCAGATACCGCCGCAGCACGTCAAACGCACAGATTGGGCGGGCATTTCCGATATGAATATAGTTGTAAACAGTTGGGCCGCAGGCATAAATGCGGATGTGATTCGGTTCAATCGGAACTAATTCCTCTTTTTTTCTGGTCAAGGTGTTGTAAATATGCATGTCTTTGCATTCCTTTCTTTCTTGCATAATCAGAGAACAGAACGCCCGCCAAGCGACAGGCATTCTCGGTCTGTCATAAATTATTTGTCCTCTGTTTTCTGGTCTTCCAGTGCAGATAATTCCTGATGCAGGGCAGTGACACTGCTCTTCAGTGCATCAATATCCTGTAAGTTCAAGTCTGGGCAGGTCATCTGATCCAAATCTTCCACGATTTTCTTTCCGGCACAGCGTGCCACTCTTGCCGGAACACCAACAGCGGTACAGTTATCCGGAATTGGCTTCAAAACAACCGCATTGGCAGCGACTTTTACATTATTTCCAATGGTGATCGGCCCTAATACTTTCGCACCAGCTCCTACCATCACATTATCTCCTAAAGTTGGGTGACGTTTTCCTTTGTCTTTTCCTGTGCCGCCCAGTGTCACGCCCTGATACAGCAGACAATTTTCCCCGATTTCGGTGGTTTCTCCAATGACAACGCCCATGCCATGATCAATAAATAAACCCTTTCCGATTTTTGCACCGGGGTGAATCTCAATGCCGGTACGATGACGGGCACGCTGTGAGATGATACGGGCAATGGTAAAGAACCCGTGTTCATAAAACCAATGTGCTCTTCGATAGCTGCGGACAGCTTTCAAACCGGAATACGTCAACAGAATTTCCAGTGTGCTGCGAGCAGCTGGGTCTTTCTGCTTGACGATGGCAATATCTTCTTTTAATGTTCGGAACAAGGCAATCCCTTCCTTTCAGTCAAAAAATGAATCCATACATAAAAAAATCCTCTGCCGGACACAAAAATGCCCATGCAGAGGTGGTAAGGAAGCACCACGGTTCCACTCTGATTTTTCACTCATACACCCGTAACGAGGGCTGACGGAATTGGATACTTTACAAGCTGAGCTTACAGTTCCCCGCATCAACTAACAGTGGCACTTCGCAGCTGCCGGATATGCCGTTTCACCTGCCCGACACTCTCTGTCATCCGAATCATGCTGTTACTCTTACTGCTCCGTTTTTTCCTTATAGCAGCCGAATGGCTGTTGTTCTTTATTATTATACGCAACTTTTGTAGATTTGTCAATCCTGTTTTTTATTTTTTCGGAAGCGGCTATAAGATGCGAGCCGCAGGCAAGTGAAAGTTTTTTGATCCAGCAATTTTTCAAAAATGCTGGCGAGGTGTGGGCGAGCAGCCCTGATCGCTGCCCGCAGGCAGCGAAATCCCCGTGCCATCCTTCTGGCACACGGAGCGGGTGGTGAGAAAAGCGGCAGCTTTTCGAGGCGGGGCGAACAAGACCGCTCCGCCTTGTGAAACCTTAACAGCAAACAACTATCTTGCAACTGTTCCGGGGGAACGGTTGCAACGGAATATTACCTTACAGCAAATCGTACTCTTAGGGAAACCGATTTTCAGCGTCCGGCAAAAGGGGGTTCCACCCCTGCTTTTGCCTGCCAGCATGCTGCAATTGCCCCGTTGCCTTGCTCGAATTTGTAACTTGTTTCAGAAAGAGCAGCTAATTGCGAATTGGCAAGTTTCAAAAAGTGCAATTGCAGCAGGAAAAACAGATTACAAAATACAATTTGCTCCGCAAATGTGGGCTGCTCGCCCACACCTCGGCAGCATTTTTGAAAAACTGCTGCACCGAAAAACTTTTTATTTCGCCTACAGCTCATATGTTGCAGCCATTCCTCTATAAAAAAGCCGCTATGTGAATTTCTTTCACACAGCGGCTCTTCTTCACGTTATTTCATTCCATACAAGTTCCTTACTTGCCCAGTGTTACCACGATTTCATTGGTATCCTGCAACTTTTCTGCCGGTACATAATCACCCTGCAATGCTTCTCCATTCAAGGTCAATGCACAAACACCACTTTCTACATGGTTCGGATTCTGTACGATAATGTTCAGCTGCTTGCCACGGAATACCTTATGCATCTTCATGCCGTCCCATTCTGCCGGAATGGATGGACGAATTGCCAAACCATCTGCATCCGGACGCATTCCGCAAATACCTTCCACACAGCCAACCATAACAGTAGAAGCAGTTCCGGTCAGCCAATGTACGTGTGCCCGTCCAGCATACGGAGATGCAGAGGATTCGGTAAACTGTCCGTGAACGTATGGTTCCATGACCCGAATTTCTGCCTTGTCATTCATTGCAGCCGGAGAACTTTCTGTGAAGTACCGGAATGCAGCGTTTCCGTGTCCCAGCAAAGCTTCTGCAAGAATCAGCCAGCCCTGCGACTGTGAGAAAATACCACCATTTTCCTTGGTATCCGGATTGAAAATATGCATCAGTGCACCATCAAAATAGTGATGCCGATACGGCGGTTCGAGCAGCTTTGCACCATATGGAGTATCCAGAATGTCTGCAACCGATTGCATTGCTGTGTCTGCCTGCTCCTTGCTGGCAAATCCAGAAATTACACTCCAGCTCTGCGGATTCAACCACATATTTGCTTCTGGGTCTTTCTTCGCTCCAACAATCACACCATCTTCCCGAATGCCACGGATGAAGCGATCTTCGTCCCAGCAGGTTTCCAGTGTCTGTGCCAGCTTTGCCTGTGCATCTTCCAGATAATCCACATAAACAGCATCGTTTCGTTCTGCTGCCAGCTTCTTCATCATGGTCATTGCATAATAAAGTTGGAAAGCAACGAATGTTGATTCGCCCTTCTTGCCGAGCCGCAGGCAGTCGTTCCAGTCGGCATGCAGACCAGCCGGCATATTGTGATCGCCCAGCCGTTCCATGGAAAACTGAATCGCACGCTTCAGATGGTCATAAACGGTATCTTCTCCGCCGTTTGCATAGACAATCACTTCATCATAGAATGCAGCGTTTCCGCTTTCGCCGACATACTTCGCAATCGTTGGGAACAGCCACAAGGCATCGTCTGCCCGATAGGACGGATGTCCGGTTTCCTTGACATATTCCGGATCATCCGGTGTATTTTCATGACCAGCATTGTGATTAAACTTGACCAGCGGCAGACCACCGCCATTATCTACCTGTGCAGACAGCATAAACCGAATCTTTTCTGCTGCAAGTTCTGGATCGAGGTGAATAATCCCCTGAATATCCTGCACGGTATCCCGATAACCATAGCCGTTCCGCAGACCGCAATAAATAAAGGAAGCTGCTCTCGACCAAATAAAGGTGATGAAACACTGATAAGCGTTCCAAACGTTAATCATATTATTAAAGGCTTCGGATGGCGTTTCTACAGAGAAATGATTCAACTTTTCATGCCAGAACTGCTTGAGAGCTGCAACTTCTGCATCCACTTTTCCAGGAGTTTCATAAGTGTGCAGGATTTCGTCTGCTTCTGCACTGGTCTTGCGACCCAGTACGAAAATCAATTCCTTGGATTCGCCCGGCTGCAAAGTCAATTCTGTCTGCAATGCACCGCAAGAATTAGAGTTGTAGTTCAGTTCATTGTCACAGCGTCCGCTTTCCACAGCAATTGGATTGGAATACGTCCGATAAGAGCCGATAAAGTGCTCTAAGCTGCCGTTGTATGCGGTAATCGGTGCACCAACCATACCAAAGAACCGGCTGGTTGCATCCTTTTCGCTGTATTCGCTGATGTACTGCATCATCTTATTCTGTTCAAACGCTGTCCGAGAGATGAACAGAGAATATTGCAGGTTGACTTGATCCTGTTCGTAATTGTCTTCGTTGGTAAATTCCACAAAGCCAAATGCAGACAGGTTTCTCGGGCGGTCGCTGTTGTTGGTGATGATTGCCCGCCAAACTTCATGCGTTGCCCCATCCGGCACATAATAAGTCACATCGGAACGAATACCGCTATATTCCGCAGAAATCACGGTATAGGCAGTACCATGCCGACAGGTGCTTTTATAGGTATCCAGCGGCTTTCCAACTGGCTGCCACGATGCCGACCAATAGTCGTTGGCATCGTTATCCCGCAGATAGATATATCTGCCCGGCAATGCCATATTGGAATTAAACCGATAACGAGTAATTCTGCCGTTTGCACCGGACTTTACAAAGCTGTAACCGCCGGCATTGTTGGAGATAATCGCACCGTATTCCGGTGAGCCGAGATAGTTTGCCCAAGCGGACGGGGTGTCCGGTCGGGTGATGACATATTCCTTGTTCGCAAGGTCAAAATAACCGTATTGCATGGGAGTACTCCTTTTGATTGATAAAATTTTTGTAGATTTATTGTACCATATCCGAACAGACAATGCAAGGCTTGATTCTAATTCAGATAGGAAACCTGTTTTCGATTAAGATATAGACTGTGTATGCTTGCTTCTTGGGAAACCAATTCTGTGGGGAATCACCCCGCCGAGCTGAGCCAGCTCGACCGCAGTCGCCTGCGGCGGAACTATATTTTTTGTTATGGTGCGAAATATTCCTGTCCTTTGCAGACTTTTCCGTCTACCATTACTAACCATGGGTCACACTGCAAATCCAATGGATTGCCATGATACAGCTGCAAATCAGCATCCATTCCAACTTTCAAGCTGCCAACTCGGTCTTCAACGCCCAAAATCTTTGCAGGCTGCACGGTAATGGCTTCGAGTGCTGCTTCATACGGCAAACCGCCTTTCACTGCCAGTGCTGCTGTGGTTGCCAGATACTGAATTGGAATCACGGTGTGGTCGGTGCAAAGAGCAATCGAAACGCCATGCTGATACAGAATATTTGGCGTGGTGATTTCCAAATCCCGCAGTTCCGGTTTGCAGCGGTCACAGAGAATCGGGCCGCAGATAATCGGCACACCTGCTCGCTGAATGATGTCCGGAATGCGGTGTCCCTCTGTGCCGTGTACTAGAACCGCATCCAAATGAAATTCCTTTGCAATCCGAATGGCGGTCATCATATCATCTGCACGATGACAATGAAAATGTGCCTTGTATTCTCTCCGCAACAGTGGCAGCAGGGCTTCACATTTTGCATCATAATCCGGCTGATCTTCGGCTTCTTCTACTGCCTCCCACTGTTCCAGATAGCGTTTTGCTTTATACAAGCCCTCTCGAATAATGGCAGCGGTTGCCATTCGGGTAAACGGCATTTCATCTCTGCCATGATAGACGCTCTTCGGATTTTCGCCCAGTGCAAACTTAATACCGCCGAACGTCAATTTCATATCATCCACGCAGTTTCCGGCAGTTTTCAGAATCAGCATCGTTCCGCCGCAGGGGTTTGCACTGCCCGGCGTTGTCATAACCGTGGTCACGCCAGCAGCCAAAGCCTCGGAAAAGCAGCGGTCTAACGGATTCACACCGTCAATGGCTCGCAGATGGGGCGTGAATGGGTCGGTGCATTCGTTGCAGTCGTCCCCCTCAAAGTCTAAGCCGTCCTCTAAAATGCCTAGGTGCGTATGGGCATCAATAAAGCCCGGCAGCAGCAGACTGCCTTTTGCGTCTAAGTCGTCTTCGGTTACAGTGTCCGGGTCGCCGGACTGGACACAAGTAATTTTTCCGTTCTCCACCGTCAGAAAACCATGTGGTATGGTGCCAGCTTCGGTCATGGTGTGGATTACGGCATGATAGATGGTCATAGTTGATAACTCCTTTTTTGATTTGACGGATTGTTGTTTGCATTGTATAATCGAATCAACATGAAAACTGTCATTTTACGACAATTTCTTTATTTGCAGCACTTTTGCGAATTGTGCAGGATAGATCTCCAACACACCGCCACTATACGTAATTGCGATATTGTCCCCCACCTGCAAATCCGCTGCGGTAATCTCCGTGCCACGCCAGACTAATTTCGCATCATCTTCCAACGAAAAGCTGTATTCTCCCTGCCCATTTACATCATTCACAGATAAACCTTTCACATGAAAATAATTGCCGTCCTGTTTTTCGAGAATCGTGACATAAATGGTATCACATTGCATCCATGACAACGTACTCGTTGTACTATCTGGTGCAGTTTCTCGCCCTAGCAGAAAACCACCTGCTCCCACAGCCAAAAGCAGTACAAATACTAAAATCCATTTTCTATAAGATTTCAAACTTCCTCCTTCGGCAAAAACTGCGGACTCCACTTCTTCAAAATCCGCATCACACGGTCAGCAGATTCCTCCGGTGTTTCTCCTGCCAGAACGGAATAAGTGGCATTGACTTGATACCAGCGTTCCCGGTTGTCAAATATCCGCTGCAATTCTTCCTTTGTATGGCTCTGAACAATCGGACGGTTCGGGTCGTCTTTGATTCGCTCATAGCAGACTGCAAATTTCTGCTGCAAATAAATGATGATTCCATTACTCTGCCGTACAATCAATGCATTTAACGGATTGGTCATGACACCACCGCCACAGGATACAATCTGTGGAGTATGTGCCAACTCATCAACTAATCTAGATTCCACTTTCCGGAAATATGGTTCGCCCTTCTGGTCAAAAATCTCCGGAATGGTCATGCCCTCTCGCTCTACAATCAAATCATCCATATCAACCAGCGGCAATTCCAGCCGCTTTGCCAATGCTTTTCCAAGGGCGGTTTTTCCGCAGCCCATAAATCCACATAAAAACAAGGTCATTTCATAGCCCTCCTTAGGAAAACAATCGTTGAATCTCTGCTTCCATTTCTGCAATCAATGCCTGAATCTGTTCGTTGGAATAGGAATCTCCGTTCCAGATTTCATGTGCCTTGACTGCCTGCCAGACCAGCATGGCTGCTCCGCCGCAAACCGGCTTGCCCATTGCTTTTGCAGTCTGAATCAATTTTGTTTCGGTCGGGTTGTAGATGGCATCGAAAACCGCTCCGCACTGCTGCAACAGCGATTCCGTCAGCGGCATTGCATCCACTTTCGGATACATTCCGACTGGCGTACTGTTCAGCACCAAATCAAACGGTTCGTTCAGTTCGGCAGTCAGAGCATAGCGAACAGATGCTTCCGGTACAAGTTCCCGCAATTCCTCTAAAAAGGTCTTTGCCATGGGAATGTGCCGCTCCAGAATGCCAATCGTCAAATCTGCTCCATGCAGAACCGCTTCGGTTGCCATCATTCTGCCGACACCGCCGCAGCCCAACAGCAAGACTTTTCCATCCAGTGGAAACGATTCCACAGACCGCAAAAAACCATCACAATCCGTATTATAGCCAATCAGGTTTCCACGGCGATTCACGACACAGTTCACAGACTGATACCGCTGTGCCGATTCCGCCATATCATCCAAAAACGGAATGATTTCCATCTTGTGCGGAATGGTGATGTTAAAGCCCTGCATCGCCCGTAAATCGTCAATTTGCAAGGTCAGATCCTCTGCAACCAAGTCGGTCAGCGTATAATCCGCCTCCCGACCTGCCAACGCAAACAGCCGCTCATGAATCCATGGGGACATGGAGTGCCCGAGCGGATGCCCGATCAAGGTGTAATGTTCCATGTTACGCCATCACCTCTTTTAAGGTGTCCACGGATTCGCAATTCTTTGCGGTGACATCTTTCAAGGTTTTCTTTACCAGTCCGGTCAGAACTGCCTTTGGCCCAAATTCAATGAATGTATCTGCTCCGTCTGCCTGCATCTGTGCCAGTTCCTGTGTAAACCGTACCGGAGAAACAATGTGCTTTGCCAGCAGAGTCGGCATATCGCTGAAATCGGTCAGTTCTGTGCCCAGCACGTTGGAATAGAACCGTACCTGCGGCTTCTGGAACGAAACACCCTGAATCGCTTCATAAAAAGCATCGGCTGCCGGCTGCATCAACTTGGTATGGAATGCACTGGCAACTGCCAGCGGAATCGCACGAGCTTTCTGTTCCTTGCAAGCGGCTGCGGCTGCTTCTACTGCTGCCTTGTCGCCAGCGATGACAGTCTGCACGCTGGAGTTATAGTTTGCCGGAACAACATAGCCTTCGGTTGCTGCACAAATGTTCTCTACTTCTTCCGGTTTCAGCTTCATAATGGCACACATTGCACCATCTGCCTGCTGTGCAGCAGCATCCATTGCTTCAGAACGAGCCTTGATCACCCGAAAACCATCTTCCAGCGACAGCATACCAGCTGCCACCATCGCTGCATATTCGCCCAGCGAATGCCCTGCAACGGCATCAAATGTATAACCCTGTTCCTTTGCTGCTCCCAGGCAGCAGAGAGATGTTGCCATGATTGCCGGCTGTGCGTAAATCGTCCGGGAGAGGGTTTCTGCTTCGCTGTTCTGAATGATTTCCTTCAAGTCAAATCCCAGTATGGAAGAGGCGGTGTCATAAATCACTGCCAGTGCCGGATGTGCTGCCAGCAAGTCCAAACCCATGCCCGGATATTGAGAACCCTGTCCGGAAAAAAGAGAAACTGTCATAATGATAAACATCCTTTCGTTGCGAATTTCGGGAAAAGGAACAAAATGCACAAAAACTAACCGCACATTTTGTGCAAAAAATAGGATTTGTTCCAAAGCGACAGAAAATCACTGCTTTCCGCATTGCAAAATGTGCCGAAATCCTTTATAATATAAAATGTATGAATCTGTGCGGCGGACTGTTTCACAGTCATCCATGCTCCTATCATACCACAAATTTTCACTTGAAACAATAGGAACGGAGGATTTTTTTGCATGGGCATTCACATTTTAGGCACTGGCAGCTATACACCGCCCTGCACGCTGACCAATGCGGATCTGTCAGAAATGGTGGAAACCAACGATGAATGGATTCGGACAAGAACTGGTATCAGCGTCCGGCACGTTTCCGATGGCGAACCGACATGGTACATGGGGGTACAGGCTGCACAGCAGGCAATCGCAACCGCTGGCATCGACCCAGCAGACATCGGGCTGATTATTGATACCACCATCACAGGCGAATTTTGTACGCCTTCGATGTCCTGTATCATTCAACGGGAAACGAAAGCCGTCAATGCAGCTTGCTTTGACCTGAACGCTGCCTGCTCTGGCTTTGTTTATGCAATGGACACAGCACACCGGTTTTTGATGACCGACCCTCATATGAAATATGCATTGGTGGTTGCCAATGAAAGCTTATCCAAAATTACCAACTACAGCGACCGTTCTTCCTGCATTCTGTTCGGAGATGGTGCAGCCGCTGCAATCATTGAATATGCTCCGGATGCCCTGTATACCAGTCATCTGGGTGCAGATGGAACGGGGGCAAAATATCTCTATGCACACAGTGCACTGCCACGCTCCCCGTTCGTAAAGGCAAAACGGGAAGTAGAATGCGGTGACCCAGATATGCAGCTTGCTCCGCAGGGCTGGGAATATACCATGTTGCAGGACGGCAGAGAAGTTTACCGCTTTGCAACACATGCCCTCGAAAAGGCAGCTCGTCTGGCAGCGGAAAAAATCGGTTTCGACCTGAACGACTTGGACAAGGTTGTTCCGCATCAGGCAAATATGCGAATCATCGAAACTGCAATGAAATATCTGAAACAGCCAATGGAAAAGGTCATTGTCAACATTGAACACCACGGCAATACTTCCAGTGCATCCATTCCAATTGCATTGGATGAAGGCATTCGGGAAGGAAAAATCCAGAGAGGCGACAAGGTTTGTCTGGTTGGATTTGGTGCTGGCTTGACCTATGCAGCCATTATCATGGAATATTAATCCATGTCTGAACTCAGAAAGGAATCTTTTAGATGAAAACAAAAATTACAGAACTGTTCGGATGCAAATATCCGATTTTCCAGGGCGCTATGGCTTGGATTGCAGAGAGCACCCTTGCTTCTGCTGTCACCAATGCCGGCGGTGTCGGCATCATTGCCGGCGGCAGTGCCCCGATTGATTACCTCAGAGAACAAATTCGCATCTGCAAGGAAAAAGTCGGCGACAAGCCGTTTGGCGTGAACATCATGCTGATGAGCCCGAATGCCGAAGATTTGGCACAGCTGGTCATTGACGAAAAAGTGCCGATGATTACCACAGGTGCTGGCAATCCAGGCAAATATATGGCAGCTTGGAAAGAAGCTGGTATTAAAGTCGTTCCGGTTGTTCCGTCTGTTGCTCTCGCAAGAAGAATGGAACGCTCCGGTGCAGATGCCATCATTGCAGAGGGCATGGAATCCGGCGGCCATATCGGTCAGAATACAACGATGTGCTTAGTTCCGCAGGTTGTAGATGCCGTTTCCGTTCCGGTCATCGCCGCCGGCGGTATCGCTGACGGCAGAGGCGTTGCCGCTGCATTCATGCTCGGTGCAGAGGGCGTTCAGGTGGGAACTCGTTTCCTTGCAACAACCGAATGCCAGATCCACGAAAACTATAAGAATTTAGTCCTGAAAGCAAAGGACACCGACAACGCTGTAACCGGTGTCTTCTCCGGCAGCCCGTGCCGTGGCGTGAAAACCAAGTTCACCAAGAAGCTGCTTGAACTCGAAAAGAAAGCTGCTCCGCCGGAAGATTTTGAAGCCCTCACCGTTGGCTCGCTGCGGAAGGCAGTTGTGGACGGCAATGTGGAAGAAGGCTCGTTCCTGTGCGGTCTGATTGCCGGCATGGTACACGATGTGAAGCCGTGTGCAGAAGTCATTCAGGAAATGATGGGACAGGCTGAAACACTGCTCAACCGATAAACACGAAACACAGAAAGGATGGTTTCTCCTATGGCAACCGCATTGATTACCGGTGCATCTCAGGGCATCGGTGCTTGTATCGCAGAACGTCTTGCAAAAGATGGTTACAATATCGCTATCAACCACTATCCAAGCGATGGGGATAAGGCAAACGCTGAAAAAGTCGCTGAAACTTGCCGTTCTTACGGCGTAGAAGTGGCACTGTTCCCGGCGAATGTTGCAGATTATGCACAGTGTGAAGAAATGGTCAAGGCTGTTAAGAAGCAATTCGGCGGCATTGACGCTCTGGTCAACAACGCTGGTATTACCAAGGACGGCTTGCTGCTCCGGATGTCCGAAGAACAGTATGATGCTGTCATCGCTGTCAACCAGAAGAGTGTATTCAACATGATGAAGCTGGTTGGTGCTGTGATGCTCCGCCAGAAACACGGCAGAGTGGTCAGCTTGGCATCCGTTGCCGGTCTGTACGGCAATCCGGGACAGATGAATTATTCTGCTTCCAAGGCTGCCATCGTCGGCATGACAAAGACCGCTGCCAAGGAACTCGGTTCGAGAGGCATCACCGTCAACGCTGTCGCTCCGGGCTTTATCAAGACCCCGATGACAGACGCTCTCACCGATGAACAGCGGGATAAAATGCTGGGACTGGTTGCAATGGGTCGTTACGGTCAGCCGGAAGAAATCGCAAGCGTGGTTTCGTTCCTCTGCTCGGACGATGCTAGCTATGTCACCGGTCAGGTCATTGAAATCTCCGGCGGCTTGATGATGTAACCCATCATTCCACAAGCATTGTACAAAACGCTTTCAACAGGATGTTTGTGAACCGCTTGCCGGAACTCCTCCGGCAGGCGTTCTCATTCCACCAATACCATCACCATCATCATAATTTGACAGCATCGCTGTCGAAGAAAGGATTTTTTATGAAACGAGTTGTCATTACTGGTATGGGAACTGTGAACCCGCTCGGCTGCAATCTGGAAACCTTCTGGAACAACGTCAAGCAGGGCAAGCTCGGCATCTCTACCATTGATACATTTGATACCACAGAAGTTGAAATCAGCGTTGCTGGTATCGTACGGGATTTTGACCCGGCTGCACATCTGGACAAGAAAGACATCCGCCACATGGAACGCTTTACCCAGTTTGCTGTTGTTGCTGCCAAGGAAGCTCTGGAAGACTGCGGCTCTGACCTCAAAGACCTCGACCCGTATCGCTGCGGTGTTATTATCGGCTGCGGCGTTGGCGGTCTGGAAATGACCCAGAAACAGCACAGCATTTATCTGGAAAAAGGTCCGAACCGGATTTCTCCGTTCTTCGTTCCAATGATGATTTCCAACATGGCTGGCGGTCAGGTTGCCATGAAGACCAACTTCCGGGGCGATAATTACTGTACCGTAACTGCCTGTGCTTCTGCCACCCATGCCATCGGCGAAGCATTCCGGAAAATCAAGGACGGTTATCTGGATGCCTGCCTGTGCGGCGGTACAGAATCTTCTGTTGATGAATTTACCATCGGCGGATTCAAGACTATGAAAGCCCTCACCAAAGAAACTGACCCGGCAAAGGCTTCCACGCCGTTCGACAAAAACCGAAGCGGCTTTGTTCTGGGCGAAGGCTGCGGCGTTCTGCTGCTGGAAGAATACGAACACGCTGTTGCAAGAGGTGCAAAAATCTACTGTGAACTGGCTGGATACGGGGCAACCTGTGACGCTTATCACATGACTTCTCCAGCTCCGGAGGGCGAAGCTGCTGCAAAGGCAATGGTCAACGCTTATACCGAAGCAGGCTTGCAGCCGTCTGATATTACATACATCAATGCACACGGCACATCCACTGGTCTGAACGACAAGTATGAAACCAGAGCCATTAAGATTGCACTGGGTGAAGAAGCAGCAAAGACCGTTAAAATCAACTCAACCAAATCCATGACAGGGCATATGCTCGGCGGTACGGGTGCGGTAGAAGCCATTGTTTCTGCAATGTCGATTCACGAAAACTTCCTGCACCAGACCATCGGTTACACCACACCAGACCCAGAATGTGATTTGGATTACTGCACCGAAGCACCTGTGGAATGCGAAGTCAAGGCTGCCCTCTCCAACTCGTTGGGATTCGGCGGTCACAATGCGACCCTGTGCTTTAAGAAGTGCGTAGACTAAGGAGAAAATCGCATGGAAAACAATCACATGAATCTCGAATTCATCCAAAAATTAGCGGACCTCGTAGCAGATAAAAATCTGGGCGAGATTACCGTTCAAAATGGTGACAGCACCATTACAGTAAAGGGCAAAAAGGCAGCTGCACAGACCGTTGTCGAAAACCTTCCGATTGCAGCAGCGGCTGCTCCGCTGGCAGCCGCTCCGGCTGTGGCTGCACCTGCTCCAGAAGCCAAAGCAGCTGCTCCGGCTGGCAAGTTCGTAAAAGCTCCGATTGTCGGCACGTTTTATGCAGCCTCTGCTCCAGATCAGCCGCCATTCGTCAAGGTTGGCGACCAAATCAAAAAGGGCGATGTGCTGTTTATCATCGAATCCATGAAGCTCATGAATGAGGTTCAGAGCGAAATCGAAGGCACTGTTGCGGAAATTCTGGTTGGAAACGGCGAAGCTGTTGAATATGACCAGCCGATTTTACGGGTTGAATAACGAAAGGAGTCCATATGGCAGAAGTATTACTGAATCAGGAGCAAATCAAGGAAATCATTCCGCATCGTGCTCCGTTCCTGTTGATTGACGAAGTCCTGTCCATGGAAGTTGGAAAGAAAGTCGTTGCCAGAAAGTATATCAAGGAAGATGATTTCTGGTTTAAGGGACACTTTCCGGAAAAGCCGGTGACACCGGGCGTTCTGATGATTGAAATGCTGGCACAGGCGGGTGCAGTCTGCATCCTCTCGCAGCCGGAATTTAAAGGCAAAATTGCTCTGTTCGCCGGAATCGACAAGGCAAAGTTCCGCAAGCAGGTTGTACCGGGCGATGTTCTGGACTTGGAAGTGGAAATCATCAGCCAGAGAGGCCCAATTGGTATCGGCAAGGCAGTTGCCAGCGTTGACGGCAAAAAAGCGGTTACCTGCGAAATCAAATTCGCAGTCGAAGTGTAAAGGCGTTGCCGTATGCGATTTGATACAGTATTGATTGCCAATCGAGGAGAAATTGCTGTCCGCATCATTCGGGCTTGCCGGGAACAGAATCTGGGCTGCGTTAGCGTGTATTCCACCGCTGACCGAGATGCCCTGCACGTCAAGTTTGCAGACCGTGCCGTCTGCATCGGTGCTCCGGCAACCGCAGACAGCTATCTGCGAATGGATTCCATCATTGAAGCCTGCCGCCAGACAGGTGCAACAGCAGTCCATCCGGGATTCGGATTCTTATCCGAAAATGCAGAGTTCGCAAAACTCTGTCGGGAAAATGACATCACATTCATTGGTCCTTCTCCGGAATGCATTGCCATGCTGGGCGACAAGGCTCAGGCAAAGGAAACCATGAAGGCTGCTGGCGTTCCTGTTATTCCAGGTTCAGAGGGTGCATTGCACTCCATCGAAGAGGCAAAGGAAATTGCAAAGAAAATCGGATATCCGGTACTCGTCAAGGCATCTGCCGGCGGCGGCGGTCGGGGTATCCGGCGAGTAGACAGTGAAGAACAGCTGGAAGAACAGCTGCACGTTGCACAGGAAGAGGCAAAGAAGTTCTTCGGAGATGACACAGTTTATCTCGAAAAGCTGATTGTTGGCCCGCATCATGTAGAAGTGCAGATTATTGCAGATGAATACGGCAACACCGTTGCCCTCGGCGAACGGGATTGCAGTATGCAACGGCGGAATCAAAAGGTGCTGGAAGAAAGTCCGAGTCCTCTCATGACTCCAGAATTGCGGGATGCCATGCAGAAAGCAGCGGTTGCCGCTGCGAAAGCCTGCGGCTACTGCAACGCTGGCACGATTGAATTTCTGGTTGACCATGAACGGAATTTCTACTTCATGGAGATGAACACCCGAATTCAGGTGGAACACCCTGTTACCGAATGGGTGACCGGCATTGACTTGGTGCAGACCCAGCTGCGAATCGCTCAGGGCGAACCGCTGCCGTTTACACAGGAGGACATCACACTCCGTGGTCATGCTATTGAATGCCGCATCAATGCCGAAAATCCGGACTGCAACTTCCGCCCTTCTCCGGGCACGATTCAGGCGTTGCACCTGCCGGGCGGCATGGGCGTTCGGATTGACAGTGCCATCTATCAGGGCTACACAATCCCGCCTTATTATGATTCCATGATTGCAAAGCTGATTGTGCATGCTCCAACCCGAAAAGAAGCCATCCAGAAAATGCGGTGGGCATTGTCAGAATTTTTGGTAGATGGCGTAGAAACGAATATTGACTTTCAACTGCGTCTGCTGAAAACAGAAGCCTTTGAACAAGGCACATATGACAATGCATTCCTCATGCATTGGCTGGAGGATTCCAAACACAAACAATCATAAGCACAATCACAACAACAAAACCAGCCTTGCCGTCAGGCGGCTGATCCGATGGTGGTAGAAAACATGTTAGATGATTTATTCAAAACCGTAACCAAACGGTTTTATGGTGAAGAAGGGGCTCATGCTCACGAGCAGCCAACCTTCAAATGCCCACGCTGCCAGCATACCGTTCTGCTGACGGTCTTTCAGGAGGCCGGAAAGGTCTGCCCGAATTGCCGATATCATGCCCGACTGACGGCAAAGGAACGGCTGCAAATTACCGCAGATGCGAACAGCTTTGTGGAATATGATGCAGAATTGGAAAGCTTAGACCCCCTCTCTTTCCCGAACTATGCGGAAAAAGTCACACAGTTACAGGAAAAGACAGGCTTGAAAGATGCCGTTCTCACTGGAGAATGCACCATTCAAGGTTCTCGTGCAGTCATCATTATTATGGATTCCCATTTTATGATGGCATCCATGGGCAGTGCAGTCGGCGAAAAAATTACCCGTGCTTTTGAACGGGCAGCCGAAAAGCAACTCCCTGTCATTGCCTTCACCGCTTCCGGCGGTGCAAGAATGCAGGAAGGCATTCTATCCCTGATGCAGATGGCAAAGACCTCTGCTGCTGTTCAGCGGCACAACGAAGCCGGACAGCTGTATATTACGGTCATGACCGACCCGACCACGGGCGGCGTAACGGCATCGTTTGCCTCTCTGGGCGATATTATCCTTGCAGAACCAAAGGTTCTGATTGGATTTGCTGGGCGGCGTGTCATCGAGGGAACGATTAAACAGCACCTGCCGGATGATTTTCAACTGGCAGAATTCATGCTCTCGCATGGCTTTGTTGACCAGATTGTAGAACGCAGCAAGCTGCGGAAAACCCTCTCTTCCTTGCTGCAACTGCATGGCTATCTGCCAGAACAGGATACACAGACAGAGGAGGTGCAGGCATCATGAGCAGTGAAAAACAGCGAACCGCTTGGGAAAAACAAATGCTGGTTCGGGAGAAAAACCGCCCGACCATTCACGACTATCTCCCACGGATTTTTGAGGAGTTCTTTGAACTGCACGGTGACCGAGGTTATGGGGATGATGGTGCAATTTTGGGCGGTATCGCCCGATTGAACGGTATACCCGTTACCATCATTGCAGAAGTCAAGGGTCGCAACCTCGAGGAAAACAAACGCTCCAACTTTGCAATGCCGCATCCGGAGGGCTACCGGAAAGCGTTGCGGCTGGCAAAGCAGGCGGAAAAGTTCCATCGACCAATCATCTGCTTTATTGATACGCCGGGGGCATTCTGCGGCGTGGAAGCAGAAGAACGGGGACAGGGCGAAGCCATTGCGAAAAACTTGGCGGAATTTATGTCCCTGAAAACACCAGTCGTTTCCGTTGTACTCGGCGAAGGCGGCAGCGGCGGGGCTCTGGCACTGGGCGTATGCGATGACCTTGCCATGCTTGAAAACGCTCTGTATTCCGTCATCTCGCCCCGTGGTGCAGCCTCGATTCTCTGGAAAGATGCCGCTCGGGAACGGGAAGCCTGCGAAATTATGCGGATTACTGCACAAGATTTGCTGGAATTTGGCGTGGCAGATGCCATCATTCCAGAGCCGGAAGATGGGGCTCAGGGCGATTTAGATAAAATGTCGCAAAATATTAAGGAATATTTGGTGAAAACGATAGCCGTAAAATCCAAAAAAGATATTGACATTTTACAAAAAGAACGGTATACTAAATTTAGAAAAATCGGCGTCTTCTCAGAACCATCTCACGAGGTACAAAAAGCAGCTGCCGGAAATGAAAATGAATAAACTTTTGGAGGAAAAAAATTATGACAACATTCGACAAGATTAAGGACATGATCGTAGATCAGCTGGATGTAGAAGCAGACGAAGTTACAATGGATGCAAACATTCAGGAAGATTTGGGTGCAGATTCTCTGGACATCGTAGACCTGATCATGGCTGTCGAAGACGAATTTGAAGTAAAGATTGACGACGATGCTTCTGAAAACATCAAGACTGTTGGCGACATCGTAAAGTTCATCGATGCAAATAAGGAAGACTAAAATTCCTTTTTTCGTTTTATGAAAACAAAACCCCCGTTCGGATTGCTCGAACGGGGGTTTTTGTTGTTTATTTTTATAAATCCAGATACATGGGAATACATCCCTCTAAAAATCGACTTTCTGATTGCAGCATAAACGGCGGAAAAACGGTAAATCCATTTTTCTCATAAAAATTTTTCGCCTTTGGAACAGCATATAGGATTACTTTATCCGCTCCGCAGATTTCTTCTGTAAATTCATATATTTTGGAAATCACAAATCGAAAAATATAATCGCTGAATGTGCCATCTTCTTTTTCCGCTGAATAAGGTAAATGTTGATAGCGTTCATCTATTGCAAACATTTTAATTTCCACTGCCGGATAAATTGTAAAATGTCCCATTGACTCCACAATAAATCCCGAACAACTCAAGGAATAATACCCAATAATTGCCCTTGCCGTTTGGTCAATCAAAATAAATGTCACAGCTTGTGCGTCATCTTCTGCCTGATATTTTAAATATTCATTCATGACCTCATTCCCGCAATTGAATGATTGATATAGGCATTATTTTCTTTTCCAACTTTCACAGGCAATTCGATTGCAATCTGATTCCCGTACAGGTTGTTCTGCTTCATGTGGTTTCATCTGTTCCTCTAATCGCTTTGCATCTCTTAAAATCCGTTCTTTCATTGCCGGATTTGGCTTATGCTTTAAAAATGCATCTGCCTGCCGTGCATCCACAATCAACGCATAAGAAATCGGCTTCGCTAAAACTTGGAACATCTGTTTTCCCTTCTTTTTCTCCATTTCATCATTTCCTCCCTGCAAATAGTATATGCAGAAAACGAAAAACAAATTGGATTCTATTTTTATTATAACATCTTTTTCGCATCTTTGCAATCATTTTTTTGCAGCTGATGGATACGGTTCTCGAACATCCGTCCGCCGCATCAAATAATCAACACTGACTTGATAAAAATCCGCCAGTGCCTTCCAAACAGCTGTTGGAATATCATTTTCTCCTGTTTCATATTTGGAGTACCCTGTCTGGGACATGTTTAAATAGCTTGCAATCTGTGCTTGTGTGAAATCTGCATCTTCTCGCAAATCACGTATTCGATTATTCATAATGTTTCTCCTTATTTTTATTGTGATACACCAAAAAAACGATCCCCGTTCTATCTCCGCTCCCCTCTGCATAAACTACTCTAACAGATACAGGGGTGTGAGATTTGTTCCTCCTTAAATCCACATCCCTGCCTGTTTGATTCTTGTACACACTGCTCCATCTATACAGGAGAAAGGATTTTTTTATGAAAACCGATCGCTCCGCTGTTTCTGCCAACCTGCACCACAACCTCATTCTGGAAGACCGCTCTGCAATGAATCTCTCCGGCGTGACGGATGTGGACTGTTTCGATGAACGCACCATCCGCCTTTATACCCAACTCGGCGAACTCGTCATCAAAGGGAAAAATCTCCATATTGACACGGTCAGCGTGGAAACCGGTGATATGCGAGTATCCGGCGACATCTGGTCGCTCCAGTACGGCGACAAAGACCGCAAAGGGGCACTCTCCGCCCTCGGCAAGCTGTTCCGCTGATGTTTGAAATTCCCGATACTTATTTCACCGTACAGGAACAAACCACGCTGTTCCTCTTTGCCTGCCTGCTGGGGCTGCCAATGGGCTTGCTGTTCGACTTGTTCCGGATGCTGCGAGTGCTGTTTCGTCATGCAATGGTGGTCGTTGCCATCGAAGACATTCTTTTCTGCTGCACCTGTGCGGTCACGCTCGCTGCATTCACTTCCGTTGCCTGTCGAGGCGAGTTTCGCCTCTTCTATCCGGTCGGTATGCTCCTCGGCTGCCTGCTCTGGCGGTTCACGGTCGGCAATTCCCTGCTGAAAATTACCCGAAAAACTGCCGGTTTTCTCCGCCGTTTTCTATCACAGATATTCCATCCGGCCGCGGTATTTTTTGCACGAATACAATGGAGAATCAAGCAAAAATTTCGTCATGTTATACAAAATCTCAAAAAAAAGAAAAAAAATGCCCACATTCCCTTGATTGCAGACCGCCATTTGTTGTATAATAAGAAAAAACAACAGCAGGAAGTGAATCAGAATGGCCGGTGCAGGAAAACGAAATCGTCTGCAACAGCGGAAAAAAAAGCAAATCTTCAACGACGCCGTGCAGTACAACCAGCCGGAAGCCGTCAAAAACAAAAAAGGAAAATTTCTGTTTAAATTACTGATTCGTATCACCATTGTTCTGGCATTGATTGGCTGTACCGCCAGCATTATTTCCCTGCAATCCAACATTGCAGAGCGAAAAACAGAACTGGACACCCTTCGCAGTCAAGCAGAAACCTATGAAGCCGAAAACGAAGACCTGGAACGCATTCTAAACAGCGGGGATATTGATTCCTATATGGAAAAGCTAGCACGGGAAGATTATGGCTACGCTTATCCGGATGAATACCGTTTTTATGATACATCCAGAAACTAAAACAGCCAGCTCTGCGGCAATTGCAGAGAAATTTTAAGAGCAGGGGGACTTTAGCGTTACATGCAGTTAGAAATCGGATCTACTTATCAGGGAAAAGTAAAACGCATCACCAATTATGGTGCGTTCATTGCCATTCAGCCGGATGCTGCTGCACCGGAAACGGTCACCGGAATGGTACACATTTCAGAAATCTCCAATCGGTTTGTTCATGACATTCACGAATTTGTACAGGAAGGGCAAGAAGTACAGGTGAAAGTCATTGGCATGCAGGACAACAAAATCAGCTTGTCCATGAAGCAGACCGAACAGCCGCAGCAACAACAGCGTACCAGAAATCAGAATGGCGATGCCCCGCATACTCGCTCCCAGCAGCGTCCACCTCGTCGGGATCGGGATCGTCCGAATGTTTGGCAGCCGCCAAAGCCCAAGCCGCCGATGTCTGAACTGTCCTTTGAAGATATGCTCAGCCAGTTCAAGCAGAACAGCGAAGAACGTATCTGCGACATCAAGCGGAACACTGAACGGAAAAACCGTACCAGAAGAAAGTAAAGCTCGCTTTTGGTCGTAACACAAAAAGAAACATCCCCCTTGTGGTTTTCAGATTGACCGCAAGGGGGATGTTGTTGTTTTTCAGAGTTTGGGAGTTTTCAAAAGATTCTGCAAGAAAACAGGTTGCTTATGCAGCAGCGGCTTTCTTTTGCAGACGGAATACACGCTGGTAAGCCGTCAATGCAATCGGCAGCAGAATGAACAGCATCGGCAGATCCAACGCCAATTCAATGACATTCTTCGCTGTCCGTGCGATGATTGCCGCACCATATGCCTGCTCCGGAATGAATCCATAATGCAGGTTCAACTTCGTATTGATGAGCAGGTTGATGACGATGACATCCAGCAGACGGGCTACCACTGCACGCAGGAACAGGGTAATATCCCATTCCTTGCCAGTCGTAGTGTTCCGGAACTGAATGCTGTGACCATTCATCTTGTGATACAGGCACAGACCATAAATCAAGCCCTGCAATCCGGCAACCAGTATATATGCCGGCAAAAAGCCGCCCGTTGGGTGCACCAGATAGCCAACAATATCACAGGCAAATCCAGCAACCAGACCCATGCAAGGGCCAAACAACATGCCAATTACGGCGATTGCCAGAAATGCAAAGTTCAACTTTGCAAACTGCAAGTCAATGGAAAATGCCTCGATAATCATCGAGATTGCGATGAACAATGCTGTGATGACCAAGCTCCGCAGCTTGGTGAATTCCTTTGCGGACTCCGCAAAACAAGAGAAAATGCCTTTCATGAAAAAATACCTCCTTGAATTTGTGCTTTGTGCAAATAAGGAGCTTTCATAAAAGGCTTCTTAGATGCAGTCAGCGGGATGCGAAAACGATACCGCAAGCTTTGCTTTTCGTTCCGGCAGCAACTCCCCGTCTGCTGGACACTTAACGCATCGTTTTCTACTCTGAAAATGCAATCTATGAAAAATAGAATCGCCGAAATTTGGGGTTCTGCAAGGGTCGCTCTGCGGATGGCAGAGCGGTCTTGCAGGGGCTGTTTCTATTCAATAAAACTTCTGCTTCAGAAAATTTTTTTACTTGGCAATCAACCGAACCCGAATCACACCGTCAATGGCACGAATCTGATCCAACATTGCATCGGTAACCGTTTCCGGAATATCCAGCATGGTGTATGCATAGGACTTGCGGCTTGCGTTTACCATATTTTCAATGTTTACGCCAGCCGTTCCAGCAACAGCGGTAACAGCTGCAATCATATTCGGTACATTCTTGTGCAGAATGCAAACCTTGTTGCCGGTTGCCTGCATTTCTGCATTCGGCAGGTTGACACTGTTCCGAATGTTACCGGTTTCCAGATAGGAAATCAGTTCTTCTGCTGCCATGCTTGCACAGTTTTCTTCGCTCTCCGGTGTAGATGCACCCAGATGCGGTGTTGCAATAATGCCTTCTGCGTTGCAGGTCTTTTCGTTCGGGAAATCGGTGCAGTAGCAAGTAACCTTACCGGAAGCCAATGCTGCCAGCATATCATCATCGTTGACCAGTTCGCCACGAGCATAGTTCAATACCCGTACGCCATCCTTCATCTTTGCAATGGTTTCCGCATTGATCATGCCCTTGGTATCGTTGTTGAACGGAACGTGAATCGTCAGATAATCTGCTGCTGCAAAAACGCCGTCAGAATCCTTGACAATCTTTACTGCCGGATTCAGGCGAAGTGCTGCACCAACGGACAGGAACGGGTCTGTTCCGACAACCTGCATGCCCAGTGCAATGGCTGCATTGGCAACCAGTGCACCAATTGCACCCAGACCGATAATGCCGAGGGTCTTGCCCTTGATTTCCGGACCTGCAAACTGGCTCTTGCCTTTTTCAACCAGCTTTGCAATGCCTTCTTCGTGTTCCAGAGAATGTGCCCAAGCGATTGCCTGCGGAATCTTTCTGGAGGACAACAGCAGTCCGGTCAGAACCAGTTCCTTAACTGCGTTTGCGTTTGCACCCGGTGTATTGAATACACAGATGCCTGCTTCTGCACAACGGTCAACCGGAATATTATTTGTACCAGCACCGGCTCTTGCAATTGCCAGCAAGTTGCTGCCGAAGGTCATATCGTGCATGGCTGCACTCCGTACCATGATGGCATCCGGATTTTCAGCGGTATCCGTTACGGTATAAGCAGCGGTATCAAACCGCTTTGTTCCAGCAGCTGCGATTTTATTCAATGTTTGAATGGTATACATGATTCTCTTCGTCCTTTCCCTGTTGTCTGTGTTCAGGCGTTTTCTGCCTCGAACTTCTTCATGAATGCAACCAGTGCTTCTACACCAGCAACCGGCATTGCATTATAGATGGACGCACGCATACCGCCAACGGTACGGTGACCCTTCAGGTTTTCCAGTCCAGCAGCCTTTGCTTCTGCAACAAACTTTGCATCCAAATCCTTATCGCCAGTGACAAACGGCACATTCATCAGAGAACGGTCTTCCTTGCGGACAGTGCCCTTGAACAGCTTGCTCTGGTCGAGGTAGTTGTAGAGGATGGCAGCCTTTTCTTCGTTCCGCTTCTGGATGGCTTCCAGTCCGCCCATCTTCTTCAGCCACTTGAATACCTTGCCGCAGATGTAAATGCCATATGCCGGCGGTGTATTATACAGGGACTTTGCATCTGCCTGTGTCTTCCATTTCAGCATGGTCGGAGTGTTCGCAATCGGTGTTTCTTCCGGAATCAGGTCGTTCCGAATAATCATAATCACAACACCAGCCGGGCCAATGTTCTTCTGAACGCCGCCCCAAATGACACCATACTTGGAAACATCAACCGGTTCGCTCAGGAAGCAGGAAGAAACGTCTGCAACCAGCGGCTTGCCCTTGGTGTTCGGGAGGGTCTTGAACTTTGTACCATAAATGGTATTGTTTTCACAAATATAAACATAATCTGCATCTGGATCAATCGGCAGATCGGAGCAATCCGGAATGTAGGAGAAAGTTTCATCTTCGGAAGATGCAATCTTCACTGCCTTTCCGTACTTCTGTGCTTCCTGATAAGCTTTCTTTGCCCACTGACCCGTTACAATGTAATCTGCAACGCCGTTTTTCATCAGGTTCATCGGGATTGCGGAGAACTGCTGCGATGCACCACCCTGCAAAAACAGAACAGTATAATTATCTGGAATGTGCATCAAATCTCGTAAATCCTGTTCGGCAGTCTGAATGATTTCTTCAAATGCCTTGGAACGGTGACTCATTTCCATTACGGACATACCAGTTCCGTTATAATCCAACATTTCGTCTGCTGCTTCCCGCAGAACTTCTTCCGGCAGCACTGCCGGGCCGGCACTAAAATTGTAAACACGCTTCATTGGTTTTTCCCTCCATCGCTGAAATCCAAACACAGGGAATGACTGTATTTGTTCGAAAAATAAACGGTCGGATGATTGGCTCATCCGCCACATATTCCTATTATACGCTTTTTTTTGCAGTGTGTCAATAGATTAACAAACAAGTTCGCAGAAATTGCAGATTTCCTGTTGTTTTTCTTCAAGCAAAATGCCCCCCTTTTGAAAAAGGGAGGCAAATTTTGCAAAAGTCATGGTTTTTTCTATCGACATTAGCCGAGGACATAATAAGCCCCGTCTTTTTCAACCATCATCAAATCATAACCATCCATGATGGTCTTTTCTTCGCCGCCGTCAACCGTTCCCTTCATGGTAAAGGCAATAACAAAGGCTTTATCCACATCTTTCTTGACTTCATCTGCGAAGCCTTCGCCCAATATCTGTTCATAGATGCCCAGATACTGTGTCGGGAGGTCTTCTGTTTCGCCCTCTGTGGTTGCTTCTGCGGTGTCGTCGGTGCTATTAGAAGCAGTGGTTTCTTCCGAGGCAGCTTCTTCGCTGGCAATTTCTTCTGCTTCATCAGCATTGCCTTCTGCGGTTGCCAGCTTTACGGTAATCCCAGTAACTACCAGATGGTCGCCGCCTGCACTGTCCAGCAAAGACTGGTGCATCTGTTCCATGGTTGTTTCCATGCCATAGCCCTGATTATCCTGCAACCAATCGTTGTATACATTGTAATAGTAATCGTACAGCGTTGCCTTATAAGCATCGAAATCCTGCTCTTCAATTGCAGTGAAATATGCCTTAATGACATCTGCACAAGCACTGTCTACGCCATCTTCTGCTTCAATTTCATAATTGCCGTATACAACGCTGCTTTCCTCTGCTGTGCTGCTGTCATCACTACTGCTTTCGCTGCTTTCATCGCTGCTGCTGTCTGCATCTGTGCTGCTCTCGTCTGCTGCGGAGCTGTCTGCCGCAGTTGTTTCTGCTGCACTGCTGCTATCGGATTCGCTGCTGCTGTCATCGCTGCTGCCGCAGCCTGCCAGAGAGGCAGTCATAGCGATTGCCATTACGCCACACAAAATGGCTCTCCAACTTTTTTTCATCGTTGATACCCTTCCTTTTTCTCTGTTCCAGCTCACTGCCGGAGCTTTTTTTCAAAGCCGCTCAGGACAGCGGTTCTGTTGCAACATTATTTTTTTCTGCCCACGCTGCAATCTTGGAATCTTTCGGACAAGTAATCGTCAAATCGGATGGAATCTCATCGGTATCGACCCACCAGTTTGTAAATTCCACGGTGCTGCTCTCAATCGTCAAATCTTTGAGGGCTGCACAGCCGGTGAACGCTTCTTCCATAATTTCCGTTACACTTGCCGGAATATCCAATGTTGTCAGAGCAGTACAGCTGATAAATGCACCTCTGCGAATTGTTCCAACGGTATCCGGAATGACAACCGTTGTCAAGCTGCTGCAATCGCTGAACGCACTCTCCCCGATGGCAATCAAGCCGTTTGGGAGTGTAATGCTCTTGATGTCTGCATTGGCTTCAAAGGCGTGGTCGGCAATGCCCGTTACCACATAGCCATCAATCAAGCCCGGTACGGTCAGGTCGGTATCCGAACCCGTATAGCCCGATACAGAAATCGTTCCATCGTCATTCATGATATACGCATAATCCGTGGTCAATGCTTCTGTCGTTCCCTCGGTAATCATTGCAGAGGCAATGTTTGACAGGTCGACAGAGGATTCTGAAGATTCATCATCTGAAGAAGAACAACCTGTAAAGCTGAATAACGTTGCCAGCGTCAACAGAGCTGCCCACATACTTCGTTTCCATTGCTGCATCATTCTGCATTCATCCTTTCTTCCGGTGAATTCTCGTTATTTCAATTTTCCTCTCTGTTTTGCCCGCAGCTGGTTGCTCAGGATCTGCTTCCGGATTCTCAGGGACTTCGGTGTTACTTCCAGCAGTTCATCGTCTGCCAAAAATTCCAGACAGTCTTCCAGACTCATAATGCGAGGCGGTACTAACCGCAATGCATCATCGCTGCCGCTTGCACGGGTATTGGTCAGATGCTTCCGCTTGCAGACATTGACAACGAGGTCTTCTGTCTTTGGCGATGCACCGACAACCATGCCTTCGTAAACCGGAACACCTGCACCGATAAACAGCGAACCACGTTCCTGTGCATTATACAGACCATAGGTGACGGCATCGCCGGTTTCAAATGAAATCAGAGAACCAGTGTTCCGTCTTGGAATTTCGCCCTTGTATGGTTCATAGCCATGGAACATACTGTTCATAATGCCTTCGCCCTTGGTATCGGTCAGGAATTCGCTCTTATAACCGAACAATCCTCTGGACGGAATCAGGAAGGTCAGGCGAGTACGGCTGCCCTGTGGATGCATATCCTGCAATTCTGCCTTACGAGTGCCCAGCTTTTCCATAACAGAACCAACGCATTCTTCCGGCACGTCAATAATCACTTCTTCGATTGGCTCGTAACGCTTGCCATCGACTTCGTGATACAGAACCCGAGGAGTCGAAACGCCCAGTTCATAGCCTTCTCTCCGCATATTTTCAATCAGGATAGAGAGGTGCATTTCGCCTCTGCCGGCAACCCGAAAGGCATCCGTGCTATCGGTTTCGGTTACACGCAGGGAAACGTCCCGCAGCAGTTCCCGCATCAGACGGTCACGCAGCTGACGAGAGGTTACAAATTTCCCCTCCTGACCAGCAAACGGGCTGTCGTTGACACAGAATGTCATTTCTACGGTCGGTTCACTGATTTTTGTGAACGGGAGCGGTTCAAAGCAATCCGGAGCACAAACGGTATCGCCGATGGAAATATTGGAAATGCCGCTGATCCAAACAATATCGCCGACGGTTGCAGATTCTGCCGGAACTTTTTGCAGACCCTGAATTTGCAGCAGCGAAACAACCTTGTTCCGGCTTGCCGTTTCTGGGTCGTGATAGTTCCCGATCATAACCTGCTGGTTGACCTGAATCGTACCACGAGCAATTCTGCCGATACCGATTCTGCCGACATATTCATTATAGTCAATCGAAGAAATCAGCATTTGCAGCGGAGCTTCCGGGTCACCTTCCGGCGGATTTACATAGTTCACGATGGTGTCAAACAGCGGAATCAAATCCGTGCCGTTGCCGTGCGGGTCGAGAGATGCCGTACCATCTCTACCAGAGCAGTACAGGAATGGGGTATTTTCAAGCTGTTCTTCGCTTGCATCCAAATCCATCAACAGTTCCAGCACTTCATCTCCGATTTCGTCCAGACGTGCATCCGGTCGGTCAATCTTGTTAACAACTACGATGATTTTCAGGTTCATTTCCAGAGCTTTTTGCAGAACGAAACGAGTCTGCGGCATCGGGCCTTCTGCGGCATCGACCAGCAGCAATGCACCGTCTACCATACTCAACACCCGTTCTACCTCGCCGCCGAAGTCTGCGTGTCCCGGTGTGTCAATGATATTGATTTTAATGTCACCGTACCGAACAGAGGTATTTTTCGCCAAAATGGTGATACCTCTTTCCCGTTCCAGTGCATTCGAGTCCATGACACGCTCTGCAACTGCCTGATTTTCACGGAATACACCGCCCTGTTTCAACATTTCGTCTACCAGTGTGGTCTTGCCGTGGTCAACGTGTGCAATAATCGCAACATTTCTCAAATCTTCTCTCAGCATGGTAAAATTTCCTCTTTTCTCTTGCCCTTGCTCCCATCTGACGGGCTTTCCTTCTTCTCACATTCTCACTAACAGAAAAAAAGAACAGGCAAAACACATATCTGCTTTACCTGTTCTATGGTGGGGGAGGACGGATTCGAACCATCGAAGCAAGAAGCAGCAGATTTACAGTCTGTCCCCTTTGGCCACTCGGGAACTCCCCCATAGTGTAGATATCCAATTTTGTTGTGATTGGAGCTGGTGGACGGACTTGAACCCCCGACCTGCTGATTACAAATCAGCTGCTCTACCAACTGAGCTACACCAGCCTTACAACGTTATTTATTATATCACAGCTTTGCAGAAATGTCAAGCAATTTTTTTAGATTTTCCTTGTTTTTTGAAAACAGAAGCGGAACTTTTCAAAACAAGGCGATTTTTGCGTTTTGTCTTTGTTAAAAGAAGTTTTCCTGCAATGTAGCAGAAAAAAGAAAAGATAGCGTGATTTTTGTCAAAGAATTGCAGCACAAAAAAACATCCTGCCGATGGATTCGACAGGATGTTTGGAACGATATGGTCGAGGCGACAGGATTCGAACCTGCGGCATCTTGCTCCCAAAGCAAGCACTCTACCAAGCTGAGTTACGCCTCGAACGGTGAAAAACTCACACAGTACTTTGATTATAGCATAAGTTTTGCGATTTGTCAAGTAGTTTTTCAGAAAAATTGCAAATAAAAAAACGCATACTGAAAGTGTTGTTCCAGTATGCGTTTTGTGGATTGATGAGAACGTGATTTTCAGAGCAAGCAGCTGAATCCTGCTTCCAGGGAAAACAACTGCGTGAGAGTCGGCAGAATCGCTTCGCTGTCTGCCGATAAAGGGCAACTTTCTTCTAGGGAAATCCCCTGAATCCGGTTCGGCAAGGCTGGGGCACATCCCCAGCTTGCCTGGGGAACCGCAATTGCCCCTGAAACCTCGTGTCTGATTACAGCCTTTTCATTTCTAAAGGCAATTGCGGTTTCTGCGATTCTCTCTTAGATTTTAGTTGCGTTTCATTAAAACCTATGTTAAGGAGGGCAGCTTGCCCTCCTTAACAATCCTCCTCCGCCGAGCTGAGCCAGCTCGACCGCAGTTTGCCTGCGGCGAGAAAATTTGTTCTCATTCTGTTATTTGGATTCAGATTCAGAATCGGAATCAGTTGCTTTTTCATCCTTAGAATCGGAATCATCCGATTTCTGATCGGCTGCATCTTCTGCTTCCGATTCTTTTGGCTTTTCTTCTGCCAGCGGTTTGGATTCCTTTTTCTCCGCATTCTTAGAAGTCGTTTCCGTCTTTTCCGTCTTTTCCGACTCCGACTTTGTAGAGGTAGTCGGCTTTGCAGAAACTGCCTTTGCCGGTTCTGGCTGTTTGCCATCTGCTGCCTGCCGCTTTTCTCTTGCAATTGCCAGCAATACGGCATTGTGCTTCTTATCGTAGCGATAGAACAGAATCAAGACGACAATACCAGCAGCCAGACAAATCAAGCCGATATTCCACCCCGGCGGTGTAAAGGTCATGGTGACTTCATGTTCACCCGGTTCGAGCGGAACGCCAACCAATGCATTCAGCAGCTTCACCGGTTCGACTTTCTTTCCGTCTACCTTCACCGTCCAACCATCTTCGTACGGGATGCTGGTCATCATCACCTGACCTTCTTCAGCGGTAATCGTACCAGTAATCTTCCGATCGTTGAACTTGGTGATATTCCACTGATTTTCCTTCATCTTGTCAATGTCTTCCTGGAACATTGCTTCATCGAAGCTATAGAAGAAGAAGTTCTTTACAATGGTGTACTCGTTGGCAACGGTCATTCGCAGGCACAGCTTTGTACCGATGTCAAACTGACCGAGCCGCATAATGGTGTAGTTATCGCCTTCAAAGTAAGCGTTGAACCAGTCAAAATCATAATCGCTGGTTTCATCGTTCCACTGACCGAGCCACAGGTTTACAGACTTCTGGTTTTCGGTCTTAAAGAAGATATAAATCGGGTCTTCTGTTGCAACTGTCAGATGGAAGTCCACGGTCGGGTCACCACTCTGTCCAGCCGTGTAGCAAGTCTGGTCACCGTAAGCAGATGTTGTAACATTGCTCAGAATCGGGTCGCCATCCAGTTCTACCGGAGAATAATAGTTCTTGCTGCCAGAGATTGCACCAGATGCATCAAATTCCATGTTACCGCTGATGACACTCATCAACATATTCTGGCTGTTGAACGGATTATCATTGCCCAGATGGTCAATGCGTTCTACATCTGCATCTGCCATATAACCAATGGAAAGTGCGTTCGGGTTTTCATAGGTTCTGATGGTCTGGCTGACATTGTTTTCATCTGTATAATTATAGTCCCAATCCGGCTTTGCGACATAAGTCGGATTCAGTTTCCGGTTTGTGCTATCGCTTTCCCGATTCAGAACGTACTTGATGCCCAGCAGAGAATCCGCCAGCGGTGTATTGCCATCATAACGGGTATAATAGCTGTGCATGCAGTAACCCATGGTTTCAATAAAGTTGATGATGTCCGTATTCATAACCGAGCTGGAGTGCGAAATACCACGCAGACCAAATGCACCATTATCGTTGACACAACGATAGAATGTCTTTTCTGCACGGTACAAACCGCTATCGTTTTCTTCCAGCTGGTCGGTTGCTGCACGACCATTTTCAATGAAGTTTGTCCAGGATTTCTTTGTGGAGTATGCAACTTCATCATCAATCTTTTTCATGGAGTCTACAGCGTTATAAGTTAATTCACTGCCGACTGCAAACAGCATGACAACTGTTACAACCACATTGCTCATGCGTTTGAGGTCTTCCTTTGTGCCGCCCTTCATGAAGTACAGGCAGACACAATAGATCCCAATCAGAATGATGGAAACCCAGATGCTCTTGATGGTGTCGATGTGTTCATAGCCCAATTTCGAGATGACTAACAGCAATACCATCCAGCCGAAGAACACTGCTCCCAGAATGCCCGGCTTGACACTTTTCAGCTTGGTAAATGCCATTGCTGCCATCGTCAACAGGACAAACGAAATCAGGAACGAATACCGATAAGGCAACCAGTTCGGGGACTGTCCGCCGTGCCACATCATATCAATCGGCTTGAAGTACATGCTGACAACCATGCAAACCAGAACAAAGGTATAACCAATTTTCTTTCTCAACTTGATTTGATTGCTGATATAGAAAATCGGCAGCAGAACAACCGTCAACAAACCACAGTAGATTTCTGGGCTGCCCTGTACATTAACAGAGTCATACTGTGCCGGCAACAGCTGCGGAATCAGGTCAATCAATTCAAACTGTGCAGTGAACAGTTCTTTCAGCTGCTGAAGCTTGTCGCCATCGCCGTGGAAGATGTTGCTCAGCTGTGTCCAAACGCTCTCAGTAAATTCCATTTTACCTTGACTCAGCGTGTAAACCATTGGCAACAGCATAATTGCAGAACAGAGCAGACCTGCAATGGTCGTATAGCACATTCTGCCGATGGTCTGGAAATAGTCATATGCCTTTCTGCCCTTGCGGTCTGTACCGAAGAACAGATAGAAAATAAAGTAGATCACGATAAAGATGGCAATCATGAAGCCAATATAGAAATGAGCTACAAACATGAATGCCAGCGGAATGGCGTAGTTGATTTTTCTGCCATCATCAACCAGACATTCCAGTCCAGCGATAATCAGTGGCAGGAATACCAGACCATCCAACCACATCGGGTCAATCAGCTGAATCACAGCGTATGCCATCATTGCATACATGCTGGAGAACAGCAGAGCGTGCGGAGCACTGACTTCTCTCCGCTTCTGGAGATAATAGCTGAATGTCACACCCGCTGCACCAAGTTTGCAGAGCTGCATAATCAGCAGGCTGGCAAGAATCCATTTTTCCGGCAGCAACATAACAATCAGCGTAAACGGGCTGGCAAGATAATAGCCAATGATACCCATAAAGTTGCCGGAGAGGTTTCTCGACCAGTTATAGAAGATGCTGCCATCTCCCCAAAAAGCGTCCCGCAGGGACTCAAAGTAGTACACATACTGCCCGTTCAAGTCCAGACAGAGTACCGATTCTTCGCCGAATGGGGAAATCCCAAACAGAGCATATGCCAGATAGGTCAATGCAACAGGAATGAAAAATGCAATGATATAAAACTTGTTGCGAATGAGCCATCCCTGCAAGCCATGCCCAACACCGGCGAGCGTCAGCGGACTGCGTTTTGCAGCCGCCGCAGATTTGCGTGTGGATGCGTTCGTCATGAATATCCTCCTAAAAAATTTTTTCTTTCTCAAACAAGTTCACCGTTGAAAGAAAGTCATCTATAAAAACACAAAAGTGCAAATTTCGCAAACTTTTGTGGAATTCAGGGGGAATGGTGGTTTTGGTTTTCCGGCAGTCTATGCCGAAATACCTTGACAAAATCCAAAACGTGTCCTATACTATAATTATAGAAAAAACAGCGTTGCTTTACAACAAGGAGATTTTGACATGAAAGCACTTGCCTATGCCTTCTCAGCAGAGAATCCGCATGCCCTCCGCAATATACTATTGGTTGCGGTGACCATCGCTTATTTGGTGGTCATTGTCGTGCTGTTTCTTCGTCTGCGGCATGCCAATCAAAAAATGGCGGACCGGATGAAAGAACTCAGCAAACAAAAACAAGCAGAACAGGCTGCCAAAGAAGCAGAAACTGCTGCACAGGAAGAACCACTTACGAGCAAATTACATACTTGCCGTCCACGCACAGAAGAAACACATACTGATCCGAAAGTGTCGTAGTATTATCTCCGCTCTTGAGGGACAGGCTGAGGTTTAAAAACTTTGCATCAGAAACATGCTGCGTACAATAATCTTCCTCGCCGCTGAGTTCGTTCAGCATCGGGTATAGATTATCGAGATTGCTGTGCACCGAATCAGTAGATTGTTCGCATTCTACAACATTGATTTGTGTGAATGTCACGTCTGCATCTGCATTTTCTGTGCTCGTGCCGGTTGCACTCTGCTGCGGCGTGTAGCTGGATTTCAGCTGTGTCAGTAAGCCATCCAATCCAACTAACCCTTGGAACATCTGCTGCATAACATAGTCATCATAAAAGTCCAATGTGACTTCCTGATAAAGTGCGGTGTCCTCGGTCTGAATGGCATAAAAATAGTTGGAGAGTACCGTCATTGCCTCTTCTGTAAAATAACGGGAATCATATTCCACCGGAATTTCCGTGGTATTCAAGTCCCGCAGAACTGCTCCGAACGGCAAGTCCTCCATTGAAACATTGCCTTTCTCTTTTTTACTGCCGCAGGCTGTCAGGCTGCAAAGTGCCAAAATGACGGCAAACAGGCAGCAGAACCATTGTTTCCATCGGTTTTTCAAGCGAAAACCGCCTCCTTTTTTCTAGCCCAAAAATGGGCAAATTAAAAAAATTCATACAGGTTTAGCGTATCATATTTTTTTTTAAATGTCAACGCATACCGCAAATTTTGTGCATATTCCACAAAAACGGTGTTGAAATTTTGACAGGACACATCCTGTCCACTCATAACGATGCCCGTGCTCCAAATGGTTGGGGGATTGTCATCGTTCTAATTTTCACAATTCGAGGTGCTCTTTATGAAACAAACTGCTATGACCATCGCTTATCCGGTCGGGAAAAACTTATACCTGAATTTAACCAACCGCTGTCCGTGTGCCTGCACATTCTGCATTCGCACCATGGGAAGTTCCGCCTATGGTTCTGACCCGCTGTGGCTGGAACATGAACCAAGCTGGGAAGAAGTCAAGGCGGCTTTGGATGCGGTGGATGTCTGTTCCTATGAAGAAGTGGTATTCTGTGGATTCGGCGAGCCAACTGAACGGCTGGAACTGCTCTGCAAAACTGCTGCCTATCTGAAAGAACAAGGGGTTCACTGCATTCGATTGAATACCAACGGACTTTCCGACTTGCTGCATGAACGAAAGACCGCACAGGATTTACACGGATTGGTGGATATTGTTTCCATCAGCCTGAATGCTGGAACAGAAGAAGAATATCGGAAAGTAACTCGCCCGAAGTTCCCGAATGCGTTTGCAGCGTTGCAGGAATTTGCAGCAGATTGCAAGGACAGCGTTCCAACCATCATGTATAGCGTTGTGGATATTCTGCCAAAGGCAGAATTGGATGCAGCACAGGCACTCGCTGACCGGCAGGGGATTCCGCTTCGGGTACGAAAATTTGAGCATTAAACATTAAAATAAAACGAGCCGCAGGCAACCAAAAGTTTTTTGATCCAACAATTTTTCAAAAATGTTGGCGAGGTGTGGGCGAGCAGCCCACATTTGCGGAGCAAATTAAATTTTGCAGTCTGTTTTTCCTGCTGCAATTGCATTTCTTGAAACTTACCAATTCGCAATTTTATGATTCATAAGAAAT
>UMHV01001256.1_pt1 | contig 55428 bp, 47 predicted proteins | sample 1965621 | NCBI WGS metagenome assembly UMHV01 (sample SAMEA4836108, study PRJEB28245) | human gut metagenome | biome: gut microbiome; material: fecal sample | place: Denmark | collected 2008 | reverse complement strand
TTCATCAACAGGATGTGGCTTTTTATAAGTTTTCAGTAACGGATAGAGAATCAATCATAGAGCAGGAGGGATTCATGTGCGCTTTATTCACACGGCTGACTGGCATCTCGGGCGGTATTTCCATGGGATGCACCTGACGGCGGATCAGCGGGAGATCATCATGGGGCAGCTGGTGCCGCTCGTGCAGGAGGAAAAGGTGGATGCTGTCGTCATTGCGGGGGATATCTACGACCGCGGCGTGCCGCCTGTCGAGGCGGTCGACCTCTTTGACGAATTCCTCATGAAGATGGCAGAGATGCACATCAAGGTCTTCTACATCGCTGGCAATCACGACAGTGAGTCGCGTCTGAACTTCGGCAGCCAGCTCATGCGGGCATCGGGAATCTTTGCGCGCGGGCGGCTGGATGACGAGATGGCTCCGGTTGTCGTTGAAGATGACTTCGGCCCGGTTGCCGTTTACCTCTATCCGTATATGGAGCCAGCTTCGGTGCGAGCGGCTCTTGGCGTGGAGAAAGCCTTGGACTTTGAGCAGGCACATGAGCTGGTGATTGAAAGGAGCCTGGCGAAGCGGGCGGGGAATATGCGCTCGATCGCCGTGGCACACGCTTTCCTGGCGGGCGGCCTGAGCTCGGATTCGGAGCGCCCGCTCGCTGTCGGCGGTTCATCAAATGTGCGTCCTAGTATCTTCCGCCCATTCTGCTACACGGCGCTCGGTCACCTGCACAATCCGCAGCGGGCCGGGGCCGACCACATCCGCTACAGCGGCTCGCTCATGAAGTACTCGTTTGATGAAGCCGAGCAGAAAAAGGGCTGTATCCTCGTGGACCTCGATGGCACGGGCCGGGCAACCCAGCAGTTTGTGCCGCTCGTGCCGCCGCACGACGTCCGGCGCGTGCGCGGTCTCTTCGCGGACATCGAGGGTGACCGTGCGGCGTATCCGCAGTCGGACGATTACATCGAGGTTGAGCTCTTGGACCGCGGCATCATCCTCGATGTGTTCAACAAGCTCAAGGCCATTTACCCGAACCTCATGCACGTGCTCTACCCGAACTTGCAGCGCGAGGGTACGATGCGCGAGCAGGAGGGGCAGGCCGTGCTGAAGCTCACGGAGGAGACGCTGTTCTCCCAGTATTACGAGGATATGACGGGAGAGCCGCTCGCAGAAGAGCAGCAGGCAATCGTGCACGGCTGCCTGCAGGAGATCTACCGGGAAGAGAGGGATGAAAAATGAAGCCAGAAGTCCTGACCATCTGTGCCTTCGGGCCGTACCAGAAGAAAGTCTGCCTCGACTTCTCCGTTCTTTCTGAGCAGCCGTTCTTCCTGATCCACGGAGCGACGGGCGCGGGCAAGACGAGCATCTTTGATGCCATCTGCTATGCGCTCTACGGTGAGGCAGCGACGGAGGCGCGGACGCCGCGTATGCTGCGCAACCGCGAAGCGGGGCCGGAGGATGACACCTACGTCGACCTGACATTCTGCGTGCGTGACACGCACTGGCACATCCGCCGCAATCCAGAGTACATGCGCAAGGCGAAGCGCGGCAAGGGACTGGCGCGGCAGGCGCCGGAGGTCCTTTTAGAGCGCCTGGAGAATGGACGCGCGGCGGAGTCGTGGACGCGCGATGGCGAGGTGCAGGCGTGCATCGTGCGCCTGCTCGGCTTCCAGTGCAAGCAGTTCCGCCAGGTCGTCCTGCTGCCGCAGGGCGAGTTCCGCCGCTTCCTCATGGCCGACACGAGCGCACGCAAGGAGATCATGAAGGTCCTGTTCAACACGGAGATCTACCAGAAGCTCGAGGACAAGCTCAAGGCGAAGGCGGCGGAAGTCAGCAAGTCATACGAAGGCATCGCCGAGAAGCAGAGATTGTACCTCGCCGAGGCTGATGCCAAGGATGAGGCCGAGTTCACGGCCTTGCTCAAAGAACGAGAGCAGCAGGCGTCAATTCTTGCCGACCGGACGGCGGCTCTGCAGTCCCGCAAGGAGGCGAGCGAGAAAGAGCGCGATGCGGCGCGCGAGACGATGGCGAAGTTCACGCAGGCCGACAGGGCGGCAGATGAGCTCAAGAAATGGGAGGATACTGTGCCAAAGGATGCGGAGGCGAAGGCTCTGCTCGACAGGGCGGACCGCGCCGCGGCACTTTTAGACCTCGCCAAGCAGCTGCAGGCGGCCAGACAGGATGCTGCAACGCGCGGGCAGGACCTCGAAGCGCTCAGGCAGCAGGGGATGAAGCTCGCAGCTTCACGCAGCAGGGCGAAGGAACGCTTTGACACGGTCCAGCAACAGAAACCGGCCCATGATGCCGAGCGCGAAACGCTCATCGTATTGCAGGGATTGCTGGAGGTCGCCAAGGAGCTCGAAGAAGCGAAGAGAGACGCTGCCGCCAAACAGGCCGCGGGTGAAAAGGGAAAGCAGGAAGCCGCCGCGGCCAAGCAGAGGCTCGCGGAGATGGAGCAGCAGCTCAAGGCGCAGGAGCAGCAGGCTGAAGCCTTGCAGAAAGAGGCGCTGGCCATCGACTCGCTGAAGCTCAGGGAGCAGAATCTCCTGGCCGAGCAGGAAAAAGCTGCCGCCGCCGCAACGAGCAAATCACTCGTCCGGGAAGCCGCGGCCAGCCATGGACAGGCAGCGAGAGCGGCTGAGACAGCAGAGAAATCCTGGCAGGCAGCCCGCGCTGCGCTCGCGCACCTGCGCGAACTGGCCAGGGAGGCGCGTGCCGTGCTACTGGCCGAGAACCTCGAGGAGGGCGAGCCCTGCCCAGTCTGCGGCGCGACGCACCATCCAGATCTTGCAAAATCCGTGACTGAAGTTGTCACGGATGGGATGCTCGAGGAGAAGGAAAGAGACGTCAGCATACTGGAGCAGCAGTATCAGGCCGCTGCGGCCAAAGCGCAGGAGAAGGCCGGCCAGCTCGCCGCTGCCGAGGCCAAGGCAGAAGCCTTGGTGAAGCAGCTCGATGGGGAAGACCCAGCCGGGCTGGCTGAAGAACTGGCCAAGGTCCGAGCCGCCCTGCGGGATGCGCAAGAGGCCGCTCGGATGCATGACAGCCTGTTGAAGTCAATCGAGTGCGGACAGCAGAGCGAGGCCCGGCTGAAGGAAAAGAGCGCTGAACTCGAGCGGAAGGCTGCCGACAGCGCGGCCGCGGCCGCGGCTGCCGCAGCTCTCATGCTGGATAAGCAGGAGCAGCTTGCGGGCAGGGAACTGCCAGCAGAGCCTCAGGCGCTCATGCGTCAGTACCAGCAGCGCGAGAAGGCATGGCAGGCTGCAGAAGAGGCGGCTGCGGCGGCTGAACGGGACTATCACGACCTCGACACGCGCTACCATGCGGCGCAGTCGGCGTGGAAGACGAAGCGCGAAGAACTTCTGCGCAGTCAGGCGCAGGCCGCAGACCTGCAGCAGGGCTTTGCTGAGCGCCTGGCGCAGGCGGGCTTTGCGGATGAGGCGGCTTATGAGGAGGCACTGCAGGGCAGCTGGCGCGATGCCCGCTACCGCGACGAGGTGCGCCAGGAACTCCTTGCGCACGAGCAGGCCTTGCACACGGCGCAGACGAATTTTTCTGCCTGCCAGAAGACGATCGAGAACTTGAAGAAGCCGGACCTCGCGGCGGCTGAAGATGATGCGCGTGCGTCGCAGCAGGCTTGGCAGAGGGCTCTGCGCGAGTCGTCTGCGGCTGAGACGGTGCTGCGCTCGTGGCAGAAGCGTAAGAAGGAACTCGCTGCCCTGCGCGAGCAGAGCGGCGCGCTCACAGAGGCATACGCGCGCATCACGGGCCTTTCGGAGCTCGCGGGCGGCAAGACGGGCAGCCGCGTCTCCTTCCAGACGTACGTGCTGCACTCTCTCTTGGACGATGTCATGGAGATGGCCAATCAGCGCCTGCTCATCATGAGCCGCGGCCAGTATGAGCTGCACGCCGGGCAGCGCCAGAGGGCCAATCAGCAGGGCGGCCTCGATATGGAGATCTTCGACCATTATTCTGGGTATGCACGCCCCCTGGCGACGCTGTCGGGCGGTGAGTCGTTCCTCGCGTCACTTTCGCTGGCGCTCGGCCTCGCTGATGTCGTGCAGGCTTGTGCGGGTGGTGTGCGGCTCGACACGATGTTCATCGATGAGGGCTTCGGCACGCTCGACAGCGAGACGCTGGACGTTGCCCTGAAGGCCCTGTTTGAATTGCAGAAGAGCGGCCGGCTCATCGGCATCATCTCGCATGTCGAGGAGCTCCGGAGCCGCATCCCGGCAAGGCTCGAGGTCACGAAGACGAAGAGCGGCGGCAGCACGGCTCACTTTGAGCTCGGCACGGCAGAAAGTTGAGGACGATATGACAGCAACACTCGATTTCATCATAGGCAGAGCGGGGTCGGGCAAGACGCATGCCTGCCTTGATGCCATGCGGCAGCGCATGGCAGAAGCACCGATGGGCCCCGCGCTCATCCTGCTCCTGCCGGAACACATGACGTTCAAGGTGGAGCGCGAGCTCGCCGCGAGCATCCCGAAGGGCAGCGGCTTCCTGCGCAGCTACGTCTTCGGCTTCCGCCGCTTCGCGCGCCACGTGCTCTTGGAGACGGGCCATATGAAGGTGCCGCGCATCAGCGACGTTGGCCGCCGCCTGCTCCTGCGCAAGATTCTCGTGAAGCATCAGAAGGAGAAGGACCTCGATGTCTTTGCGCGTGCTGTGCGCCAGCGCGGCTTTACGGAGAGCCTCTCAGACGCCATCCAGGAGTTCAAGAGCTACCGCCTGACGACGGATGTGCTGCGCGAAGCTGCCGAAGAGCTCGCCAAGGGAAACGAGCGCCTTGCGGGCAAGCTGCAGGAGATGGCGCTCTTGACAGATGAATTCGCGGCGGAGATGCAGGGCAAGGCCAACGATGCCGAGGACATGATGAACCAGCTTGCTGAGGCCATCCTCGAAGCGCCGCTGCTCAACGGGGCAGAGGTCTGGCTCGACGGTTTCATCTTCTTTAATCCGCAAGAGATGGCCGTGCTGCGGGCTCTGCTCATGACGGCAGCCAGGGTGCACGTCGCCCTGCCGATGGCAGGCATATCAGAGGGAAAGGAGCGCGTGCGTCTCGACCTGCCCGAGAATCTGCAGGAGACGGCGCTCTTCAACCGCCCGTACCGGACCTTGCAGGCCATCCGTCGCATGGCGCGCGAGGAACTCGGCTATCGCGGTGCAATCCCCATCCACCTGCTCGCGGAGCAGCATCGCTTCGCGCCGGCAAGTATCCTGCGCGGGATGGAGCAGGATCTCTTCCGTTACGGCGGCTCGGCCCGGCCAGAGGATGAGGGCATGCAGCTCGTCGAGGCGGCCAACAGGAGGCTCGAGGTCGAGAGTGCGGCTGCGGACATCCTGCGCCTCGTGCGCGACGAGGGCTGGCATTACCGCGAGCTCGGCATCCTCGTGCGCGATAGCGAAGCGTACGGCGACCTCGTGCGCCTCGTCTTCGAGGATTACGGCATCCCGTTCTTCGAGGACTCGAAGCGGCCGAGCATTCACCATCCGCTCGCGGAGCTCATGCGCTCGGCCATCGAGGTTGTCTCGCGTGACTGGCGCTATGAGACGGTCTTCCGCTGCCTGCGCACGGGCTTTTTCCCGCCGGTGCGCGAGGACATCGACCGGCTCGAGAACTATGTGCTCGAGTTCGGCATCCGCGGCCGCAAGCGCTGGCAGCAGGAAAAGCCGTGGGACTGGCACCACCGCTACAGCTTAGAGGACGGCGAGCAGGTCGACGAGGACACAGCTTCGACGCTGGCGCTCATCGACTCCCTGCGCCGCCAGTCTGTCGAGGCGTTGACCGAGCTGGAGCGCGACCTGCGCGCGGCCGATGACGTCCGCGGCTACACGAAGGCGCTCTACGACTTCCTCGTGCGCCTCGAGGTGCCCGTGCGCTTGCAGGAGTGGGCGGAGATCGCTGAGCGCGAGGGACGCCTGGCCGATGCAGCCGAGCACCGCCAGCTCTGGGACGATAGCATGGCGCTCTTTGACCAGCTCGTTGAAGTCAGCGGTGCGGAGAAGATGACGCTATCAGACTATGAGGCTGTCCTGAGCGACGGCCTCGATGCCCTGCAGATCTCCCTGATCCCGCCGGGACTCGACTATGTGACGCTGGCGTCGTTTGACCAGAACAGCCTCGACAACATGCGCGGCCTCTACATCCTCGGCGCCGATGCCGCGACGATGCCGCGCCGCGTGCGCGAGCAGGGCATCTTCTCCGATGCCGACCGCCTGCACATCGCGGAGACGCTGGCTGCCTGCCAGAAAGAGGGCGAAGAGGAGCACACGATCTCGCGCGGCGGCCACGAGAAGAGCTTCGGCGAGAAGTTCTTGCTCTACCGCGGCTTTACAGAGGCGCGCGAGTACCTCTGGATTTCCTATGCGCTGGCTGATGCGGAGGGCAATGGCCTGCAGCCGTCACCGCTCGTCAAGAAAATGCGCGAGCTCTTCCCGAAGGCGGCGTTCCTTTCCATTCCGCTGGAGACGGTGCGGCGCGACGACGACCTGTTGCTAGCGGCGCCGCGCCCGGCTCTCTCGGGCCTCGCCAATGCCCTGCGCGGCGAGCGCGAGCATCAGGAGATGCAGCCCTGCTGGCGCGATGTCTACAACTGGGCCATGCGGCAGAAGGAATGGCAGCGGCCGCTTCGTCTCGCACTCTCGGGCCTTTTTGCACATGCGGGCGATGGCAGGATACCGAAGGAGCTGGCGGAGCAGATCTTCGCCAAAGGCACGGTCCTGCGCGGCAGCGTGACGCAGTTCGAGAAATTCCGACAGTGCCCGTTCGCGCACTTCGCGGCCTACGGCTTGAAGCTCCAGGAGCGCAGGGAGTACCAGTTCCGCTCGATGGACCTCGGCCAGCTATTGCACGCCGTGCTCAAGGAGTACAGCAGCATCGTCAAGCGCGACTACGCGAACCGCTGGCAGGATGTGCCGGAGGAGAAGCGCGCCGAGCTTTGCGAGGAGCTCGTCAACACGCTCGCCCCGCGCCTGCAGAGTGAGATCCTGCTGAGCCGCGACAACTACCGCCACCTCAAGAAGCGCATCGAGAAGACGGCGGAGCAGGCCGTCGGCCACCTGTCAGCCTGGGCGGCCGTCTCGGCCTTCCAGCCAGCCTTTTTCGAGGAGGCATTCGGCCATTCAGACGACGAAGTCCACCTGAGGCCACTGCCGCTCGGCGACGGCTACGCGCTCTCGTTCAAAGGCCAGATTGACCGCCTTGACCTGCACGAGTGCGCGCCGTATTATCTGATCCTCGACTACAAGACTGGCCATGTCGCCATCAACCTCTTCGAGGTATACTACGGCTTGCGCCTGCAGTTGCTCGTCTACATGATGGTCGGGCGCGAGCTGCTCAGAGAGAAGGGCGAGAAGCGCCTGCCCGCGGGCATCCTCTACGCCTTCCTGCAGAATCCACTGTTGCAGACGCGCAGGAAGTACACGCAGGCAGAGCTCGAGAAGCGCGTCAATGCCGAGCTGCGCATGCCGGGCTGGGTGCTGGCCGACCTCGATGTTGCCAAGGCGATTGACGCGAGCTTCGGCTTCATCAAGCCGGGCCTCAGCAAGGTCAAGGACGAGAAGAAGAAGGATGTCATTGGCCCGGACGGCGAGCCCGTCATGGATTTTGACGCTAACAGCAGGAAGTACGGCTACATCCGCAAGCCGGAGGAATTCGAGCTCATGCTCGCATATGTCGACTACATCCTGCGCGATACGGGGCGGGCCATCCTCGGCGGCGATATCAGCGCAAGCCCGTACCGCCTCAAGGCGAAGAAGGAACAAACGGCCTGCACGTACTGCGAATACCGCGACGTCTGCGGTTTCGACCCCGACATCGAAGGCTACGCGTACCGCGACATCGGCCCGGAGGACGATGATGTGCTGGAGGAGAAGATGGCCGAGTGCACAGGAAAGGAAGATTTGCTCGATGCAATACACAGAGGATCAGAAGAAAGCGATTGAGGCGCGCCACCGCAACATCCTTGTCGCAGCGGCAGCAGGCTCGGGCAAGACGCGCGTGCTCGTCGACCGCATCATCGCGCAGCTTCTCGCGCGCGAGTGCAGTGTCGACGAGATGCTCGTCGTGACGTTCACGAATGCAGCGGCGACAGAGATGCGTGAGCGCATCGACAAAGCTCTGCAGCAGAAGCTCTTAGAGACGGATGACCGCGCGACAGCCGAATGGCTCGAGCGCCAGATTGTCCTGTTGTCCGGCGCCTCGATCTGCACGTTCCACGCCTTCTGCCAGAAGGTCATCCGTCAGAACATCGATGCCATCGACGTGGACCCGCAGTTTCGTCTGGCCAGCGACCAGGAGATGGTCCTGATGCGCCGCGATGTCCTGGAGGAATTGCTCGAGACCTCCTACAAGATGCCAGAGGATGAGGCGGGGAAGGCCAGGTGGCAGGATTTTCTCGAGTTCGTCGACGACTACGGCGACGACCACGGCGATGAGGCTGTCTACAATGCCGTGCTGAAGCTCTACAGCTTCTGCCAGAGCCAACCCTTCCCCAAGGCGTGGCTGCGCCAGCAGAAGGAGCGCTATGAAGCGGAGTCTGCGGACTTCTGGCAGACGCCCTGGACGGATACGATTGTCTCGGCCGTGGGCCGCGAGATTGAGCGCAGCGTCCGCGCCTATGAAGAGGTGTGTGCGCTTGTCCGCACGGGCGGCCGTTCTGAGGAAGCGGAGGCAGCCTTGCTCGCGGCTTGGCAGCCCTATGCCGAATATCTGCAGGGCTGCATCGAGAAGCTGGAAGAGGTGCAGTCCGCTTATCGAGCGGCCCTGGCCGAGAAGAAGGCGGGCGGCTGGGACAATTTCTGCGCTGCGGCCAGGCAGTGGAAGCAGCCCGCGCTGCGCGGCAAGAAATACGATGCGCTGCGCACGGCGTTCCCTGAGGTCCGCAAGTCGTTCGAGAAGAACCGCGACGAGGCCAAGAAGATCTTCACGGATGCCAGGGACCGCTACATGGCGCAGACCGAGGAGGATGTACTGGGGGACATCCGAGCGTGCAGCGCGACGGTGCGGCGCTATGCAGACCTGACGGCCGCTTTCATCGATGTACTGCAGGCGGCCAAGAAAGAGCGCAATGTCCTCGACTTCAACGACCTCGAGCATTTCGCGCTTGACGTGCTCTGCCGCGATCCTGCGGCACTTGCTGGAGTGGAAGAAGCAGATTTCCGCGGCGAGAAGGGCAGGACGCTGCGCACGGATGCGGCGGAAGACTTGCGCGAGAAGTATGCTGTCATCATGGTCGACGAGTACCAGGATACGAACGGTGTCCAGGAGGCCATCCTGAACCTCATCGCGCGCGATGACAACCGCTTCACCGTCGGCGATGTCAAGCAGAGCATCTACCGCTTCCGCCTCGCTGACCCGTACCTGTTCCAGGCGAAGTACGACGCCTATCCCGAGAAGCCGGGACCCGATGACATGGAACAGCTCATCACGATGAAGCAGAACTTCCGCAGCCGCGCTGAAGTCCTTGCGCCGATCAACTTCATCTTCGACCAGGTCATGACGCGCGAGGCCATGGAAATCGAGTACGACGAGAAAAGCCGCCTCTACCCGGGGGCCTCGTATCCTGAGGCCGAGCATACACTCAAGGGGCCGATGGAGATTGACATCATCCTGCGCGGTGAGCCGGAGCAGCCCGTCGCGGGCCTCAGCCAGACGGCTGATGATGATGCATCAGATGGCAGCGGGCTCGAGGGCTTTGAACTCGAGGCGCAGCACATCGCCGACCGCATCGCAGCGCTCATGGAGTCAGGCGTTCGCGTCTTCGACAAGGATGCCGGTGGATACCGCCCCTTGGCGTACCGCGACATCGCTGTGCTGCTGCGCGCCGTCAAGGGCAAGGCTAACACGCTGCTCGAACTGCTGCGCAAGAACAGCATCCCCGCCTACGCCGACGTCGACGGTGGCTACTTTGAGGCCAATGAGGTGCGGCTCGTGCTCGCCCTCTTGAAGACCATCGACAACGCGCGCCAGGAGATCCCGCTGGCAGCCGTGCTCGTCTCTTCAATCGGTGGCTTCACGATGGAGGAGCTCGCGCGCCTGCGCATGTCCGTCCCCGACGAGGACCTCTTCGGCGCCCTGCTGCGCAGCCACTCACCGGAGACGCCGCTCGAGGAAGGACTCGCCGACCGCGCGGCCGACTTCTGTGCCGCGCTCAACCGCTGGCGCAGCTATGCCGTGAGCCACAGCGTGCCGGAGCTCATCTGGACACTCTACCGCGAGACGGGCTACTACGACTACGTCGGCGGGCTCAAGGGCGGCCTGTTGCGCCAGGCCAATCTGCGTATGCTTGCCGACCGCGCGGCAGAGTATGAGAAGACGAATTACCGAGGCCTCTTCCGCTTCCTGCGCTTCATCGAGGACCTGCGCAAGCGCGACACCGACCTCTCCGTCGCGCGTACGCTCGGCGCGAGCGAGGACGTCGTGCGCATCATGAGCATCCACAAGAGCAAGGGACTCGAGTTCCCCGTCGTCATCGTCGCCGACATCGCCAAGGGTTTCAACCAGCTCGATGCCAGGGGAACCTTCCTGATGCACAAGGAACTCGGCATCGGCCCGCGTCTCGTCGAGCGCTCCGACGTCGGGCGGCAGATGTACGACACGCTGCCGTACCAGGCCATCGCCGCGCGCATCGTCGCAGAGACGAAGGCCGAGGAGATGCGCGTGCTCTACGTCGCCATGACGCGCGCGCGCGAAAAGCTCATCCTGACGGGCACGATGGCCGCCGCGAAGTGGGAGAAGCAGGCCGAGCGCTATGCGCGCAGCCTCAGCAGCCGCGAGCTCGCCCTGCCTGATGACATGATACGCGGGGCAGGCAGCTATCTCGACTGGATTGCGCCTGCCGTGGCGCGCCATACAGATGGTGCGGCGATACGCGAGGCCGCAGGGGCAGACTGGGGCGAGATGCTCGACGCTGTCGAGCCCGATGCCCATTTTGCCGTCCATCTGCTCGCTGCCGACAAGATCCAGCCGCATGAAGAGGAAGAAGAGCTCGACGCGCTCCTGCAGGCCGTGCGCGCTGGAAAGGAGTTGCCCGCATCGCCAGAGCGCGAGACGGTCGAGCATCGCCTCGGCTGGCATTACGGTGAAGAAGTATTGCCGGGCATCACGGCCAAGATGACCGTTTCCGAGATCAAGCAGCGCTTTGCCGAGGCGCAGCGCGAGGAAGAACCGGCCTCGTTGCCTGCTGTGCAGCCCGCTGAGCCCGCCATCTGGCGTCGCCCGCAATTCCTGCAGCAGAAAGGACGCCTGTCAGGCGCCGAGCGCGGCACGCTCATGCACAGCATTATGCAGAACCTCGAGCTGCAAGGCGACCTGACGCGCGAGGGCCTGCGCGCTCAGGTCGCCTTGATGGAGGAAAAGGGCCTGATTGCCGCGGGCCACGAGTCAGCCGTCAACTACACGAGCATCGAGCGCTTCTGCTCATCCGCCATCGGCAAGCGCATGAAAAGCGCTGCGCGCGTCTGGCGCGAACTGCCCTTCAGCCGCATGATCCCCGTCGGCAAAGTCAATCCCGCCTACAGCGAGAGCGCGGAGAAAATCTTCATCCAAGGCGTCATCGACGTCCTCTTTGAAGAAAACGACGGCAGCCTCGTCCTGCTCGACTACAAGACCGACCGCGACACCGCCCCCGACAAGATTCGCCGCCGCTACGCCAAGCAGATCGAGCTCTACCGCGAAGCCGTCGAATCCATCCTCGGCAAGCCCGTCAAAGAGAGCATCCTCTTCATGCTCTCTGACGGCACGAGCCTGCGGATTCCCTGAATCGCTGAATCAAAAACGAGACTGTAACCAGATGGTGTTGCATCTGGTTACAGTCTCGTTTTTTCGCTTTGCGATGATTTATTTGTCGCTCTCTTTTTTTGCATCGGACGGCGCTGCGGTGGCGTCGCCGCTTTTTTCTTCGCGTGTGACGAGGATTTTGTCAATGCGGGCGCGGTCCATGTCGACGACTTCAAAGGTGAAGCCGTTCCACTCGCATTTTTCGGCGACTTTCGGGATGTAGCCGAAGTAGGAGGTCAAAAAGCCGCCCATCGTCTGGTAGTGGTCGTGGTCTTCGTCGGGAAGTTCGGCGATGTCGAAGCGCTCTTTGAAGTCATCGATGGAGCAGAGGCCGTCGACGTACCATGAGTGCTCATCGCGCGGCGTGAACTGGATGGGGTCGGGCTCGACATTTGACATGGAGTCGCCAATGATCTCCTGCAGGATGTCGTTCATGGTGATGAAGCCGATGACGCCGCCGTATTCGTCGAGGACCATGGCTTCGTGGATGCCCGTGTCGCGGAATTTCGCGAGGACGCGGAAGGTCTCCATCGAGCGCGGCACGAACATGGGCTTGCGGATGTACTGCGCGAGGTCAAGCGATTTGCGCTCGAGCGAGGCATTCAAGAGGTCCTTGGCGTAGAGCACGCCGCAGAAATCGTCGAGGTTCTCGCGGCCGACGGGGAAGACATTCTGCGGATGCTCGCGGATGATGCGCAGGTTGTGGCGCAGGGAATCTGTCAGATCGAGCCAGAGCATCTGCGTGCGCGGCGTCATCAGGGAATAGGCCGTCTGGTCGCTCATGTGGAAGATGCGGTCGACCATGGCCTGCTCGGACTTCTCGAAGGTGCCGTCTTCTGTGCCTTGTTCGATGAGGTCCTTGACCTCGTCCTCTGTGACGGTGTCCTCGATGTTCGGGTTGATGCCGAGCAGCAGCAGGACGCCGCCCGCGGAGCTGGACAGGAAGCGGATGAAAGGCCGTGCGAGATGCGTGAGCCTTGCGACGATGCGGTGATACTTCACGAGTATGCGCTCAGGATTCTGTGCGGCTTTCTTCTTCGGCAGGAATTCGCTGAAGAGCAGAGCGATGTACGTCACGACGACGATGCTCAGAATCATCGCGATGAGCGTGGCATGCGGCAGGAACGAGATGAAGGTGGCGAGGTACGGCGCAATGAACGCACCCGTACAGATTCCCATGAGGATACCCGTCAGCGTGATGCCGACCTGGACGAGGGAAAGCGGCGCTTCTGCGTTCTCGAGCAAACCGAGTGCCGCCTCTGCGTCGCGGTTGCCATCTTCAGCGAGCTTCTCGAGGCGGCCGCGGTGGCTTTCCGTCAGCGCCGTCTCGATCAGGGAGAAGAAGGCATTGGCAAACAGCAGTAACAAGAGTAAGACGAGCAGTAGGCCCGCGTCAGTATTGTCCAAAAATGATACACATCCTTTTATCTGCATGAAATATAGTGTAAACTGTATTCTTTATAATATAGCATAACTATGGTGCTTTGTCACATCTGGCGGAGCAGGAGCAGAAGACTCAGTCATCATACCAAGGGCCATTGCCGATGATGATGCCACCGTGCAGGGTCACGGGCGTGGAGCTGCCGACTTTTGTCGGCATGCGCGTCGTGATCTTGTAAGGCGTATCGACGAGCCAGGCCGTGACGAGCACACCGTCGTCCTTGATCTTGCGGTAAGCCTTGCGGTCGAGCTCTGCTGTGTAGACTTCACTCTTGTGGGCGGCGACAGAGGAACTCGTCAGGGCCTGTGTGAAGGCCATGCCGTCCGACCACTTGTAGAGTGTCTTGCCGTTCTTGTCGAGGATGGCGAAGTCGTAGACCTGGCCGTCGCGATGCGCGATGGAATAGTCGCTGTCACCGTCATTCGTGACTTTGAGCTCCATGATGAGGCGGCCGTGCTTTTCCTCGACCGTCAGCTCCTCGACAATCTTATCGAAGCTGAAGGCGGCATATGACGGCACAATCTCGCTGCTGTGCGAGCCCGAGGTCGGGAACGAGACGCCGATGCCTGTGCCAAAGGATGCCGAGGCCACCGGTATGGAGGAAAAGGAGATGGCGCCGACTGCAAGGGCGAGCGCGGGGATGAGGGTATATTTCTTCATGATGATCACTCCTGATTCTGTCGTTTTAAATCTGGTATCATTAGTTCTATTGTACCATGATATGCTATAATGAATATGAGATTTTTTTGTTCGGAGGAATCGAAACACATGGATAAAGAAACAAGAAACGACCTGCCGGGAATTCAGTGGTTCCCGGGGCGTATCAAGAAATGAGTGAGAGAATCCTTGTACGGCAAGGGATTCGGGCAGGTCTTGCCCACCATTCCTGCCCTCTTGCCCACCAATGGTCGCGGGCGGGGCGTTTGGTGGGCAGTTGCCCACCGGTCCTTACAGGATGTGTTTCAGTTTCTTTGTGATCATCTGTACCGGCCTCTCCTGCATCTCGAGGCGGCTGTCGACATAGGTCATGGTGCTCTTGGCATCGCTGTGGCCAGCGCGTGTCATGATCTCTGTCAGGGACGCATGAGACTCGCCGAGCATCGTCAGGTTGGTGTGTCGCAGGCAATGGAAATCGAAGTCGCGGATGCCCATCTCGCGGATGCGCTTGCACTGGTAAGAGAGCGAGCAAGGCTTGATGTACTTGCCATTGGGCTGCGTGCAGATGAGGTCGAGGCGAGGGCCGGGTGCCGGGTAGCACTTCTCGAGGGAGACGATCTTCTGGATCGGGCGGCCCTGGTAGTCCTTGGCGGGGAGGATGTAGTTGTAGAAGTAGTCCTCTCCGTAGGCCAGCTCGTTGGCCCGCTGCTGCTGACGCCAGCGCCGCAGCAGCGGCAGGACGATCTCGCTGTCGAAGGCCAGCGTGCGATGGCTGCTCTCCGTCTTGAGGTCGCAGAGATAGTGTAGGCTGTGATGGCCGCGCATTGAGAGGCGCTGAATCTGCAGCCGGATATGCAGTTCTCGTGCATCGAGGTCACAGTCAGCCCAGGAGAGGCCGAGCGTCTCGCCGATGCGCGTGCCGAAGTAGAGCCCCAGAGCGAGCGGCATGTGGTACGTGTTGCCGAACGGGAAGTGATCGAAGAGCTGTACGAGCTCGTCGTTCTCGATGCGGCGGCGCGGGCGGCGACGGCTGAGCTCCGCAAAGTTCTTGCCGGGGACCTTGATGAGCTGTGCCGGATTGGCTTTCAAGAGCTCCATCGGCCAGATGGCGTAGTCGAGGGCCACCTTGATGTTGCTGAGCATGCGGTCGACCGTCTCATACGAGTAGCCGTCCTGACGCTTCTGCCGGACAAAGCCGTCGATGATCTGCGGGGAGAGCGAGGTCAGGCGGTAACTGCCGAGCGCAGGCTTGAGGTGTAGCCGGATGTTCTTCTCGCGCAGCTCCAGCGTGTTGTTGCGGGCGTCGAGCTTCGTGCGTTCGAACCAGATGTCGAGGAAATCGGCGAAGCTCATGTCCGGCGAATTGCCCTGGCGGATGCCGTGCTGGTAGTCTTCGTAAGCCTTGATGCCTGCCAGCTGTGCATCCTCGCGCGTAGCAAAGCCGCTGCGTTCTACCGTCTGGCGCTTGCCATCAACCTTGGCTTTCTCGAAGCGGTAGCTCCACTTCGAGCCACGCTGGCGTACGTGGACATGCTCCAGCGCATTGCGGGATGAGAGAGTGATTTTGGACATAGGATAACCTCCTTGTTGTAAAGCGGAGGCGAATCCCTTATAATAGAGATGCGATGGATGCGATTCGCCTCGCGTCTGTTCCTGCCGTCCAGAGGTGGTGCTCTGGGCGGCTTGTTTTTCTATATATCAATATCAATCTGCCTCAATCAATATTGAATTGCGGCAGGATTTTTGACATCTGTGTCGTAAGCTCTTATAATAGAGAGGTTAAGGCGATGCGATATAGGAGTGGTTTTTATGGTCCTGTCCGATTGTGAGATACGTAACTTGGTTCAAGATGCACAGATAATAGCGCCATTCAACGAGAAGCAGTTACAAGCTGTTTCGTATGACATTACATCAGGAAATGTCGTAATGGTGTATCAACGGTTGCAACAACCGCTTGATTTGAGGGATAAAGACCAGATACAGTATGCAACTAATAAGATTATGATTTCTTCGCAGTCAGGGTATCCCATCAAACCGGGGGAGTATATCTTGATCAAGACAAGGGAGAAGTTCAACATCCCGGCCAACTTGACAGCTCATGTGCGTCCACGCACAACCTTCAATCGATTTGGCTTGACCTTGTCTGATCAGCATATGAATCCAGGCTTTCGGGGGCATCTGTTCCTTGGCTTGTATAATGCGACACCTAACATCATCAATATCGTCCCTGGCTTGACGATTGGCCAGATGGTTTTCGAGAAAGTCCAGGGAGAGATCAGCCAGGACAAACTCTATGATCAAAAGCCGGATGCGAAGTATCAGGATGAAGATGAGTTTGTGTCACCCCGTTTGGATGAACTCCCAGAGCAGGAGCGAGAAAAAGTAAATGCCATTGTCGATGAGCTGATGGGGAAATGATATGTCAAAACTACGGGATACTTTGGAAAAGTATATTTTGACACAGGGAATAAAAAAGGAATATCAAAATTATGTATTAAAACAAATGGAAGAAGAGATTGTCCAGGAAATAGTGGCGCAAAAGGCGGAAGAAATTAATGCTAAGGCTAGGGCAAAGAAAGAGCAAGAAGAGGTGCATCAGCGTATCCAATCAGCTCGCACAGCTTTCTGGACGGTGCTTGTACTTGGATTGTTGATAGGCTTACTAGGAAATCAGATTACAGAACTGATTGCTAGTGCAAAGGACGGTTCCGCTGCTGCAACTTGGCTTTTGGCACTAGCTATGATTGCCCTGATTTATATTATCTATAAGGTGGAATACCTTAGCCAGGCAGAGGACATTATCAATAAATGGCTGAAGAGGGAGCAGGAAGATGACGAATAGACCATTGCCGCAGAATGGTGAGATATGGACTCACTTCAAACAAAATGATTACAGGATTATCACCATTGCAGAACATACTGAGACTGGAGAACAGTTCGTGATCTATCAGGCATTGTATGGCAAGTATGGTATTTATGCTCGACCGCTGGATATGTTTATGAGCGAAGTCGATCATGCGAAGTATCCGGCTGCAAAGCAACGATACCGTTTTGAAAAGAAGATGTAGTGATGCACGTGATCCATCTCGCGTCTGCCCCCCGCCGTCCGGGCTTGTGCTCCGGGCGGCTTCTTATATATACTATAGGTGTATCTCGTCGTGGATTAAGGAAAAGTATTTGTCTTGTTTTTCAGCCGATGAATATCGGACTCTGCATCGTCCACTCGATTCTCTAGGTCGCTGATATCAAAGTCGTCATGCCACTCGACGGGACTGGGCGTGTTCTCGACATCGCGGAGTCGGGTATCCAGCTCCTCGAGGTCTGAGCGGAGTGCGTCGATATCTTCGCGATTGGCTTGGGCGCTGTCAATCTGGCTCTCGAGGTCATCCATGCGACGGTTCAGCTTCTTGATCTGCTTGCTGATGGAGCTGCTTTGCTGAGTTGTGGCGAGCTGCTCGATGTAGTTTTGTTGCTGATAGGTGATGATGCCCAGGGCGGCGATGGCCACGGTCATTGCGCCGATCAAGATGTTTTGCTTATTCATGATGACACCTCATTTCTTCCCTTGGTTCTCAGATTTGCCAACGATATTCATGTGGAAGTCTTGTAACTAGAAAGTTACTATCTATTCGATTTTCTAACAGATCATTTTGAACTCGGAAATATAATTTATTGGCGACAATATCAGCTGCACGTACCAATGTTGTAGTACTGGAATTACAGAATCTAACCTCTAGCGATTGAAGATGCTGAAAAATAGGAGGGAAGAATCGGCTGTAATTCCAATTGTTCGTTCCGAAGCGGAACTCTTGTTCTAAAGATTCTTGAAGTTCATAACGTCCATCTGTGGCCGTAGTATGTTCATCAACATAAAAATGAATATTCTGTACTTCACTAGGGATAAGGATGCCAGAATGAATCATCATTTCAAATTTGCGTTTTATACCGATTTTATAGACATAATCAAGATAGCGTTGCTTTGACTTCTTGTTGTTCCATATATTGTCAATGACCTGTTTTTCTTCAACAACAACGCCAAACTTCTCGATGTGGTTCAGTGAGCGATATAGTTTACCTTTATTGGTATTTGAAACAGTCGTTGCTTTGACTTCTGCTTGGCGATCAAACGACTCTCTTTTGCGAATGATTTGTTCTGCATGTAGGTATCGGCGAGCAGCTGCATCCTTATCCTTCTTTGACAGGAGTATGATTCCGCCAAAAACGAACCAGTCATTGTGAACTGCATCAAAAACACCGGACTCATCAGAATAGACAAATATATCCAAAGCAACATCTCCTTTATAAACTAAAAAAGCCGCCTCAAGGGCGGCCTCGTGTCCGGCGACATTACATGTCGCTTAAACGTCAATTCGGTTTCACGAGTATACAGCGTATTTCTACCTGCATGTACATTATATCTTATATGACCCTTGTTGTCAAATTTATATTGTTTATGGTGAAGCCGCCCGCGGGCGGCTTATTTTTTATGTAAGTGGGAGATGATGCCTGAGTTTCCATAGGAAGAGGCTGACACAGCCTTCTCTTCGTTGTCGAGGGCTTGATCGAGCTGGCGGTGATAAGAGCGGCGGATGACGTCTGGATTGTCATCGTCGTCATCGTGAGGGATGGGCTGCGAGGCTTTTGATTTTGCGGGTTTGGCTTTGGGGGCGTTTGAATTTTCTGTATCACCTTCAGCCATGATTCTATCGAAAATCTGCTCCAGCATCTTCCATTGTGGTTCATCCAGCCGGGCAAGGGCATCGGCAAGGCGGTAGGGGAAGGAGTCATGCGGGGATTGCGAGACGCGTTCGGCCCATTCCATCAGCTCATCTTTCTTAGTGCGCTCGGCAAACATCTCGCCAGTGCCATCCACCAGCCAGTCACGCCGCACTTGGAATTTTTCACAGATCAGCTGGACGTTCTGGTCTACCACAACGCTGCCTTCTTGTTCCATTTTACTGATGGCGCTATTCTTTAACCCGATTACAGCACCGAACTCTGTCTGGTTCAGCTTCTTCTTTTTTCGCAGCTGTTTTATCCGGGCATTGATAGATTCACTCAAGTGAATCACCTCCTTTCTTATAATAATATTCCATTAAACGGAAAAATGCAAGAGGGAAGTGTTGACAAAATCCCTTAAGTGGAATATTATATATATAGAAAATCCGCTTAAAGGAATTTTGCTAAGGAGGTGACCGATATGGCTATGACCGAACAGGATCATGAGATTGTCGAGAAAATCACGAGAGTCCTTCCGAAGATGACAGAGTTGCAGAAGACCAAACTGCTCGCATCAGCGCAGACTCTCGTCATGATTTTCGACCAGTCAGCATCGGAGGGAGAGGAAGAGGCGAGGCCGAAGGACGATGCCTCGAAGCCCGAGTCCGCATGAAGGTGAATCGTGAAGACGACCGAGGAGGAAACACCACATGATAACTGAGGATGAGAGAATACGCAGGATGAGGATGAGCTTCGCCGAGTCCTTGAACCTGAAGAAAATCAAGGCGATATGCCAGAAGCATGGTTGGTGCGAGATGTCGGACAAGGACCTCGAAGCCATGCTGAAGGAATGCAGGAACAAGACCGTGGTAAGCCTGCCCATCACGGATAAGGTGGCCCGTATGGCCTGGGCAATCACCAAGGAGTCCACGACTGCCAATATCTATACGGTAGCGGCTGAAATCTTCCGAGACGGCGTAGACCGAGAAGTCTTTGAACCGGCGGTGCCAGTGTATCATCGATTCGACCGGGCGGATTAGGCAAGTGCAAGCCTGTCACCACACAGGCGGTGCAATCGAGACGGCAGGAACAAATGCGAGGCGACTACATTATATAGAAGGGAGGTGAAGTCCTTGGAGAATTCAGCAGCAATCGAGATGATGATCGTCAACGCCATCGAGAAGACCGGGCGGGCGATGTCGAAGCACCTGGGAGAGCGTCAAACACCAGACGAGCTCCTGACGGTCAAGGAAGTGGCCAAGGTCTTGAAGGTCAGCCTGAACTACGCCAATCATCTGGTGCAGACGGGGATTATCCCAGGGCTGCGGATGAACGGCATGAAGGTCCGCCGCCGTGCTCTCGAGGCATGGATGGCGGCGATGGAAGGGCAGGACCTTGCGGACCCTGCGCGGCCCGTGCCCATCCAGCGGCCAGAAAAAAGCGCATAAAAAAAGAGGTGCCCACCACGGCACCTCTTGGTATGGATTGTTTTTTGGCTTCACAATCTGTACCTCCTATTATATAGCACGAAGCTCCCGGACGCAAGACAAGCGGCAAATTTGAGGGGGGGATCCCTCATTTGCGGCTTGATAAAGGGATTAATGTACCGACACATATTCGTATAAAGATACAGAATAGAGGAACGAGTAGAACAGGAGCACGGAGATGGCGTATGTCAGGAGAAGGTGGGTTGCTCACCATCGGAGATACATCGTGGAAGACAAGTACCATACACAGAGGATGATACCGGAGAAGAAGAGCATCCGGGAGAGGCGCAGACCTCGAACAGGACTCGGCACCTCGCAGAAGCAGGCGAAGATCAATGCCCGACAGCGGGCGGAGCGCCTGAGTCGGCTCATCCTGGACAACTTCGAGCCGGGGGACTGGTATGTGACGTTCACGTTGGACTCAGACTTGACGGAAGATGCTATCAAGACGGCCTATGGGAAGATGACGCGCGAGTTGCGGCGCTGGTACAAGAAGCAGGGTGTGGTCTGCAAGTACATCGCCGTGCTTGAGAATCTCAAGAACGGTGGCCGCAAGCATGGCCACATCCTGTTGCCGGCTGTCCCAAGTGCCAGCTTCCAGGAGATGCGCCGCGCACTCAAGAAGGCATGGCCCCAAGGCGATGTCTATCTCAAGCCCTATGCCGGTGAAGTCATGGATGCGTTTCGACTGGCCTCTTACTACGTCAAGGAAGAGGTCAAGGTGGACCGTCGCAAGAAGGCGGGGAAGGCCTGCGAGGAGCAGGATGCCCAGCCACTGCGCGGCCGCCTCATGACAAGCCGGAATCTCTTGCGCACGGAGCCCGTGAAAGAGCCAATCCGAACCGCAGAAACCTACCGGGAGACCATCAAGGCCCCGAAAGGATATCACGTCGTGGTGGAGCTGAGCTACAACGGCTTCACCGAAGAAGGCTATCCGTACCAGCACGCAGTGTATGAGGCGGATGAACTACAGGAGGTAAACCAACATGATCATCATCACCATCGCAAACTTGAAAGGCGGCGTCGGCAAGACCGTGACCGCGATCAACGTGAGCTACCTGCTCGCAGCCGAACACGGCAAAAGGGTCCTGCTCGTCGACAATGACCAGCAGGGGAACAGCAGCCAGTTCTTCAAGCGGTACAGCTACGACCGGCCGAGCATGGCCAACGTCATGAAGCGCACGGCGCGGGCGGCGCAGGTCATCCAGCACACGGACTTCCCAGGACTCGACATCATACCGGCCAACCTCACGCTGGCCGAAGCCGAGCGGGCGGTCATGATGGACACCGTCGTGCCGCAGCAGGTAAGACTGCGTGAATGCCTGCGCGAGGTGAAGGACGACTACGACTACGTCATCATCGACAACCCGCCGAGCCTGCACATGTGCGCGGTCAACGCGCTCTCGACGAGCGACTACCTCGTCATCCCGGCCGTCATCAGCCGTTGGACATTCGAGGGCATCGACAGCCTGCTCGAGCAGGCAAGGCAGGTGCAGGCCTACCTCAATCCGCAGCTCAAGTTCCTCGGCACGCTCATCACGTGCTGCCGGAGGACTACGAGCAATCAGCAGGGGGCGGAGTGGCTGCGCTCGCATGGGGACTACAAGGTCTTCGACCACTACATCCGCTGGACCGACAAAGTCGATGAGTCGACGTTCTCGGCCGAGCCCATCGTGCTGCACTCGCCGCGCTGCGGAGCCTCGAGAGATTACCGCGACTTCGTCGAGGAGCTGCTGATGCTTGTGTCCGATTCGGACACCGAGGAAGAAGGTGCGGCAGAATGAGACGGTCCATCTACGAGCCCTCTTTTGCTTGGAAGCGCTACCGTGCGCAGCGTGATCGTCGTCAGCAGCGCCAGGCTGCCCTCTGCGAGATCCTGCACTTCTGTGGATGGAGCATCAAGACGATGATGGTCATCGCATTGCTTTACATCGGCCTCTGCATCCTGGCCGTCTGAAAGGAGAATACCATGGCAAATTTTGATTTAATGGGCCTCATGAGCCAGGCAAGCCGCGAGTCGGCTGGCAAAGCGCCCAAGTACGAGATGCGCAAGCTCATGCTGCAGGAGCTCTATCCGAATCCGGACAACCAGCTCGTCTACGAGGTCAAGGATATTGAGGAATTGGCAGATGCCATCGAGATTGCGGGCGGCGTCCTGCACAACCTCGTCGTCGCTCCGGCAGATGCCGACGGCCGCCACATGATCATCAGCGGCGAGCGCCGCTATCGTGCCTGCTGCCTGCTCGTCGATCGTGGCGAGCGCCAGTACAGCGAGGTCAACTGCATCATAGAGAACGAGCGGGACAAGGACCTGCTCGCCCTCATGCTGCTCCTGACAAACTCGACGGCCCGGCAGCTCAGCGATGCTGAAAAAGTCAGGCAGGCCGAGCACCTGACGGCTGTCCTCAAACGCATGCAAGAGGCAGGCAGGGTTGAGGGACGCATCCGCGACATCGCGAGCAAGATGCTCTCGACCAGCTCCGGGCAGCTCGCCCGCTACCATGCCATCGCCGAGAATCTGCAGGATCCCAAGCTCAAGCAGGCCTTCCACGATGGGCGCATGGGCATCAGCGCGGCCTACGAAGCGAGCCGACTCGATGCCGCAGAGCAGAAGAAGGTCGCAGACACGCTCGGCAAGGAAGGCAAGGTATCCCTGCAGCATGTCGCAAAGGCCGCGAAGGCCGAGGAAGAAAAGCCGAAGACGGCCTACCGCTCTCTCCATCCGAAGCACCACGAGAAGCTCGTCAAGAAGATGGAGATGGTCGGCATCGAGAACATGACGCCCTGCGAGCAGTGCAAACTCGCGACGGAGTGCCAGTCCTGTTGCCGCATTTGCGAGAAGCCGTGCAACGTCAAGCAGGACTGCCGCAAGGAGCAGGTATCGGTCGCGGCCATCCTGATCGCCGAACTCGAGGAACTGCGTCAGCGCCATGAGAAGTTGGCAGGAAAGTACGGGGCGGAGACATGGGGCAAGAGCCTGGCCGAAAAACAGCAGCAGGCCGCACAGGTCCTTGTGCAGCTCATGGATCTCGTGAAGGAGGAACAAGCATGAATCGTTATCTGTCCAGCCGGGAACGTGAGAGCATGGCCCGGCTCATGGCCCTCGTAATGGTCGAGGGCGAGGCCATCAAGAGCTACGAGAACGTCAGCGACCTCGACAAAGAATTCATGAAGTACCTGCGCATGAGCCACACCTTCCTCGAGAAGGCCATTGCCCGCCGCTACAACCTCATCGACCTTGATGCCGCACGGCAGATGAAGCGGGCGGCAAGCCAGCTCTGCGTCGTCTTCGTGCCGGAGCGGGAAGCCAGGCGGCGCGTCGAGGAGATTGCCAGGATGAAGAAGACCCTGCACCTCTCAATGTCCGACTTCGAGGATCTTTGTGAATGCATCATGCCGCGGCTTTGCGGCGTCTGCTCTGGCAAGAACTTCCGGCACTGCGCCTGGAAGGAATTCCTGCACCGCTACCAGGTCGAGGTCGTGAACTACAAAGCCGACGAGAAAACCTGCCCTTACAGCTACCCGCAGGCAGGCTGGACCGTCAGCAAGGAATGGGCTGAGAAAATCCAGAAGCCCTTCGATGGGATTGTGTCCGATTCGGACACCGACGAAGAACAGCCGGAAGATGTGTCCGATTCGGACACCGAGCGCACAGAAGGGAGGTGAACATCATGATGATACTCGTGGTACTCGGCATCGTGGCCTGCCTGCTGATTCTCTACAATCTCTGGCGGGCACACAAGACGCTGCAGAACCTGCGAATCTCGAACTGGTCGCCGGGCGACAGCGAGACACGCAGCGAAAGGACGAAGCGGTAAGCGAACAGGAGGTTTGATTGGCATGGGAATGATTCGCTTGAAAAAAAACATGACGGAGCTCGACATCTTGCGGGCTGAGAAAGAGAACGAGGCACGGCGTCAGAAAGCCCTGTCGGATTTCCGGTCAGGGACCATCAAGAGCCAGGAAGCAAAGACCATCATCCGCGTCTGCGACGAGATGAAGAAAGAGCTGGCACGCAGAAAGAGGGGCTTGAAATGAGTATGCAGAAACGATGTATCCTCCCGCATCCCTGCAATGGCCCTCTCTACCAGGACTGGACCGAGACAGATTTCTTCCTGAAGCTGGCTGAAGAATTCGGTGAAGTCGGGAAAGCCTTTGAGAGCCTGCGAGCGGCGGAGCGGGAAGGCCTGCCGAAAGACGAAGGGACGAAACGATGGTGGACGCTCATGGAAGAATGTGTCGACCTGCAGGTGGCGGCCACCAGCTTTATGGAGCGGTGCGGCTGTACCGAGGCGGCACGGCAGAAGCTCATGGACTACGTCAACAACCACAATGCCCGCCGCAATGACGGCAAACGCTTTGCAAGGGGTGGTGACGATGTGGGATAACGGGAATACCATTGGGATGCTGGTGTGCATGATATTCTACGCTGGCACGACGGTACTGGCCCTCTACCTTTGGGAAAAGGAGAAGGCGAGGTCTAGGCGGTGGAAACGCTCGTACAAGAATATCGCACACCTCTACCTGTCAGAAACAGATAAGCTGCGGGACGAAGCGGAACGCGAACGGGAAAGCCGTCTGGCGGCAGAAGGAGAAAGCACGGAATGGGAAATCCACTATCATGAGCTGGAGCAGAAATGCAAGGCCATGCAGGAAGACCGGGAAGTGCGCTGGGTGTGGGATCCTCAGCGTGCCTGCTGGCTCCCCAGCAACCTGCCGATACGAAACCTGGCGACAAAGGTGCCATTTCCCATCGTGCCGATCAAGCAGGACGATACAGAAGACTGAGCAGGAAGGAGAGGCAGATGGACGAGAAATCAGCCAAAGCACAAGCCGAGCGTATTGCGCTGGCCATCGAAGAAGACCACCGCCAGGCGGAACACTATCTGCTCTCCTATGCGCGGGAGCGGAAGGACTACGCGAAGCGGCGGGCGGAATACGTCTACAAGACGACGGCCGGTCACGATCCGACGGCAGCGTCAGCAGAACGGGGCATCTTTTACGATACCCATGCGAGAGCGGCCCATTGGCTACGGGCGGTCGAGATTATGCAGCAGGGTCTTCCTGAAGAAAAGCAGCTGTTCCTTCGGCTCCGACGCGATGCCGAGAAGCAGAAGGGCAACGGCTTTTCCCGCGGGCGGCACGGCTGGGTCATTCGCGTGCAGCATCGGCTTGCCGAAGAGATGGAGAGCCGCTACCCGGGGCGTTCTTTCTGGATGGGCGAACGGACCCTCAAGGTCTGGTGGAAAGACATGATCTGCCGGACGGCTGAGATTGCCGCCCGCCTGCGGAAAAAATAAAAAAGGGCAGCACGTTATTCCGCCATCCGCATGGTAAGATAATAAAAGACCAACCCATAGAAAGCCTCGCGAGCTGACAGAGCCGCGGGGCTTTTTCCATGGGAATCACTTGACAGGTAGAAACGGAGCAAGAAACCGACGTGGACGAAAGCGTGAAACCCCTTGAAATACAAGGCAAAGGAGGTGCTGGCGATGAAGAAGAAACTTTACAAGTTTGTCCCGCAGAGAGACAAGAACCGTTTTCTTAACTATCTGGTGGACTGTGGAACGATATCCAAGGCCGCCAAGGCCATGGGCATCTCACGCCAGACCCACTACCTCTGGTTGCACAGTGACTCCAACTACGCCATCGCCTTCAACCGTGCCCGTGCCATGGCCAACGACCTGCTCGAAGAAGAAGCCTACCGGCGGGCCGTCGAGGGATGCGAGCGCGGTATCTACTACAAGGGCGACAGGATCGCGACGCGCATCGAATACTCGGACACCCTGCTCGCGATGCTCCTCAAGGGAGCGTTCCCCGACAAGTACAAGGACCGCGTTCAGCAGGAGACGGTAGGTGACGGTGCAGCAGAGCTCGCATGGGAAGGAGATGACGACGATGGCGATGATGACAGCGCAGAAGAAAAGGATCACGATACCGTACCGGCCGGAGCCGCTCTGGAAAAAGACCATCCATCCGGCACTTGAGAACCATCGCTTCTCCGTCATCGTCGCCCATCGCCGTTTCGGCAAGACCGTCGGGACAGTCAACCACCTCATCAAGAAATGCGTCCAGAATCATCGGCGCTCGCCCATGTACGCCTACGTCGCGCCATTCCGCAACCAGGCCAAGCTCATTGCCTGGAACTACCTGAAGTACTACACACATGTCATCCCTGGCGTCCGCATCAACGAGTCGGAGCTCTTCATCGAGTTTCCGAGCCGTTATCAGGGCGCACAGGGCGGCCGCATCTACATCATCGGTGCCGACCATCCGGACAACCTGCGCGGCACGTACTGGGATGGAGCCATCCTCGACGAGTACGCACAGATCAAGGCAGAGCTCTGGGACGAGGTTGTTCGCCCGTCACTGGCCGACCGCAATGGCTGGTGTATCTTCATCGGCACGCCGAAAGGCCAGAACCAGTTCTATGAGATTTACCAGAAGGCACAGCGCGAGCCGGACTGGTACTGCTGTATGTACCGCGCCGATGAGTCTGGTGTCTTCGCGCCGGGCGGCCGCTTGGGACCGAAAGAACTTGAGGCAATGAAGCGAGACATGAGCGAAGAGGGCATCCGTCAGGAACTCTACTGCGACTTCACCGCTTCGGCCTTCAACATCCTCATCACCATCGATATGGTGACAGAAGCCTGTAAGAAAGTCTACCAGAAGGACGACATCATCGGAGCACCGCGCATCCTCGGCGTCGACGTCGCACGCTTCGGCAACGACTCCTGCGCCATCACGCGTCGCCAGGGCCTTGTTGCCTACAGGCCCAAGGTATTCCGTGCCATCAGCAACATGGACTTCGCAGCAAGGCTCATCCAGGAGATCAATGACTTCCAGCCAGATGCCGTCTTCGTCGACTCCGGCCGCGGCGAAGGCGTCATTGATCGCTGTCGGCAGCTCGGCTATGAAGTGACCGAAGTATCATTCGGCGGCAAGGCCCTGGAACCAGCGCACTACGTCAACAAGCGGGCAGAGATGTGGGATGCCATGCGCAAGTGGATGCAGGCAGGCGGCTCGCTTCCCGACATGCCCGAACTCAAGACAGAACTCGTCACGCCAGAGTACAGCTTCGATGCGGCGAATCGCATGAAACTCGAACCCAAAGAGAAGATAAAGGAGCGGATCGGCAAGTCGCCGGACGTGGCCGATTCTCTGGCGTTGACGTTCTCTTATCCTGTCGTGCCGAAAGAAGCCGTGCATGGCTCAGGTGCGACGTGCAATACAGACTACAATCCCTTTTGAGATGTGTCCGATTCGGACACCGAAGGAAATCAGCATGGCATGTGTCCGATTCGGACACCGAGCTACTGGAAGGAGGTGAGCGCCATGTGTTCTGGTGGTGGTGGCTATACGCCGCCGAAAGTAGATCCGGTACCGACGACCGTCAGTTCGTCGGACGTGCCGGAGGTCAACACGAAACAGCAGCGCAGGAAGCGTGGCCGTGGGGATACAGTCCTCTCGACTGATCGCAACAGCCTGCTGTCAAACCTGGGCAATACTAGCGATACGGGCGTCAGGAAGACGCTCGGATAAGGAGGAGCGGCATGGAACGAGACAAGCAGGGAGCGAGGCTCCCGCCGGGCGGCATCTCACTCGTCAAGATGTCGGATGTCGGCAGGCGGCTGAACATCTCGAAGCGGCGTATCCGGCAGCAGGTCAGTGCCATGCTGCAGAAGCGCACGGCATACGAGACACGCTGGAAAGCCATCCGGGATTATCAGCTGCCGTACATCGGTTACTTCGACGACCGTGACGACGAGCAGACGATGGCCGACCGCAAGGACCGGCATATCTACAACAGCACGACGTGGCAGGCGAACCAGATCTTTGCGGCCGGTGTGATGAGCGGCCTGACGCCGCCGTCGCGCAAGTGGTTCCGTCTGAGCTTCTCGAACAAAGAGCTCACCGACAACTCGGATATCGGCAAGCTCCTGGACCAGCGCATGGATATCATGAACGATGTCCTCGAGAAGTCGAACTTCTACACTGCCATCCACTCGTGCTACCTCGAGCTCGCATTCGGCCAGGCACCGCTCGGCATCTTCCCGGACAGCCGCTACGGCGTCCACTTCACAGCCTACCCGGTTGGCAGCTATGCCTACGAGTGTGGGCCGGACGGTCTTGTCAACACTTTCGTGCATCGCATGAAGATGAGCGCCCAGCAGCTCGTCGACAAGTTCGGCCGCGAGAACGTCACGCAGGCCGTGCGTGACGAGATTGACAACGGCGCTGGCGTGCGGGCAGTGCATCGCGTTGTCTGGTTCGTCACACCGAACCGCCTGGCATCGCCGGACAAGCTCGGCAGCATCTACATGCCGTTCCTTTCAGCCTACTACCTCGAGGAGAGCGACGAGGACGAGTTCCTCTACTTCGGTGGCTTCGAGGAGTGGCCGGTGCCGGTTGCCCGCTACATTATCACGGGCAACGATGCCTACGGCAAGGGCCCTGGCTGGTACGCTGAGGGCGATGCCAAAGCCCTGCAACTCATGGAGAAGGACCTGCTGACCGCCGTCGAGCTCGGTGTCAAGCCGCCGATGCAGACGACTGCAGAGACCGTCGCCAAGGGCATCAACCTCGTGCCGGGCGGCAAGACGTATGTCCGACAGGATGGAGCCGTCAAGCCGCTCTTCCAGGTCCAGACCGATATCGGCGACCTGCGTGCGCAGATCACCCAGCTCGAAGACCGCATCAAAGAAGCGTACAATGCGAACCTCTTCATGATGCTCAACGAGATGGAAGACAAGACCATGACCGCACGGGAAGTCATCGAGCGTAACCAAGAGAAGATGACCGTCCTCGGGCCAGTCGTGCAGCGCATGCAGTACGAATTTCTCTCGAAGATTATCGAGCGCGTCTACATGGTCCTCGACCGGGCCCAGGTATTTCCTCAGCCGGAAGACCCCGCAATGCAGGAAATGCTCGCCCAGCAGGACATCAAGATCGAGTACATTTCGCCGCTCGCACAGGCCCAGAAAGTGGCAGGTCTCACGAACATCGAGCAGTTCTACGCATTCCTCATGAATCTCGCGCAGGCCAATCCGGACGTCCTCGACAAGCTCAACTTCCCCGAGACGGTCAACCGCTACGCCGACATGCTCGGCACGCCGGTGGCCATCCTGCGCACGGACGACGAGTACGAGAAGATCCAGCAGGAGAAAGCCGAGAAGCAGGCCCAGATGGAACAGCTGCAGCAGGCCAAGCAAGTGGCCGACATGGTAGCACCGGCAGCTCAGGCCGCAAAGAATGCCGCGCAGGCAGCGCAGGACGGCAACCCCGTCCTGCAGCAGCTGATGGGTGCCGATACCTTGGGTTATGGCCAGGGAGGATGACATGGACAAGCAAGAAAAAGAAGCGCGAATCATCGCCTACGCTCGTCAGGAGCAGGAGAAGCGCGACACTGCCTCTCTCGACTACCTGATGGCAGACGAGCGGGGGAGATGGTTCCTGATGCGGCTCATGGACCGCTGTCACATCATGGACTCCACCTTCCCCGATAGCGACCACACGAACCGCATGCTCATCGCCGAAGGAGAGCGACGGGCGGCCCTGACCGTGCGGCAGAACATCATGCACATGGCAGATGGCCTGGCACGGTACCAGCAGGCCGAACGGGAATACATGGCCTTCCAGCAGCGCATGGAAGACCTCATGCAGACAACAGAAAGCGAGGATCATCATGAGAGACCTGTTTTTTAGGCTCCAGCGGTTTGGAGCACCTGTCGATGCCGCGGGAGATGGCGATGCGCCAGCACAGGGCGGTACGCAGGACCAGCAGGATACAGGAGCGAGTGCATCACAGCCAGCCCAGACAACCATCTTGGGCAGTCAGCCACAGGCGGGCCAGGGCGGCGAGCAGGCACAGGGGCAAAGCAGCCAGGGCAACATGGAAACCAAGACTGGAGCAGAGCCGCCTGCCACCTACGACTTCTCGGGCGTCGTGCCAGAAGGCTTGGAATACGACGCCGAGCGGGCGGGGCAATTCGGAGCCCTGGCACGCGAGTGCGGCCTCTCACAGGAGCAGGCAAGCAAGCTGGCAAGCTACGGCATGCAGTACATGCAGGCTGGACAGCAGGCAGTAGCAGATGGAATCCGCCAGACAATGGACGGCTGGGCACAGGAAGCACGTCAGCAGCTCGGCGGCCAGTTCGACGACGTCACCGCAAAGGCGGCCGTCGGACTCAATGCAGCCGAGCGCAAGATCCCCGGCCTGCGTCAGATGATGAACATCACGGGCGCCGGCAACCGCGTCGAGATGATCCAGCTCATGGCCGAATTCGGGAAATTGGTTGGCGAAGACCCCGGCCATATGGGCGAAGGCGCGCACGAGAAGACATTGTACCCCAACACAGACTTCAGCAGATACTGATACACTACAGATAGCACAGAAGGAGGAACTCCATCATGGCATTACTGGGAACCCAGGCGCTCACACTGAGCGACCTGCAGAAGCGAGTGGACCCCGACGGCAACATCGCCTACATCATCGAGGCCCTGCTCAACGCAAATCCAATCATGGACGACATCGTCTGGAAGGAAGGCAACCTGCCGACGGGCAACCGCACGACGGTCCGCGCTTCTATGCCGACGCCGTCCGTTCGCCGCATCAACGCCGGTGTTGCTCGTCACAAGAGCAGCACGCGCCAGGTGCAGGATACCTGCATCATCCTCGAAGACCGCTCCTGCATCGATATCGAGGAACTGGCACTGGCACGCAACCGCGAGGCATTTCGCCGTAGTGAGGATGCAGCCTTCGTCGGCGGCTTTACAGACGCTGTGGCAGCCAATATCTTTTACGGCAACACGGACGACACGCTCGACACCTTCAATGGCCTGACAGCCCGCTACGACACCATCGGTGGCGAGAAGAACGACGCAGGCTACCAGGTCATCGCGGGCGGCACAGCAGGTACGAACACGAACACCTCGGCCTTCTTCGTCGGCTGGGGCACCTACGCGACAACCGGCATCTACCCGAAAGGCTCGCAGGCTGGCTTGCAGCAGCGTGACCTTGGCGAGCAGACCGTACAGGATGCCGACGGCAAGGAATACCAGGCCGTCACGACGCTCTTTTCCTGGAAGGTCGGCATGGCTGTGCAGGACATCCGTGCCAATGCACTCGTCCGCAACATCGACGTCTCGAAGCTGTCCAGTCTGACGGCAGCTGACGGCAAGAAGCTCGTCAACCAGTTCATCTACGCGAAGAACCGCATCCGCAACCTGCAGGGCCGCGATAAGAAAGTCGTGCTCTACGTGTCGCCGGCACTCTTCGACTTCTTTGAGATCTACCTCAATGACAAGAATAACGCTTACATCACGCGTCAGGAGCTCATGGGCGGCATCCCGCAGCTCTACCTCTCCGGCATCCCTATCAAGAAGTGCGATGCGATCAGCGAGACGGAAGCGGCCGTCGCGACGGCGTAAGAGAGGAGGACCATCATGATTCTGGATAAAGAGAATACCTTCTTCAACAAGAAAGCCTTGTCGGCTTCTGATCTGACGTCGGACATCGTGCATGTGGGCCCAGGTGAATCGGGCTGTCCACTCCACCTCGTGGCAGCAGTCACGAAGGATGCAGGGACCGGCACCCTGACCACCAAACTCGAGACATCCGCCACGTCGGACTTCAAGTCCCCGAAGACGTTGGCGACCTACACCGCCGTGCCACTCGCCGCCGACGTGCCGCGCGGCAATCTTGGCTACCTGCGCCTGACGGTTACATCGACCTACAGCAAAGGAACCTTGACCGCGGGCCTCGTGCTCGACGACGATATCGACTGGTAAGCAAGGGCCGGACCCCGCAGGGCCCGGCCTTTTGTCATCAAGAAAAAGTGAGGGGCGAGGAGAATGAACAGCATCGATATCTGCAATATGGCCCTGTCGTTCCTGAATTGTGGCCGCATCAATTCGCTGGATGAGATGACAAAGGAAGCGAAGCAATGCAAGATTAACTATGACCACTTGCGGAGACGATTGTTGCGTATGTATCCGTGGGGCTTTGCCGGTAAGATCGGGAAGCTGGCTTTGCTAGATGAGCGAGCTCCTGGATACGCCTACGCATATGCATATCCGGAAGACTGCTTGGCCTTGCGATTCGTATTTGATGAAGAGCACGCGGGAAACCGCTGGGAATCACGTCAGGACTTCTCAGTGTCTCAGCTGGGAATGGTCGGTAGGGTAGTCCTAACAGATGTAGCGATTGCTTATGCGGACTATACGGCAGATATCAAGGGGCCGGAGGAATTCAGCGAAGAATTTATCGATGCATTGGCACATCTATTGGCCAGTGCGCTGGCAATGGTCATGACGGGTAACACGGAGCTACAGAGCATCCACCTGCAATTGGCACAACAGGCGGTAGATCTGGCGAGATACCAGGATGCGACAGAGCGGGAGCGACGCACTCGGTATCCACATCAGTACAGCGATGCCCGATTCATATAGTAGAGGGGGGATGGGTATGAAACCGTACTATGCAATCCAACCGGCTTTCACTGGTGGCGAGCTGTCAGAAGATGTTTCAAATCGCATTGACCTGGACAAGTATCAGCTTGGACTCAAGCAGGCGGAGAACGCAATCATACGTCCGTATGGATCAGTCCGGAAAAGACCAGGCCTGGTGTACTGTGGCTCCGTAAAATATCCAGGAAAGCGAGTCATGCTGCAGGAGTTTGATTTTCTTGCGGATCTATCGTATCTGCTGGAATTCGGCGATAAGTATCTGCGGATTTGGCGGGATGGGGTTTATCTCGGGGTAGAGCTGACAACGCCGTTTTCGGAAACGGAACTTTCTAGGCTGCGGTTCACACAATCGGTGGACGTCATGTATATCTGTTCGGGTACTCATCCAGTGCAAAAACTGTCTCGGTACGCCGAAAAAAAATGGACAATAGAAGAAGCCGTCTGGGACATGCCGCCATTCTGCGACGTCAACAAGGATGTAGATTGTAAGTTGGCACCGTCAGACGTTGATGGGAGCATCACTTTGACTGCGACGCAGGATATGTTCCAGACGGAGCAGGTCGGCGAGACCATCAAGATGGAGCAGTATGTAGACGGTAAAGAAGTAAGCGTGTCCAATGGGACGAGTTCCGGCATCATGGTTGGTAAGACATGGAAGGTCATTACGCATGGTACATGGACGGGAACGACCTATGTAGAATATGCAGATTCGAAAGATGGCCCATGGAAGATGCTTCGCAGCTATACGTCTTCGGATGACTACAACCCATCGGAATCGGGCGATGTAGAAGATTATACATGGATGCGCGTGCGGGCGGAAGTGACGAGCGGGACGTGCAAGGCCAGTCTTTCGGCGTATCCATATACGCATACTGGCTATGTGAAGCTGACTGGGGTAATCGATGCGAAGAATGCACAGGCAACTGTGCTGAAATCCCTAGGCGGTACGATGGATACAGCGGATTGGTACTGGGACGCATGGAATCAGACGAATGGATATCCGTGCTGTGCAACATTCTTCCAGGATAGGCTGGTCTTCGGAGGCAGCTTGGGCGAGCCGCAGCGTGTCTGGATGAGCAAGTCCGGAGACTATGAGAACTTTGATGTGAAGAAAGAAAGCGGTACCGTCACAGATGACAGCGCGGTGACGGCTGATCTCTTGAGCCGTAAGGCCTGCGCAATCAAGCACATGGATGCAGGCAATGATCTTGTCGTGTTCACGGAAGGGAGTTCCTGGACCATCTCTGGCAGTGAGACGGTCACACCATCGAATATCACACCGAGAAATCAGGAGAACTATGGTGTCAATGATGTGGCACCCATCCGTATTGGCAATCGTGTGGTCTATATTCAGCGGCGTGGATCCGTCGTGCGAGATATTGGCTATGATTACAACACAGATGCCTATATGGGTGTAGACCTGACTCTACTGGCAAAGGACCTCATTGATGGTCATACGATTTTGGATGATGCTTTTGCTCAGGACCCGGACTCGCTATTGTATTTTGTCCGCTCGGATGGAGTGTTGCTCTTGCTGACCTATGTCATCGAGCAAAAGGTGTATGCCTGGTCGCATGTAGTGACAGACGGTGCTTTTGAAAGTGTAGCGTCGGTGAACAGTGGCAGTGCGGATGCAGTATATGTAGTAATTAAGCGTCATGTGAATGGCCAGACTGTCCGATATATTGAGCGATTTGACCAGGACCATGTCTCAAGGTCGCAGCAGGATTATGTCATGTTAGATGCTGCTGTCGTGTACGATCTAGATCAGGCGGCAGGGACAATTACGGGGCTGCAGCACTTGGAAGGCAAGACTATAAGGGCGCTGGCGGATGGGTATCTGTATGATCCGTTGACAGTAAAAGATGGCAAGGTCACATTGCCGGCCGATGTCAAAGCACAGCGTATGGTTATCGGCCTGCCGTATACGATGATTCTCGAGCAGCCGAATTGGGATGCTGGTGCTACAGAAAGTGGTACAGTACAGGGCCGAGAGAAATCTGTTACAAAGGCAATCCTGCGACTCAAGAATAGCTTTGGTGGATGGATTGGCACGGGTGCGGAGAATCTTGAAGAAATTATTTATGATCCGCATCGATTGGAACTGGGAGAGGATGTACTCGTGACGGGGGATCGTGTGGTCAACATACCAGCGAACGGCGTCAATACAGAGGGCCGGACATACATCTACCATGAGACGCCGTATCCGTTTACACTGTCGGCCATCATAAGAGAGGTGACATTCCTTGGTTAAAGAGAACCACAAGACCTATACTATCTGGAAACTTGAGTGGCCGGAGATCCTCGAAGGCGAAGAGACCTACGGCCTGGCAAGGGACTTGACGCGCAACCTACGCGAGGTGGACCGCCGCGAGATCCTGGCCTTCACGGCAAACGTCGAGCGGGAAGTGCAGGAATCCATCGACTGGAGCTACGAGCTGCAGTACGCCACCACGAAGAGCGGCAACATCATCGCCGTCTGGGGCGTACAGCCGAAGCGCAACGATCAGGGCCTGCGGACACACGCCCTGATCTGGTGCCTCGGGACGGACCTCATCAAGCGGTACACCGTCTCGTTCGCCAAAGAGTCCAGGACCATCCTGCATGAGTGGGCCAAGCGATACGGCTCACTCTACAACATGGTGGGCGCATTCAACGACGACGCCATCCGCTGGCTCCAGTGGGTAGGCGCGTCATTCGATGCGTCCGCGAAGATCATCAAGAACGGGGAGACCTTCCTGCCGTTCGTCATTCATCCAGAGCGATCAGAAGAGAAGGGAGGAGACTGAGATGTGCAGCGTCATTGCAGGGCTGACTGCCCTGGGCGGCATCTTCCAGTACCGCCAGCAACAACAGCAGGCCAACGCGCAGGCCGCCATGTACCGGGCACAGGCCGATGCAGCCGAGCAGAATGCCAGGATCGAGAACCGCAAGCAGGAGCAGATTGCCGACAACTACGCCGCGCAGGCCGACAAGCTGCGCTCGCGCCGCCGTCTGATCGAGGGCAGCCAGCGGGCACAGACCGGCGCGGCCGGCTTGAACTTCGGCGGCTCGGCCATGGATATCCTCTCGTCGAGTAACGATGCCTACCTGCAGGATCAGATGACTTTGCTTTCCAACCAGCGCAACGACAACTACAACTCGCGCGTAGCAGAGAGCAACTACGAGGCACAAGCCGCCAACGACAGGACCGCGGCGAGCAACATCAAGCGGGCGGCAAAGTGGCAGGGCCTCTCGACCATCCTCGGCACAGCGGCCAGCGTCTACGGCGTCGCGCAGCCTTGGAAGGATACCGGAGCCGCTGCCTCGAGCAGCAGCACGGGCGGTGCGTACCAGTACTACAACGAGAAGACCACGGCAGACACATGGGCCAAAGCCAACCGGCAGTTCCCGACCGTTTCGGGCACGGGCTACCTGACGTATGGCAAGCCCGTCCTGTCCTACGGCAAGAGCACGGGCTGGGACATCCGGCCGGACTACTACAGCCGGAACGGCAAAGTGAACTTCCCGTTCCGCTTTTGAGTGAGGAGGAAACGACATGAAATTCAGCAGCTACCAGCCCGTCGTCAATCCGAATACCATTAACCCGCCGGCTGTGCAGGCCCCGAGAGACCTGGAAGTGTACGGCACGGGCGGCAAGGAGTGGACTGCGCTCGCTGGAGCGGTCGGCCAGGCCACGAAGGTGCTCGCCCAGAAGCAGGACGACGAGGATGCAGCCGACGTCATGGACGCGAGGAATCGCATCATGACATCGCTGAATGAGCAGCTCTACGGCGAGCAGGGCCTCATGACGCTCGGCGTAGGCAAGAATGCCAAGGGTCTGACAGATCGCGTCACACAGGCCATCCAGGACACCTCGGCAGAGATTGCCAAGGACTACAACCCGCGTGTGCGGTATGCCCTGAAGTCCACACTGAACGACAACATGCTCAACTACCAGCGCATCGCCACCGGCCAGGAGAACCGGGAGCGGGAGAGCACCGAGCAGGCAGACTACCAAGCGGCTCTCAACATCAACACGCAGAATGCTGGCATGACCTGGGACGTCACGAACGCCCTGACGAACTACGAGAACGACACGCGCCGCATCATCCTGGCCTACGGCGCGAAGCGCGGCTGGACCGGCGAGCAGATGCAGTCTGAGCTGATGGGAGCCATCACAAAACAGGTCGCTTCGGCCGCGACGGCAGCTATCACCGCGGGCAACTATGACCGGGCCGCGCAGATCCTGCAGGTGAACCGCGGCAAGATGGACCAGAACGTCTACAACCAGCTCTACGGATCCGTCAAGCAGAAACAGGACGTGGCCAAGACCTACACGACAGCAGATGATATCGTCAACCAGTGCTGGGACCCGAAGACGGGACGATTCGATTGGAACAAGGCCAACGAGCTCATCAAGCAAAACTCCTATCGGAATGTAGGGGGACAGGGGACAACCGGAGCTTCTGGAAAGGAAGCTTTCTTTGCATCAGTGGAACAGCAAGAGGACCCGAATGGAGATCCGAACGCGGTCTCATCAGAAGGTGCCGTGGGTATCTATCAGATTATGCCAGGCAACTGGCCGGCATGGTCGAAAGAGGCTGGGTATGAGGGTGCCGATCCGAACGATGAAGCGGCGCAGCGTGCGGTCGGGAGATTCAAGCTGGGCCAGTACTACGACAAGTACGGGCCAGAAGGGGCACTCGTCGCCTGGTATGCCGGTGAGCAGAACGGACAGCGCTGGGTGGCTGGCGAACCGGATGCCATCGACGAGAATGGCAACCACTATGCCTGGGATAAGCAGCTGAGCAATGGCCCGTCCATCAAGGGGTATGTCGATGACGTCATGAGCAGAATCCCGAAAGGGACTGGGGCAGGCGGACAGAATGCAGGCGGCAGTAGTGGCATCGATATTTCCAAGAAAATCTACTACACGGTCAAACCTGGCAAGGAAAGCGAGGTCACGAACCTCGGGCACTCGACATGGGCGAAGCTCAATGCCCTGGCTGCGCTCTATGAGCAGGCCTTTGGCCAGCAGGACGACTATGAGCCGTTCTACGTCACGGCGGGCGGTACAACCAAAGGGCACAATCCAGGGAGCAAGCACTATGAGAACCGTGCCTTTGACATTGCGATGGACAGCCTGGCCCGTCATCCAGAGCGTCTGCAGTGGTTGCAGGAGCATGCAGCCGATGTCGGCCTGAAACCGCTGAACGAGTATGCAGGCTATGGCAACGAGCAGTGGGCGGATGGCGATAACTTCCACTTCAGTGATGACGGCGGAGATTTTGACGAGAACGCTTATATGGGCGGAGGCACAGGCACGGCTGCATCGGGCGAGACGATGTACGATCCTACAATGGAGAAGAGCCTGCGAAGCGCAGTAGAAGCCGGGTTGCAGGATCGCATGAATGCGTATAAACAGAACAAGCAAAACTATTTCGATGATGTAGAGCATGCAGTTGATACAGCAGGCTCGTTCTCAGATGCCAAAGCACTTGTCGAAGGAGACACGACACTCGACCTGCAGCAGAAGAACACGCTGATTGGCATGGCTGCGTCGAAGTTTGGCGTCAACCGGAATACGGGCTTACCGGCAAGCAGTGGACGAAAGAGCAGCTCGACGTCTACATCTGTTGTCGGCGCGAGCGGTGCGAAATATACCATCAAGGAAATCAACAATGCTCGTTATGAGGTGGAAGAATACTACGAGCGCATGGATGATCCAGAGGACACCATCTCGCGTACAGATCAGCGCCGGTACAATAAGGCGGCAAATCTGTTGCAGGATATTGGCGAAATGGGCAGCGGTGACAACCTAGCAAGCTCGGATGCCCTGGAGATGGCCCGTCATGCAATAGAGGTCACGGCCAATGATGAAGAAGCTGCGTGGTATCTGATCAGCAACTATGGGTACTCAGAAGAAGAGGCCGATTATTACATAGGACAGGCGCACAGCGATTAAGAGGAGGAGCAATAATGGATCTTGAGAAAGTACGGGCAGGTCTGCAGGAAATCGAGGATGAAAAAGCGGCAGCCCAGGCAGAGGCAGATAAAGCCGCGAACCGCTCCATCCTTGACCGAGTGGAAGACCTAGGAAATGAATTCATGCCTTTTTTAGGCAGATGGACAAGTGAAAACGCTCAACAAGAAAAAAACTTTGCGGAAGGTATGACGGAAGCTGTTGAAGGCGCCGCAGAGGGAGCTGTAGAGACAGCCAAGGATGTTGTCCAGGCTGCCCAGAATGTCGGCCAGAGCTGGTCGGAATTCCGCCAGCGCGGCGTAGAAATACAGCAGGCATTTTCACCCGAGAACCTCGAGCAGGCCAATGCAAGCGGTGATTACAGCAAACAAGAAGAAGCTGTAGCCAATATCCAGCAGTCGGGCGAAAAGATGACTACAGACATGCGCAACTTGGCTGCTTCGCCGTTTCGCCAGGCGTCTCGTGCCCTCATAAATACCTATGGCGATAGCACAGATGATTCACTCCTGGGCAGCGCAGCCCAGTCTCTGCAGCGGTCAGACGTTAACCTCGAGTATTTTATGACGGACGACGAGAAATTGTCGAAAGCCCGTCAGATTGAGGCAAGCACAGGTATTCCGGCAGATGCATTTCTGGCGGACAACACGGCCTACAAGCAGGCGCTCGACGTCTACCACTACAAGCAGAAAATCGATGTGGCGGGCGGCAATATCAACGACGTTTGGCAGGAATTCCCGGAGCTGCAGGGTGTGGCCGATATGGACAAGGAAGGCGCAGCGATTGCCCTGCACAACCTCGATGCCGTCCGCTCGACGCATGGCATCATTGACACCTTCCAGAAGATGCTGGAGCGCGGCAATGTCAAGCTCGAGTACGACAACCTGCAGTATAAGATCATGATGGGAGCAGCAGATGACAACGACCGGCAGCGGGCGGAAGACCTCAAGAAGCAGCTCGAGGAGGATCGTCGTACTGCGCCGTCGTTCCTCGAGGACCCGATTGCGGCCATTGTGGGCGGTGTGGCAGAATCCGCACCAGAGATGTGGCAGTCGACGTCGGAGTCCCTGCGCGAAGCAACGGCGATGGCCGTGATCGCGGCAGCAGCCAGTGCAGCAGCAGGCTCTGTGGCAACGCCAATCGGTGCGGCAGCGGGCGGGACTGTCGGCGCAGCGGGCGGCTTTGTCTATGGCCTGGGACGCAGCTTCCTTGCGCAGGTCGCAAGGCGCGAACTCATCGCGGCGGCAGCTGGCACAGGTTTGCGTCTCGGTGCTTTCACGGGCATGGCACGTCCCGAGATTGGCTCACGATTTGCCGAGTACAAGGACCTCAAAGACGAGAACGGCAATCCCTTGCTGACAGAGAACCAGGCAGCCGGCTGGGCCATGCTGGGCGGCTCACTCAATGCGGGCATCGAGCTGGCAAATTTTGGCGTCGTGACGCGAGCACTGGCCGGTGCACCGCATGCGCGGAAGGTCTTCGGCGACATCATCGAGCAGACAGGCTCAAGGATGCTGGCACGCGAGAAGGTCCTGAACGCCATCAAAGACCGGGCAGGCGATGTCCTCAAGATCACGGCCTCAGAGGCGGGCGAGGAAGGCCTGCAGTCCATCTCAGACGACATGGTCCACAACGGCATGGAGTGGAGTACCGGCGACACGAGCAACAAGATCTACGGCCCGGGCGATATTCTGGAGCGGGCAGGCAAGAGTACCCTGCAGTCCATCCCTGGCTCACTGGGCTTCGGCCTGCTGGGCGCTGCGGGCGGCACAGTATCGTCCGGCTTCCGGCAGACGGCAGCCATGCGTCATCTGGCAAAGTTTGAGGCGACGTATGGCGAGAATGCCCGCAAGACCTACACCGGCACCGTCATGCTCGAGCAGCTGCAGCAGGCTATCGATAAGGGCAACCTCAAGGAAAAGGCTCCAGATGTCCAGAAGAAGATCTTGCGCGAACAGCTCAAGGACACGGAATACTCGAGTACATATATCGATTCGGAGATGGCCATGCAGCAGGAAGGCGGCCTCGAGAACCTCAAGGCTGTAGCCAAGGCAGCTGGTATCTCGAATGAAGACCTCCAGACGGCTATCGAAGAGAAGGGCCAGATTCTTGTACCGACGGAGCAGTTCCTGCAGGCAGGCACGAGCCCGGAGTTCTTGCAGAACGTCTCCTTCTCACCGGAGGCCGACAGCATGGCCCGCATGCAGCGGGATGCCAAGACCATCATCGAGGACATGCAGAAGCGGCAGCAACAGTCCATCGACAAGCAGGTCGAACTCATCAACACCGTACTCGATCAGTACTTCCCGCTGCACGAGAAGAGCTCAGCCGAAGAGCAGGCCATACGCGACATGGCCGCTGTGGCCATCTACAGCGATCCGGCCAATCCAGCAAGGGGCTGGTCGGCTGCCATGAAGGAACGCCAGAAACGCCTGCAGGAGATCATCGGCCCCGTGCTGGAACGCCTGCGCGATGGCATGGGCAAGGGCGGCCAGTTGATGGAGGTCGAAGACGAGCAGGGCAACAAGAAGACGCAGCGCTTTACCGAGAACGACGAGTGGTACCGAGCCTTCTACAAGGCGTTCAAACGCCAGCCAACCGAGAAAGAACTCGAGGACATGGCCGTGGCCGTCGTGACCGGCGACCCATCCGCACCAAAACTCGAGGGATGGATTCCGACGACCGAGGAAGAGCACCAGGCTATGGCAGCAGTCAAGCCGGAGATCGACGAACTGCGCAAGGACATCGAACATCTTGAGGCCATCAAGGGCACGATGAAGTCCCTGAATGGCGTCGAGATGGAACTGACGCAGGGCCTCACTAAAGAGGGCTTCCAGGTCTACCGCGCCATCCGTGACCAGCTTACGAACGTCGACATCGACGGCGGCCGCACAGCCCGCGCTGCCCGTCTCGATGCCATCCTCTTCGCCCGTCACGCTGACATCGTGGCCGATATCATCAGCAAGAAGACTGGCAAAAAATATACCGCCCTCGACTATATGCGGGAGCGGTATGGGCTGGAGACGGGAGCAGGTGTACAGCCGCTACCATCGGAAAGTCTGAAACAGGCGATGCGTGAGGGGTTGAACCTTAACGAGAAAGTGCCAGTACTGGATATCGACGCGATGGAAACTATCGGCAAAGGAGACTTGGCCGACCTGATCCGTTCCATGGTTGGAGATGAACCTGTGCCGACAAGGGATTTCATGGCGCTTGTTGGGATGCCGGAAGATCGGTATGGACAAAGACATATCATCTGGAATAAAGCGTCGGCACGTCTAAGTAACCAAAAGCTGACAAAAAAAGTATTACATAATTTCAAAGATGTCATTCGTCATGCAGTTGTGGTTGAGGTTGTCCCAAATAAAAAGATTTCTGAAACTAAAGGACTGACAGGAAGTAGGAAGCTTACTCAAAAAAGGAAAAATAAGATTGAAGAATTCTACCGTTTGATGTTGCCAGTAAAAACAAATGGAGAATTGAGAACAGTTGTAATTACTGCAGAAAAGCGCAAAGGGTATGTGGAATTATCGCCACAGCCGGTGACAATGTATGAAGTATCATACGTAAAAAAGAACGCCTTCCCCGATTCGCGTGTGCCCAAAGATGGGGAACGCGTCTTATCGGGGAATGACGTTCCTTCTGAGATAACTATACGCGAAATGCTGTCGGGTGTCAAGGATGCAGACGGGAATAGTTATGTTCAGTTGGCAGGAGAGCATGCCTTGACGATCGACAGACAATCACTCATCAAGGCGCAAGATATGGAATCTGCTGGAAAAAGTAAGGAGGAAATCTGGCAAGAGACGGGGTGGCTTTTGGGACGCGACAACAAGTGGCGCTTCGAGATACCGGATAACCTGAACAAGATAACCTTTACTGCGCTGGAAAAGAATGAAACCTGCAGTCTGGGAGAGGTTTACGATAATCCGAAGCTGTATGAAGCATATCCGGTATTGAAGGATATGCGGGTCCGGCTGTCTTCGGACCTGCCGGATGACACGAGCGGCCGCTTCAATTTGGACGGTATTACCCTGAACCAAAAGAAATTGAAGGATTCTCCCAAACAGGTGAAAGAAACGCTTGTCCATGAGATTCAACACGCGATCCAACAAGAAGAAGGGTTTGCTTCAGGTGGAAACGCCAGCACCAGGAGACAGCTTCTGAAGAAGGCCAAGCAAAAAATTTGGGACATGAACCAGGAAATCAATGCCATCGAGGGCGGCCGTGAGTATGTCGTAGCGCAGGATAAGGCCTTTCAAGTCATGATGTCCGCTGATGCAACGGACGAATCTTATCAGACTGCTCAGCAGGACTTTGAGAGAGCGAGAGACGCACTGGATGAAGCGACGCGCGACCACATCAAGACCCTTTTCAATCAAATCCAGAAGCTGCAGCGGATTGTTGATGGCACAGATGAGAACGTGTACTGGAAGCTAGCTGGCGAACAGGAAGCTAGAAATACGGCGGCCAGGGCCGAAGAGATAACCCACATGGGGCGTGTGCCAGAGAGCATACCGCGCCCACATACAGCTGATGCCATCGTCATTTTTCATGACAAGGAAATGTCATTGGCCATGGAAAGCCGGTCGGCGACTCATGGTTCCATCGCGCAGATGTCGAACGGACAGCGCATCATCTCGCTCTTCGAGAGTGCGGATGAGTCCACCTTCCTGCATGAAATGGGCCACATGTTCCTGATGGATCTCGAGGACCTTGCTGTCATTGATGATATCTCGGCAAAAGAGCTGGAGGTCGTGAAGGACTGGGCATCCTGGAAGAAGGGCGATGCCCAGCAGTATAAAAATACACCGTGGGAGAAAGAGTTTCGACAGCGGGAGCAGCAGATTATCGATGCCGAGGAACATCAGGACATCGAAGAAGCTGAGAAACTCAAGCGCATCTGGGAACAGGAGCGCTTCGCTCGTGCCTTTGAGATGTATCTGCATGATGGCCATGCACCGGCCAAAGGGCTCCGCGCCGTGTTCCGCAAGTTCCGTTCCTTCTTGATCCACATCTATCGGGCTGTCATCGGCGACGGTGCGAAGCCAAGCCTGCAGGTGCGCCGCATCATGGATCGCATGATCGCCACCGAAGAAGAGATTGACGAGATGGCGCTCGACGACCGTTACCGCGATGTTACGAAGGCGGGCGGCGAGAAGCTGCTCGACGAGTCCGAGGAAGAGACCTACAAGCGTTGGCAGGAAGAAGCGACAGCAGAAGCCAAGGAGCAGCTGCAGAAACGGGTCATGAAAGATTTGACGGAAGAAAAAGAGCACGAATTCCAGCGCCGTATGCAGCATGAACGGGAGACATTCCGCAAGGAGCTCCAGAATGAGAATGTTTACCTGGCCGAGCAGGCCATACTCGCCAGTGGCGGCGATACGTCTATCGTGCTGAACTGGTATCCGAGCGTGGAAGCCTTTGAAGAAGAGCTCAAGAATGCGCCAGCACTGGATGACCTGCTGAAGGAACACATGGATGCCTATGCACAGGAGCTGGACCGGGAGCTGACCGAGAGCCATCTCTCAGAGCAGGCTGTGACGGAAGCCATGGAGTCGAGCGAGTACCGTGCAAAACTCGAGGCACTGAAAGCAACGGCTTTTGCCAAGAAGCAGGCACTCGTCAAGAACATCACGACGAAGACGGAACGCGCCATGCGGTCCGTCGAAGAACGCATCAAGGACTTGCCGGAGGATCTCGACCTGAAGCTCGACAAGGATTCGAGCGCAGTCAAGGAGCTCATGAAGGCCATCAACAAACTGCGCTTCTCAGCCAAGTGGCGGCCGGAGGATTATCAGACCATCCAGCGCATGATCCATGCCGCAACGAAAGAAGACCTGCAGAAGACGATGCAGGAAATCAAGGAACAGGCGCGGACCGACAAGGCCAACGAGAAGGCTGTTCTCGAGGCCAATGAGGGCAAGATGAAAGTCTATCGCGAGCTGGCGAGACGTGCTATCCTTACAAAGCCTATCCACGAAGCATGCAGCGTATCGCTTTATACGCGAGAGGCGAAGAAGTGGGCCAAGACGGTCCAGCAGGCCATCCGTGGCAAGAATTGGGACAGCGCGATGATGGCTCAGCAGCGCCAGGCATATGCAATGGCCATGGCGAATGAAGCCCGCCAGATGCAGAAGCGAGTGCAGGCCAGCCTTGACAAAGCCAAGCGCATGCTGCAGGCCAAGTCGGTACGTCTGCCGCGCGAGGAACGCTACTGGCTACGCCATCTATCCTATCTGTTGCGCCTGACACGCACGGATGCCAAGCTAGGCGAAGGCGAAGAAATGACAGACCTGCACACGATGTTCAGCCGCCTGCAGGAGAGTCTGGACAGCCAGTACACACCAGAGGAGATTTTCAAGATAGAGAAGCAGGGCGAGGACTTCCGCGGCTACCAGGATCTCAACGTCGGCCAGCTGGAAGAATGCGTTGAAGCGTTGACCATCCTCTACACGACCGGTCGTGATAAATTCAAGATGAAGACCATCGGCGGGCGGACGATTGACGAGATTGTACAGGAAATCATCAGCGACAATGAAGCGGATGCCCGCAAGATCGGTGTCAACCGCCACCGTGTACAAGAAGACACGGGCGGCATGGGCTGGAACGATGCCTTGGCAAAGATTCCGTTTGTTGGTGAAGGCCTGGCACGATATGGCCAGGAAGGCTTGGCCGCCATTATCAAGCCGGAGGAGATCCTGAACGCATTGGGCAAGAAGGCCCATCGGTACATCTATGGCATTTATGAGCGGGCAGCTGAGAAAGAGAGCCGCATGGTCAAGCAGGAGCTGACTGACCTGCAGACCATCCTGTCCGGCTACTCGCACTCGGAACGTCGTCACTGGAAGGACACAAAGTACACGCTCAGAACAGCTGATGGCAAGGAGCTCATGTCAAAGGAAAATATCCTGTGCATGGCACTGAATCTCGGCAACGAGACGAATCGGCAGCGCCTGATTGGTGGCCTGGGCATTGCCGAAGCAGACGTAGTGAGCTTTGTAGAAGAGCATATGACTGCTAAAGACTGGCAGTTCGTACAGGATATCTGGGACCATATCAACACCTACTGGGATGATACTGTGAAGGTGGAAGAAAACCTGAATGGTGTCCGCCTGGAAAAGGTAGAAGCAAAGCCATTTGATGTGACCGTCACGGAGAATGGCAAGAAGACAACTTTGAAGATGAAGGGTGGATACTATCCACTTTCGTACAATCCGAAAAAGTCCAGCCGCGCAGCCGATCAGGACGCCAATGAGATTGCCAAGCAAAGCATGTCCGGCGCAATGGTCCTTGGCACGGGCCGAGGATTTACCAAAGCGCGTTCGGAGTACGACATCAGCCGGCCGCTCTTGCTCGAGTTCCGTGTCATCCCTGGGCATGTCCAGTCTGTCATCCACAACATCGCCTTCCGCTTGGCGGCTCGGGATGTCTTCCGACTGGTCAATCATCCAGATTTTGAAGCGCATGTGGCGAACACGTTGGGGCGTGAGTACCACACCATACTGAAGCAGTGGACGACGGACGTCTGGCAAGTTGTGAAAGACAACAACAACCAGGCAGCCAACATGCTGGAACGCGGCCTGAACTGGCTGCGCAGCAACTCGGTCATGGCCATCATGGGCTACCGCATCTGGCCGGTTGTCGAGAACATCTCGAACATTGCGCCGGTCATGGAGAAACTGGGCAGTCTGCATACGATGGCCGCAATCACATCTTTTTATGCTCACCCGAAAGAATCGGCAAAGCTCCTGAAGCGGTCGGCCTTTATGCAGGACCGCATCAATTCCCTGGATCGCGATATCCGCAGTCAGCCAGGACTCTTTGATGCCGACTACCGCGCCTTTGAATTGGTCCGCAACCATGCCTACGACTTGATGCTCTACTCTGACTTGGCACTCTCTGCGCCACTTTGGGTGCAGTCGTACCGTGATGTCTACAGCGGCAATCTCGCGGCAGTCCGCAAGGAGAATGCTCAGCACCAGCAAAGCGTCCTGGAAGCCCAACAGAACGTCGAAAAGCTGAAGGCCGATATCATCAGCCAGTCCCAGAAAGTCAGCGACATCCGCATGGACATGGAGCGCCGCCATAGCGCAGATGAGCAGGACCGCGCAGCGGCACAGCAATCGCCGTTTGCCGTGCACAGCGATGCCACGATGGAGCAGATGACGAAGGAAGAAGCGGCCAAGATCAAGGAGATAAAGAAGGAACTCCTCAAGGCTGAGCAGGATTTGCACGATGCAATGGACTTGCCTATCTACACGGACGAAGAGATGCTGCAGGAAGCTGAGCGTCGGTCTGTCATGGAGGCCGACAAGGCCATTCGTGACACGTTTGGCAGCGGCCGGACGATGGATCAGTCGTCTCTGCAGCGCAACAAGAATGCCTTCCTGAAACTTGCGACGACGTTCTACAGCTTCTTCAACACGCAGTTCAATGCCATCCTGGCGAATTACCGTCACGCACGATTCGGCACGAATCCGTCGTTTATTGGACGATGGGCACCGTTTGCAAAGTCGGTCATGTATCGTCTCGTCATCATGACGCTCATCGGGATCAGCATCAAGTTTGCGCTGGGGCTCGACGGCGACGACGACAAAGACCGATTCCGTACCGTCATCAATCCGCAGACTGGGAAGAGCGAGAAGATCGAGATCACGCTCGGGCAGAGATTCTTCAATACATACGCGAAGAACCTGCTTTCGACGGCGGCGGGCGGCTTCCCATTCATCCGTGACGTTGTCAACTTCGCCATCTCGGCCATCTTCGACGGCACGACATATGGCCGTAGTGCTTCGCCGTTCTCCGTGGGCGGCAGGGCCTTCGAGGAGGTATCCAAGACCATCGACCTCATGGCTAAGAAGAGCAGCCACAACATGGCCATCGACGCGCAGGAAGCCAAGCGTCACCAGACTGAAGCAGAGAAACTGAAAAAGAAAAAGGGCAAGGCTCGCCGGGAGTATCTCAAGAAGCTCGAGGAGGATGCCAAATACCGTCAGCCGGTCAAGCATATCACCAACAGCGAGATTGCCCGCCACGGCCTGAACGCCTTGAGCTCCCTGACTGCCGCCAGGACCGGCATCACCTCGACCATGACCGACGCCATCACCGGCACGATGCAGTACCTCAACGACAGCGATAACCGCTATGATGCCGATTGGAAGAACATCATCTGGTCTGTGGTCTTCGACAAGAAGCCAGTCGAGCGCGATATCCCGAAGCGCCCACCGGCAGATCCGAAGAGCAAGAAGAAAAAGAAAAAATCATAAAGGGCAGCACGTTATTCTTCGTCTGCTGTGATAGGATAAGAGCATAGGACTGAAAAGATGCCTCACGCCGTATGGCGTGGGGCATCTTGCATGAGAGAGGAGAATGGAAATGGTTGATAACATTGTAACGAAAGTCATCTATGATGGCGATGGGAAGACAACGGTGTTCCCGTTTCCATTTCAGTTCGCTGATCCGGCTGACGTGCATGTAGTCATCTATGATGCGGATATTGATGTGGAGACAGTGTTGCATAAAGATTATTATGTTGATACAGAAAAAAATACAGTGCATTATCCTGGCTATTTACCTGGCGAAGAACCTATTGCGTCGGAACGTCCCAATATATTGTCTAATCATCAAAAATTAGTTATCTATCGTGAGACACCACATGATCAATTAGTAGACTTAGGTGATAAGTACCCATTGCCTACTTTAGAATCAATGCCGGATAAATTAACATATATTATACAAGAGATATGGGAAGTCCTAGAACGATGCGTGAAGGGAAGTATTAGTGGAGGAAAGCCGCCGCTTAGCATCATAATGACTGGCGGGGATGGTATTACATTTAGGACGATAAATGATTTACTGTTGAATGGGACAAAGGGATTATCCGAAGGGAAAGAGTTTAAAACTCTTGGATATTATAAAATGGGAGATAATGGGGGCGCCCATTATATTTGTAAATATATTTGGTCTGTTTCAGCGTATCCTTGGGCTATTGACTTGGGTACAACGGATGAGACAGAATATGAACTGGTCTATAAGAAGGATGGAACACCGGCTATTGATTCTTCTACAGGAGAGTATCAGATAAAGAAAGATGCAACAGGAAAACCTGTCCCCGTATATGAGAGCGACGGCAAAACAGTCAAGAAGAAACACCTGTATGCCATGATTACAGACACCACGGTAAACTACAGGCAATTTGGTGCAAAGTTGGATGGTGTGACGGATGATGAAAAGGCCATCCGTATGGCGCATCGCTATCAGTCAGATACCTTTGTCCGTGAACCGCTTACTTTGCGGAAAAGGTATCTGATAACCGTTGCAAATCATGAAGGTATCATTCGCAAGGACAGTAGTAAGCCTATAGAGTGTTGTGGTAATATTGATTTAGCTGGATCAGAGTTGCAGTTGCGTGATTGTAATGCGAATTGGTATGGATTTTATCTATGGGGCGATAATGATTCAGATTATTTTACGTATGAACCTAGTAAAGAAGCTACTGATACTTGGTTAAAAGACAATTTTGTTATTGATACACATGGATATGATACGGTATTATATCCGAATAGTATACTGTCTGTTAAAGAAGATCCTTATGCTGTACGCGATGATGATGGATATTTATATGCTGCACCTAGATATGAATTAGTATTGCATACACTGGATGGTGTATTAGGATATCCTTTTTCTTACGATTGGAATTATCCAGGCGGACTAGAAATATCCTCAGATATATCTGATTATGAAACACATCAACTAAAAACACAAACAGTAAATTCTCATTTTTCTTGTAGCTATACAAGGATTCCGACAAGCCATTACTATTTTTATGGATGTGATGTCAAAATAGCTGTTTCTGCGAATAAATACTGTACCGTTTTATGGTGCAAGGTACATAATGCGCATATCGCGAAATTTAATTTTATTCCAGATGATACACAGATGCATAATACTATCTTTAAAAGTACTATGATTTATATTTGGGGGTCATATAATGTTGATGTTCATGATATCGTCGGATTTAATGCAGCAGGTAAGCGAAAAGATGATGTAGATGCCACCTCTGGGTATGTCATTCGAGCTACAAATTGTCTAAAACTTCATTTGCATGACATGCATATACAAGGTTATTGGGGTGCTACGGCAATGAATAGTGTAAAAGATATTCATATTGAACGTGTGAATGTCAATCGATTAGATATACATAACTATTTTTATAATCTATACATAGATTCTTGTAGCGTATTTAATCATTCTATTCAGATTGGTGAAGGTCGAGGCCTTGTACAAATAACAAACAGTAATTTTTATTATAATTTTTTACAAGGAGATAGCTATCCTCATGCACATCTTATACAGTTTAATTTGACATACGGAAGAATGTTTGAGGGGTCTGTACTAATTGATAATTGTAATACATATATAAAAGGAGCTGAGGGGAAAGAGTATGATGTAATAAAAGCGGAATTCTCACCTGAGGCAGTATCAATTTTAGATACTTTTAAGTTTCCTGAAATTACAATACGTAATTGTCATTTTTTCAGCTATGATGGTGATACTAGACTTATATATTTTATGATAAAGGGAAAACGAAGATGTATGACTAGCCAGAAAGGCCCTACTGTTTTAAAAAATATATCTCGTGATTTAGGTAATGATACAAAAGGTACACTGGTATGGAGTTATATTGGAAGAGGTTTCGATTGGATTGAAGGGGTGGACAAAAAACAACTGAACGTTGTAGTGGGTCAATTTATACGAACATATAAATCTTTCACAAATAAAGAGGGGAAGACTGTTTTTTATGACGTTAGATATTTTCAGGTAACGGAATCAGGTACTTTGCCAGCTCCTACAATAGATAATATGCCTAATAATTATAGTGGAAATGAGTTTATAGTAGGATCTGCTAAAATAAAATATACATCAAGGGGACGTTGGGAATCATCACGACTTTATAAAGTAGGTGATTGTTGCTTTACTGAAGAGTCAGATTGGTTAAGACTTTATTGTTATGTATGTACTACATCTGGAAGATCAAATGGATGGAGGCCTACTCATAAATCTGGTACTGTTATCGAAGGAGAGGATATTTATCCTAAAAACCTTGATGCGTGTTATTGGTCGTATGTTTCTGAAGCAACATCCTTTATAACAAAAACTTTTAAACCAAATATGCTTGTCGAATCAGGGGATATCCTATACGCAAATCACTATCTCTATGAGGTGAAAAAAGGAGGGCGTTTGAATATTATTCCGCCAACGCATACTCCTTGGCTTGAAGATTTTGTAGAGGGAAATACAGTATTGACTTTTATAGGTAAAGATTGGCATTCAAAAACATGGTGGGCAAAAGGCGCGTACTGTTTGTCATATGATGATGATGATGTACTGCAGGTATATCAGTTAGTAAGGCAGGATGGGACAACGAGTGGATCAATTCCAGTGCCTGGAAGTGGTCGTTGTATTGATGGTGATATGATTTGGGAAAATGTTACGGAGGATGCAACGAAAAAATGGAAAGCTCAAGCACAATTTAATAAGAATGATATCGTAGAGTATAATGGCAATCATTATAAATGTATATTCGATGGAAAATTAGAGATGCCACAACAAATTAATTTAGAAGATATTCGTGTTACAGGCTTTAATAAAAAATCAGGTGACGTATTTACATTTGATGATGATACAGATATTCCTACAGTTTTAGGGAAATCAAAAAAATGGATTTTTAAGATTGACAATGTTGATTTGTATCGCTTACATAATTTCATGAATGGATATTTCGGACATGAAGGGAATCCTGAACCAGTACTATGTGATACACGCCCTGAATTCTTAGTTGGTCGTTTATCTTATCATGCAGGAGACGATGGAAAAATAAGAGGATTTACTATCGGAAGAATGAAAGAGTGTATTCCTAATGGGAGGAGATTGCATTTTATAGCTACATTACATTGTCCATCTGGTCTTGAAATAGATTATATGGATGTATCAGATTTTGCTGAGGGACGCCAATTCAATGATACAAATAGATATTGTGATACTTTTGTAGAAAAATATGTGAATGATGGTGTAGATTATATCATGGAATGGTATGAGGTCATTGATGTAGCTACTTTCAACGGCGATGATAATGAAGAGAACGATAAGGTGACGTATTATTGTTGTGCTAATTCAAAGGTCAAGCAATCTGGTGCAAGCACGACAGCTTTGTCAAGAGCAACTTTGACCGTAGAAGCATATGCTTGAAAGAAGGTGAGGCAAATGGACTTGAATACAATGACGTCTCTTGTCTGCTTGCTGGGGAGCGGGGGGATTATCGGCATTGTTATTGCTTGCGTGAAGGGCTTTACCTATGTAGCCAATAACATCGTGAATCCGATCCGAGCTACAGTAAGGCAGCTGCAGGAAGTCACGAGGGAACTCAGGATGTGGATGGAGGAGTCTAAGGCAGAGCTACGCGAACAGGACAAGAGGCTGGCTTTAGTTGAGGCTGCTATCAAGAGGCAAAATGAGCGTATTGAGTCGTTGGAAAAAAGGTGGCGACTGCAATGATACGGATTACGACAGATATGATCGCCATCACTGGCTTGTCGCTGTCACTCGTGATTGGCATCGTGATGGGAGCTCCCACTGAGATTCTGACAGGTATCTCTGGGGGCTTGAGTGGATATGTCTATAAAGGTGCGATTGACGCCAGAAAGGATGATGTGAAGTGAAGTACAGAAAGAAGCCAGTAACAATCGAAGCATATCAGACGGATAAAGATATGATTGTTCACACGCTAGAGGGACCGCTGCATGCGTCTGTAGGTGATTACATCATCACAGGCGTAAATGGTGAGCAGTACCCATGCAAGCCGGATATCTTTGCCAAAACGTATGAGCCTGCCAACAGCACAGGGCTGTCTTTTGGCCAGGCTATTGAGGCAATGAAAGCCGGGAAACGGTGTAGCCGCGTTGGCTGGAATGGCAAGCACCAGTATATCGAGCTCGCCATGTGCATCAGCTATAAAAATGCGTGTGGCGAGATTGTCAATGCCGAGCACGATGCTATTGGCAACCATGCCATCGCGTTCGTCGGCACTTCCGGTGTCCAGCTCGGTTGGCTTGCCTCGCAGTCAGATATGCTTGCAGAGGATTGGCAGATTGTGAAGTAAAAAAGAAGGTGCAAATAATGAGGGTCTTTTTGAATCCCGGTCATGCGCCGGGCGGCGTACCGGATCCGGGTGCATGCAATCCTGTGACAGGGCTGCGCGAATCGGATGTGGCGGCAAAAATCGGCGCACTGGTCCAGAAGTATCTGGAAGCTGCCGGCTGCACGGTAGAGATGCTGCAGAGCAATGATTTGTACGAGATTACCTCAGCTTCGAACAACTGGGATGCAGATATCTTCGTCTCAATCCACTGTAACTCGGTACCAGACCCGGCTGCCAATGGTACTGAGTGCTGGCACTACTACTCGAGTACAGCTGGACGGACGCTGGCCAAATGTATCCAGAAGCAGATCGTGGACAGCTTGCCGGTCGCAGACCGCGGGACGAAGGGAGCGGAGCCAGGCGTCAATGGGCTTTACGTCCTGACGAATACAGATGCGGTAGCATGTCTGGTCGAGACAGCATTCATCTCCAATCCAGGAGACGAGGATTTGCTCGAGACGCGCCAGGACGATTTTGCAAGAGCGATCGCCCGTGGTATCACAGACTATGAACTTTTGGATTGCGTATGAAGCGTCCCAAGAAAATATCAAAGAAAGAGCACGAGAAGATGGAGCGCGTAGCCATGCGCGGTGAGTGGCACGGTCTGATTAGGCTGGACGATGTGCCATCTTTTGAGCATTGGCTGACGGATGATTGGCATGAGTGGATTGGGCAATCCCCAGATGAGGGCGAGATCCTGCGTGTATATAAGCATGGCATGACACGCACTGTCAGATGGGACGGCCACCAGACCATCTGCGGCCGCCACATGATGCTGCTTTGGCATACGTTCTGTTGTTTTCGCGATGGATGAGGAGTGGATGCGATGCATGCATTGTCATATCAAGCATGCTTGACCGGAGAAGAAAGGTTGACCGAATGGTGCTCCTACAAAGGGATGCCGTGTGGAGAATGCCCTTTCAGTATCCCTGCAGCAGAAGACGGTGAGGACTTTCAGGAGGACTCATCGACGTATGAATGTGGTCTGTTGGAAATCATGGAAGCAGGCAAGCATTTCCGAGGATATAAGGTTGATGATAAGGAGTGATTATCATGAGTAAGTGGACAGACATCCGTGACAGCATCACGGGGTATCTCAAAGTAGACGATGTGACCGAGGAAGTCAAGGAAAAAGTCTCCCAGGCCATCCTGGACGAGATCCTGCCGCCAATCGAGATGGTAGTCGATGACTTCGTGGATAAACTCAAGCAGCAGGCACCGAGCGAGACAGGCTGGTGCCGGATCCGCGACGGCATTGTGCTCCCGCTGGTCATGCAGGGTACAGTGTATGTTGTCAAGGTGGTGCTGACGAAGGCACTGGGCGCTCAGGCGAGCACTCCTGCAACGGCCTGACTTTACAAGGCAGAAGAAGTCCGATACAATAAAGACAGCTGTACGAGATGGTACAGCTGTCTTTCTCTATTATAAGGAAGTGCCTCACGACTAATGTGAGGGAGGGCTTGCCCACCGTGAGGCAGGTTTTGCCCACCGATTGCCCACCAAACGGTGGGAAGATGGATAAAAATGGATTGATATGGATTGAGATGTGCTTGCAGAATCGAACGGGGTATGAAAAGCGAAACCCAGTCGTGGCAAGGCTTTGGAGGAATAAGGATACAGATGGATAAAGAAACAAGAAATGACCTGCCGGGAATCCAGTGGTTCCCTGGCCATATGAAAAAGGCGCAGCGGTTGATTGAGGAGAATCTGAAGCTCGTCGATGTCGTCATCGAGCTGCTCGATGCGCGCATCCCGGCGAGCAGCGCCAACCCGATGCTGGCGGAGATCATCAAGGAGAAGCCGCGCCTTATCGCGCTCAACAAGTCGGACCTCGCGGATTCGGCGAGCACGAAGCGCTGGCTTGCGTATTTCCGCGCGCAGGGCATCCCGGCTGTCGCAATTGACTCGGTCAAAGGACGCGGCATGAAGCAGCTTGTCGCGAAGGCGGAGGAACTCGCGCGACCGAAGACGGACCGCTTCGTCAAGAACGGCGGTCGGCCGCGCGCGGCGCGCTGCATGATCCTCGGCATCCCGAACGTCGGCAAGTCGTCCCTCATCAACCGCCTGGCCGGCGCGGTCAAGGCGAAGGCAGCCGATAAGCCGGGTGTCACGCGCGCGAAGCAGTGGATCAAGATCGGCGCTGCGCTCGACCTGCTCGACACGCCGGGCATCCTCTGGCCGAAGTTTGAGGACCAGACAGTCGGACTGAAGCTTGCGTTCACGGGTGCCATCAACGACGATATCTACGACCGCGAGCAGGTCACGGCGCTCCTGCTCTCTGTCATGCGCCGCGATTATCCGGAGCGCCTGCAGGAGCGCTTCAAGTTCAAGGGGGATATGCCGGAAGATGGCATCGAGCTTTTAGAGGCCATCGGCCGCAAGCGCGGCTGCCTCGTCAAGGGCGGTGTCGTCGACCTCGAGAAGGCGCAGAACATCGTCCTGACAGAGTTCCGCAGCGGCAAGCTCGGTCTCGTCACGCTCGATGAGGTCCCCCAGTCTGCCTCGACGGAAGCTGCTGATGAGAAGCGGGGGGATGAGGCATGAAGGCCGTCGCAGACTGCACGATAAAGGAACTCGAGGCGGCCTTTGCCGCTGGCGCGGTCAGCGAGGAATTCCTCGCCGCCTGCCGCGCGGATACGCGCAAGGCTGCGGCCCGCCTCGTGCGCCGCTACGAGAAGGCACAGGCGGAGCACGAACGATTGCTGAAGCTCTACACCTAC
>UMHV01002895.1_pt1 | contig 57935 bp, 54 predicted proteins | sample 1965621 | NCBI WGS metagenome assembly UMHV01 (sample SAMEA4836108, study PRJEB28245) | human gut metagenome | biome: gut microbiome; material: fecal sample | place: Denmark | collected 2008 | reverse complement strand
CGCACGAGCCGCAGCACCGTGCTGACAGAGGACGGCATACACCTGCGCCAGCGGGCCGAGGAAATCCTCGCGCTCGTCAACCAGACAGAAGACGAGATGAAGAATGACACGATTGATCTTGCGGGCTGTATCCGCATCGGCGCAGGCGAGACGCATGCCATGCACATCCTCGCCGATCTCTTTGCCGAGCTGCATAGCCGCTACCCGCGTCTGACGGTCGAGCTCTTCACCGGCAATGCTGACACCGTCGAGGAAAAACTCGCCCATGGCCTTATCGACTTTGCGCTGATGATCGAACCATTCAACGTCGAGCAGTATCGCTTCATCCGGCTGCCCGAAACGATGCGCGTCGGCATCGTGACGCGCGATGACAGTAAGTGGGCGCAAAAGAGCGGCATCACGCCCGATGACCTGAACGCAATGCCGCTGCTCGTCTCCTCACGCCAGTCGCTCAACCGCTATGACTACCGTCAATGGTCGGGCGGCAAGGTATCTGCTGAAACGATGAACATCGTCGGCAAGTTCGACCTCATCAGCAACGCCTCGCACTTCATCCGCACGGGCATCGCGAATGCCATCGGCATCGACGAGCTGCTGCAGCTCGACACCGGCCACTTAAAGTTCATCCCACTCGAGCCCGCCCTCACGCTCAGCGCCGTCATCGTCTGGAAGAAATACCGCCTGCTCTCCAAATCCAGCAGCGTCTTCCTCCAAGAACTCCAGCAGTACATCGCCGAAGCGTCAAAAAAGAACAGTAATCTGCCATAAAGCCACTTGTTACGAGCCGATAGGACAATCCGTCGCCTGTTGCTCATCTGCCCGGCAGTGTACGAACTTTGTGAGCAGCAGGGCAGCGGCCGCCAGCAGCAGGCCACCGCAGACGACGAAGGGTAGGCCGAGGCTGCGGATGAAAAAGCCGCTGATCATGGTTCCCGCCATGCAGCCGAGATTGGCCGCTGTCAAAAACAGGCCGTTGCTGAAATCTGGCGCATCTGATGCCACGCAGGCCAGCAGGTACTGATTGATGTTCGCATTAATGCCACCGAGGATGCCCCAGGCCACAATCAGTGCCGCAAGAAGAGGCAACAGCTTCCCACCGCCCACAAAGAGCAGGCAGTAGAGCGCGATGGTACACAGCGGGAAAAGGCGTACAGTCGTGCTGGGACACCTGGCGAGGAGATTGCCCCCCAGATAGCTTCCGCAGATGTTCAAGAGACCATAGACGAGGAGCAGCGCTGCGATGAGCTCTCCCGGCAGTGCCGCAACCTTCTGCAAGTAATCAGCGAGGTAGTTGTAGACGCCGAAGATGGAGCCATTGAGGCAAATGACCGCCACGATGGCCAGCCAGACCGGCGGGCGCTTCAGAACAGAAAGCTGTGCGCCGTAGCGCATTGGCTGCGTCACCGGCAAGTCCGGCACAAAGGCCATTGTCAGCAGAAACATGAGCCCCGTCACGCCTGCAAAGAAGACCATCGCCATCGAAAAGTCAAACGTCGCTGCCAAGACATTGCTGATGGGCACGCCGACGACCATGCCGGCCGCGACGCCCATGTTGATGCGCGCCACAGCCCGCGGCGCATCCTCTGGAGCCACCGAGGCAGCGGCCACGCTGAAGGCGAGTGCACAGTAGACCGGGTGGAAAAAGGCCGGCACGACGCGCAGCACTAAAAGGAGCTGGAAGTCGCTCGCAACGACGGCCAGTGCATTGCAGATCGTGAACACGCCCAGCACAAGCAGCATCACGTGCTTGCGATTGAAGCGCGAGAACAGCAACGGCATCGTCGGCCCTGCGATGGCCACGCCAAGCGCGAACAGACTGACGAGCATCCCCGCCTGTACGATATCCACCTGGTACATCTCCGCCGCCATCGGCAGGATGCCGATGATGCCCATCTCCGTATTGAGGATGCTGAACACACCAAATGCCAAGATCAAGAGCAATAGCTGCTGTCGTTTCATATCATCTCATCCTTTCCGCCTCCAGACCGCTCTCCCCATCTCATGGTTGCAAGGTCAGGAATACATCACCTGCCCCCAGAGCAGCGTCCAGATCATTGGCTGCTTCGACGTGACCCAGACGCGTGTAGCGGTAGGTCGTCTGAAAATCCTGATAGAACACCACGACATACTGGCCGTCAAACAGCATGACATCTCCCTTATGGATCTCGCGGACATCTTCGTCCGCCGCTGTCAGGTGCTGCGGCAGTTTGTAGTATTTCTCGTTGCCATGGAGTTCTGTAAACGTCTTGGCCAGCAGCCTCCGTGTCAGCCCACTTCAGAGCATACGCTTTGCTGCCCACTAGTAGGGATGCCGCTCCTGTCTCGTGCATCTCTGCCTCCTTCCCGGACAAGGATGTGGCTGCCACTCCGGGGCCGCCACATCCCAGCACGAGAAGTGCAATCAGAGCACAACAGAAAAAGAACAATCTGCTCATCAAACCTCTTCCTCCCGGTTACGCCTTTTCAGCAATCATTCACCTAGGTACTCATTGAAAAACGCGACGAGGCGGTCGAAGGGGATCTTGTCCATCTGGTCGTAGAGATCCGTATGCGTAGCACCCGGAACGACAATCTCCTCCTTCGGACCATCTGCCGCTTCATAGACCGCATCCGAGAAGTACTTAGAATGCGCCTTGTCCCCTGTGATGAGCAGCAGCGGGCGCGGGCTGAGTTCCTTGATGTGCTCCATCAGCGAGAAGTTGAAGAAGCCGTATGGCGTCGTCGAATCCCAGGCCAGCGTGTTGGAGTTGATGGCGCGCGGATGGTAAGCGCGGCCGACGTAATAATCGTAGAAGCCCTTCACGACATCCGGTGCATCCGCCGGCAGCTTGTCGGGGAACATCGTCTTCGTCGAGATCACCTTGCCATCCTTATCGACGGCGAGCTCATGCGAGCCGGGAATGGACTTGCCTGTCTTTGCCTCCTTATCGCGCATCTCGGCCAGGTGGTGCTTGACGATCTCGCGCTGCTCCGGCGTATAGTAATCCCCTTGATAGTGGTTGCGGATGCTGTCCGACATGTCGTACATGGCCGAGGTCGCGACCGCCTTGATGCGCGTATCATTCGTCGCTGCCGTGATGGCCATGCCCGAGAGACCGCAGATGCCAATGGCACCGATCTGCTGCGGGTTGACGAACTTGAGGTTGCTGACGAAATCGACCGCCGCGCTGTAATCTTCCGTGAAGATCTCCGGCGAGCCCATATTGCGGCGCTTGCCGCTGCTCTCCCCCGTAGTCGACGGATCGAAGGCGACGGCAACAAAGCCATTCTTGGCCATCTCCTGTGCGTAGAGACCCGAGGACTGCTCCTTGACTGCGCCGAACGGGCCCGTCACGACGACAGCCTTGTACTGCTTCTTGTCATCGAAATCCTTCGGCAAGTAGAGGTGGCCCGCCACATCGAAGCCGTAGCGGTTCTGGAACGTGACCTTCTTGGCCTCAATCGTCTTGTCCACGGCAAAGACGCGCGTGTCGTTGTCCAGATCCTTGATCGTCGCATGCTTCATCTGTGAATCGTGCACGAGCGTTTTCGTCGGCACGGCTGCATAAGTCGTATGCATCGTCATCCCTCCAAAAGTGAACGTCCCCATCATCACAGCGGCCATCAGCCAAGCGGCTCTTTTCTTGCTCTTGAATATCTTCATGGAAAAACCCCTTCCTTATTGTTGCATCCTTGCAGCTCATCGCTGCATGCCCAGTTGTTTTACTTGATGCATTCATTATAAGAGAAGGGATATATGATTACAAATACTTGGTTTTAATAACCTATGATACACTTTAGGCATGATGAGAGAACGCCTCGTCCAGGGCCGCCACGACGAGACGACCGGCGCGGGAGAAAACCTGGTCTCTGCGCCAGACCACATAATTCGCCGAGCGAATCACGGGGTCCAAGGGACGGAAGACGAGCCCGCGTGACGAACCTACGGCATCCGCCATGCCCTTGAAGCAAAGCGCACTGCCCATGCCCGCCTCGATGAAGAAGATCGTATTGTAGAGCAAGTTGTAAGTGCCGGCCACCTCGATTTTCTCCGCTGCGCTGCCGAAATAATGATCCAGCTCGTGATGCTTCATTGCCTGTTCCGATACAATGAGCGGCTCCTGCAAGAGATCGGCGCGCTGTACGGCCTCTTTGACCGCCAGAGGGTTGTCTGCCCGCATCATGAGTCCCCAGGCATCGTCGTGCGGGATGCGGCGAAACACATACGTCCGCGGTGCATCCGCCCGGCAGACGAGCCCGAAGTCGAGCAATCCCTTCTGCAGAGAATCGTAGATCAGGTCTTCATTGCCGCTGACCAGATGGAACTGGATGTGAGGATAGGAGCGGCGCAGCGGCGCCAGGACTTTCGCGACACAGGCCATCGCCTGCGTCTCGCCGGCACCAATGTAGATGTCCCCTGCCACGAGCTCATCCATCTTGGCAAACTGCTCCTTCGTCTTTTCTGTCAGGCTGAGAATCTCCTGCGCTCTCGCCTTGAATATCAGTCCGGCTTCCGTCAGCTGCGTCTTGCGCTTTCCGCGCACGAGCAGCTGCACGCCCAGTTCGTCCTCGAGATCCGACAGCTGCCGTGAAAGCGTCGGCTGCGTCAGGTGAAGTTCCTCCGCCGCCTTGGTGATGTTCTCATGCCTGGCTACCGCCATAAAGTACTGCAGTACGCGTATCTCCATTCTCCCACTCCTCCATCATCTTCTATGATTGGTACACTTCCTCTATTATATATAAAAGAAATGAAATAGACGAGGGGGTGAACGGAACATCTCTTCCGTCGCCACCCTATAAAATCAAAAAGGCCCTCTCCGCGAGAGCCTTTTTTTCATCAGAGACTTTCCTTCAAAATTTCAACGACTTCCTTACGACTCAGCACCTTGTAGCCGCCCTCGAGTAGGAGCGTAGCATCGGCGATGCCATCGATCATATCTTTTGTCGCGCCGAGCTCGGAGATCTTCATGGCAAGCCCGAGTTCCTTCATCCAATCTTCCATGGCCTTGAGGCCTTCCTCGGCAATCTCCTCATCTGTCTTGCCTTCCGGGTTGACCTTCCAGACTTCAATGGCGAAGCGCTTGAATTTCGGCAGGCCGTACGGCAGGATGTGACGGTAGTACGGCAGTGAGACAGCTGCAAGCGTCATGCCGTGCGTCGCATTCGTATAGGCGCCGACGGCCTGGCCGAGCATGTGAACCATCCAGTCCGTGCTTTTCCCCTTGGCAATCAGCGTGTTGAGCGCCCAGGTCGCCGTCCACATCAGGTTGCTGCGTGCCTCGTAGTCCTGCGGGTTTTTGTTGGCAATGCGGCTGGCGTGCAGGACGGAGCGCATCAGGCCCTCGCTGATGTAATCGCTCGTGTTATCATCCTCACCGGAGAAATACTGCTCGCAGATGTGATTGAAGATATCGTAGATGCCTGCTACCATCTGGCGATGCGGCAGTGTCATCGTGTACCGAGGGTTCAGGATGGCAAAGCGCGGGATGATCTTCTCGTCTGCAAAGACGTGACCTATTTTCTGCTTTGTCTCCTGATTGGTGATGACACAACCTGCATTCATCTCCGAGCCCGTCCCGACCATCGTCAGCACGCAGCCGACCGGCAGCGTCTCGCAGGACGGCTCCTCAAAGCGCACGAAGTATTTCTCCCACGGATCTTCCTCGCAATTGACTGAGACGGACACCGCCTTGGCATAGTCACAGACCGAACCGCCGCCGACGGCCAGGAGCAGATCCGCCTGATGCTTGCGCGCGATCTCGATGCCCTCATAGAGCTTCGCGAGCGTCGGATTTGGCATGACGCCCGCGATCTCTGCCACATTCTTGCCCTGCGCCTCGAGGATCTTGATGACATCGTCGTAGATGCCGTTCTTCTTGATCGAGCCGCCGCCATAGATCAGGACGACGTTCTTGCCGTACTTCGGCAGTTCCGTGTTCAAGTAATCGAGCGACTGATCGCCAAAATAAAGCTTTGCCGGGTTGCAATACGAAAAATTTCCTAACATATGATTCAATCTCCTTCTAAACTATCGTGTCAATCCTGCGGATACACCTCATCTGTGACGGGCTCGCACCACTCATTGCTCGTCTCCGTTCCCGGGATCTCGAACGCGAGATGCGAGAACCAACTGTGCCGCTTGGCGCCGTGCCAGTGCTTGACGCCTGCGGGGATCTCGACGATGTCGCCTGGTGTGAGGCTCTGCGGCGCCTTGCCTTCTTCCTGATACCAGCCCTCGCCATCGACGCAGATGAGGACCTGGCCGCCGCCCTGCGCAGCGTGGTGGATGTGCCAGAAATTGCGGCAGCCCGGCTCGAATGTGACGTTGCAGATGACAAGCGGCTCGCTTGGCTTCGACAAGACGTTCAAATACGACCGCCCCGTGAAGTACTTGGCGTAGGCATCATTGGGCTCGCCGAGTCCGAAGAAGCCGCCGCGCCCATCTGCATCCGTTGCATCGGCGTAGACTTCCTTGGCCACGGGGAAGGCAGCCCAGGCATTCGGCCAGCCAGCGTAGAAGGCCAGATGCGTGAGCAATGCGGCCATCTCCTCTCTCGTGACACCATGCTGCCGCGCCGTCTGCAGGTGGTAGCGCAGTGCGTCACCAGCAGTGCCCTTGCCGACAAGCGCCGAGACCGTCGCGATGCTGCGAAGCTTCGGCGAGAGCTCATTTTCCTTGGCCCACACCTCGCCAAAGAGCACATCATCGTTGAGCGCCGCGAACTGCGGTGCAAAATCGCCCAATGCCTTGCGTCCTGCTGTCTGTTTTTCCATGACAAATCCTCCTGTCTCACGACTTCATCTTTTTCTTTTATCATAACAGGGCATGCATACCATGTGAAATGCTTATCAAAAATCATCTGTCATTCTTAAAATGTATTCCACATAGACCAAAGAGAAAGCCCTGCCTGTTCCAGTTGAACCAAAACAGACAGGGCTTTCTTGCGGATATTCAGAAAGGATTGTGTTCTTCTTCACTGACTTCATTGCGAAGCAGGTGGTCGAGGCTGTAGCGGCCCGGACCGGCGAAGACGACGCCGAGGTAAAAGACACCTTCCTCAAAGGGGCGAGAGACCTGCAGGAGCGGTGCGCCGGAGGCAAGCTCGATGGAGGTCGCCATCATGAGGTTGCCGACGAGGAAGAGGGCCATCGGGCGGTAGAACAGGCCAAGCAGGATGAAGAGTCCGCCGAACGTCTCCGCCAGGCCGGAAAGCAGTCCGAAGAACGTCGGGAAGATATGGATGCCGAGTGCGCCCATCATCGAACCGAGTGCCGTCCACCCCTCAGGGCCGCTCAAGAGCTTCGGCACGCCATGCCAGATGAAGGCAATACCGATCAAGATGCGGAAGACGAGCAAGCCGATGTCCTTCTTCGACGCGATGATGCTATTGATGTACTGCAATGATTTCATGGTGATCTCTCCTTGTTTCTATCATAATTTCTAACGGATATTCATTATCTACTTATATGATATATGAAGTATGTGATAGGCACAAGAGCGATTTTTTCATTTACCAGGTATGAAATGCTTGCGTATTGTTGCAACACAAAGAAAAACAGCCCGGCGATACATCGCCAGGATTATGAAAAGAAGAATATGCCCAGCCTGCTCGTATCATAGGGATGGAACAGGCGGGGCTCTCTGTCAAGAAGACAGCAACTTGCTTTTACGCCGTCTCATCGGCCTGTTTCCTGCGCCGCATGTAGAGGAAACCGCCCGCGAGCAGCAAGGCCAGGACGATGATACCGACCGTCAGGGCGATGTGCGCCTGGTTGTAGATGCGGTAGCTCGCCTGCATCCTGACGTCTTTGCCCTCCGAGATGGTCTTCTTGAGGTTCCAGGTCAGGCTCTTGCCGTCACCAGCGACGCTGTCTGCATTCTGCGTCTCAGGCTTGACAGGCAGGTTCAGCGTGAAATTATACTGGACCTGGTCGAGCATGCCCTGTACCATCTTCTTGCTCTCGGGATCCTGCGCGCCCATGTCCGTCTCCTCGCCCTTGGCGAAGAGATCGAAGGTGTAGGCGTCGTAGAACCACGAACGCGTGACGGTGACGCCTGCATTGCGGCCTTCCACCGCCGTGAACATGTCGCCGCCCTTGGCTGCCAGTGTCTCGATGTCCGGATACGATACCGTGACCTCGTAGCCCGTCATGTCGCCGTCATTGACGTCTTTGACGACGGCATCGGGATTCTCCGCGACGAATTCATTCTTCGTGGCCTTCAGGGCCTCTGCGGCAAACATATTGCCGACCATGCGCGTCACCATCGTGCTGGAGCCGTCCTCCTTGATGGTCACGCTTTCTTCCGCTTTGATGCAGCCCGCTGCTGCCAGGGAAAAGACGATGAGCAGGACTAGGAATATCCGCTTCACGTTGCTCACTTCCTCTCAAAACTCAACACCGATCCGTCACTTATCCTTTGCCTGTTTCTCGAACAAGATGGTCATGCCCGAATAGTCCGTCTTGACTTTGCCAGTCTCCACCTTCACGAAGACCATCTCACCGGACGAATCCTTGATCTTGAAGCCATTCGCCGTCTCCTCCCAGTCGCCGTTGCCCTTTTCATCGCCGACGACAGCCTTGACATCGCCGTTCGGCTGGAGGTCCAGCGTGAACTCGCCGCCGACCGTCTTCGCGACATTGACATTGATGCCGCCCATCGAGCCCGTCGTAGCCTTCCATACGCCGACGTATTCGCTGTTCTCGTACTTGTCCGACATGCAGCCAGAGAGCAGCAGGCAGAGCAGGCAGCCCGCCGTCAAGATGAGCATCATGCGCTTTGCGAATCCCTTCATGGCAATCTCTCCTTCCTCAAAGTCAAAATCCTTGAATCGCTTTCTCATTCGCTTTCAGTATACAATGGCGGAAGGCCCGACCGTACTGTACAAAATGACAGGTCAGCCAAAAAAATCAGGCCAGCATGAAAAACTGTCGCAGAAATATCCGACCTGTCATTCCCGACAGGTCGGTCGGGTCGCCGATTGTCGTATACTAGGGATAGAGAGGATTCTGTGATGCGGAGGTGATGTTATGCTGAAGCGATTCCTGATGATGCTGCTCATCTGTGGATACCTGCTGTATGCGCCGACAGCAAGGGCTTGTGAGGAAAGCCCGCTGCCTTACTGGATGGATTATCAGGCATTCCTGAGCGAGTACCGCTCTGCCATTGTCGAAGACCGTGATACGATAGGCGGCTGGCAACTGAGTGCCGCGGCCAAGGTGGCCGGCCCCGAGGGGACAGGCTACGCCTTCGTCTGGATGGACGAGGACGATGTGCCGGAACTCCTGATTGGAGATCTGGAGCGCTGGCATGTCTGGCAGGCCTACACCTGGAAGGACGGCAAGATCTACAATCTCTACCCGGAGGGCGACCCCGGCGGCGAGATGTGGATGACCGAAGGCAAGCTGCTCTACCTCGAGATCGCGACGATGAGCTGGAGCTATCACGCCTGGTCCGGCAAGCGCGCACACGCAACGGACCTGTCTTTTGCGGCGGCCTACACGCAGGACCTCGAGACGCACACGATCCGCGTCTACTGCGGCGAGCGCGATGAAGAAGGCGTTCCCATCTGGCACGAGATCCACACGGATATCGAGAACGTCATCGCGATGATGCCGACGACGCGGATGCTCGAGCTCGACTGGCAGCGGCTCGCGGACCTGTCTGTCCCGGCTGACCATGAACACGATTTCAAGACGGGGCCGACCCGCTTCTACCGCGGCGAAAGGGACATCCCTGCCTACGAATGAAAAAAGACACATGCAGCAATACACGATTGCAGCATGTGTCTTTTCTTCTCCATTCAGCAGGAGCTCTCTCCCCAGACGGGGTGGCGGGCGGGCTTGAGGCTCCGCACGCGGATGAGGCGCAGGGCCTCGTGCATGTCGATGTCTTCGCGCATGCCGTCTGCTTCGTAGACGCAGACGGGATCCTTGACGCAGAGCTCGCTGCCCGGCATGTAGACGTATTCATGATTCGCGGGATCGCCGTAGATGACGCCGACCCTGAGTTTCGATTCGGCAAGTACCATGGCTCTCCTCCTCAGAACATATCGCGGTGCCAGAGCACGTAGGCACTGACGATGCTGATGCTGAAGGCGATGCACATGACGTAAAGGAAGCCGTGCGCATTTTCGGCAAACGGCACAGGCACGTTCATGCCGAAGAAGCTCGAGACGACGGTCGGGATGGCCAGGATGATCGTCATCGCCGCCAAGAATTTCATGACAAGGTTCTGGTTGTTCGAGATGATTGACGAGAACGTATCGGCGAGGCGCGCGAGGATCTTGCTGTACATCTCGACCATCTCCTTCGCCTGCTTGTTCTCGATGATGACATCCTCCAAGAGGTCCTCATCCTCCTCATACGCCTTGAGGATTGGCGTCAGGCTCGTGTTGTTGCGCATGCGCAGCAGTTTGTCGAGCACGGCGCCGTTCGAGCGGATGGCCGCATTGAAGTACGTCAGGCCCTTCTGCAGCTCCAGGAGGCGCAGGATCTCGCTGTTCTTCATGTCGTGGCGCAGCTGGTCCTCGATCTCCTCCGACAGCTTCGAGATCTGGCGCAGATAGCGCAGGAAGTACGTCGCCGACTTGTAGAGGATCTGGAACAGGAAGCGCGTCTTCTTGTAGGTGCGGAAGAGGCGCGATGTACGCTCGTTGAACTCCGTGATGACGGGCGTCTCCTCGAGGCAGACGGTGATGATGTACTCATCCGTCACAATGATGGCGAGCGGCAGGGCATCGTAGCTGTCCTCGCCGCGGAAGACCGGCACATTCGTCAGGACCATGACCGAGTTCTCCTCGACGTCCGTATGGGAGCGCTCCTCATCATCGAGTGCAGAGCGCAGGAAGTCGGGATCAACCTCGGTGAGATTGCTGACGACCTTGAGCTCGTACGGCGTCGGATCGACGATGTTGATCCAGGCGCCCTTCTCGAGCGTCTTGAGCGTCAATTCCTGCAATGGGCCGCTCTCCAGGGATTTATAGATCTGCAGCATGGATAGAATCTCCTTTCCACGGGGAGACTCCTGCCCGCTGCGCTTACCGGCAGGCCATGGAGATCACTCCCCCACTTGTATCACATCGTTTGGGATCTATCGCACTAGGGTGATCGTCCATGATCTCACCAGCCTTTCTTCTCTGTCACTTGATTCTCACAAGAAAAATGCAGCTGCCGCACGGGCAGCTTTTCCGAACTTCATTATATTACCAACGCCGCGATCTTGTCCAGCATCCGCATGTAAAAAATGTGTTAAACCGCGCAGAGAAGGATTTCACCCAAAAAAGGCGAATCCATCCAATGAAGGAGTGATCAAAATGGAGTACAAGAATATCGACAGCCAGCACATCCTCGTGCGGCTCGACCCGAACGATGAAATCGTCACCTCGCTGATGCAGGTCGCCAAGGAAGAGAAGATTGAGCTCGCCATGGTACAGGGGCTCGGCGCCGTCAAGAAGGTCGTCATGGGCGTCTACAACGTGCCGGAGCAGCACTACAAGGCCAACACCCTAGAGGGCGCCTTCGAGATGCTCTCGCTGACGGGCACGATCGACACGATGGCGGGCAAGCCCTACAGCCACTTCCACATCGCCGTCGGCGACGAGCAGGGTGCGGCGCACGGCGGCCACCTCAACGAGGCCATCATCAGCGCGACAGCCGAGATCATCATCACGAAGCTCGCGGGCAGCGTCGACCGCCGCAAGAGCGAGGAGACGGGCCTGAACATCTGGAAGTTCTGATTTCCTCCCGAGGTCCAATCAGAAAGGAATCCCTCATGAATACCACAAATCTGAAATTCGCCATCTTTGGCGTCGGCGGCACGGGCGGCGTCATCGGCGGCTATCTCGCAAACGCCGGCAACGACGTGACGTTCCTCGCGCGCGGCGCACATCTCGCCGCCATGCAGAAGGACGGCCTGACCATCCACACGAATCATCGCGGCGACATCCGCATCAAACCGTGCCAGGCGATGCTCGCAGACGATTACCATGACACACCCGATGTGCTCTTCATCTGTGTCAAGTATTACGGACTCGACGCTGCCATCGCGCTCACGCGCCGCATCGCGGGCCCTGACACGCTCGTCATCCCGATCCTCAACGTCTTCGGCACGGGCGCCGTCATGCAGGAGAAGCTGCCGGGCCTCACCGTGCTCGACGGCTGCATCTACGTCTTTGCCAAGCGCAGCGGCCCCGGCATCATCGAGCAGCCGCAGGAAATCCTGCGCGTCTTCTACGGCTTCCGCCCGGGACAGTGTGACCGTCTCGCCCCAAAGGCTGCTGCACTCGAGAACATCATGCGCGCGGCTGACATCCACGCCCATTTCACCGAAGACATCCAGCGCGATGCCCTGACGAAGTTCTCCTTCGTCTCACCGATGGGCGCGGCAGGGATCTACTTCGGCGTCACGAGCGAGGCCTTCCAGGTCCCCGGCGAAATGCGCGAGACATTCATCGGCCTCGTCAAGGAAGTCGAAGCCGTCGGCCACGCCATGGGCATCACGTTCGACCGCGACCTCGTCGCGACCGACCTACGGCTCATGGACGCCTTCGCACCGGGGCTCACGACCTCGATGCAGCGCGACGTCACCGCGGGCGGCCCGTCGGAATTTAAAGGTCTCGTCTCACGCATCGTCGAACTCGGCGAGAAGTATCACGTACCAACCCCGCTCTACCAGAAAATCAACGACTGGGGCAAAGCCCAGGGGCTTGCCTGAATCTAGATAAAAAAGCCCTGCTCCTTCCATAATGTAAGGAACAGGGCTTTTTATTTCGCCAAAATTACGCTTTGAACGGCTTTACATTCTTCACGGCTTCGGCCAGCGTGATGGGCTTATTTCCATGGTCCATATCGAGAATGACATAGCGGTCGCAGCCCATGCCAAGTTCTTTCATATAGCTGAGCTGACGCAGGCCATGGCGGGTTTCCATGCGCTCAACGAGGTCGTGGCGGTATTTTTCCGGCAAAGCATAGACGAGGTCAACAGATGCTTGGTCGGCTGCGAGAATATCCGTCGAAGCGAGAATGCCGATATTCGGCGTGACGACCGGCTGAGCCGCCGTGCCTTCGCAGTCACACGAAACCGACATGTTGCGCAGCACGTTGATGTAGGCAATGTGGTCGCCAAAATGGTCAGCCGTTGCTTTCGCAGATTCAGAGATACGCTCCATGAGTTCTTCCTTGCCGATGCCCCACTGCGTACCCGTATCGCCGGTATGAATCATCTTCTTGCCGATGCGGCCGTCGGCGCAGCCAATGCCGATGTTCTTGTTGGAACCGCCGAAGCCGCCCATCGTATGGCCCTTAAAATGCGTAAGGACGAGCAGCGAGTCGTAATTCAGCATGTGCGAGCCCACAGACATTTCCGTGAACCATTTGCCGCCCTTGACCGGCAGCATAGCCGTGCCCTCTTCATCCATGATATCGACCGGCGCAAAATCCCAGCCGTTGACAGCCAGCGTCTTGCGGTGCTCGGTCGTCGTATAGCGCGCGCCCTGATAATAGGTATTTGTTTCGACAATATTAGCTTTCGGCAGTTTCTCTGCTATAAGCGTCTTGACCCACGGACGCGGGATGATGTTCGGGCCGTGCGGTTCGCCCGTATGCAGCTTGATGCCGACTTTGCCCGTCATATTCTGCGCAATGGCATCGTACGCCTTGAGCAGGCCGGCCGCAGAAAGATCCCGCGTAAAATATACGACAGCCTCACCGCCCTGACGCTGGGAAGGTGCTACATAATGGTCGCCGCCCTCTGCCGCCTTCGGTGCTGCAGGAGCATCTGCCGTCTCTGCCAGTGAAGTCTTATGCTGCCAAAGGCTGCCTGCTGCTGCCGTCGCCATCGCAATTCCGGCCATTTTTACAAAATTACGTCTTGTCATGCCTTTCATGCTAGTATCCCCTTCCTAACATATCAGTAAAATAAAGTTAAGCGGAAACAGACTTGGAAACGGAATCATCTTTCCGCTGATGTCCGGCAAAGACCAGCAGGTCCATCGGCGAGTTTTTCGTCGATAGAAGCAATTTTCTCCTTTGTCAGCATGACTTCGCGGGCCTGCGGATTCTCTTCCAGATGCCTGACTGCCAGCGCCAGAACAGCCAGCCCGCTTCAGCAAACAGCAGAAAAATACCAAGCTGGATCAGGATATAACCCGCCGTGTCATACAACCACCCGTCCTTTCGAATGCTGTTCGAGTGTAAAAATCATATAATCGAGGCAGGAAAGTTTTTCCTGCTGCTGGTGCAGGGTCTCGACCAGATGGCGCCTGTGCCGTTTCAAGTAGCAGAGGCGCGCCTCATCGTCGGGCAGGGCATCGTACTCTGCCTGGCATTCAGGCGTGCAGCCAGCGTCAAGGAGTTCATCATGCATGTCTTTCGCTCCTTTCCTCTCCTGATGCTTTTATCATAGCAGGACATAATTGTAATGTGAAATTCTTATGTCTTATGATATGTTATACGTTTTTCGTATCAAAATCATTGTAAAAAAATCACCGGCCCGGTAAAATAAAAGCAGATGATACTCGATGAGATTTACGCGTACCAGCCGCAGCACGCTTCTGACCGAGGACGGCATGCACCTTCGGCAGCGCGCGGAGGAAATTCTCGCGCTCGGCCTCATCGATTTCGCGCTGATGATTGAGCCGTTCCCACTTGAAGATTATCATTATATCCGCCTGCCCGAGCCTATTCCTATTGGCATCGTGACACGCGATGACAGCAAATAGGCTAAAAAAAGCTGCTGGCTGTATCATATATGGACGCAACCAGCTGCTTCCCAGTGTCTTTTACAGTTTCTTATGCCGTCTGCCACCAGGGCGAGAAGCTCTGCTTCTGGTCAAGCAGCACGAGGGCGCCGATTTCCGGGGTCAGGAGCTGATAAGATTTATCCTGGCTCGCCGCCTGCAGCCTTGCCATCGGCTCCTGCCACGGATGGCGGGCCAGCGCGAATTTGCTGTTATGCGTGGGGATGACAAATTTTGCCCCGACATTTTCACAGGCCTGCGCCGTTTCCTCGGGCAGCATGTGGATGTAATGCCATGCAAGATTGTACTGGCCGTTTTCAGCGAGCACGCAGTCAAAGCCGCCGAACTTCTTGCCAATGGCCTTGAAATGCGCGCCATAGCCGCCATCGCCCGTGTAATAAAGGCTGCGCTTTGGCGTGATAAAGGCCATGCCGCACCAGAGCGTGGGATTCTGCTTGAAGAAACGGCCCGAAAAATGCTGCGACGGCAGGATATGGACGGAGAGCGTAGCCGAAAGCTTGATTTCCGTATCCCAGTCTTCTTCGTGGATGCTGTCTTTCGCAAAGCCCCACTGCTCAAAATAGGCGCCGACGCCGAGCGGGCAGACGACGTGATGAACCCTTGACTTCAGGGCCATGACCGTCGGATAGTCGAGGTGGTCCCAATGGTCGTGGCTCATGGCAAGCACATCGATTTCCGGGAAATCCTCGGCCGTATAGACATTCGAGCCTGCAAACGCGCGGTTGATAAACCACAATGGCGAAGCGTAGCTGCTGAACACGGGGTCGATGAGAATGCGGCAGCCGCCGAGCTGCACGAGAAAGCTCGAATGGCCAAGCCAGACCACGGCATCCTGCTCGCGCGGCAGGGCAAGAAGATTCGTTTTTGCAGATGGCAGAGGATTATCGGGCACCAGGCCTTTCTTATCGCCAAACAGAAATTTCCACGTGGCCACAAAGCGGTTTTCATGCCCGCCCTCGTCTTCCGACATGACGGGCACGGGTACGAGGTTCTCAAAATGGTCCCCATGGTAATGCGGCGAGGCCTGCATGCGTTTTAAGCGGTCACCTGACGGCAGCTCTCCAAACTTTGGCCGATGCACATAAGAATAAACGCCGCCCGCAGCCGCTGCGCCGAACAGCCCCAGACCGGCTAAAATAAATTCACGTCTTGTCATCGTTTGCTTCCTCTCTCATTCGATAGAATGGTATTGGGCACAATTATACCGCATTTTTCTTCCTGCGCCAACAAAAACGGTAAAAAGTCACCCGTATGTAGAAAAATTCATTTTACAGATTGAAAGGATGCTGCCACTTGCTTTATCATATCCTGCACAAAAAAATAAATTTCTCTCTGCTGCTGGCCGTCTGTCTGATACTAATAAATGCACCAGCCATCGCTGCAGCTGCAGTTCCTGAGGAACCTGCCTGGCGGCTCGATGCGGCCATCGGCAGTGACGAGCCGATTCATTTTCGCCGCGATGCAGATCTTAAAATTGCGGGCGGCGGGCAGCCGACAAAAGAAGTCCTCGCCCATCTGCCCGCACTTCTCGGCGTCCCGCCCGATATGCCGATCTGGGATATTGACCTGCGGCAGGAATCCCACGGCTTTCTCAATCATGCGGCCGTGAGCTGGCATGGCCCGCAGAATGCAGCGAATCGCGGCCTTGCCGCAACAGAAGTCGAACAAGACGAAACGGCCCGCCTGCAGGGGACCCTTGGACACGTTGTCCAAGCCCTGCCGATGGGCCGTTATGATGAAGAACACATCAAGGATTCTTTTGATGAACCGGTTCAAAGCTGGTCGACGGAACGCAAACTGGCGCGCAGAGCCGAGCTCGGCTACAAGCGCTTTGCCGCGACCGACATGGAATGGCCGGCACCTGCCGTCATCGATGATTTCGTCGACTTTTACCGCAGCCTGCCAAAGAATCACGGCTGGCTCTTCTTCCACTGCCAGGCCGGACAGGGGCGCACGACGACGTTCATGGTACTCTATGAGCTGCTGGAACATCCATCCGTCACCGCAGATGAGGCAATTGCGCATCAGCGCAGCCTAGGCGGCGCCGACCTTTCAAGCGGGCCGCGTTATCATGGCCTGCAGCTTTTCGCCCATTATGTCAAAGAAAACTGTGCGTCAAATTTTCAGCAAACATGGAGCCAGTGGCTGGCTGCCCGACAAAATTCTTACTAACAAATTTTCTCATCTCATCATTTCAGATACTTCTGGAAGAATGACGTGATTTTGTCAAACGGGATTTTTTCCATATTGTCGTAAAGATCCGTATGGTTGGCACCGGGGATAATCATCAGCTCTTTGTTATCGCCTTTGAGCTTCTTGAAGGCATCCTCACCGAAGTAGCGCGAATGCGCTTTTTCCCCGTGGATGACCAGTACGGCACTTTCGATTTCATCAGCATAGGTAAGCAGCGGCATATTCATGAACGAAAGAGCATTCGTCAGATTCCAGCCCTCGTTGGAATTCAGGGAACGCGGATGATAGCCGCGCTTCGTCTTGTAATAAGCGTAGTAATCCTTGACGAACTGCGGGGCATCGGCCGGCAGCGGGTCGACGACACCGCCCGCCCGCTTGTACGTGCCCGTGCGGTAGTCCTCGGTGCGCTGAGCATTGAGTGCCCTGCGGTTTGCCATGCGCTCTTTCTTGATGGTCTCTGCGTCCTTATCGTAATCGAAGTAGCCATTGGCCATGACACGGCTCATATCGTACATGGTCGAAACCACCGTAGCCTTGATGCGCGTATCCATGGCCGCCGCATTGAGAGCCATGCCGCCCCAGCCGCAGATGCCGAGAATACCGATGCGGTCCGGGTCGACATCTTTTTCATTGGACAGGAAATCGACGGCTGCCGAAAAATCCTCGGTGTTGATATCAGGAGATGCCACATTGCGCACACCGTTCACGCCGCCACTCTCGCCCGTAAACGAAGGATCAAAGGCAATCGTCAGGAAACCGCGTTTCGCCAGTTCCTGTGCATAAAGCCCTGAAGACTGTTCCTTAACCGCGCCGAAAGGTCCGCTGACCGCAACGGCCGCGAGTTTGCCTGTAATTTTTTTCGGCTCATAGAGGTCGGCGGCAAGTTCAATGCCGTAACGGTTGTGAAACGTCACTTTGCGATGGTTGACATCCCTGCTTTCCGGAAAAACTTTATCCCATTCTGTTGTCAGTTTCAAATTGCTCTCCCCCTGTACTTTCGTGTCTGCAGCAGCCTGCTGTGCCTGCACGTTCGTCTGTGCCTTATCCGTCTGGGCGGCGGCTTCTGCCGTCATGCCCACTGTGCCTAAAGCCATGGTCACGCCTAACGTGGCCATAACCAACATCCTTTTCATGTATTTTTTCTTTTGCATCAAAAACACCTCTCATCGTGTAAGCAAATCGTCATTTTGTTCCTTGAACTGATTTAATTATACAATGAGAGGTGTTTTATTACCAATACTTGGTATTTATCCCTTTTCATGCTCAGTAAGCATATTATTCGCGAGTGCCGAAAATTTCCCTCCCTAGTATTCCCCATATCTGCTTTCTGCTCTCAAAGACGCAGCGCTAACGGCTTGATGTGTTTGCGGTAGAAGGCGTAAATGCCGATGAGCAGTACGGCTGTGATGAACCAGCTCAGAGGATATGAAATCATGATGTTCGTGAACGTCGGTTTGGCGGCAAACGCCGTATAAATCCACGCGATGCGCACGCCGCAGATGGTCACGAGCATTAAAAGAGCCGGCGGCAGCGAGTAGCCGTAGCCGCGCAGGGCCCCCGAGAGAATCTCGATAAAGACACAGAGAAAATAAAAGCCGATGATGTAGAAAATGCGGATACGGCCAATCTCGATGACAGCGGGGTTATCATTGAACAAGGCCAGAAGCTCGTTCGCAAACAGGCAGGCCAGCGTGGAAAGCACGACGGTCACGAGCATCGTCACGCTGAAGCCCGTTTTTGTGGCTTTGCGGCAGCGCGCAAGATTGCCCGCGCCGTAGTTCTGACTCACGAACGTCGTCACGGCCTGGCCGAAGGCGATGAGCAGCACGTAAATGTTGATTTCGATGGTGAACGCCGCCGTCGAAGCTGCCATGACGACCGCACCAAGGCTGTTGATGGCCGCCTGAATGACGAGATTCGACAGGGCAAACACCATGCCCTGAATGCCTGCAGGCAGGCCGATGCGCAGGATTTCCTTCGCGTACGACTTTTCCATGCGGATGGCGCCGGGTTCGAGCCGGATGGTGCCGTGTTCATGGCAGAGCGCATGATAAAGCATCCAGGCACTCAGATAATTAGACAGCGCCGTCGCCGCAGCTACGCCGCCCACGCCCCAGTCGAAAACGAGCACGGTCACGAGGTTCAGCACGATGTTGAGGCCGCTCGCTGCGGCCAAGGCTTTGAGCGGTGTCCACGTATTGCCGCGGCTTCGATAGATGGCCGACTCGAAGTTATAGAGCCCGATGGCCGGCATGCCGAGGAAGTAGATGCGCAGATAGAGCTCTGCAGCCGGCATGACGGAATCCGGCACGGCCAGAAGCTCGAGCATGGGTCTTGCGATGAGCTCACCAAGGACGGCCACGAAAATGCCTAGGAGCAGTGCCAAAAGAAAAGACGTATGGACAGCCCGTATCGTCTCTTTTAAGTCATGCGCACCGATGAAGCGTGCGATGACGACGTTGGCACCGAGCGAGATGCCGATAAAGAGATTGACGAGCAGGCTGATAATCGGCGCGTTGTTGCCGACGGCCGCGAGGGCATCCGTGCCGACGAATTGACCGAGCACCAGCGTATCCGCCGTATTGAAGAGCTGCTGCAGCACGCCCGTGAGCGCGAGCGGCAGGGCAAAGATAACCATCGGCCCCGCCATCGAACCGTGCAGCATATCAACCGTCATCTTCTTCTGAACATCCATCATCTGCCGCCTCCTTCTGCTTTTTCAGCTTCTTGAGTGCCTTTTGCTGCTCGCGCCGCATCTTGAAGAAGCGCTTCATGATGCCCGCACATTCTTCCTGCAGCACGCCGGCCGTGATTTCCGGACGGTGATTGAGCGTTGGATTGCCCGGGATATTGAACACCGATTCACAGGCCCCGGCCCTCGCGTCCGTACTGCCGTAGACGACGCGGTCGACGCGGCTCATGACAATGGCACCGGCACACATCGGGCACGGCTCGATCGTCACGTAGAGCGTGAGTCCCGAGAGGCGCCAGCGTTCCTGCTTCGCGCAGGCCTCGCGTATCGCGATCATCTCGGCGTGCGCCGTCGCATCGTGCCAGACCTCGCGCATGTTGTGGCCGCGCGCGACGACCTCGCCCTCGCTGTCGACGAGCACGGCGCCAATCGGCACCTCCTCGAGGTCATACGCCTTCTGCGCCTCCTCGAGCGCCAGCCTCATGTAGTAGGCATCATCGTGCATCAAACATCCCCCTGTTCTTCTCACCAATTCATTCTCAATACGAACATCATAGCGCAGCCCGCCCTCCACCGTCAACTGGACACAAAAAAGCTCCTGCCGAAGCAGGAGCTTTCTTTATGCGATTGCAATTGCAGGAGGCAATTATTTGAGGGCATCGCCGAGTTTTGCGTTCGTGTTGCGAGCAGCCTGAACGCTCTCTTCGAATTTAGCCTTCTCGTCGCCATCGAGCTTGATCTCGACGATCTTCTCGAGGCCGTTCTTGCCGAGGATGCACGGTACGCCGATGCAGAGGTCCTTCTCGCCATACTCGCCTTCGAGGTAGACGCAGCACGGGATGAGCTTCTTGGCATCGAGGGCGATGGCTTCAACCATCGTAGCAGCTGCAGCGCCCGGTGCAATCCAAGCGGACGTGCCGAGGAGCTTCGTCAGCGTAGCGCCGCCGACCTTCGTCTGAGCGACAACGTCGTCGAGTGCTTCCTTGCTCAGGAGCTGCGTTACAGGGATGCCGCGCAGCGTTGCATAGCTGACGAGCGGAACCATCGTCTTGTCGCTGTGGCCGCCGATGACCATGCCATCAACGTCAGCCGGCGTAGCCGGATAGCCAGCCTTCGTCAGAGCCTGTGCGAGGAAATAACGGAAACGGCTGCTGTCGAGCATGCCGCCCTGGCCGAGGATGCGGTTGCGCGGAAGCTTCGTGTCCTTGAGCGTCAGGAACGTCATAGCATCCATCGGGTTGGAGATGATGATGAAGTAAGCATTCGGGGAATACTTGAGGGCCTGGTCAACAACGCTCTTGACGATCTTAGCGTTGACGCCGATGAGATCCTCACGGCTCATGCCCGGTTTGCGCGGCATACCAGACGTGACAACGACAACATCAGAACCAGCCGTCGGAGCATAACCTTCCGGATCGTTCGGCAGAGCCGTAACGCCCGTTACCGTCGTGTCAAAGTTCAGCATGTGAGCCGTCTGCATGATATCCATGGCCTTGCCCTGCGGAACGCCTTCCTTGATATCAACAAGAACAACCTCGCTGCAGAACTTCTTCGTAGCAAGAACGTTTGCGACCGTTGCACCAACATTACCTGCACCAACAACTGTTACCTTCATAATAAATTGCCTCCTTATAGTTTGAAAGCGACATTCTGAGCAACCTGTCAGAAACCGCCTTCGGAATGCCAACAAAGTATGCATCAGACTTATGATTCATTACGTGTAAATTATAGCAAAGTAACATCAAAAAATCAATGCATTCTGTGTACATTTTATTGCGGCATTAGCATAATTTATTCATGACGTGTGATTCCAATCGGTCATGAATGGCTGAAAGACGCGCCGCATAAGGGAATGATGCAAAAAAGGGGAGAGAAACCACCCGGTCTCCCTCCCCTTGCGCATGCCTGCTTCACGACACGGCAGCACGGCCATCAGGACTGCTGTTCTTCGAACATGTCCTTGCCGACGCCGCAGAGCGGGCAGACGAAATCATCCGGCAGATCCGCAAACGGAACGCCCGGTGCGAGATCGTAATCCGGATCGCCCTTTGCCTCGTCGTAAATCCAGCCACAGACCGTGCAAACCCAAACTTTCATCAGAAAAGCCTCCTTTTGACTTTTGATTCCATACACTAAATGCTTCTACAAGCCTTTAATTCGCGATGCTCCCGCCATTCTCCTGCTTGCCATCGCGAAATTTTTTGCAGGAAAGAATGATTTTCGTGTAGACCTCGTAGGGAATGGCCATATTGCCCGCAATGCCATGGCCCATCTCGATCTGCGGACGATTGCTGCCGTGGAAGTCGGTGCCGCCGGTCACGAGCAGATGGTACTTCTCGATCATGTGTGCGGCAAAGTCAGAATCCTCCTGCGTGTAGTTCGGGTACCAGCGCTCCATGCCATCGAGGCCCATCTCATGCAGGCGCGCGATGGCCGCTTCCTGCTCGGCGCGCGAGAGGCCCTTGAGGCCGATCTTCTTGTGGAAGTGTGCGAGAGATGTCACGCCGCCTGCCTCATGGATGACGGGCAGTGCCTCCTCCACCGGCATATTCTGGTCGAGGCCGAGCTCTCTGACCGCCGGATCGAGGTAGTGATCCCAGAGCGGCTGCGCCCTGTCGTAGAGGTGCAGCGAGACGAGGTAGCGCATGATGGCGTAGCGGTCGAGCACCTCACCATAGGCGAACGGGCGGACTTTCTCCAAGGAGATGTCGATGCCCTTGGCGCGCACGTAGTCGATGATCTCAGGGATCTTTCCCTCTTTGACGCGGCGGATCTCGGCGTAGAGCTGGCGGAAGCTCGGATGGTCCGCATCAAAGCCGAGGCAGACGATGTGGAGCTTGCGCCCCATGAAGTCCGCCGTGAGCTCCATGCCGTTCAGGAAATCCAGGCCCTGCTCCCTGGCCGCGGCAGCGGCCTCCCCGTTGCCCGCGATGTTGTCGTGATCCGTCAGCGCAAAGGCTGAGAGGCCGACTTCTTTCGCGTGATGCGCGAGCTCGCGCGGTGAATAACTGCCGTCCGAGACAAGAGAGTGGACATGCAGATCGATGATGTTCATAATTTCTTTATTCCTTTCCATTGGCGCCATCTGCATGATAGCGCGTCATGTCACGCTGTGCCTGAAAAAAATGATAGACTGCCTCGGCCGCGGGGCGGTTCATGCCCGGCGCCTGCTGCAGTTCCTCGACGCTCGCCTCGCGGATCTTGGCGATCGTCCCGAAGTGGCTGCGCAGCGCCTGGCGCCGTTTCGGGCCGATGCCGACAATGTGGTCGAGGATGGAGACGAGATTGCGCTTGCCGCGCAATTTGCGGTGGTACGTGATGGCGAAACGGTGCGCCTCGTCGCGGATGCGCTCGATGAGGTAGAGCGCCTGACTGTGGCGCGGCAGCACGACAGGCTCGCTCTCGCCCTCCGTGAAGACGAGCTCGAACTGCTTGGCGAGTCCGACGACCGGTACGTCCTTGTGGCCGCCCGCCCCGCGGATGATCTCGAGGGCTGAAGAGAGCTGTCCCTTGCCGCCGTCGATGACGATGAGGTCTGGCAATTCTTCCTCGGGCAGTCCAACATAGCGGCGCGTCGTGACCTCGCGCATTGAGAGGAAGTCGTCGGGCTTGCCCTCCGTGCTCTGGATCTTGAAGCGGCGATAGTCCGACTTCTTGGGAAGACCGCCCTCGAAGACGACCATCGAGGCGACAGTCTCCGACCCCTGGATGTGCGAGATATCGAAGCACTCCATGCGGTAGGGCATCTTCTTGAGCCCGAGATAGCGGCCGAGCTCGCGCACGGCACCCATCGTCTTCTCGTCGGCCTGCTTGATGCGCGCGGCTTCATCCGAGAGGTACTTCTCGGCATTGCTCTCGGCCATCGCGACGATGTCGCGCTTCGTGCCGCGCTGCGGCACGAGGAGCTGCACCTTATTGCCGTGCTTCTTCTCGGTCAGCCAGCTCTCGAGGAGCGCCCGCTCCTCCTCCGCGATGGCCAGCGGCAGCAGGACCTCGCGCGGCACGAAGGCCGCCCGATGGTAGTACTGCGAGAGGAACGCCGCGAGGATGTCGGCGTCGCTCTCCTCCTCGCTGCCCTGCAAGAGGAAGTGCTCGCGCCCGATCATCTTGCCCGCGCGGATGAAGAAGACCTGGACACAGACGCCGATCTCCGAGCGCGCGATGCCGATTGCGTCCTGATCGCCCGCACCCGTGACGATATTCTGTTTCTCGGCGATCTTCTGCACGGCGCGAAGCTGGTCCCGCAGGCGCGCCGCCGTCTCGAAGTGGAAGGCCGCGGCCGCCTGCTCCATGCGGAACTTCAATTCGCGCTCCACATCCTCCGTGCGCCCTTCGAGGAAGAGCAGGACGGCGCGGATCATCGCCGCGTAGTCCTCCTTCGTGACCTTGCCGACGCACGGCGCGAGGCAGCGCTTGATATGGTACTCCAGACAGGGCCGGTCCTGCAGGTGGCGGCAGGTGCGCAGCGGGAAGAGGCGGCGCAGGAGCTTCAAGCTCTGGTGCACGGCCGTGACGTCCGTATAGGGGCCGAAGTAGCGCGAGCCGTCCTTCGTCACGCGGTGCGTCAGGAAGACGCGCGGGTACTCCTCCTGCACCGTGACCTTGACGTACGGGTAGCTCTTGTCGTCCTTGAGGCTGATGTTGTAGTGCGGGCGATGCTTCTTGATGAGGTTGCACTCGAGGATCAGCGCCTCGACTTCTGAGTGCGTCATGATGATCTCAAAATCCGCGATGTGCGAGACCATTGCCTTGACCTTCGGCGAGTGGTTCTTGTTGTGCTGGAAGTACTGGCGCACGCGGTTCTTGAGGACGACCGCCTTGCCGACGTAGATGATGCGGCCCGACGCGTCCTTCATGATGTAGACGCCGGGGCTGTCCGGCAGCAGCTTGAGTTTCTCTGCGACAATGTCCGTCAATCGCTCACGACCTTTCTTAAACTGCATGGTTGAAATTCATTCCATTATACCGCAAATCCCACGGGGATTCCATGAGGGAATATTGCATTTCCGCGGTGCATGTGATAAAATCAAGGCAGATTTGGAATTAGCAGCTGGTTATAATATCTGCTATCGTAATACTGTGATTCAGGAGGGATTTTCCCATGTTCAAACGCGTTCTGATCGCCAACCGCGGCGAGATTGCCGTGCGCATCATCCGCGCCTGCGAGGAGCTCGACATCGAGACGGTCGCCATCTTCTCGGAAGCAGACGAGAATGCACTTCACGTACAGCTGGCCGACCACGCCGTCTGCGTCGGCGGCGCCGATGCCACAGACAGCTACTTAAACAAGGACTCGATCCTGCGCGCAGCGCTCGAGACGGGCGCTGACGCCATCCACCCGGGCTACGGCTTCCTCTCGGAGGATGCAGACTTCGCCCAGCAGGTCACCGAGCACGGCATCACCTGGATCGGACCGATGCCCGAGACGATCCGCCTCGTCGGCGATAAAGATGTCGCCCGCGCGTCCATGCAGCCGTCCGGCATCCCGATGGCCAAGGGCAGCGATCCGCTCAAGAACAACAAGGAGGCCGTCAAGGCGGCCAAGGAAGTCGGCTACCCCGTCATCCTCAAGCCGGTTTCCGGCGGCGGCGGCAAGGGCATGTATGTCGCACACGATGAGGACGAGCTCAAGGACATCCTCGACACACTCGTCGACCTCAAGAAGATCAACTACTACTTCGAGCACTACATCGAGCGTTCGCGCCACATCGAAGTCCAGATTGTCGCCGACAACTACGGCGAGGTCATCCACCTCGGCGAGCGCGAGTGCTCCATCCAGCGCCGCAACCAGAAGCTCCTCGAGGAGTCCCCGTCGATCGCGCTGACGCACGAGATGCGCAAGCAGGTCGGCACGCTGGCCGTCAAGGCTGCCAAGAGCGTCCACTACTCCAACGTCGGTACGGTGGAGTTCCTCCTGGACCTCAAGGACAACCAGTTCTACTTCATGGAGATCAACCCGCGCATCCAGGTCGAGCACGGCGTCACGGAAGAAGTCACGGGCATCGACATCGTGCGCACGCAGATCCGCATCGCTGCTGGCGAACCGCTCGACATCACGCAGGCCGACGTCCACTTCCAGGGCCATGCCATCGAGTGCCGCATCAACGCCGAGGACCCGGACAACAACTTCATGCCGTCGCCGGGCCAGATCACGTTCCTGCACGAGCCGAGCGGCCCGCGCGTCCGCTTCGATTCGGGCGTGACGGCCGGCCTCTCGATCGAGCCGTACTACGACTCGATGATCGCGAAGCTCATCGTCCACGGCCGCACGCGCGGCGACGCCATCAAGATCATGCAGCGCGCGCTCAAGGAGTTCCGCATCGACGGTGTCAAGACGACAATCTCCCTGCACCAGAAGATCCTCAGCGACAGCTACTTCCGCACAGGCAACATCGATACGCAGTTCATCAAGAAGCGCATCGCCACCTACGAAGCACAGAAGGGCAACGGCAAGAACTACTTTGCCTGAGCCATGCCCCATAAAAAAAGGAGCCCCAAAGGGGGCTCTTTTTTTATGGGCTCATGGCTCAAAGAGCGGACATGAGCGCCTCCGCCTTCTCGCGCCAGTCTGCGGGGCAGATGGCGCTGCCCTGGCACGACTCGGGGCGTCCACCGCCGCGGCCGCCGAAGGCTTCGTTGACCGTGCGGATGACCTGCTGGCAGCTCAGCTCAGCGCCGTCCGTCGCAAGGAACATGTAGTTGAGGCGCTCGCCGTTCTGATAGAAGATGGCGGAGAAGGCTTCAGGGATCTCGCCGAGGCGCTTGGCGAGTGCCTTGGCCTCCTTCGGCGTCATGTCGGACTCGAGGAAGACGAATTTCGCATGGCCCGCCTCTGTCGTGGCCGGATGCGCCTTCATCTCCTCGATGCGGTACTCCAGGAGCTTGCCCGTGCACTCCGTCAGGCGCTCGCCGAGCTCCTTCTTCTCCTGTTGCAGGCGTGCGACACCATCCGGCAGCTCCGTCTCCTTGATGGACAGGAGGTTTGAGGCGTCGAGAGCTGCGAGCATGTACTGCTCGACGCGCTCGAGCGCCTCCCTGCCGCAGAGGAAGCTGATGCGCGAGCCCTCCTTGTGCTTCTCGACCTTGAAGATCTTGACGAGTCCGACCATGCCGCTCGACGTCGGATGCGTGCCGCAGCAGGTGCAGGAGTCACTGCCCTCCACCGTGACGATGCGCAGGATCCCCGTGAGCTTATCGTTGAACTTGCGCAGGTTCATCTTCGCCGCCTCTTCTGCCGGCACGAGCTTCGTCGTGATGGGACGGTCCTCCTGGATCTCGCGGTTCGTGAAGCGCTCCGCCTGCAGGGCCTGCTGCCAGTCGACTTCCCTGTCGAGATCGATGCCGACCATGTCCGCGCTCATGTGGAAGCCCACATTGTGGGCGCCGAAGAGCTTGTAGAAGGCGTACGAGAGCATGTGCTCGCCGCAGTGCTGCTGCATGTGGTCGAAGCGGACCGTCCAGTCGATCTTCGCCTGCACCTTCGTGCCGGGCGCCAAGGGCTCCTTCGTCTCGTGGAAGATCTCGCCCGCCTTCTCGTGGACGTGCTTGACAGGAAGCGCCTTCTCCCCTGCCGTCAGTGTGCCCATGTCGCTGAGCTGGCCACCGCCCTCCGGGAAGAAGACCGTCTGGTCGAGCACGACAGCATAGCCCTCATGATACGGCTCGGTGTGCACGACTACAGCCTCACATTCTCTCTGCATGACATTCTCGTCGAATAAACGCTTTGTCTCCACGTTAACCCTTCCTTTCTCAAAAGCTTATCTCTCACCATCGTCTATCAATTTCTTCACGGCCTCCTGTGCGCCGAGCAAGAGGATGGAGTCCTCTGCCTGCAGCAGCGTCTTCGGCGTGATCTCCACGTCGAGGCTGCCCTCGTGCTTGATGCCGAGGACATTGACGTGGTGGATGCGGCGGATGTCGAGCTCGCCGACGGTGTGGCCCGCCCAGATCTCCGGCATCGCGATCTCGTAGATGGCGTAATTCTTGCTGAGCTCGAAGTAGTCGAGCAGGTGGTCCGAGCCGCAGCGGATGGCCGTCCAGAGGGCCAGCTGCTTCTCGGGGTAGACGACCTCATCGGCACCGTTGCGCAGCAGGAATTTCTCGTGGATGCTGCTCGAGGCACGCGCGACGATGTATTTCGCGCCGAGCTCGCGCAGGCGCAGCGTCGTCTCCAAGGAGCTCTGGAAGTCGTCGCCGATGGCGACGATGCAGGCGTCGAAGTTGCGCACGCCGAGCGACTCGAGGAAGTGCCCGTCTGTGCTGTCCGCGATCAGCGCGCTGTTCGTGTAGGGCAGCACCTCATTGACGAGCTCCTCATTCTTGTCCACCGCCATGATCTCGTGGTGCATCGCGTGGAGCTTGCGCGCGACATGGCGGCCATAGCGGCCGAGGCCGATCAGTAATATGGATTTCATGGTTTCATCTACCTCACGTAACGCATGGAAGAAATAGCATCAGGGCACAGCCCGGTCAGCCGACGGTCAATCTGCCCTCTGGCAGGCGGCACGGCACGGCCTTCTTGCGCTTGTGCAGCGCGTATATCATCGTCAGGGCCCCGACGCGGCCGAAGTACATCAAGAACATCAGCATGATCTGCGACAGAGGCGACAATTTCTCCGTCAGGCCGATGGACAGTCCGACTGTCCCGAGCGCCGACGAGACTTCGACCATCGCATCGATCATCGGAGCACGGTCGAGGTAGCCGATGGCGATGCTCGCGCCGAAGAACAAGAAGAGGTACATGACGAAGATGGCCAGCGCATGGCGCACCGTCTCCGTCGGGATACGGCGCGACTGGCACTCCACATCGCCGCGCATGCGCAGGACGGATACCATCGTCATGAACAGGGCAAAGGCCGTCGTCGTCTTGATGCCGCCGGCCGTCGAACCCGGCGCGCCGCCCGTCAGCATCAGGATGATCATGATGCAGCGGCTCCCCTCGCTCAAGGTTTCGATGTCCATCGTATTGAATCCTGCCGTGCGTGTCGTGACCGACTGGAAGAGCGCCTGCCAGCCGCTTATGGGCTCCTGCGTGAAAAAGAGGAGCGCCGGCACGGCGACGAGCAGGGCCGTCATCAGGAGGATGATGCGCGTCTGGAACGTCCACTTGCGCCAGTGCAGACGATTGACCGAGAAGTCGGCCCATGTCAGGAAGCCCAGGCCGCCGGCCACGATGAGCCCCATGATGGTCAGATTGACGAGCGGATCGCCCGCATAGGCCATCAGCGAGCCGCCGCCGCGCGAGCTCATGAGGTCGAAGCCGGCGTTGCAGAACGCCGAGACGGAGTGGAAGATCGCCATCCAGATGCCCTGCAGCCAGCCGTAATCGCGCGCGAAGTGCGGCCAAAGCAGGCAGGCGCCCAAGAGCTCCGTGCCGGCCGTGAACTTCAGGACGAAGCGCAGCATGCGCACGATGCCGCCGATCTGCTGCGCCGAGATGGCGTCCTGCATCGTGCTGCGCTGCATGAGACTGACGTGCTGGCCCATGCCGACCGTGATGGCGACAGCCATCGTCACAACGCCGAGGCCGCCGACCTGTATCAGCGCGAGGATGACGAGCTGGCCGAACGACGACCAGTAGGCCGCCGTGTCGACGACCGTCAGACCCGTCACGCACGAGGCCGAGACGGCTGTGAAGCAGGCAGTCAGCAGCGCCGCCCCCTGCCCGTCCTGCGTCGCCCAGGGCGTCATCAAGAGAAGCGTCCCCGTGCCGATCAGGAAGGCGAAGCTCAGCACGATGATCTGGAACGATGAGAGCCGCTGCAGCAAGGAAAAGATATTCATGGAACTCCTCCAACATATAAAAACAGGCAGCATCAAAGATGCTGCCTGTCGTCTTTGGCTGGTGCGGATGAAGGGGCTCGAACCCATACGCCTTGCGGCACTGGATCCTAAATCCAGCGCGTCTGCCAGTTCCGCCACATCCGCTCAAATCAACGAAGACTATTATACCATATCCTCAAATTCGCTGTCAATTTCTAAGAATCGCTCAGAGCCAGGAGAGCGGTCTCTCAAAGAGGCCGACAAGCCACGAGCCGATGCTGAAGCCTTCCGGCACTTCTTCAGCGACCATGTCGACGCGGCCGATCTCCTCACCGTCGTACGAGAGGACGGCATGGCCGACGACCTGCCCGGATGCGACGGGCGCGCTGATGACCGCCGGCACATCATATGTCACCTTGACATGGCTCGCCTCCTCGCCCGGCAAGAGCGGGTACTCGATGTCGGTCGCCGGGCGCACGACGGTGCGCGCTGCCGTGCCGTCCTTGACCCAGACGTGGCGCGAGGCCTCCTTGATCGTCGGACCCTTGACGAGCGTCACACTCGCGAAGCCGTAGTCGAGGATCTTCCGCATATCGGAGAAGCGCGTCGTTTCATCCGGCGCCTTCATCAAGACGGCGATGAGGTGCACGCCCTGGCGCTCGGCCGAAGCCGCAAGGCAGCCGCCCGCGGCACGCGTCCAGCCCGTCTTGACGCCCGTGATACCTTCATAGCGGCCGAGCAGCTCATTCGTGTTCTCGGCCATGAGCGTCTTTCCAGACGGCGCGATCCAGGTGACGCGGCGCTCCTTCTGGCGCACGAAGTCGCGGAAGACGGGATTCTTCATCGCGTACTGCGCGAGGCGCGCCATGTCGTGCGGCGTCGAGTAGTGGTTGGGGTCTGTAAGGCCATTCGGATTGGCGAAGTGCGTGTTTTGCATGCCGATCTCCTGCGCCTTCTCGTTCATGCGCTCGGCAAAGACGGCCGCGCTGCCGTCGATGTGCTCGGCAATGGCGACAGCCGCCCCGTTGTCGGACACCATCATCATGCCGCGCATGAGCTCTTCCGCCGTCAGGACGTCGCCGCGCGCGATGTGCAGCGGCAGATCCTCCGTGCTGGCCGCCGCCTGCGAGATCGTGACCTTCGCGTCGGGCGGCATGAGCTGGATGCCCAAAAGGCATGTCATCATCTTCGTCATGCTGGCCGGATAATGGCGCTCCTCGCCGTTCTTCGACCAGAGCACGCGGCCCGTGTCGGCATCAATGAGGATGGCGGCCTCCGCCTGTATGTCAGGCTCCGCTGCAGCAGCCTCGCCCATCCGTGCTACAGACGGCAGCACGACGGCGAGCGCGAGCAGGAAGACGAGGCCTATCTTATGAATATGCGGCAGGATTCTCAAAGAATCACCCTTCCCTTCCATGATTGATTCCCGATTACTGCGGGGATTACCGTCTCATTATAGCACGGATACGGGACAGATGGAACGGACAGCAGTGGTTCGGCCTCACGATTCGCGCGGCATGGCCAGGCGCAGGGCGTCGCCTATCGTCTCGGCGCCGTAGAGCGTGATGCCCTCGACGCTGCCCTTGAGCTGACGGTAGTTCTTCATCGGCAGCACAACGTGCGTGAAGCCGAGGCGGCGCGCCTCGTTGATGCGCAGGTCGGCCTGGCTCACGGCGCGGACCTCGCCCGACAGTCCGACTTCACCGAAGACGATCGTCTTCGGGCGCAGCAGGCGGTTCGCAAAGCTCGAGGCCATGGCGACACATATGCCGAGGTCGGCCGCCGGCTCGTCGATGCGGATGCCGCCGGCCACCTTGACGTAGACATCGCAGGCACCGACCGACAGGTGGACGCGCTTCTCGAGCACGGCCAAAAGGAGCTGGATGCGCTTGATGTCGACGGAGTCGGCCGTGCGGCGCGGCGGCACGTAGGGCGTCGGGGCGACGAGCGCCTGCAGCTCGACGAGCAGAGGCCGCGTGCCCTCGACGGTCGGGATGATGACCGTGCCTGTGTCCTGCTCGCGGTCCGACAGGAAGAGCTTCGATGCATCGGGCACGTCGACGAGCCCGACGTCGCGCATCTCAAAGAGGCCGAGCTCATTCGTGCTGCCGAAGCGGTTCTTGACGGCGCGCAGGACGCGGTACTCGGCGTTGCGCTCGCCCTCGAAGTAGAGCACGGTGTCGACGATGTGCTCGAGGACGCGCGGGCCGGCCAAGGTGCCGTCCTTCGTCACATGGCCGATGACGAAGGCGGCGATGCCGTTCGTCTTGGCGATGCGCAGAAGGTCGACGGCGCACTCGCGCACCTGCGAGACGCTGCCCGGCGCGCTCTGCACGTCGGGCTTGAGGATGGTCTGGATGGAGTCGATGACGAGGAGTTCCGGCTTGAGATTCTCCACATGTGTCTCGATCGTCTCGAGGTTCGTCTCGCTGACGACGAAGAGCGTGTCGGCAAGCGCCTGCAGGCGGTCGGCGCGCATGCGGACCTGGCGCGTGCTCTCCTCGCCCGTCACATAGAGGACTTTCTTGCCCTGGCGCGCGACGTCGGCGCAGACGCGCAGTGTCAGGCTCGACTTGCCGACGCCCGGATCGCCGACAATCAGGACCATCGAGCCCGGGATGATGCCGCCGCCGAGCACGCGGTCGAGCTCTCCAGAGCCCGTCAAGAAGCGCGGCATGTCCTCGATCTTGACCGCAGCGATTGGCTGCGGCTTCTGGGCATCCGAGAGGCCGAGGCGCAGGCCGCCCTTTGCGCTCTCCGGTGCGATTGTCTCCTCGACGAGCGTATTCCAGGCCCCACAGCCTGGACAGCGCCCCATCCACTTGGGTGTATCGTAGCCGCACTCCTGGCAGACGTAGACGGTTTTCTTCTTCTTTGGCACGACGCCACCTCCTATGATCGATCAGCCATATCTCATTTCCCTATGTTACATTCAGCCATTCAGCGCTGCAGAAAGCGCCTGAGCAGACGGATGGTCCACCGCCCGAGCCAGGCGATGGACCATATGGCGTTCAGGATGAAGTTCTGCAGCCTTGCCCAGAATCCTTCTGGGCGAAGCGTATTCTTCCGCACCGTCACGCCTCCGTCGTCTTGGACACTGCCTTCTCTTTGGCCTTCTCCTTATCCTTGCGCACAAAGTCGAGCTTGGCGCCGCTCTTGCGCACCTGGATCGTGTCGCCGCGGCGGAAATCGCGCGCGAGCAGGTGCTCGGCGATCTCATCCTCGATGAGCTTCTGGATGGCGCGCTTCAGGGGACGTGCGCCGTACTTGAAGTCCGTGCCCTTCTCGACGAGCATGCTCTTGGCGGCCGGGCTGACCTCGAGGCGGATCTCCTTGTCGGCGAGGCGCTCGCGGACATCGCGCAAGAGGATGTCGATGATCTTCGAGAGCTCTTCGCGGCCGAGCGGGTGGAAGACGATGAGCTCATCGATGCGGTTGAGGAATTCCGGCTTGAAGATGTGGCGCACTTCTTCGAGCACGCGCTTCTTGGCCGCCTCCTCTGCCTCCTGCTTCTCATCGCCCGAGCCGACGGCAAAGCCGAGGGCAGGAGCACTCTTCTTCAAGAGGCTTGCACCGGCGTTGCTCGTCATGATGATGACGGTGTTGCGGAAATCGACCGTGCGGCCCTGGCCGTCCGTCAGGCGGCCATCGTCGAGGACCTGCAGCAGCACGTTGAAGATGTCGGGATGTGCCTTCTCGATCTCGTCGAGCAGGATGATGGAGTACGGCTTGCGGCGCACAGCGTCCGTGAGCTGGCCGCCCTCTTCGTAACCGACGTAGCCAGGAGGCGCGCCGACCATGCGCGAGACGGCGTACTTCTCCATGTACTCCGACATGTCGAAGCGGATGATGGCGTCCTCCGTGCCGAAGAGAGCCTCCGAGAGCGCCTTGGCAAGCTCTGTCTTGCCGACGCCCGTCGGGCCGAGGAACAGGAAAGAGCCGATCGGGCGCTTCGGGTCCTTGAGGCCGGCCCGAGCGCGGCGGATGGCCTTGCTGACGGCCTCGACAGCCTCTTTCTGTCCGACGACGCGGCGCGAGAGGATCTTCTCCATGTGCAGCAGGCGGTCGGACTCCTTCGCCGCAATCTGGCGCACAGGCACGCCCGTCCACTGCGCGACGACGTCGGCGATGTCGTCGGCCGTGACCGTGATGCGGCTCTTGCCGCGCTTCTCGAACCGGCGCTTAGCCTCTTCGAGCTCTTCCTTGACCTTCTGCTCATCATCGCGGATCTTGGCCGCGCGCTCGTAGTCCTGCGCCGAGATGGCAGCTTCCTTCTCCACGCCGAGCTTCTCGAGGCGCGAGCGGATCTCCTGCAGCTTCTCCGGCTGGGCGACCTGCTTCATGCGGACCTTCGAGGCCGCTTCGTCCATGAGGTCGATGGCCTTGTCCGGAAGGAAGCGGTCGGTGATGTAGCGGTGCGAGAGGCGCACGGCCGCCTCGATGGCCGCGTCCTCGATATGGGCGCAGTGGAAGGCCTCGTACTTGGCGCGCAGGCCCATGAGGATCTTCTTGGCATCCTCGATGCCCGGCTCCTCTACGAGGATGGTCTGGAAGCGGCGCGAGAGCGCGGCATCCTTCTCGAGATGCTTCTTGTACTCGTCGAGCGTCGTCGCACCGATGATCTGGATCTCGCCGCGCGAGAGCGCCGGCTTCAAGATATTGGCGGCGTCGAGCGCGCCCTCTGCCGCACCCGCGCCAACGAGTGTGTGCATCTCATCGATGAAGAGGATGACCGAGCCGTCCTGACGCACCTCGTCGATGAGTCCCTTGAGGCGCTCCTCGAACTCGCCGCGGTACTTCGCGCCGGCGACGATTGAGGCGAGCGACAAGGAGATGACCTTCTTGTCCTGCAGCATGTACGGCACAGAGCCCTCGACGATGCGCTGCGCGAGTCCCTCGGCGATGGCCGTCTTGCCGACGCCCGGCTCGCCTAAGAGGATCGGGTTGTTCTTCGTGCGGCGCGCGAGGATCTGGATGACGCGCTGGATCTCCTTATCGCGGCCGATGACGGGATCCATGCGGTCTTCCTTGGCCATGTCGTTGAGGTTGCGGCCGTACTTCTTGAGGAGCTGCGGCGCCTGGCGCCCCTTGCCCTTCTCGGCGCGGCCCGGCTCGGGGCCGTCGCCCTCCGGATGCGGGTGGTCGATGCGGTCGAGCACCTCGTTCTGCAGGGCGTCGATATCGACGCCCATATTGGCGAGCAATTCTGCCGCCGCACCCTCCGTCTCCTCTAAGAGCGAGAGCAGGATGTGCTCCGTGCCGATGTAGTTGTGGCCGAGCGTCTGCGCCTCCTCGATGGCCCCCTCCATGACGCGCTTGGCGCGCGGCGTGTAGTAGGGGTTGTCGGCCGGGTACTCGGCGTCGCCGGCGACCATCGTCTCGACGCGCTGCATGACGTCGTCGAAGCGCAGTCCGACGGCCTGCATAGCCGCCGCGGCGACGCTTCCCTCCTCGTGCAGCAGGCCTAGAAGCAGATGCTCCGTCCCGATATAATCTTGTTCGAGCTCACGCGAGGCGTACTGAGCGAACTCAATCGCCTTGATGGCGCGGCTCGTGAAGTGATTGCGATAATTCATTTTGGAGCCTCCTGACTCCGGGTGTGGGCGAGCAGGGCATTGCGCACATGCTCGGCCCGCAGCCTGTCGATTTCATTTTTCGATAAATTCTCGTTCTCGGCGAGGTTTTGCAGATAGCTCGTGCGGCTGCTGATGAGGATCTCTGCGTAGCAGTCCGGCGCAACCTCGTTGATGAGCTCGAGGTCGATGCCGAGGCGCACCTTCGACAAGAGCTCGAGCACTTCCTTCTCCGAGAGCAGCCGCGCGTAGCGCAGCGTGCCGTAGGAGCGCCAGACTTCGTCCTCGAGACGCTCCTTCATGTAGAGGGCCAGCGCCTTGCGCGCCTGGCGCTCGTGCGAGACGATCTCCATGACGGCCGTCTTGAGGTTCTCGAGGATCTCCTGCTCCGAGAAGCCGAGCGTCAGCTGGTTCGAGATCTGGAACAGGTTGCCGACGCTCTCCGTCTCGTCGCCGTAGACACTGCGGATGGCGAGACCGAGCTGCGGCGAGATGTTCATGATGCTCTGGATGTTGCGCGTGAAGACGAGGCCCGGCAGGTGCAGCAGCACCGAGGCTCGCAGGCCCGTGCCGAGATTCGTCGGACACGAGGTCAGGTAGCCCATCTTCTCGTCAAAGGCGATGTCGACCTGCGACTCGACCATGTCGTCGATGTGCGAGGCGCGCGCAAAAGGCGTGTCGAGGTCGAGCCCCGGCGCCATGCACTGGATGCGCAGGTGGTCCTCTTCGTTGACCATGATGCTCGTCGCGCGGTCCGCCGTGATGAAGGCGATGCGGTGCTGCGGATTCTGGATGAAGTTGCGGCTGATGAGCTGCTTCTCGATGAGGACATCGCGCTGCAGGGGCGTGATGCGCTCGAGGTCGAGGAGGTCAAAGGCCTGCCCGAGATCCGCCGCGATGCCCGGCAGGAGCTTCTCGGCCTGCAGGCGAACCGCGGCGAGCTGGTTGAAGTCCGCGCGGTTCGGGAACGGGATTTCCTTGAAATTGCGCGCGAGGCGGACGCGGCTCGAGAGCACGACGTCGCTGTCCTTGCCCGAAGCGGCGAGCCACGAGAGGCTGCTGCTGCGCAGGAGTTCATTGACGGCCATCGCTCTCGCCCCCTTCCGTCTCCATGAGTTCATGCTCGAGCTGGCGGATCTTGTCGCGCAGCTCCGCGGCCTTCTCATACTCTTCCTGCGCGACGCACTCCTTGAGCGAGCTGCGCAGGCTCTCGATCGTGTGCTTCATCGTAAGCGTGCCGCCCGTGCGGTGCGGTATCTTGCCACTGTGCGTGCTCGACCCATGGATACGGCGCAAGAGCGGCTCGAGCTGGCGGCGGAACGTCGCGTAGCAGACGCTGCAGCCGATTTTGCCTGTCTGCTGGAAGTCGCGGTAACTCATGCCGCAGTTCGGGCAGACGAGCTCCGTCACCTTCTCCTGCTGCGGCTTCTCCCCCTGCGCCCCCGCACTGAAGACGCCCTTCAAAAAGTCGTTCATCGACACATTGCGATGTTTCTGGTTCTCCATGAGGAATTCGCCGTACTTGGCCGCGCATCTCTCACAGAGGTTCTTCTCGATCTTGCCGTCCGGCCCGATCTGTGTAATATGGACGACCGCGCGGTTGCGGCCGCAATCCTCACATAACATGATATTCCTCCTCTACTCTTTCGTTCCATGATGACGATGACTCTTCTCTGCATGACCCGTCAGTCGGCCGCATGGCAGCCGGCGGCCCTACGAGAATTTCTCCACCGTCAGCAACATGGATTTCAAGAGGTGAACGCGCTCCTTCGGCGTCATCCCCTCCGACTGGAAAACCGAGGACACGACCTGCATCATCAGGGCGGCCTCGCGGTTCGTGATCATCGCGTGCTGCAAGAGGTAGTGCACCATCGACTGGACAGTCGCGTAATCCGTCTCCTCCGTGATCTTGTCCATCATGTCCTGATAGACGATATTCTTGAGCGGCACCTGCACGATGCGGATATAGCCGCCGAGGCCGCGGCGCGACTCGACAGCAAAGCCCTTGGCCGGCGTAAAGCGCGTCGACAGCACGTAGCTGATCTGCGACGGCGCGCACGAGATCTCATCGGCGATATCCGTGCGGCGCAGTTCCACTTTGCCATCCTGTTTCGCAGCGAGCTGGCGCAGGATGTAAGCTTCAATCAAATCTGCAATATTACTCAAGATAATCACCTTCGTTTTTAAATTGACTATTTGACTATTATTACCTTTATTATATTTGTTTTTTTGACTTATTGCAAGAAAAAAGTCACCGCATGGCGAAAACATCGCCGCGGTGACGCAGTAGGACAGAGTCGGACGAGCCGTCGGACCGTCCGACGATCCGGCAGTCAGCTGTCTATGCCGATGGCCTTGTCGACATCTTTGTAGAAGCTCTTGAAGATCTTGCGCAGGGCGTTGGCGTAGCGGTCGTCATCTTCTGCCGCGAGGCTGCGCGAGAGCACGACGCGGCCCGTGCGCGAGTCGACGAGCGAGAGGTCGGCCGCCGCGCGGTACCAGAAGCGGTAGTAGCCGTAGGAATCCGTGACCTCGGTCTTATAGTAGACGCGCTTGCCCTTGTGCTCATTTCCCTTGTCGTCGTACCACTTGAATTCCTCTTCGCGGTCCTTCACCGCGCTCGTCGAGGCTGTCGGCGGACACCAAGTCTCACCGCGCGCGTAGTCCGTGATGGCGCCCGTCACGAAGTAGCGGCCGCCTTTCGGCGCATAGTCGGCCTTGACGCGCCGGAGGTCGTCGCCCGCCTCGTCCTTGTAGGCGTAGTAGATTGTCTTGATCGCGAATTCATCCTGCGAAGCGCTCCACGGCAGTTCGAGATTGCGGAAGCCGAGCGTCGGCGCACCGGCCGGCACATCCCGGTCGCGGTCCTTCTTGAGGCGGTTCCAGTCGCCCGTGAAGTTCTTGGCGATCTGGTCAAAGGCGTGCCACTGGTCGACTCCGTAGTTGCGGTAATAGTCAATGAGCGTCATGGCCTCCTTGCCCGTCGCCGCGTCGTAGAGGCGAAAGTCCATGTCGAGCATCTGCAGCGTGGAATCGTGCGCGGGAATCAGGTGATTGGCGTACCAGCTGTGGTAGTTGCACTTCGACTTGTCGCCTTGTGGGCCGTTCTCGATGTCGTAGTACGATTCCATCTTGACAGTCGTCCATGTCGCCGGCGAGTGGTCGACGCGCTCCTGCTCGTAGCGGATATGCGGCAAGAGATATCCCTCCGCGCCCGTCGTGTCGTAGACGGCCTTCGCGCGGTCTGCCTCGCTGTCGAAGTGGCGCAAGAGTTCGCGGTAAGCAGGATCGTCGCGCAGGATCTCGCGCTTCTCGCGCTTCTTGTCGGCCGCCTTCGCGTCGCCCGGATCCTCGAACTTCATGAAGTTCGTCCGCTTGATGCGCTTGTTGATGCGCTTCGCGAGAGCGGCGTTGTAGCCCTGGAACTGGTCGACGCGGCCATCCGGTTCACTCAGGTAGCGTATCGGGAACAGGACGACCTTCTTAAAAGACTTCGCCTGAACCTCCGCACTCTCATCCATCCAGATATTGCCCGCCGCCTCAGACGACACGGGCTGCGCGAGCGAAAGCGCCGCCATCAGGCAACCTAGCGCCAAGCCGCGCAGCATTCCCTTCTTCCCCCTCATTCCATCTCCTCCAATTCTCTCAGATGGCCTGCTCTCACATGGCCTGCTTGAACTGCGCCGCAAGGTTGGTCGCTGCATCCTCTATGGCTTCAGCAATGGCGTCTTCCTCGCCGCTGTCGTGGCGCTGCCAGACAGCGTTGTACGAAAGCTCTGCCTTGCGGCGCGAGTCGGCCTTCGTCACGAAGACGATGGCCCCCGTGTGCGCGTCCATGACGCGCAGGGATAGCTCGGCGTGGACCGTCTTGTCACGGCCCGACAGACCGAGCGCGCCGCTCTGCGCCTTGACCTTGCCGAGCGTCGTCAGGTAGCCGAAGACGTAGTAGTCGGCCTTGCCCGCCAGCTCCGGCACGATGTCGCCCGCACCGAGCGCCTCGACAAAGGCGGCCTCATCGCAGCGCGCTTTTGTCGACTGCGCGCCGAAGTCGTAGAGGTCGAACTTCGCCTCGCCCGCGAGCTCTGCGGTCAGCTGCTCGCGCGCGACCGTCAAGATCTCGGGCAGCGGCTCCTTGAGGTCCGTCAGCGTGATGTCCGTCTTCTGGACGCGGCTCGTGAAGCCAACGATGGCGACGCGCGGCTTGGCGGCCTCCGCCGTCAGGCTGCCGAAGGCGAGGACGGCCGTCAAGGCAAGCAGCATGGCCGCAAGGCAGAGCCTGCCTCTCTCAATGAACCAACGATGTGCCATTGCCCTTCACCTCATCCAGTCCGTGCTTCTTGACATCTGCGGCGATGTCCTTGGCCGACGTCTCCATGACCTCGCCGAGCAGAGTATCGACATCCATGCCCTTGCCCGTCTTGCCGAGGCCGAAGTTGACCATCTGCGCCGTCTTCTTGTTCTCGATGTGCTTCTCGTAGACGCGGCCGGTCGCAGCGTTGACGAGGTAGTAGTCGAGCGAGGCGCTGAGCTTCTTGCCCTTCGTCTCGCGCTCCGTATGCGTCGCGAAGATGCTGTGCTTGAGGCGCACATCGAAGTCCTTGAGATTGACGAAGAGCATGTAGTCGGCACCGTACTTCGCGGCAATGGTTGCGGCCGTGCGCTGCTTGTCCGGCGAGAGGCGGTAGACCTGCGTGCTCTTTTTCCAAGCGGCCAGTCGCTCCTCCTGATGGAAGTAGGCGCGGCCCATCGCCATGTCCGCATAGTGCGCGAGCTTGGCCGCCGTGTAGCCGCGGTCGAACTGGTGGCCGTGGACGATGGCGTCCATGTGGATCTCCGACAGCTCCGCCGCCTCATCGCCGCTGCCGATCGCGTCGTGGCGGCCCACCTCGTTCGTGAGGTCAGCCCGCCCGCTGACGGCAATGCCCTGCTGGCGTAGGGCCTCGGCCAGCTTGTCGACAAACGTCGCGCAGGCGTCCGCCTTGAGCTCGTAGTCGCCGTAGCTCTGCACCTCGCCGACAAAGACGCTTTCCCCTGCCGGCGTGCCGCCGAAAAGGCCGGCAGCCTGGGCAGGCGTGCCCGTCAGTGGTAGGGCAAAGAGAAGGGCCGCGAGCAGGAATACATTCTTCCATGAAATCTGCATCGATTATCCTCCGTCAACACACGATAAACACGACACATGCGCTCAGCGCTTCGCCTTCTTCGCGCCCACCCTGCCGTCCATGCGCGCGAGCAGGCCGCGCGGGCCGTCGACGGCATCCGAGATGGCGTCTTCGAGCGCTTCATTGACCTGTTCCTTGTCGACCTCTTCCGTGCCAATGCGGATGAGGCCGAGCGGTGCCTTGACGAGCGTGTTGTTCTTGCGCGAGCGGCCCGTCGCCGCGAGCACGACCTGGCCCGTCTCTGTGTCGACGAGGCGCAGGCTGACGGTCGCCGTGACCTGGGCGCGCTTCGTGCCCGCGCCGACGACCGTCGTCTCCGAGCGGCGCGTCGTCACGCCGATGATGCTGCCCATGAGCAGGTACTGCGCGCCGTACTGATTGCCGATAGCAGGCGCCGTATCCTCATCGACGAGCCCGGATAAATCATGCGCGTACTCATCGGTCAGCGCGCGTTGGCGCGTCCGGTCCAGCAGCTTGAAGCGGCCGCTGTCCAATAAGTCCGTATAGATGTACTCGACGGCTGCACCCATTTCGTCGCGGTCCCAATCGGGCGAGATGAGTCCCCGATTCTCAAGCGGCAGGATGCCGACAGTCGGATGGCTCTTGAGACTGGCGGCCATGCACGTGCCCGCCATGAATGCAAAGCACATGAACAGCACGGCAATGATGCGCCCTGGTCGCCTGTTTGCTTTCTCGATCATAAACAATTCCCCTCTCTGGCGTATCGCTTACCACTCGTGAGTGCCAGCCTCGGAGCCGAGGTGGCGGAATTTCTCTTCGAGGCGCTCAGCTGCCTTGGCTGAAGCCTTCTCGACGGCCTTGCTCCTGGCCATCGCCTCGCTCGTGCCGACGCCCTTCGCCGTCGTGGTGAAGGTGCCGACGACTTCGCCCGTCGCGGAGCGGATGACATTGACCGTCAGGCGCGCGCACCCCGACTTGAGCTGCGTCTTGCGGTAGCTGCCGTCCTCGCCGTCGGGCAGCGAGATGTCCGTGGCCTGCGACTCGACGCTGCCGAGCACGAGGTAGTCGGCACCGAGCGACTGTCCGGCCGCCGTGCGCGAAGAAGCACTGCCGAGGCCGCTGAGGTCGAGGCCCGCCGTGCGCTCTGAGGCGACAACATGCGAGAAGCCGAGCTCGAGCAGCTTGGAATCGAGCGCCGACTCAGCCGCGCGGTCGTGGCTGCCGCCCGCTTCGCGCACGGCGACGGCGATGCGCGGGTCATTGAGCATCATGATCATGCTGAGGTTGTTCATGAGCTGTGCATCGGGACTCGTGTCGACATCGATGCGGGCGCGCAGGTGGACAAAGCCGCCCTGCTGCTCCTTCGCGAGGATCTCGGTCCCCGTGACGAAGCCCTGTGCCTTCGTGTAGATCTGGTCGAGTTTCACGGCCGCGTTCTCGACGAGCGTGCGCGAGTCGATGAAGGTGCCCGCGACCTGCTCGACGGCCGTGCGCGAAGCGTCGATCAGTGCCGCGCGCTCATCCGCGCCGACACCGTCGACGACGACCGACTGCGCCGCTGCCGACGCACTCAGCAGGAAGAGCGCCGACACGGTCAGCAGGCCGCGCTCGATAAGTCTCTTGAATCGCTCCATTTCTTCCTCCGTTCTCTGATTCTCTCCTAATCTTCATCTTCGATAAAATTTATTATATCCTCATATGGCTCATTTCGCAAATAAAGAAAGTCTCCCGCACGTTGTGCAGGAGACTTCCCCCAGGCCCAAGTGCGCTTACTGCAGCGCCTCCTTGAGCACCTCCATATTCTTTTTCATGGCCGTGATGTAGGCGTCCATCGCCTCTTCGTTGGCCTCACCCGTGACGACCGGGTCGAGCTCGTACATCTTCGCGCCCGTCTCGCCCGCGATTGTCTGCGCGGCGGTCGGCGAGTACTGCGGCTCCGTGAAGAGCACCTTGACAGGCAGCGCGTTGACCTTGGCGACCGTCTCCTCGAGCTCGTGCGGCGTCGGCTCCGTGCCCGGCTCGCGCTCGATGACACTGATGATGTTGAGCTTGAACTCCTTGGCGAGGTACGGGAAGGCCTCGTGGAAGGTCACGATATCCTTGTGCGGCAGGTTGTCGAGCTCCTTGTGTATCTCCTCGCGCAGGGCCGTGAGCTTCGTGACGTAGTCGAGCGCATTCTTGCGGTAAGCGTCGGCGTGCTCCGGGTCCGCCTCGCAGAGCTGCGAGGTGATGGCCTCGACCTGCGCGATGTTGTAGGTCACGCTGAGCCAGACATGCGGGTTGACCTCGTCGCCGTCCTTGAGGAAGTTGATGTCGTCCGACTTCGAGGCGTCGATGATCTTGAGGTTCTTCTGCTGCTTGATGACCTTGTCGAGGAAACTCTCCATGCCCGCGCCATTGACGATGAACGCATCGGCTTTCTCGAGCGTCTTCATGTCCTCCGTCGTCAGCTGGTAGTCGTGCAGGCAGCCCGTCTGCGGCTTCGTCATGTTGACGACCTCGACACCGTCGACGCCCTTCGTGATGTTGATGGCATCGATGTACATCGGGTAGAACGACGTGACGATGCGGAACTTCTTGTCGTGGCCGCCCTGCTGCTGTGTGCCGCAGCCAGCTGCACCCAGAGCCAGCAGCACGAGCAGCATGGCAATAAGGATTCGTTTCAAGGGATTCCCTCCTGTTCGCATTACTTCGCATTACATTGAAATATCTTCTCAATTATAAAGGACAAGCTCTGCGCTGTCAAGAAAAAGAGGCCGCCACATGGGCAGCCTCTTCCTTTATCGCTCGATTGGCTCAGCCAAGGATCACGAGGGATTCCTTGACCTTGACATTCTGGCCAGCTTCGACGTTGACGGCCTTGACCGTGCCGTCTGCATCGGCCGTGATCTCGTTCTGCATCTTCATGGCCTCGAGGACGAGCAGCACTTCGCCAGCCTTGACGCTCTGGCCTTCTTCGACAACGACCTTGACGATCTTGCCCGGCATCGGCGCGTCGATGGAGTGCTCACCGGCACCTGCTGCAACAGCTTCCTTGGACTTGACCGGTGCAGCCTTCGGTGCCTCGACCTTCGGAGCGGCAACCTTCGGCGTCACTTTCGGCGCGGCGATTTTCGGTGCAGCAGCCTGCGGGGCGCCGTCCTTGACTTCCTCGATCTCTACCTCATACGAGATGCCGTTGACCTTGATGTTGAACTTTTTCATGAAATGTTTCCTCCAACCTGTATCATCTTTCGATTATCCGATCATCGATTCCCTGAACCGACTCTAGCGCTTGCTATTGTCTCAGCGTCTGCCGCCGCGCGCGGAGAGCGACCATTCATTGCTGCTGCGGCGGATGCGCAGCGCAACGACCTTGTGCTCCGGCGTTGTCATCATCTGGATAGCAGCCGCGATCGCAGCGACGACTTCCGGCTTGACACCTCTTACATCAAATCTCATCTTTAGCCTCCGAATCCAAATCAAAGCGGGATATTGCCGTGCTTCTTCGCCGGGCCTACCTCGCGCTTGCTCGCGAGCGCATTGAAGGCCGTGATGAGCAGCGGGCGCGTCTCCTTCGGCTCGATGACCATGTCGACGTAACCGCGCTCTGCGGCGAGGTACGGCGTCGAGAAGTCGTCGATGTACTGCTGCGTCTTGGCTTCCTTGTCCGGATCGCGGCGGAAGATGATGTTGGCCGCGCCCGACGGCCCCATGACGGCAATCTCAGCCGACGGCCAGGCCATGACCTGATCCGAGCCGAGCTCGTGGCAGCACATGGCGATGTAGGCACCGCCGTACGCCTTGCGCGTGATGACCGTGACCTTCGGCACCGTCGCCTCGCTGTAGGCGTAGAGCATCTTCGCGCCGTGGCGGATGATGCCCGTGTGCTCCTGGTTGACGCCCGGCAGGAAGCCCGGGACGTCGACGAGCGTCAAGAGCGGGATGTTGAAGGCATCGCAGAAGCGGACGAAGCGCGCCGCCTTGTCGGACGCATCGACGTCGAGGCAGCCCGCCATGACCTTCGGCTGGTTGGCGACGATGCCGACGACCTTGCCGTCGAGACGCGCGTAGCCGATGACGATGTTCGTCGCAAAGAGCTTCTGGATCTCGAAGAACTCGCCGTCATCGACGAGCGAGCGGATGACTTCCTTCATGTCGTACGGCATGTTCGGATTGTCCGGCACGATGGAGTTGAGGCTCTCATCCTGGCGGTCCGGGTCGTCCGTCGGCTCGACAGCAGGCGCGTTCTCGAGGTTGTTGCTCGGCAGGTACGAGAGCAGCTCGCGGATCTTCGCGATGCAGTCGTCCTCGTCCTCGCAGGCGAAGTGCGCGACGCCCGAGCGCGTGCTGTGCGTGATGGCGCCGCCGAGCTGCTCCGGCGTGACTTCCTCAGCCGTGACCGACTTGATGACAGCCGGGCCCGTGATGAACATCTGGCTCGTGTTCTTGACCATGAAGATGAAGTCCGTGATGGCCGGGCTGTAGACAGCGCCGCCCGCGCACGGTCCCATAATGACCGAAATCTGCGGGATGACGCCCGAAGCGGCCGTATTGCGGAAGAAGATGCCGCCGAAGCCGGAAAGCGCGTCGACGCCCTCCTGGATACGGGCACCGCCCGAATCATTGATGCCGATGCACGGAGCGCCCATCTTGAGCGCGAGATCCTGGACCTTCCAGATCTTGTGGGCGTGCTTCTCGCCGAGGCTGCCGCCCGAGACGGTGAAGTCCTGTGCGTAGGCGTAGATCAGACGGCCGTCGACCGTGCCGTAGCCCGTGACGATGCCGTCACCCGGCATGTCCTTCTTGTCCATGCCGAAGTTCGAGCAGCGGTGCTTGACGAACATATCGAGCTCGACGAAAGAGTTCTCGTCAAAGAGCTTCTCGAGGCGCTCGCGCGCCGTGTATTTTCCCTGAGCATGCTGTTTCTCAACGCGAGCGGCGCCACCACCCTGACGGATGTGCTCCTTCATCGCGTTCATCTGAGCGATTTTTTCCTGAACGCTTGCCATTAAAATCCTCCTATACGAGTTATGAGCATAGTTCTGCCCTCTTATTGTGCACTATTTCACCCAAAATTGCAAGCTGATACTAAATTCTGGTCACACCTTTCCTGTATCTTCCTGACTCTCGCGCTTCATGCTGCCTGTCTCCAGATAGCGCTGGTGGAACGAGAAGGCCTCATCGAGGAGGTGCGGCGTGTGCGCGTGGTTCGTCTTCGCGTCGGCGCGCTGGAAGTAGTCGCGCAGCATTGGGCGGAAGTCGGGGTGCGCGCAGTTCTCGATGATCTCCTTGGCGCGCTGGCGCGGCGACTTGCCGCGCAGGTCGGCCACGCCCTGCTCCGTGATGATGACGTCGACGTCGTGCTCCGGCTGGTCAACATGCGAGCAGAATGGCACGACGGCCGAGATCTTGCCGCCCTTGGCCACCGACGGCGTGTAGAAGATGGTCAGGTAGGCGTTGCGCGCGAAGTCGCCGCTGCCGCCGATGCCGTTGATCATGTGCGTGCCCGCGATGTGCGTCGAGTTGACGTTGCCGTAGATGTCGACTTCGACGGCCGTGTTCATCGCAATGACGCCGAGGCGGCGGATGACCTCCGCGCTGTTCGAGATCTCCTGCGGGCGCAGGATCATGTACTTCTTGTACTTCTCAATGTCCTTGAAGAAGCGCGCCATGCCCTCAGGAGACGGCGAGAAGGCCGTGCCCGAGGCGAAGTTGAGCTTGCCCGCATCGATGAGGTCGAGCATGCCGTCCTGGATGACCTCCGTGTAGACCGTGAGGTCGCGGAAGTCCGAGCGGACAAAGCCCGCCGTGACGGCATTGGCGACATTGCCGACGCCCGACTGTATCGGCAGCAGGTTCTTCGGCATGCGGCCAGCCTTTATCTCGCGCTTGAGGAAGTCAATCGTCAGGTCAGCCATCTGCTGCGCCGTCGCGTCGAGCGGCGCGAGCGAGCGCGTGTGGTCCGCGATGTCGCACGGCACGATGTAGCGGATCTTGTCCTGCGGGCACGGGATGTACGGCGTGCCGATGCGGTCGTCGACGCGCACGATCGGGATGGGCAGACGGTTCGGCGGGTCGAGCGGCAGGTAGACATCGTGCATGCCCTCGAACTCCAGCGGCTGCGCGTTGTTGACCTCGATGATGACGGTGTCGGCCGTCTGCACGAACGAGGCCGAGTTGCCGACGGCCGTCGTCGGGATGATGTTGCCCTCCTCCGTGATGGCGCAGGCCTCGATGACGGCGACGTCGAGATGGCCGAGGTAGCCGCAGCGCGAGAGCTGCGCGACCTCCGACAGATGTATGTCGATGTAATCGACCGTGCCGTCGTTGATCTGGCTGCGCAGCACCTTGTCCGTCTGGAACGGCAGGCGTTTCTTGATGCCGTGGACCGAGGCGAGCGCTTCATCGAACTCCGGGCCCGTCGAAGCGCCCGTCATGATGTTGACCGTGAACGGGTCCTTCTTCATGCGGTCCGCGAGAGCGAGCGGCACCGCCTTCGGGTAGGCCGAGGATGTGAAGCCGCTCGTCGCAAGGGTCATGCCCGGCTTGATGAAGTCTGCCGCTTCCTCCGGTGTCACGATCTTGGACTGCAGCGCCTTGTTGCGCACACGATCGAGGATATCTACCATGGAAAAACCTCCTTGTTTCCTTTTGCCCAGAGACGCACTCCGGGCCATTCCATAAAAATGGATCATCGTCTTTGTGTATCGTTTTGGCATCGATGATAATGCCTATGTATCCTGCTTCTTACTATTCTCGCTTTTCTCCCGAGTTCCTGCCTGACAGCAAAAAAGCACGCCCTTAGAGCGTGCTTCTTGCTTGACGGTCACATGCGCGTGATGTGGTACGAGAGGCTGCTGAGGCCAATCGAGAGGTCTTCGTTGACGATGTGCATCGTCTCGGGGACCTGCATCTTGATCGGCGCGAAGTTCCAGATGCCCTTGACGCCGGCCGCGACGAGCTGGTCGGCCACGCCCTGCGCAAACGCTGCCGGCACCGCGATGATGCCGATCTGGATGTTGCGCTGCTTGACGATGGCCTTGAGATGGCTGATGTCCTCCACCTTCACGTGGTTGACCGTGCGGCCGATGACATTCGGGTCCTGGTCGAAGAGTGCGACGAGGTTGAAGCCGAGCGTCACGAAGTTCTGGTAGTTCGCGAGCGCGACGCCGAGGTGGCCGATGCCGACGATCGCGATGTTCCAGTGATTGTCGAGGCCCAGGATCCCGCCGATGTTGCGCTTGAGCTCATTGACGTAGTAACCGACGCCCTTCTTGCCGAACTGGCCGAAGGACGCGAGGTCCTTGCGGATCTGTTCCGGCGTGATGCCGAGGCGGCGGCCGAGCTCATCCGACGAGACGATGTCTCGGCCCTCGTCCTGCAGGAGGCGCAGGGTGCGGAAGTAGAGCGGCAGGCGGTCAATGGTCGCCTTTGATATCGCGTTCGTTTTCTTCATGGCTGTCTGCCTCCTTCGCTTCCTTCTTCTCTTTTGCCTTCTTCTCAGCTTTCTCGTCATCCTCTGGCTTTCCGGCTGTCTCTGCCTTCTCTTCCGTCAGCTCCGTCTGTTCCGGTCTGTCTGGCTCAGTAGATGCAGCGTCTTCAGCAGATCCTGCAGTGTCAGCACCTTCCTGCTCCGGCTCAGATGCCGGCGTTTCGGCCTCAACTTCGCCCTTCGGCGCTGCGGCAGTCTCTTTGGCTGCCGCTTCTGCCTCAGCCGTTTCTTCTTCCTGCTTGCGCTGTTCGAGCGCCTTGCGGACTTCTTCAGCCAATTCGTCCATCGGGTCGAGCGGCTTCTGCGGTGCTTCAGACGCTTCTGGCGCGTCAGCCGCTTTCACCGGCTCAGGTGCCGCATCCGCGGCCGGTGCAGTCGGCTTGGCGTCGGACGCTTTTCTGTCTGCGCCCTCCGGCTCGACCGGCGTCTCGCGGTAGAGCATGCCGTGGACTTTCTCCTCGACCTTGCCCTGCACCTTGTCCTTGGCCTCTTTGGCGTTCTGGACGGCTGTCGCGCGGAACCTTGCGAGGAATTCATTGCCGCCCGCCTTCTTCTCCGCGACCGTCTTCTGCGGGCTCATGCACGAGAGCACACCCGCGAGGGCCGCGATCATCCAGAGCAGCATCGATGACGGGATGTTGAAGAGCAGGTCGTCCGTCAGGCCATTGAGCGCGACGGAGAGCACGGCGAGGCCGATGCCCTGGCTCAGGCCCGCGAGGATATCACTCTCCTCCCAGTCGGTCCAGAGGCGTTCCCAGCGGAAGGCGCCGCGCAGCTTGCGCACAGGCATCTCCGGGAAGTGCGTGCGCAGTGCCATGACCATCGTGCCGAAGAAGAACCAGAAGAACGCGACGGCGCCCGGGATGCCGATCTCTGCCATGTAGTTGAGGTAGATGTTGTGCGCATGGACGATGAGCACATTGGCCCCCTGCAGGTAGAAGTCGTACTCCGGATAGACCATCCAGTACGCCCCCCAGCCGATGCCGAGGAACGGATGATCCTGGATCATCGCGACCGTGCTCTCCCAGAACGCCAGGCGCATCTCCGTCGAGGTGTCCACCTTCGTGAAGACGGACGCGATGCGCTCGTAGAGCATCGGGTCAACGGCAAAAAGAAGCGCGATGACGACGACACAGGCGGCGAGCACGCGGCGGTCCCGGAGCGCGCCGTAGCCCGCGAGGATGACCGCAATGACGAGGCAGGCGCCGCGCGCATACGTCATCGCCAGGCAGGCCGCCGCAGCGAGCATGAACGCGCCTAGGAGGATGCGGCGCTCGCGGTCACGGCACTTCATGAAGAGGCCGAAGGCCAGGCAGATGATGATGTCGAGGTAACCCGCGAGGATGTTCGGGTTCTCCCAGGTCGAGAAGACGCGCTTGCGCAGCTCGGGGAACGCATCGCCGTCCACCCACTTCATCGAACTGATGTCGATGCCGAACAGGAACTGATAGTAGCCGTAGAGCAGGACGATGACAGCTGCCACGCAGGCCATGCGCAGGATGGACTTCATCTGCCAGGGCTCACGGACATTCTGCCCGATCAGGAGATACGTCAGCACGTAGACGCCGACGAGGTTGTAATAGTTGTAGAAACTGAAGCCGCGGTCCGGCGAGGACAGCACCGACAGGGCGCTGATGGCCACGAAGAGCACCGCCGGCACGTCGAAGCGCAGGTGGCGGAAGTGGAAATCCTTGTCCACGTAGAACCGCAGGGCAGTCCCCGCGATGCCGACGAGCAGAGCGACTGTCGCCGCGCCCGGCGAGAGCGGCAGGAAGAACACCTCGGCCAGGAGGCCGTACCAGGCAATCGCGCTCGCGCGCCGCTTCCAGCGGCCTTGTGCGAGGGCCCGGCGCTTCTCGCGGATGTGCGCGCCCGTCAGGTTTGTCTTATCCTTCTTCATTTGCTCACCCCTTCCGCTGCAGCAGCATCTCGCGGACGCCGCCGACGAGGTACAGGGAGCCCGCGATGACGAGAAGCTTCTCGCCGTTGGCGAGCTCCAACGCGCGGTCGAGCGCCTCTTTGTTCGCCTCGAAGGCCTCGACATGCTGCACGGCCGGCGCGACGCGGCGCAGGAGGTCGGCAGCCGAATCGGCGCGCTCCGACTGCGGCACCGTCACGACGACTGTGTCGTTCGGCCGCAAGAGGATGTGGAGCATCGCATCGATGTCCTTGTCCTTGAGGATGCCGAGGAGCAGTACGCGCTCCTCGGCGGGAAAGATCGCATCGAGGCTAGAGCGCAACGCCCGCATGCCGGCCGGATTGTGAGCGCCGTCCACGATGACGGTCTGCGCCCCGAAGTCGAGCCGCTCAAAGCGGGCCGGCCAGCTCACGAGGCGCAGCGCCTCCGTGACCGTCTCCATCGTGAGGCGCGCGTCAATATTGTGCAGCAGGCGCAGGGTCATCAGGGCCACCGCGCTGTTCTCGACTTGATGGACACCGAGCAGATGCAACTCATACGGCTGATGATCGATGCCCAGAAGCTCCGAGCTGAACTCAAGCTGCTGCACGCAGCCGTCGCAGCTGATGAACTTCGAGGAGAAATCCTCGCCAGCCACGAAGATGTCGGCGCTCTTTTCCTCGGCCACCGCGCGGATGACAGAAAGCGGTTCGCCCTTGGCGGCCGTCACGACGGGCACGCCGTCCTTGATGATGCCAGCCTTGTTCTCCGCGATGCTCTGGAGCGTACCGCCGAGCTTGTCGGCGTGCTCCATCGTGACATTCGTGATGACCGAGACTTCCGGCGTGATGACATTCGTCGAGTCGAGCGTGCCGCCGAGGCCGACCTCGATGACCGCATACTCGACCTGGCATTTGGCAAAGTAGTAGAAGCCGAGCGCCGTGAGCACTTCAAACTGCGTCGGACACTCCGCGCCCTCTGCGAGCATCAGGTCGATCTTCTCGCGGATGACTGTCATGCCCGCTGCAAAATCCTGCTCACTGATATTCTGCCCGTCAACGCGGATGCGCTCCGTGTACGAGACGAGGTGCGGCGAGCTGTAGAAGCCCGTGTGGATGCCGCTGCGTCGCAGCGCCCCCTCGACCATCGCCGAGACAGAGCCCTTGCCGTTCGTGCCCGTCACATGGACCGTGCGATAGCGGTCCTGCGGCCGGTCGAGCAGCTCGAGGAGCCGCTCGATGCGCGTGAGTCCCAGGCGGATGCCAAATATCTTGAGCCCTTCCAGATAAGAAATGGCTTCCTGATAATTCATATCGCGTCGCTCCATTCTCAAAGCTTGGCGAGGTCCTGGATGCGTCCCTCGACCGCCTGCTTCTTCTCCTCATAGCCAGCGAGCTTCTCGCGCTCCTTGGCGACGACAGCCTCCGGGGCCTTCTTGAGGAAGCCCTCGTTGCTGAGCTTGCCCGAGAGGCGCCCTATCTCCTTCTCGAGCTTGTCGAGCTCCTTCTGCAGGCGGGCCGTCTCTTTCTCGACATCGATGAGGCCCTTGAGCGGCAGGTAGATCTCCACGCCGTCGACGACGCCGGCCATGGCGTTCTCCGGCTTCTCCGCATCGTCTGCGAGCAGCGTGACCGGCTCAGCCGCAGCCAGGGCCTTGAGGTAGCCCTCGTTCTCCGCGAAGACCGGGCGCAGGCTGCTCTCCGTGAAGTGCAGCATGACCTCACTCTTGTGGCCCGGAGCCGCACCGACTTCTGCGCGCAGGTTGCGGACCGTCTTGATCGTCTCCATGATGGCTGTCATCTGCGCCTCGGCAGCGTCGTCGAGCAACGCTTCGTCAGCCGCCGGCCAGTCCGCGATCATGATGCTCTTGAACGCCTCATCATGCGGCACTTTCTGCCAGATCTCCTCCGTGAGGAACGGCATAAAAGGATGCAGCAGGCGCAGCGTGTGCTCGAGGACGTACGACAATACGTAGAGGGCCGTGTTCTTCGCGCGCTCATTCTCCTTATCGTAGAGGCGCGCCTTCGTCAGCTCGATGTACCAGTCGCAGAACTCGTTCCAGATGAACTCGTAGATCATGCGGCCGGCCTCGCCGAGCTCGAAGTTATCGAGGCTCTTCGTCACGCCCTCAGCCGTCTTGGCATAGCGCGAGACAATCCACTTGTCAGCCAGCGTGAAGTCGCTCTCCTCCGGCTTGAAGTCCTTGTCGAAGCCCTCGAGGTTCATGAGCATGTAGCGCGAAGCATTCCAGATCTTGTTGGCGAAGTTGCGCGCACTCTCGACGCGCTCCCAGTAGAAGCGCATGTCGTTGCCCGGCGTATTGCCCGTGATGAGCATGAAGCGCAGCGTATCGGCGCCGTACTTCTCGACGACTTCGACCGGATCGATGCCGTTGCCGAGCGACTTGCTCATCTTGCGGCCCTGGCTGTCGCGCACGAGGCCGTGGATGAAGACATGGTGGAACGGGATGTCCTTGCCGAACTCCAGGCCCATCATGACCATGCGGGCCACCCAGAAGAAGATGATGTCGTAGCCCGTGACGAGCGTCGCCGTCGGGTAGAACTGCTCAAGCTCCGGCGTCTTGTCCGGCCAGCCGAACGTCTCGAACGGCCAGAGGCCCGAGCTGAACCACGTGTCGAGCACGTCCTCGTCCTGATGGATGTGCTTGCTTCCGCAGTGCGGGCACTCCGTCAGATCCGTGCGCGAGACGCTCGTCTCACCGCAGTCATCGCAGTACCAAGCCGGGATGCGGTGGCCCCACCAGAGCTGGCGCGAGATGCACCAGTCGCGGATGTTCTCGAGCCAGTTGATGTACGTCTTCGTGAAGCGCTCCGGCACGAACTGGATGCGGCCATCCTCGACGGCCTCGATGGCCGGCTTGGCAAGGCTCTCCATCTTGACGAACCACTGCTTCGAGACGAGCGGCTCGATCGTCGAATGGCAGCGCGAGCAGTGGCCGACGGAGTGCTCATGCTCCTCGACCGAGACGAGCACGCCCGTCTCCTCGAGCTCCTTGACGAGCGCCTTGCGGCATTCGTAGCGGTCCATGCCCGCGTACTTGCCGGCACCCTCGAGCATCTTGCCCGTATTGCCGATGACCTTGATCTCCTCGAGGTGATGGCGCTGGCCCATCTCGAAGTCGTTCGGATCGTGAGCCGGCGTGACCTTGACGGCGCCCGTGCCGAAGTTCTTGTCGACGTACTCATCCGCAAACAGCGGGATGCGGCGGCCGACGATCGGCAGGATCAGCGTCTTGCCGACGAGATCCTTGTAGCGCTCGTCATCCGGATGGACGGCGACACCCGTATCGCCGAACATCGTCTCCGGGCGCGTCGTCGCAATCTCAACGTACTTGCCCGGCTCGCCCTCTACCTCATAGCGCAGATGCCAGAGATGGCCCTGCTCCGTCTCGTGCTCGACCTCGATGTCCGAGATGGCCGTGTTGCACGACGGGCACCAGTTCGTGATGCGCGTGCCCTGGTAGATGAGCCCCTTCTCGTAGAGGCTGACGAAGACCTCGCGGACAGCGCGGCTGCAGCCCTCGTCCATCGTAAAGCGCTCGCGATCCCAGTCAAGCGAGGAGCCGAGCGAACGCAGCTGGAACATGATGCGGCTGCCGAACTTCTCCTTCCAGTCCCAGACGCGCTCGAGGAACTTCTCGCGGCCGAGCTCATAGCGGTTCGTGCCCTCCTCGCGGAGCTTGCCCTCGACCTTTGCCTGCGTCGCGATGCCGGCATGGTCGCAGCCCGGGATCCAGACCGTGTTGTAGCCCTGCATGCGGTGGTAGCGGATCAGGATGTCCTGCAGCGTGTTGTCGAGTGCGTGGCCCATGTGCAGCTGGCCCGTGACATTCGGCGGCGGGATGACCATGCTGTACGGCTTCTTGCTCTTGTCGACCTCTGCATGGAAGAACTTGTTCTTCTCCCAGAACTCATACCATTTCTTCTCAAACGACTGCGGGTCATAAACCTTCGGGATGTTGTTCCCGAGCTCTTCTTTCTCTGGCATACGAATCCTCCTCATAAATAAAGCGCTTCCGTCCCAAAAGGACGAAAGCGCCTGCCTTCGTGGTACCACCAATCTTCTCACGCAGCCCATGCCGCGTGACTCTCGCGTTAACGCCGCCCACGTCCCCGCCTAAGCAAAAGCCTCAGCGAAGCAACTCCGAAGCGACCTTCCGCATCCCCCTGCCAGGACTCACACCAGCCGTCCCGTCTCTTTGCCAGGGAAGATCCCTACTCCTCTTCGTCATCGTCTTTGCGTATTTCACATTATGGAAGTTATCTTATCACAAGAAGCCCTAAAATGCAATGCAAAGCATTCAAGACAAGGCAATCGTCCGACAGTCCGACCGCGCTCCCGGATGGCGTCAGTCCGCGATTGGCAGGTTTTTGGCGGCCATGCGGCGGAAGGCGTTGAGGTCGTGGCGAGTCTCGCGCTTCTTACCGCGGCGGTTGTAGTACTCGACCTTGTCGCAGTACATGCGCTGGTCGGTCTTTGTGATGGCCCTTTCGAGGTGCGCGGTGTCTGCCACCCATTCACTGCCGATGGCGATGGACAGGTCGGCCTTGCCCGCGGCCAATTCGCGCAGGCGGAGGACGCTCGTCTTGAAGTCGAGCTCGGTGACGAGCGGCACGAGGACGAGGAACTCGTCGCCGCCAATGCGGTAGGTGTTCTCGAGGCCGTAGCACTTCGTCAGCAGGCGCGCCGCCTGCCGGAGCGCCGCATCGCCCGCCTGGTGGCCGAGTGTGTCATTGATCTCCTTGAGGCCGTTGACATCGGCGTAGACGATGCCCACGCTGCTCGAGTACTTCGTGAGGAAGTCAATCTTCTCCATGCAGGCGTTGCGGTTGTGGAGGCCCGTCAGGGCGTCATGGCGGCTCGCGTGCTCGAGCTCCACCATGAGGCGGTGGTTCGTGATCTTCGACGAGATGAAGTACGACACCGTCTCGAGGATGGCGACCGTGTTGATCATATCGCTCTTCTCGTAGTTATCGGCGCCGAGGTAGCCGATGATCTTGCCATCGTGGTAGATCGGCGCATCGATGATGCGCTCGATGCCCTGGCGCTTGAGGTTCCAGTAGTCGACGGGGTCGTCCGCCTTGAGCACCTCGATGTCCTCGATGATGACGCTCGTCGCGTGCTTGAGGAATTTCTCCCAGCCGCCGATGTACTGCTCGTAGTCGAGATGCTGCAGCGTGTCGATTTCCGGCGCGACGCCCGGCGCGCACCACTCGAACGTGTTCGAGACGGTCTTGCCGTCCGTCTCGAGGATGTAGAGCCGGTCCGGATGCAGGATGCGGCTGAGTTCCTGCAGCGCGTGATTCATCGCCACCTCATAAGCCTCCTCGCTGCTGAGGATCTTTGAGATGCGCAGGACGATGTCCTTCGTCGTGAACTCGCGCTTCATCTCCATCTGCCTCTCACGGTCGAGGTCGACATTTATGAACGTGTACGCGACATACCCCGGCTGCTTGAGCGGCATGATCGTGAAGTCGAGCCAGTGCCCAATCTCTGGCGCATAGATGCAGTCATGGATGACCTCACCATCCAGGCTAGCCTTCGCGCAGTACGTCATCCAGATCGGATTAGCACGTTCATAGCAGGACAGGAAACGCTGTCCCAGGAGCTCCTCAGGCCCCACACCTGCCATCTCACTGTAGATCTTGTTGACATAGACATACTCTGCATCCTCGACTGTCCTGCCATCTTCTGCAAAAATCAGCTTGTAGACTGCATACGCCACCGGAACATCGCTGTAGATGTCCGGCATCCAATTCTTCTCCATCGTGATCACCTACTACCTATCACGACATGCTCTGCACACTCTACAAAACAAGCCGTACTATTTTTCTCATTTCATTCTAACACTATTCGCCAACCTTTGCACATTTTTTTACGCCCAAGCCCCCGCGAAACGCCCGCGCGAGGATCGACGGCTTCATGCTGTCGATGGCTGCCAGCGCCGACTCTGCCGACTGCCGTCTTCCTCCCCTGCCAAACCTCACGCAAGGTTTTGGCAAAAAAAGAGAGGGGCATGTGCCCCTCTCCGTAACGTAAAAGTTAGAGATCAGAATCTGTGATCGTGCTTATTTCACCTCAGCAGCACCGAACGGACGGCCCTCGTTGAAATTGCGGGCGTTCTCCATCGTCACCGTCGCGATGGCCTGCAGTGCCTCGCGCGTGAAGAATGCCTGATGGCTCGTGAGGATGACCTGCGGGAACATGAGCAGACGGCCCGTGACATCCTCCGTCGGGACATCGAAGCTGTGGTCCGTGTAGACATTGGCATCCTCGCCCTCGTAGACGTCGAGCGCAACCGCATGGAACTTGCCCTTCTTGAGCGCGGCAATGAGCGCTTCCGTATCGATGAGGCCGCCGCGTGCAGCATTCGTGAGCATGACATCGTCCTTCATGAGGGAGATGGCCTTCTCATCGATGAGATGATACGTGCCGCCTTCGCCCATAATGAGCGGTGCGTGAATGGAGATGAGGTCAGAGCGCTTCAGGACCTCTTCCTTCGAAGCATAGGTGAGCAGCCCCTCTTCCTCGAGCTTCTTGTTCGGGAATGCATCCCAGCCGATGACCGTCATGCCGTAGCCCTTGCAGATGCGCGCCATGCACTGGCCGATGCGGCCCGTGCCGAGGATGCCGGCGACCTTGTTGTGGAGATCGACGCCGAGCAGGCCCGTGAGGTCGAAGTTGTTGTCGCGCACCTTGTTGTATGCCTTGTGCAGGCGGCGGTTTGCAGCCTGCAGCGTCGCCATGGCATGCTCTGCCACTGCGTACGGGGAGTAAGCCGGTACGCGCAGGACCGTGATGCCGTACTCGGCAGCGGCCTTCTTGTCGACATTGTTGAAGCCGGCGCAACGCAGGAGGATCAGGCGGACGCCGCCGTCATGCAGCTGCTCGATGACAGAGCGCGGTGCCTCGTCGTTGACGAAGATGCAGACAGCGTCATAGCCGTTGGCGAGTTTTGCCGTCTCATCCGTCAAGCGGCTCGTGAAATACTTGAGTTCGACGTTGTACGTACCCTCGCCCTTGTCCTTTGCGAGCTCGCTGAAGTAGAGGCGATCATAGTTTTTCGTGCCGAAAAAGGCGACCTTGAGGAGAGAACCCTTCTTCTCCTTCGGACCCATGGCATCGAAAACCGCCTGGATCTGCTGTGCAGCCTCTTCCTCATCGGGGCCGTCCACGGTGATATCGACCGTTGTGCCTTTCGGGGCGTGAAGGTTCAAAATCTCCAGCACGTTGTTGCCCTGGGCCGTCTCATTACCGACCGCGAGCGTCACTGCCGCCCGCAGGTTGGTGCATGCCTGCGCGATCTGCGCTGCGGGACGCGCATGGATACCGATTGAGCACTTCACGACGACTTGGAATTTTTTCATTGATAAGATCCTCCCCAAAAATGCGGTACATTTATCGTATTGCTAATACGATTATACGACGCCGCGCGTGTGAAAGCAATAACATATTTGCAGTCCTCTGCACTTTTTTGAGCGACTGTTACCGAGATTGGCTAGTTATGACTGCCTGATGGGTATCCCGTGAACTTCCGCCCTGTACATAACCCTGTGGATTTCTTGTGGATATCCTGTGGACAAATCGTGGCAGTTGTGGATAATTTGACGAACTGTCCCGTTTTATGGTTCAGGGTATGATCAGTCTGTGTCCACTCTGTGTTCCTATGTGACATAGTAAAAAGCCGCAATCCGTTGGCGCACAAGGCTTCCGAGCTCCCCTAAGACAAAGAATAAGCAAAGACAAAGAAAGAGTAACGTAGTAGCGAGCAAGCGCTCAGCGATGGCACAGGTAGCACGGGATGTCACGCCCCAAGTTCCCCATGGAACGCCCGCGCGAGAATTGACTGCTTCATGCTGTCGATGGCTACCAGCACCGACTCCGCCGACTGTCGGACTTCTTCTTCCCTGCCGAGCAGTCGGTTGAGGGACGGATCCAGTTGGAGCATGGCTGCCGTCTCGTCAGCGTTCCGACGATCTACCGCGCTATCCACGCAGGACTGCTGAACCCGCCAGGAGCTTCAGCGAAGTTCGTACTTCGGAAACTACGGCATCATGGGAAACGGCGTCACAAGAAAGGCAGCGAAGAACATCGTGGCAAGGTCGTCATATCGCACCCCATCGAAGAGCGTCCTGCCAGTGCAGCAAACTGTTCCGTCCGTGGCCACTAGGAAGCGGATACTGTGGTGAGCAAGCAAGGAAAGGCATGCCTCGTCACACTGGTGGACCGGAAAAGCCGGTACTTGCTTGGCGGAAAAGCCACGAGCAAGACCGCCGCTGCCGTCAACCTCCACACCATCCACGGGAGCGCGGGACCAATGAAAACACCAATGGGCTTCTACGGAAGTTCTTTCCGAAGGGCAAGGATATCACAGATACGCCAGAGGATTACATCCAACGAAAGTACCATGAGCTGAACCTGTGCCCTAGGAAGTGCCTTGGCTACAAAACACCATATGAGGTCTA
>UMHV01056121.1_pt1 | contig 58415 bp, 53 predicted proteins | sample 1965621 | NCBI WGS metagenome assembly UMHV01 (sample SAMEA4836108, study PRJEB28245) | human gut metagenome | biome: gut microbiome; material: fecal sample | place: Denmark | collected 2008 | reverse complement strand
TTGGTCGGACCAGCGGGATTTGAACCCGCGACCCCTTGACCCCTGTGGCTTCGGCGATTTCCGCTGTTTTCCAACACTATACACCACTCCGGAGCACTCTGGGCCACTCCGACCAAAACGGCGTTATTCCGCCATTCTCCCTCCGGAGCCCTCCACACCCCGCGCGGTCATCGCCCCCGGATTGCCCCCGGATGCGATACGGCCAATGGCATCCGCCACGTCGTCCAGACGGTCCGGCCACAGGTCGGCGTAGACATCCAAAGTGATCGACGCGGAGCTGTGGCCCATGGCCTTCTGCAGCGTCTTCACGTCCGCGCCGCCGGCGATGGCCATGGACGCGTACGTATGCCGCAGGGAATGGACGGTCAGCCCCTCGACGCGGTCCAGCCCGGCCGCCCTCGCCGCGGGCTTCCAGACGCGGTTGCGCCAGTTCGACTCGCCCCACATGTTCCCGCGCGGGGAGACGAGCAGCGGCTCGCCGCCGTCGCGTCCGGCCGTCAGCTCCCTCAGCCCGTCCTCGAGCATCGGCGGGATGGGCACGCGGCGGACCTGGCCGTTCTTCGTCGGGCCGACCGTCTCGGCGTTGCCCTCGCGCCCCACGGTCTTCGTGCGCGCCACCGTGATGCGCCGACGCCTCAGGTCCACGTCCGCGACGCGCAGGGCCAGCGCCTCGCCGATGCGCATGCCCGTGTAGGCGAGCAGGAGGATGTCGATGCCGTGGACGCCGGCCGCGTCGGCCAGCCGCCCCACCTGGGCGACCGTCAGATAGACCCGCTTGGACTGCCCCTTCCGGGGCCATTTGACCGCCTTCAGCGGGTCCGACTGGAGCCAGCCGTTCGCCAGCGCATGATCGACGGCCACGGACAGGGCGCGGTGGATGCCCCTGATGGACGAGGCGGACAGCATGACGCCGTGGCAGGAGTGGGCGGAGCCGTCCGCCAGCGAGGCGATCCACGAGCCCAGCGCGGACGGCGTCAGCGCGGACAGTGGCCTGTCGCCCCAGTACGGCGCCACATGCGTGTCCCAGTCACGCCGGTAGCGGTTCCACGTCGCCGGTTTGATGACGGGCACCAGCAGGGCGAAGCCCTCCTCTCCGGCCGAGCCTATGGTGCGCTCCATGTCGCGCGGGTCGACATAGCGCCCCGAGCGGATGTCGTCCTCCAATGAGGCGGCGAAGGCCTCCGCGTCCTTCCTTGATGCGAAGCTGCGCCGCCGTCGCTCCCTGTCCGCATACCATGTGACGCGCCAGCGCATGCCCTTGCCGAACTCGGTGGTGCGCATGACCTCCGGCACCTTCGCCCTCATCGGATCGCGCGCCGACGCCAGGGCCCTTCTGGCCGCCGCCGACGCCGATTTCCTCAACCATCTGTCCTCGATATTGACTCTCATGGCTGGCAATATGACTCGACCCGGGGACTTCTCCGGCCCCCGCATGACGCATAAGGGGAGGGCATGGAACGTTTGTACACACCGACCCAGGTCTCCGAGATGCTGGGCATGTCCGTCAAGACCTTGGAGAAGTGGCGTTGGGAGCGCAGGAACCTGCCTTACGTCAAGCTTGGGACCGCCGTCCGCTACCGGGAGTCCGACCTGGAGGCGTGGCTCGATGGCCATACCATCGGCGTCCGATAAGGGCGGCGGCGACGACCGCCAGGTAGGCGGCGGGGATGGCGAGCGACAGCGCCACGGCCGCGTCCGCGATGCCGGGAATCCACGTTCCCGCGCCGACGACGGCCTCCACGGCAAGAAGCGCGTAGCCAAGCCTTCCGATGTGATCCATGCGATTCCTTCCTAAATCAGCTTGTCGCTGATGCGGATCTCGACGGGGATGGCCGTCTTGTCCAGGCCGATGTAGTAGCCGATGGAGCCGCGCACCAGCTCGCCCGTGTCCGGGTCGAACAGCGCGTACAGACTCTGCCGGTCCGGCTCGTTCGACTCCGAGTCCAGCGTCTGGTCGTGGCTCATGCGCTCGGCCATCTCGCCATCCTCGGGCTGTCCGAACAGGCGGCAGGTCTGCTCGGTCTGCGACTCCATGCCGGAGAACTCCGCCTTGGAGCCCATGGCCATGGCGATGCCGCGGCCCATGAAGTCCTGCAGGCCGGCCTCGACGAACTCGGTGACCTTCTGGCTGGCGAACACCGGCATGTAATGCTGGTCGCGGGCCAGACGCCCCATGCGGTTGACGACGCTGACGCCGAACCTGTCGCCCAGAAGCGACCATGCCTCGTCGACGACGAGCACGCCGTTACGGCCGATGATGGACGCGGACGCGCCCAGGGCGGCCATGCGCACCACCCAGCGCTGGATGTCGGACGGGCCGGAGTCGGCCTCCTTCTCGCTGATGATGTTCATGGTTCCGGCGCTCAGCAGGGTCAGGCCATCGGATACGGCGAGCCGCCGCCCCCCGTGGCGCGTGCCGTAGATGAGTTTGAACATGGACGAGTTGGTGGCCTGGCGCTCCAGCATGGGCGTGATCTCGTCGACCAGCGGGTCGATGCGGTCCGCGTCCTCGCCGCCCTCCTGATGCGCCTTGTAGGCGATGCGCACGGCCTCGCCGGTGCAGTCGGCCCCATGGCGGAGTCCGTAGCCGATGATGGACGTCAGGGCCAGGTCGCGGGAGCGGTCCGCGTCGCGGCCGCCCGTGATCTGGCTCAACATCTCGACGGCGGTCTGCACGATCATGTCCTTCATGGTCCATGGGATGCACCGCACGGGGTCGAGGATGCCCTCGGCCTCCGGGGAGTCCAGACGGACGAGCATGCCGCCCATGGATTTGACGAACGGGCCGAAGTCGGACGAATTCGGCTTCGGGTCGAAGAACACGATGGGGATGGTGCTTTTCCTGTCGTCCGGGTTCGGCAGACGGCCCCATTGCGCGGCCAGATGCAGGAGGACGCGCGTGTTGTGCGTGGGGATGTAGCCGCCGACCAGGTACGTATGGTCCGGCGACTCGATGGACAGGCAGCGGTGGGGCTCGTCCGGCACGCGGCGGATGGACTTGACGTACAGCCAGTTGGCCGTCTCGCGCGTCTCCCGGGGCAGGAGCGCCTTCTTGCGTGGCAGGGAGAACACGGGCAGGTCGGTGGTGAACGTGACCCGCAGGCGGTCCTGCGTGCGACGGTACGTGCCGTCCGCGTCCCGGTATCCGGCCTGGCTTCGGGACGGCTCGTGGACGATGACGCCCAACGAGCGCAGCAGGCGGACGAGGCCGTCGACGATGGGTTTGTGGTCGAGGCTCTGGCAGAATTCGATGCCGTGGGTGCGTGGGTCGATGGTGCCGTCCTGGTCCAGCAGTCCGCGGACCAGTTCGAGCCTCTGCTCCACGGAGGCGTTGAAGTACTCCTCGGGGATATGCTTGTTCTCCAGTACGCCCAGAGCCCGCAGCCGCGGCGACAATCCGATGGCCGTGACGGTCTTGGCGACGGAGGTGTCGCGGACCTCGAAGTCCGCTTCTTTGAAGCGCCGGCGCACATGATCCAGGTCGCCGTTCGTCGGGTCCGATGTGATTCGGCCGCATTGTACGGTTCCGTCGGCCAGCCATGCGCCCAGGCACCATGGGTCGAGCGGCAGGTCCATGTGGACGCCCTCGACGGGCTTTGGGCGGGGGATGGCCCAGTTGGCGTGGCCGTTGTTGACGGTCAGGCCGGCCTCGAGCATCTCGCGGGTGGTGGCGATCTGCGCGTCGTAATGCTCCGTGCCGTCCTCGTCGTATCGCCACATGATGCGCCGGGCGATGCCCTCGAGCATGTCGGCGGCGCGCCAGACGGAGGTGAGGATGACGTTCTCCCCGTCGGCTTCGGACGGCTTCAGCGTGACGCGTTTCAGCGTCTCCTTGACCATGTCGCGCGCGGCCTTCGTGCCGCCCATGATGTCGGTCAGCTCCTTCAAGCCGATCTCGCCCTCGAGGCCGCTCTCGTAGGCGTCGCGCAGCAGGGCGATGCGCTGGGCGCGGGCGGGGGAGATGTCGCCCTTCAATGGGTGCTCGAGGATGTCGAGCACCTGCTCGGCCAGTGGTCCGGCGGGCCATGCGCGCCCCTGGCGTTTTCCGGCGACGCGCCGGCGCTCCCTCATGGGCTCCAGCTCCATGTAGCGCATGACGCCGTACACCCACTGCTCGCGGCAGTCCATGCCGATGCCAGCCTTTTGGAGTATCGGCTCCACGGCCCCGTAGCATTCGCGGGCCGTCCATGTCGCGTCCCCGACGTCGGCCTTGAGCCGGTCGAGCTCCTCCACGGCGCCGCGGATGGCGGCCTGTCGGTCGAGGCTCGCCCTGTGCTTGTCCGAGCGCACGCCCTTGCGGGAGGTGAAGTCCCAGACGCGCCATTGGTGTTCCCCGCCGGCCTTAAGCCGCTGCCCGTCGGAGAACTCGATTTCGTACAGGTCGTCGCTTCTGATGGGGGACAGGTAGCTGATTGGATACGCCTTGCCGTCGTCCGCATAGAGAAGGTCGCCGACCTGAAGATCGCCGATGGTGGCGACGCCGCCGTGCGGCCAACGCGGCTGGGGCGGCATAGACACTTTCGTGTCAAGTGTTAGATTTTTTCCGGAACCTGTCCTTCCGGTGATGAGCATGGCCGGTGGAGTGTGCCTATACCTTGATGCGAACGGACTGACGTAGACCGGCTGCCGGTCCTTCTCCGTGAAGCCCAGCAGCGCGCCCGGCAGGTCCGACTTGCGTCCCTCGCCCATGTCCTCGCCCGCCAGCGAGCGGCCCGCGAGGCCCGCGAACGCGAGGATCGGCGTCGGCCAGTACACGGGGCTCGGGCAGTAGGTGATCTCCGAGCCGATCTGCATGTCCTGCCACGCCGTGTTCTGGTTGTCCTGGTTCAGATTCAGCTCGCCCGGATAATTAACCTGGCTCGGCCTGTCGATGATGCCCGGGATGGCGACCTGCACATGCCCGTCGACCAGCGTCGGCCACGGGCGTCCGTCCTTCTGGTACACGTCGGACGCGGCCAGCAGCTCCTCCGCGATGCCCTCGTTGGCCTTGTGGCCGTCCGTGGCCTGCTTGATGGCCTGCTCGAGCACCTTGTCCTTGTCCTTGTCGATCTGGTCGCGGCTGATCTCGCCGGGCTCGACGAGGCCGCGCACGCTGATGGCGACGGCCCCCTGCCCGCCCGAGTCGCTGGACGCGAGCAGATGCGCGGCCCACGCGGACCTCGGATCGCGCTCGCTGGTCCCGTCGAACGGGAGGGCGCCCAGCGTGGCGATGGTCATGGGCCAGGTGCCGCGGATCTCGATGCGCTTGGACCAGGTCGTGCAGTCGACGCGGGTGTCGCGCAGCTTCTCCGCCAGACGGGCCGTCCGCTCGTCCGGAAAGGCATGCATGTGGCCGCGTTCGACCATGACCTCCAGCGGGTCCGGCTTGCGGTCGGTGACCCACCAGGCCAGGGCGCGGTTCATCTGCGCGTCGGTCGGCGGGACGCAGCCGCCCGCCCTGAGGATCTCGGAGATGACGGCGCGGTCCGTGTCGAACGCGTCGTCCGGGGCCTCGCCGTAGGCGGCCTGGTCGCCGGCCTGCACGACGAGGTTGACGACGCGGTCCAGAAACCTGCCCTTGCCGCCGCCCGCGTCCAGACGGACGCCGATGACGGTGAGGCGGTCGTGCACGACGTCGCCGCAATGCTCCATGGCGAGGAGGCGCCGGTTGCGCTCGTCCAGCGTGGGGCTCGGCTCGAAGCGGACCGGGGTGGACATGGCGAGGATGTGGATGGGCCTGTAGAAGGATTTCAGCGCGCGGCGGTTCGCCAGCGGGATGCTTGGGGTCAGGTCGGCGAGCCTTGGCATGATGATGGTCAGCGGGCGCGCGGCCTTGAGACGCTCGCCCCAGTCGGCCGCGTCGGAGACGGACGGCTGGCTTGGCATGACCATGTACTGCCAGGCCTCGCCGTTGGCGGTGCGGACGAATCCGCCGCCCAGATGGCGGGCGTTGACGCCCGCCTGTCGGATCGTTCTGCTCATACGGCACGGCTATGCGTCTAGAACAGGGACCCCTGCGTCTCCGGGGAGGGGAGCCCGGCGCGGCATCGGGCCATGAATGCCACGGCGTCGCGGCTGGCGTGGATGTCGGCGGCCGCCAGCGGCCGGTTGAGGCTGAGCCCCTCCAGCGTCCTCACGCGGCTTAGCGCGACGTACGCCTGCCCGTCCGCGGGCAGCGGCCATGCGGGCAGCTCCAAACGCATGCGGTCGAGCGTGCGGCCCTGGCTTTTGTGGATGGTGACGGCCCATGCCGGCCGAAGCGGCAGCTGGATGTAGGTGCCGACCTCGACCGGCTCCACCCTCCCGTCGACGAGCCGGTTGCGGACCATGGGCCAGCGGTGCCGGCCGATAGACGCCTCCACGCCGGAGTCCAGCCGGACGACGGCCACATCGTCGGAATCGAACCCCTCCAGCGTGCCCAGCGTGCCGTTGGCCCACAGGCCGTCCGGGTCGTTGGCCAGCGTCATGACGCGGGCGCCGGGGCGCAGGGCGAGGCTTCGCGGCGCGGGGTCCAGGTTCCGCGGCCATTCGCCGCCCCACATGGCGTCGACGCGGACCTCCGGGCCGGGGAGCCCCGCCATCATGGCTCCGTTGATTTGGTCGACGCGCCGGTTGGTGGCGGCGAGCACGGGCGTCGACGCCGTGTACGGGGCGTCCACGCGGCTATTGAGCAGGGCGAGCGCGTCGCGGGTGGCATGGCCGGCGCGGAGGGAGTCCAGCGCGCCGGCGAACGCGGGGTCGGCCTGGCGGTGGACGCGCCCCAGCTCCGCGAAGTCCATCGGGAACGGGCCGCGGCCCGCGATGACGGGGGCGAGGACGCGGGATTGGAAGAACCATGGCCCCTTCCACGGCTCCCCGGAGAACAGCGGCCTGTCGTCGTCGGTGACGACGGGCGGCAGCTGGGCGGGGTCCCCGACCATGTCGACGCGGACGCCTCCGAACGGGGACCGGCTCCGCCGCGCGCCTTGGAGGAATTGGTCGAGGCAGTCGATGAGGTCCGCGCGCGCCATGGCGGCCTCGTCGACGATGATGTGATCCAATGCCCGGTAGAGCGGGTCGCGGGACAGGGAGAAGCCCTTGGCCCGGGCGTCCCTGGGCGTCATACCGGGCTTGGCGTGGATGAAGCGGTGGATGGTCTCGCCGCCGTCGATGTTGAGGGCGGCCACGCCGGTGGGGGCGAGCATGATGGTGTTCGCCGGGGCCGTGGTGCGCCGCCAGTGGTCGATGAGGGTCGATTTGCCCGTGCCGGCCCTGCCGGCCAGGAAGCCCACGCCCGTGGACCGGTCCAGCATGGCAAGGGCACATTCGTCGTATTCGTATTCCATGCCCTTGCGTCATGCGTCAGAGCCGGACGAGGACCGGTCCACGGGGGCCGGCGTCCGACAGGGGGCCGATGACGTTGTACCCGATATGGTCAGGCGCACCCTCTATGCGGCGAACGGGTCGGGCACGTTGGCGGTCATCGGCGTCGTCTCCCGCCCGGCGGGCAGGACGCCGTGGCGCAGGCACCATGCGACGCACACCCCGGCCGCGTCCAGCGACGGGGAGGCGGCGAGGCATATCTGCGCGCGGGTCGGGTCGCCGGCCATCCAGCTGATGAGCGCCTTGAGTCCGAACACGGCGGTCTTGTCGGCACCCAGGTCGAGCAGGACGTTCAGGTCCAGATCAGCGGCGGTCAGACGCTCCTCGTCGGGACGCCATCCGGCGTCGTGCAGGACGTGGCCGATGGCCGCGTCAAGGCCTTCGCCGCGCGCGGCGGCGACCATGCCCGCGGGCGTGGGGACGGCGGCGGAAAGCGACCATGCGACCATGTCGCGGAACCGCGGCGTCGACAGGCCGCGGACGAGCCGGGCGCCGGTCACTTCGTTCATCCAGCGCTCGCGGCCCGGCATCTTGAGCCTGGCCTGCCATTCGTTGGCCAGCGTCGCGTCGTCGTCGACGCCGTCCATGAGTCCGGCCATCGTGGTCCGGTACTGCGTTCCGTATGTCATCGTGCCTCCTTCACATGCAGGGTGCCGGGCTGGGCGCGGCGGAGCCACCAGAGCCCCGCGCCGGCCTTGTCCATGGTTCCGTCGGCGAATCCCTCGTCGGAGTCGATCCACCAGTCGACGCCTCCGTCCGGGTGCGTCTCCACATGCGCGTTCGGGCCGTGGACGCCCGCCCCGTCCGGGTCGAAGCCGTAATGCCTCAGTCCTTTGAGGATGTCCTCAAGTGCCTCCGCCTGCGCGACGGTCAGCTTGGTGATGTCTGCCATGTCCCATCCCATGCGTCGGACGGGGCGCGGCGATGCGGTAGGGGGCCGATAGGGGCTTTTTGGCCGGAAAGCCGTATACACTTGCGTATGCACTTTCGGTTTTCGCGGGCCGAAGAAGCTCCAATGCCTACGGGCAGTAGGGCTAAGGCCCGATTCCATCGTCATCCGTATGCAGCCGTATGCACCGTATGCACTTCCCTTAAAAGGAAAAAGGCCGAAAAGACTCCAACTCCCAAAAGAGGTGCATAAAGTGCATACGGCTTCTTTGATGTCTACTCAGCCCTACTCCCGCCTAGCTTCTTGCTCGCGGGCAAAAAGTGCATACGGACTGCATACGGCTGCATACGAAGTGCATACGGTCCGCATAATGTGATGGAAGTGTGAAGACAGGCTTGGATCGTCCACCGCAATACACTGCCCGATTTCATCTTCGAAGGGTGGTTTCAATCGGCAATAGGGGGCCGACGATTGCCCGTGGCCCCATCGGACCGCGGAGGACGGATCATGGGACGACTGAAAAAACAATTGCGTTTCCGGGCCGTTTTTTTATAGATTGCGTGGCGGGAAAACCCGCAAGCCTCTGGTTCTGCGATACGTGGACGGATGGGGACGGGTCGATGCTCCTGCTTTCCGACGACGGCTCGTTCGCGCCCGTCCGGCCGTAGCCGGGACGCATGGCCGTGCCGGCTACACGGAAAGGAGCCGGAGTTATGAACGTGGACGAGATCATCGAATACTTGAGGGCTTTGTCGAAGGACGCCATCGTGAAGGTGTCGGTCATGGACAAGGCGTCCATGGCCCGCGACTCCATTGTCATAGACGGCGTCGTCGACGGTGGCGTGTGGTGCCGCGAGGACATCGGCACGCTGATCGAGGATAACGGCAAGAATCCCACGCCGGAGAACATCGACAAGGTGTTGGCCGCCGTGCCGGGCGGGCTGGACGACTTCGGCGACCGGCTTACACAGGAGGGTTGGGACATCCTGCACGACATCTACGATGATGCCATCGACGCCCTCCGTTAGGCGCATAGCCGCCAATCAAGACGCCCCCGCCGTCCGACCGCTCCCCTCGGCGCATGCCCATAACGCTTCGGAGAGAAGCCTTCAGCCGGCGGGGCCGTCCCTTTTCCTCCGGGACGCATGTCCGGTCCGAGGAAAAGGAGCGAATCATGAGCAACCCGATATACGCGCTGACCGACCACGACCACACCGAGGAGGAGCTCGCCCCATGGCTCGTCGAATGCGGCACGGGCGACCCGATGGTTGACGGGCTCGTGCTCACGGCGCTCGACTGCGCGTGGGGTCATTGGGCGAGGGCCTCCAAGAAGCCGCACGAGCCGTTCTCCGACCCGGAGTATCTGAAGGCCGCGGCGGGGCTCCCGTGGCGCTGGGACGACTGGATCCCCGCCGGACTGTTCGGCCGCGGACTCAATGCGGCATGGTGGGGGCGCCTCATCGCCGCGATGGACGATCTCGGCCGCTTCGGCCTGTCCGACACGGCCATCGTGCGCCGTCAACTCATGGAACCGTTCGGCGAGTCCGTGCTTGCCATCCGCGACGACTGGGAGTTGGCCGATTTCGAGGCCTGCGAACTGTCCGACCCGCACATGCCCGACCTGTACGAATGCGTGGTCAACGACCTGCGCCTGCTGGCCGAGGATATGGACAAGGAGCCGCGCCATATGGGCGGGCTCGTTCGCTACGACACCGCCTACACGCTGGCCGGCTTCAAGTATCTGACATTCAAGGAGGATGACGATGAATGACATCACACTGGGCGAGTGCCCGTTCTGCGGAGGCAAGGTGTCCTCCGCCGTCGAAAGCAGACACAAGGGCGCCCTTGTCGCCTATTGGTGCGCACGGCCCGTCTGCGAAAACGGCTGCCCCGTTGGGAGGGTGGCGGACGGTTGGGACGATCTGCACGTCGGATACGGCGGCGACCCGGGTCCGGACGTGGTCGGGACCGACCTCGCCGCCAAATGGGCCGGCGTCTGCGAGACGCTCATGCATCCCCGCCCATGCCCGCGTTGCGGCGGCCGCCCTGCGTTCGTGGCGGCCAATGCGGTCCTGTGCTTCGGCTGTCCCGACGATGGGCTCGTCAAGTCCGAAGCGGGCACGACCCTGCTCGGGCTGGTCGTCAGGTGGAACGGCGAGGCGGCCGCGGCCGAGAGCGCCGGAAGACGCCAGGCCGAACTGGAGAAGGAATGCGAAATACTGAACCGCGCCTTTTGGTCGGAACGGCTCAAGGGCGAGTAGCCCCGTTCTTTTCCCCGGGCTGGCCGCCGAACAGTTCGGAGGCCAGCCTTTCCTCGTTCCCGCGGGCCCTGTCCTCCATGACGGCGAACAGGTCCTGCAGGAACCGCTCCGGCTCGTCGACGCCGGGACGCATGGCCGGGATGTAACACGAAAGGAGCCGGAACATGGAACGTTTCGAGCCATTTGTTTTAGGCCAGTGCCCGTTCTGCAATGGCGGTGTGACTGCCGCCGTCAGACGATTCGACGAACGCACCATCGGCATGTGGTACGTCGCATTCGACTACGACCTGCGACCCGGGTGCCCGAACGGGTGCCCGATCGACCGGTTCGACATGACGCGCCTGTTCTTCGACGGCTGGACCGTCGCCTCCGACTACGACCCGACGCCGGCGTTCCGCAGGGCGTGGGCGCGCGACGTCCGCATGTTCCACAACCGCCCCGCCTGCCCGCGGTGCGGACGGCCCGCACGGCTGCGCACCGGCTCCGATTCCGCCATGGGCTGCCCGTGGTGCGGACTGTGGGCGGAGCCGGAGCGCCGCGACGGGCCGACGTCCATCATGTCTCTCGTCGAGGCGTGGAACCATCTCGCGGACGGGAAGGAAGACCAATGAAGTCCGTGATTCCTTTGGGCGAATGTCCATTCTGCGGGGGCGGTGTGACCGTCGGCGTGGACGAATACGACAGCGAGACCGGGAACGTCTACTTCTCCTACGGCGACCGGCCGCGATGTGAAAACGGATGCCCCGTGGGACGGTTCGACTGTCAGCGTTGCGGTTTCGACGACATCTGGGTCACCACGGAGAAGGACGCCGCGCCGGTCTTCCGGGAATGCTGGAAGAAGGAGGTCGAGGCGCTCCGCAACCGCCCCGCCTGCCCGGACTGCGGCAAGCAGGCTGAATTCAAGAGCGGCGGCAAGGACTTCCTCATCATTGGCTGTCCCCACTGCCGGCTGTGGGCCAAGAAGGCCCAGACCGTCGCCGGGCTCGTGGCCGAATGGGGCAAGCTGGCCGACGAAAAACGCAAGGAGAACGAGAGGAAGGGCAAGAGCGCGGGGCTGGCCGACATGCTCAACGAACTGGACAGGAGCCATTCATGACCGGCGACCGGCTCCCCGTCTTCTTCCTCAAAGGCGTCGGACAGGGGCTTGCGACGGCCCTGTTCCGCAAGGAGACGCTGACGGACCCACTGGAGCCCATGCCGACCGTTCCCGAATGGCTGGCGTCATACGGCGTCACCCCGGGGGACACGTCCGCATTCGACCGGTGCGAGGCCGACTGGTACGCCCTGCTGGACCGGCGGAAACGCCAAACGGACGCGTTCCTGGCGGGCGCGTTCGCGGGCACCTGCCTGTACGCGTGCTCCATGCTCGCGCTGGTCGCGCTCATCGGCTGGACGATATACGAGCTCATCCCGTTCGACGGGTTCGGAAAACTATTGCGCCTGCTCCGCGGCTGACCGAGCCCGCCGCGCCCGTCCGGCGGAGATACCCCAATGCATCAAGAAAGGAACCAACCAATCATGATCAGGCCGATACCATGCTCCCGCTGCCGTATCCTCCCCGACGAATGGAAGGACATGTCACTCATGTACTGCCCGGAGTGCGGCTTCGCGCTCAAGGGATGTCCCGCGGACGATTTCCCCATGCGGATGCTCGTCCGATACTGGAACGACTGCAATGCCGGATGGAACCCCGAACGGGCCGACCACAGGCCCGGCGGATACCGGTCGCTGAAGGACGCCGACGGGGAGTCGAGGAACATCCTGCTCATACAACCCGAGGACCTGTCCGACGATCCCGGCGAATGGATGCACCGCACCTGGTTGTGCCGGGAGGATCGCGCCGCCATAAACCTCGTAGGATTCATGCACGGCCCCTTCATGCCCGCACGCCTTCCCGCCGCCGGGGAGGCGGATTCGGGGCATGCCGTGATCGTCGAGATCCCCGTGAATTCATGAGACGGCTCAATCGGGGCGGGGACATCGGCGTCGCCCCGATTGAGCCGTGGATACGCGGACTGTACGAGACGGCCGGGACGCATGGCCCAATCGGACGCCGGAGAGGCCGGCGCGGAAAGGAGCCTATCATGGCAATGGACATCCAAGACGACCAAAAGGTCGTCGTCTACAAGGATGGTGTGGACCAGTACGAGGGCCTGTGGCGCGACCGCGACGAGGACTACGACGGGGACTTCTACCTGCTTGCCGACGTCGAGGAGGCCGACATCATCGTCGTCTGCTGACGCCGGACCGGAACGGCCGGGGATGGGCGCATGGCCCGCCCCCGGCCGTTCCTCTCTTTGAGGACGCATGGGTCCGGCGCAATCGGGAAAAGGAGTGGGGCAATGGACATCAAAGACTTCCAACGCATCGCCAAGGCCGCCGGCATGAAGCCGACGGACAGGGATGACATGGCGGAGATCGCCTCGCCCGACGGCGAGGACGCGTACGTCCTGCGGCTGGGCGCCGTCACGGACGGCCCTGATGAAGTGGACGCCATATGGCTGAGTCTTCAGCGCGGCCTGCGCCGCGAGGACGGGCGCGAATGGCTGACGCCGCGCACGGGCCGCGTTCTGCGGTGCCGCGTCTGGGACGCGGAGGAAGGCTGGCTGGAGCCCGTGGCGGGCGGCGACGCCGTCGACCGGCTCCATGGGCTCGTGGATGAGCTGCACGGCTGGGCCGAGGCGGAGAGGACTGCATGGGTCCACGCCCGGTCCGTCACCCGTCTGCTGGACGGGCGTGTGGACGGCCTCGCGGGCTTGGCCTAGATTCTCTCGACGAGCAGGCGGCGGAACGTCGGCCTGCCGCCGATCATGGGGGAGACGCGCGGCACGCCCTCCGGCAGATGGCCGGGGAACATGCCGACGAGCCTGTAGCCCTCCGGCCAGTTGGCGAGGAGGCTGATGGGCGCGCCGACGAGCCCTTTGCGGTCGGCGGGCACCGTGGCCGCGGAGCCGGCCTCTACGATGTCGTGGGGGAGATTGTCGTAGAACGGGTTGTCCGCCGGATCGTAGGCGTGAGTCGGCGTGAACGTGGGGCATCCGCTCGGCAGGTCCGTGTACCAGACGACGCCCTTGACGCCGACGGCGGGCACGCCGTCGGGCTCGATGCGGACGGCGTCGGCGCGGTCCAGGTCCTTGTATCCGGGGACGCGGAAGAACATGCTGCCCTTGTTGGGCGAGCAGATGTGGAGGCGCCCGGCCATGAACAGCGGGAACACGTCCGAGTAGGAGCAGGCGGTCATGGGGCCCAGGCAGAGCAGGCCCTGGCCGGCGTGGCCGGACAGGTAGCGGCCCGCCAGGCTGAACGGCGGATTGCCGACGGTCAGGTCGGCCTCCCGCGCCATGGCGCGGGCCTCGGGGGAGTCGAACGATCCGGAGCCCTCGAGGCGGCGCTCCGTGACGCCGGCGGCGGTCCTCTCGTACAGGCGGCCGCCCGCGTCGTCGGAGGCGAACAGCGTGCCCGCCAGCGGGTCGAAGGAGAGGCTTCTTAGACGGGAGAGTCCCCAGTCGTCGAACCGGTCGGACAGGAAATGCCAGAAGGCGCTCCAGTCCCCGTCGTTGGTGTCGAGCAGGACGTCGGCCCCATGGAACGCGTCCCGGAACGGCGTCAGGCCCCGTTCGACATCCTCGTATCTTGTGTAGAATTCGTCGGCCCGTCCGCGCGCGGCGGCGAGCAAAGGCTTGTTGTCAGGCATTCCATGGGCTATGCGTCGTGCCGCGCAGGGCGTCGATGGCGTCGGCCCTGTCGGCCAGCATCCTGCCGCGCAGCTCGGCGCCCGCGTCCTCGTCGTAGCCGTCCGGCGTGACGACGTCGACCTCCACGTCGTCGGCGGTGACGGTGAGCACGGCGCGCGCCTTGCCCGGCTTGGACTTCAGATAGCCGGTGGACTCCGAAAGGAACGCGAACGCCACGTCGTCGAGGGCCTCCGCGGACGGCGCGGCGTCGGGCGGCAGCACGGCGGAGACCTCGGAGCGCCTGGGCCCGTCCGTGTGGATGGTGTGGACGAGCAGCGCGGGCGACGACGGGTCCAGCGCGCCCGGACGGCTCAGGCCGTATTTCCGCCGGAACGTGTAGTCGCTTATTCCGGCGGACGGCGGCACGAGGGCCACGTCGGCGACGGAGTCGCCCGCCAGCGTGATGCGCGCGCCCTCTTTGCCGATGCGCTTCCAGCGGCGTCCGGGCGGCAATGCGATGCCAGCGGGCGCGTCCGTGCCGTCGGAGACGCGGCCGCCGCCGTAGACGGCGTCGTGGGTGCGGTCGCCGGTCTCCGCATGGCCGGCCGGGTCCAGTCTGAAGTCGGCGGTGCCGCGCACGAAGCCGTTGTTGTCGAGCCTGGCCATCCGCTCGACCGACTCCCTGGCGGCGTTGCGGGACATGACGGCCTTGCGCCGCACGTTCGGATTGCCGTCGTGCAGCAGCGCCTCCACCTGGGCCTCCGTCAGATCGTCGCGGTAGGCGGCGGCGCCGCGCACCCGCTGGCTCTCGTCGTAGAGCAGCTCGTCGAACTCGTCGTCGGTTGGCGTCGGCGACTTGGGGCTCGACCATGCGAGCATGCGCACGCCCCAGGAGGCGCTGCGGCGCAGGACGCGCCAGTCGTCGGCGGAGAGCGTCTCCGGCCGCTCCTTGATGGCCGTCCGGTCGGCGGCCGCGTCCATGCCCGCCACGTAGCCGCCGAAGTCCAGGTCGTCGTCCGAGCCCTGTCCCGCCTTTTTGTCGAACTGGCCTCCGTCCGGCCTGCCCGCGGCCTTGTGGTTGTTTCCGTTCCTGTCCTGCGCCATGATTGGCCTCCTTGTCCGTTTCGCGGAGGCTATGCGGACGGGGATGGGCTTTTCGGGCATTGTCCGCTTGCGCGCGAAAACGCACGTCCGTGCGACGCATAGCAGGAGGATATGGGAACATCACACTTGGGAAAGGCGCTGGAGAGCGCATGCGCGGCCGCCGCCGCGGTCTGCATGGCGGTGGGATTGACGCCGTCCGCGTCGGCGGACGATACGGCGGCCGACGCCACGCAGCTACCTGACCACATCGTCAACGGGGACTTCGAATACCAGCATGACTGGTTCAGGGAGCATGCCGCATATGGTTGGACGGCGGTGATCCCCTCCACCGGTCTGAACTGGAACGCCCGCACGAAAAGCTATCAGCCCGGCCCGGATGATTGGAATGAGGCGAGATTCGGCTGGCATAGCACGCAGGTCGACGGCACGAACGGCGAACCCGGCGAGCAGAGGGCCGGCGCCGTCGAATTGCAGGGACTCACCCGCGTCAACACCTTGGCCGAGATCGTCGCCGCCCAGCCCGACACGAGCATCTACCAGGACATCCATGTCACCCCCGGCAACACCTACCACTGGAGCCTGAAGCATCAGAGCGGGTACGCCCGCCACGTCGACCGGATGCAGGTGCTCATCGGAGAGCCCGGCAAGGAGACACCCCAACAGGCGACGCGCACCAAGACGAACGGCGGGACCGACGGGACCGGCGACGTGGGAGCCGACATCGCCACCGCCAACATCACCGACAAGGATTCGCGCAACTGGGAGACCTACGAGGGCGACTGGACCTGCCCCGAGGACGTGGTCACGGCGCGGTTCACTTTCAAGGACATCGACTCGGCCTTATCCAACGTCGGCAATCTGGTGGACGACATCGGTTTCAGCCAATCCACGACATTGCGCTATGACCCGAACGGCGGAACCGGCATGATGGCGGACCAGACGGTCGGCGTCGGCGTGAACGCCTACACGGCCACGGATGGCTGCACGTACGCGGGCCATGGCCTCGCCTCATGGAACACGAGGCCCGACGGCACCGGCGACTCCTACAAGCCAGGCGACACGATCGCCATCGACAGACCGACGACTCTGTATGCGCAATGGGCCGACACCACGCAGACGGCGATGCCTGAGACGGGAGGAACATTGACCAATCGAAACCTGACTACGATCCTGGGGGGGGGGCTTGCCTCTTCGGCCTTATCCTCATGCCAATCCTGTCGGCAAGACGGCGCAGGCGCCGGTAAAACAATCCCGGAAGGCGGTGTGACATGCTGAGACACATCACACGCCTTATCGCCGGCGTGCTCGCCGCCGGACTCCTGCTGGCATTGGCGCCGTCCGCGTCGGCGGCCGCCACGTACGACATCACCCAGGTCGGGGACGCGGACTGGGTCAGCGTCACCTCGAACGGCAGGGAACTGTCAGGCCAGGCCACCGCGTCGGACGGCCTGCAGGTGACGGCGACCGTCCGCCTGCGCATCGACGACATCGGCGCTCTCCGGGAGGGCGATACCGTCCTGGTCAAGGCCACGGCGGCGTCCGGCAGCCATTTCGGACCCAACCTGTTCTCCAGGACAACCCTGCCGCCCTCATTGCTCGACAGGCAGGGAAACGCCGTGTTCACGGCATCCAACGCCGACGGCGACAACACCATATTGAAGCTGACCCGTACCGGAACGACGGCATTGGGCTCCTACTCCTGCGACCTGGCCGCGACGAACAGACTGTGGAGGTGGACGCCCGAATCGAAGTCGTCCACATGGAGGATAGGCAAGTCATCCACATACACGTTTGCAAGCCGGCCACAGGCCAATTCGCCGTGCACGTCGAACAACACCGGGACTTGGGGTCCGAAGGTGAAGGGGAACAGTGTCGAGGTCAACCAATGGTTCCTCAACTGCGGCACGATGGCCTCCATTGCAAGCGGTTCGGACGCATCCGGTTTTAAAACGGAGTCGCAGGTCGGTTGGGCGCATGTCATCCCCAAATCGGGCCGGATCGAGAACGTGGAGGTGCCTACCTATGAAGCGTTTGTTCTGAGGGCGATCGATGGCAGGACACCGGGCGGAAGGGATGATCGTCTGAGCAGATTCTACCTTTCATGGAGGAAGGATGTGGACATATCCACCTACGACAAGGCGGCGACGAACCTGCCCGTGGGGTCCATCGCCGTCTTACGGCAGGAGGACGGTTCATGGGACCTCGCCTACAACATCGGCTCCCGTCTTCCGGGATTATCCAATTCACTGAAGATGCCCGACAGTTCCGACCCCACGACCCTGGAGCTTCAGAGGAACACCGGGAACATGTGGCAGGTGGCGTCAATATTCTTCTGCGTACGCTTCCGGGATGAGAGCGTCCCCAACAGGGTGTCGATCGAGACGCGGGGGACGGAATACGCGCTTAGGAGCCAGACCCTGACCACGAAGACCATCGACCCCGCCGTCGGCCAGGGCCAGTCCGCCATCCGATACGACCCGAACGGTGGGGGCGGCGACGCGTTCAAAAAGGTCGGGGACTCCGGCACCACGGCCACGACCGCCGAGGCCGGCATCTTCCTGCGCAAGGGCCACACGTTCGCCGGCTGGAACACGAAGGCCGACGGCACCGGCACCGCCTACCAGGCCGGCGCGGCCATCTCCTATCCGGCCGAGGGCGACACCCTGACCCTGTACGCCCAGTGGGAGGCAAACGCATATAAGACGGAGTTCAGGGACTGGCGGGGCCGGACCATCACGTCCGGCACGGCCAAGTACGGGAGCACGCCGACCGTGCCCGCGTTGGCCGACACGACGTGGCTGGCCGATCCGGACATGAACTTCGACAACGTGGACGGATGGCGCGACGATTGGTGGCATGGTTCGCCCACATTCACCAAGGACGGCCTGACGGTCAATAGCCGCGACACCAGGGCGAACGGCAGGACCGTCGGTGCGAATGCGGCCATCCATGTCGAGGCGGATGCCGACTATTCGGAAGCGAATGCCACGAATGCCGCCAAGAGCTCGGGAATCGGCTTCAACATCAACAACGGAAGCAATTCCTATCGGGGATGGAACGCCTGTCCGAATGGGCGGCAATGCGAAGTGGACGCCGTTCTCATGGCCGGACTCGCCTCCTCCCAGACGATCGAGCCCTGGGTGCAGATAGCCAATGACCAATTCAACGACTACGGCACCGCCACCGTCCACCGCATGCAATTGACCCAGGTGGACCCGGCCACGCACAACGGCGTCGCCCGCGACGGCTACGTGTTCACCGGCTGGGACAAGGACCCATCGAAGCCGGTCGAGGGCGACACCGTGTACACGGCCCGATACCGGCCCGCCGTCTACAAGGTCCGGTTCGACGCGAACGGCGGCACAGGAACCATGGCCGACCAAAGCCACACGTACGACCGGAAGCAGGCGTTGACCGCGAACGCGTTCACCCGCGAGGGCTACCGCTTCACCGGCTGGAACACACGCGGGGACGGCAAGGGCAAGGCGTTCACGGACAAACAGACCGTGACGAACCTGCTCACGCACGACGGCGCGACCGGCGTCCTGTACGCGCAATGGGAGCGTCTACCCGAAACCGCCCTGCCTTGGAGCGGAGGAACCATGACCCATAATCTGACAACAATCCTGGGGGGGGGCTTCTTATCCTCGCCATCCCATTCGTCCTCATGCGCCGGCGCAGGCTGGGCTGAGCCATGCAAGGCGGGTGATGTGACATGCTGAGACACGTCGCCCGCCTGGCTTCCCACGGGCTACTCGCCGTCGGCCTCCTATTGGGACTGGCGCCATCCGCACACGCGGCTGCCACGTATGACATCACCCAGGTCGGCAAGGTCACGATCCAAAGCATCGCCGACGGCAACGGCCGTCAACTGAACGGCACGCACGACGGTCGGGAGATCACCGGAGGCTTCACGCCGAACGCCTATATGATCTCAACCCGGGTGAGGTACGGCATCCATATCGACGACATGTCGAGACTCGCCGAGGGCGACAGGATCACCATCGGCCAGTCAAGCGCCGGCCATTTCGAGGTGGCCGCGTACTCCGGCGGCTCGGTCGTCAACGACCAGGCCGGCACACCCGTGTTCTCGATCGGCTGGACCCACGCGCGCATCACCCTCACCCGGCTGCCGGGGAGCCTGACGGGCGGCATGGACCTCACGTTCACGTCGAACCTTTGCACCAGCTACCGTGATTACGGCAGCCGGGAGAAACTGTACGCCACGTCGAGCACCTGGACCATCGGAGGCGACTCGTACACGTTCCCGAACACGCCGTTCGGCATGCGGGCCGCCACCGGCGGGAAGGATTTCGCCGCCTCCACCGTCATCCAGCGTCTCGCCAACCAGGTCACGTTGCAGTCGCACCTCCACTGGCCGGGAGCGATCAACGACATGCTGAACGGCGGGGCCATCACGCCCGACACTTCCGACACGATCGTCTACGACCACATCACGCCCATGGACGGCACGATCTCCGCGGTCCGGTTCGGGTCGATGCTGAACCGTTGGCCCCTCGCCTACGACAGGACCCACCTGTCGGATTCGAACGACTTCGCCGTCGCCTCCGCCGACTACGGGCATCCGAACGACGTGCATTCGCTGGACGAGGCGAAACGTCTCAAGCCCGGCCAGTCGTCCATCGTGAGGAACACGGACGGCTCGTACGACGTGGCCGCCAACCTCGGCTCGTTCACCGGACCGGACGCCCTCGCCGAAACCACCAGGACCTGGGACGGGAACACGAACGACATCATCGCGTGGCTCCACGAGCACCAGTGCACGAGCGCCTGGACCAGCTACCGGTACGACATCGCGTGGGCCGACCCGAACCAGGCGGATACCGCCATGGTGGAGACCCACCTGTACCGCGCCGGCAAAACCTACACAGGCACGCTGACCGCGGCCAACATCGCCGGCAGCACGGGACAGGCCGTCACGACCGGCGGCGTCTCCTACGATCCGAACGGCGGCGACGGCGCCATGACCCCGACCATTGGGGAATCCGGCATCGGCGTCACCGCCGCCGACAACGCGTTCACGCGCACGGGATACACGTTCGCCGGCTGGAACACCGCCAAGGATGGCACCGGCACCGCCCACCAGCCGGGCGACGCATTGGTCCTGACCAAGAGCGTCGTCGTCCTGCACGCGCAGTGGAAGCCCATCGCCTATAAGGTCAGGTTCGACGGCAACGGGGCCACGTCCGGCATGATGTCCGACCTGACCGCCACATACGACGAGAAAAGGACCTTGCCCGCCAACCGGTACGCCAGGCCAGGCAAGGCGTTCGCGGGCTGGAACACCAAGGCCGACGGGAGCGGCGCGATGTATAGGAACAAGGCCGAGGCCACGAATCTGGCGTCCAGCCAAGACGACGTCGTCGTCCTGTACGCGCAATGGGAGGATGCCATGACGGTGATGCCTGAGACGGGAGGAACAGTGAACGACCATCGCATGCTGAAAACCATCGGGGGGGGGCTTGTCTCTTCGGCCTCATCCTCATCCCATTCGCGCGGCGGCGCATGCGCCGAAGCCGGTAGCATCAACCGGAAGGGCGGTGTGACATGCTGAGGCGCATCGCCCGCGGGAGTATTCCCGTACTGGCCGCGCTGTTGGGTCTGCTGGCCGCGTTCGTCGCGCCGCCGGCGTATGCGGCGGACATCGGCGTGCATGATCTTGAGACAGCCTCGGTGCCCGCCGAGTACAGGCAGTTCGCCCTGGGCTCCGATGGTCTCGACTTCGACTCGATCGAATGGGACGACGGGGCATGGATGACATACCGTTTCAAAGGCGCCGCATACCGGTATCCGGTGAAACCGGATGCCGGCCTCACCATCCCCAACGTGGGCAAATGGACGGACGAGGACGGGGACACGCGTCAGATCGACATGCGACTTTCCGCGAAGGAGGGCGACGTCATCGCTTTCCAGCCCCGCAGGGGCCGCCTGTGGTGGCGGACCGTGCATACAGGGAAAGAGGCCGGCTCCATCCCATATCCGGATGAAGTGAGGAGCATCTGGGGGACATTCACGCCTGCCGACGGACGATACGGCGCTACCATGACCGCATCCTTCACCTACCACGACACGGGGGAATCCGTGCCCGACACGTTCAAAGGCGTCGTCGGATTCAACGACCTCGACGGCCGCGCCGACCAGCCCGACCTGCTGATGGAAGGCGTCGAACTGCTGTCCGGCTTCGATGGCGCGTACCGTCTGAAGGACGCCGAACTCGCGGAATACGGCACGAACGGCTTCTCCGGCATCAAACGGGACGCGGGCGACGAGTCCAGGATGAACGAAAGCCCCCAGATTCTCCACCGGCTCACCGCCACCTGGAGCGGAAGCTCCTTCACATTCCGCTACAGCGCCATACCGCCGAAGGCGGAACCATATATCGACCCGTGGGGCACCTTCGGCCCGTCGGTCGACGCGGGCGACCTGCGTTGGACGCTCAACGCGAAGGCCGTGGACAAAGAGACCGGGACCGTGCTGAGGACATGGTCCGGGACGGTTCTGCGCATCGGCGACAAGTGGAGCATCCAGCCACCGGAGATCGGAGGATACCGGTACGCGGGGCTTGCGGCCGGCAGCGACGCTCTTTCCGGAACCGAAACCTCGACGGGACTGAAGAACCGTCTTGTCGTTCTCGAATACGTGCCGAACCCGACCACCATGCCCGACACGGGCGGCAGTGGCCATGCCGGCCATATGCCGTCCATCGTCGGCGCGGCCGTCACCGCCGCGGCTTTGGCGATTGCCGTCATGGCACGCCGTCGGGCCGGACGGCACGCGGCCTAGCCGAGCGCGCCGTCGAACGCGCGGCCTCCGGGGTGTTCCCTTTTATACATCCGAAAAAACATGTCCGAAGTCCGCGCCCATTCTCAGGACGCATGACCCCGGACATGAAGTACGGAATCACATCAGGCCACGGGGCTGGCGGCGACCAGAGCCTCGGCGTTGTTCACCGCGTCCGCCACATGGGACATGTAGCGGCGCAGCGCGGCGCGGCCCGGCGCCGCATGATGGACGCCCGTGTTGGCGCAGGCGTGGTTCCAGGCCTTGAGCCTGTCGGCCTTCGGATGACGCCTCATAAGCAGCTCGAAGCGCACGCCGGTGCGGGCCTCGCGGTCGGTAAGGCCCAGTCCGCGGAGGATGTCGCGCACGCGCTCCGACGGGTCGGCCATGGCGTCCACGCGGCGGGCGAGGGTGATGTCGCCGAGCATCAGATACAGGCGGGCGAGTCTGGGCGACGCGTCGGGGCACTCCAGACCCAATGCGGCCGCCGGGGTCGCATGATGGGAGGCCAGCCAGTCGGCGTCGATCACCGGCTTGGACGTATGGTCGACGCCGTCGGTCGGGGTCCATTCGGCGTCATCGCCGTCCGGGTCGACGTGGAAGCCCTGCAGGGCGGCGTCCGGGTCAAGACGGCCCAGGAACGCCTTCCACACGTCATAGCCGCCGCAGGCCTTGGCCGTGCCTGGGGTTTTGGGATTCGACGTCGTCCCGTCGGCCAGCGGCATGAAACGCGGCGGGGTGGTGCGGCGCCCGTGCTTGAAGTCGGAGATCTGACGGGCGGCCTCACGGCGGACGACCTCGTCCCACAGGGCGCGCTCTCCGGACGGCGGGCATGGCGTGTTGAGCCGGCGGAGCCGCTCGCACTCGGCCTCGAACAGGGAGGCGGCGCGGATGAGGTCCACGCCCAGCCCGTACCTCTCATGAAGGATGCGCTCGCCGGAGCATTGCTTGCAGACATTGGTAAGCAGGGCGGCGGAAAGCGTGCGGTGCTTGTTCCTCACCTGGTCGATGGCGTTCTCCTCGATCCAACGGCGGACGAGGCTGGAGCTCGTCTCCTCGTTGTGGATGAGGCCGTTGAGCTTGCTGGCCTTGGTGCCGGAGCCGGGGGAGGCGTTGGTGTATTTGGCGAGGATGGAACGGTACTCGGCGCCGCTCACGGTGAAGCCGTCCTCGCGCGCGGCGCGGGCGGCCTTGCGGGCCGCGATGCCTTTCTCGCGGACCTCGGCCCATGCCTTCCTGTCCTTTGCGAATCTTCTTGTCGCCGTCTGACGCGCGGCCTGCGTATTGTTTTCGGTCACGCCACCCTACATGCGTCCGAGGGACGCATACGGGTGGGATTTGGACGCCCTGCGCCGGCGATTCCGCCCCCTTCCGCCCCTGCGAAACGCCCGGGGCGCATAGCCGGGGTGCATGGAGTTCAATCCGTTCGACGACCGGTGGTGGCTCGCCGGCTCGTCCCTTAACTGGATCAGCGCCGCCATCGCCGCGCGCCCCGCATGGATGCCCTGCGAGGGCGCCGTGGAGCGGCTCCGCGGACGGCGGGCGAGGGCCATCTCGGCCGTCCGTCTTCTGGCCGGCTACCGCACCCTGGAGACGCGGCAGGCGCACGCGCTGGACCCGTCGCTGCCCGCCCTGCCGAAGGCGGCCTTCTGGCTTGACATGCTCGGCGCGGGATTCTGCGAGCCGGGCTTCCCGATCGCCGTGGATGGCAGGCAGGCGGCGTCTCCCCTTTCCGCCGACTGGATGGCCGTCAGGCTTCCGCCGCATGAGGACATCATGCCCCGGCTGGCGGAGGCGCTGGACCTGACCCCGCCCGAGCTGGCGACGCTCGCGCCCTGCCGAGGCCCCGGCTCGTTGGACTGGCGCCCGAACCTCCGCGGGCAGCGGCAGTACGACCGGCACAATCTCATCTGCGCCGACCTTGCGGTGGCCCGCGCCGCGGAGGGCTGGCGGACGCTGGGGGAGGCATGGGGAAGATTCGACCTGATATGCCACGACCCGCTCATGGGCGCGGGCGGCCCCGATCTGGAGCTCATCGGCGAAAACGAGACGGTCTGCATCGAGCTGACGGCAAGCATGGGCCAGTCGCTGTCGGCGAAGTTCAATAGGTGGGCGCGGGTGCTCCGGCATCCGGGCACGGAACGCGTCCATGTGGTCTGGCTCGCCGCCGCCCGCACCGTCGAGGGCATCCCCGAGCGGCTCGCCGCCCTGTCCGCGGAGCGTCCGCGCCAGCATTGGGCGATCGCCGAGGATTGGCGGGACTCCCCGGTCTGCCCGGACGGCTTCGCCCCGGAACCCGGCACGCCGCCGGAGCCCTATGACTGGATGCGGGCCGACATGGACCGCGTCGGCGAGGCCGTCGGGCTTCCCGGCGCCGGCTCATGGAAGAGGCCGCGCGTGCTCATGGGCGATTCCATCCCGTTCTAGCGGCGGAACACCGCCAGCCATTTGGTCCAGACGCCCGACCAGATCGTCCTTAATTGCCGTAAGCCGCCCCTCATACGCTCCCGGAACGGAGGCTTGCGTGGCTTCCGCGCGGGATGGCGGGCGGTGGACCAGCCACTCCGGAACGAACGGACTCCGGCGTCCCTCTCCGCCGGCTTGGATGCCATGGCCTTGCCCTCCGCCTTGTCCTCGGGTTTTGAAGCCGGCTTGGACGCCACGGCTCCGCCTTTCGCTCTGCCTGCGGGTTTCGGGGCCAGCCTGGACGCCGCCGGCGGTTTGGGGGTGGTCCGAGCCTCCGGCGGCATCCAAGCCCGAAGGGCCAGTTGGACGGCGCGATGGTCGCCGACGGGTAGGGTGGACAGCCAGCGGCGGGCGTCGTCGTCGCCGTAGGCGGCCAGCGCGGCCGCGGCCCTGACATCACCGCGTGAGGCCATGTCGCGCAGCCGGTCGGCGGGGGAGTCCTTTGTGTAGGGGAGCATGTCGAGCAGTGATTGATAGCCGCGCGCCTTGTCCGGGTCGCCGGTCAGGTCGGCCAGTGCGGTGATACGGTCGAACGGCTGGGCGCGGATGACGGCCACCCTAATGCCCCTCGGCTGGCAGGTGATGATGGCCCGGGCCTTCATCACGTCCCCGACACCCTCCAATTCCTTCAGCGTGTCCGCGACGGGGTCGGCGGGCTTCGGCTCCTTTGGTGTCGGCTTTTCGGTCTTGACATCCTTCGTCTCTGGTGTTGGAGCCTTGGCTGTGTCCATCTTCTTTGGAGTCGGCACCCCGACACCGGCCTTCCTTTTCTCCGGCCACTCCTCTCTGAGCTTCAATGTAGCCCACACGACCGGCCGCCTCTCCACGGGCAGAGAGGTGATCCATTCCCTGTCCTTGTCGTCGCCGTGGACGGCCAGCGCGACGGTGGCCCTGACATCACCCTTGGCGACCAGGTCCCGGAGCCGACCGGCCTTGGCGTCATCGGCCGAATAGGGCAGACCCTCAAGCAGTGAGAAAATATCGTTCCGTTCGTCCGGATTCGGGGTAAGGTCGATGAGGGCGGCCTTATACTCGAACGGCAGGAAGCGGATGACCGCGCACCGGAAATCCTCGGATACCCCCATCAGAAGGGCCCTGGCCGCCTCCCGACTGGGGGCGTTCACGATGATCCTCCCCACCTTCCTGACTTCCGGGGCGTCATCGCCCGGCACAATCCACCACGGCCTATCCTCCGACTCCACGTCCCCGCCTGTTTTGGCTGCCGGCTCCCTACTGGCTTCCGGTCCGGCGGCCGCCTCTGGGTCGTTCTCTAGCGACGCCCACCAGCCCTCGTCGGGCGCGACGGAATCCGCGGTGGTCGGCACCTCCACCAGATCGTCGTCCGAGCCCTGGCCAGCCTTCCCCTCGTACTGCCCGCCGTCGGGTCTTCCCGACGCCTTGTGGTCCCTGCCGTTCCTGTCCCGAGCCATGATGGCCTCCTTTTCCCGAAGGCCGCCTATGCGCCGCGGAACCGGAAATCCTCCGATTCGACGGGCAATGCGGGCGGATGGGCGTATGCAGATCCGTATGCACTTTATGATTTCGCGGGCAGAAGAGGCTCCAATACCTACGGACAGTAGGGCTAAGGCCGAATTACAACGTCATCCGTATGCAGCCGTATGCACCGTATGCAGTTCCCTTAAAAGGAAAAAGGCCAAAAAGACTCCAACTCCCAAAAGAGGTGCATAAAGTGCACACGGCTCTTTGCATGTCCTCTCAGCTCTACTGACAGGCCGATTCCTGCTCGAGCCGAAAAAGTGCATAATTAGTGCATACGGCTGCATACGAAGTGCATACGGACGCATAAATGTGAAGAAAGCGTGAAGACGGCTTGCCTTTGTCCTTTTCCATCGTCGAAATCGGCCTAATTGTCGGACTGAAGATTCTCCGAAGGAAGCCGCTGGAAAACGGATGATTTCCGAAGAACGACAAAGACGCCTCTTCGCCCGTCGGATTCAGGCAAGACCATGGGTGTTGGCATGGCCGTCGGCGATGACGTCGAAAACAATTCTGAAAACGCCGAAAAACAATTCGCAATCAATTTTGGGCCGGAGACGACTTCAATGACCCGATGGCGGGCAATAAGAGAGGATGTCGAATTGTCCTCTCTTTTGACTCCGGAGGACATCTTCACACTTCCATCACTTTTATGCGTCCGTATGCACTTCGTATGCAGTCCGTATGCACTTTTTCGGCTCGAGCAAGAAGTCAACAAAGAGTAGGGCTGAGAAGACATGCAAAGAGCCGTATGCACTTTATGCACCTCTTTTGGGAGTTGGAGTCTTTTTCGCCTTTTTCCTTTAAGGGGAAGTGCATACGGTGCATAAAAGCGCATACGACTGGAAGTTGGAACAGGCCTTAGCCCTACTGCCTGTAGGCATTAGAGCCTCCCCTGCCCGCAAAAACCAAAAGTGCATACGGATCTGCATACGGATTTCGGCCGATTTTCGTCGAAATCGTCCATCAACGGAATTGATTCGCCTCTGCCCGTCATCATCACCAGCCGACGCGCAAGGCGTCTCTTGCCCCTGTACGCCATTCTTTGGCCCCTCTGACGGTCTTTCGTCCTTTCGGGCAATAGTTGTTGCCATCCGATTCACGCCACGCCGCAGGGGGCGCCAAGGATTCGATTTTCAGGCAATGACGTCGACTGAAATAAAAAACGGCCCGGAAACGTAATTGTTTTTTCGTTTGGCCTCCTGCGGCCGATGGCGGCGCATTCATCGTCTGCGGGCGATCGGCGTCCCCCTATCCGGCCCTTTGGAAATAAAGACAGGCAGTTGTTTTCAGTGGATGAATCAAGCCCGTCTTCACACTTTCTTCACATTATTCAGTCCGTATGCACTTCGTATGCAGCCGTATGCAGTCCGTATGCACTTTTTTGGCTCGAGCAAGAAGCTAGGCGGGAGTAAGGCTGAGAGCACATGCAAAGGGCCGTATGCACTTTATGCACCTCTTTTGGGAGTTGGAGTCTTTTCGGCCTTTTTCCTTTTAAGGGAACTGCATACGGTGCATACAACTGCATACGGCTGGAGGCTGAATCGGGCCTTAGCCCTACTGTCCGTAGGCATTGGAGCCTCTTCCGCCCGCCGAAACCAAAAGTGCATACGGTAGTGCATACGGCTTTTGGGTCAAAAAGCCCCTATCGACACCCTATCGGCGGAACGCCAAGATTCAGGGGCGAATGCCGTCCGCCGGCATGGCTTCGGAGCCGATGGACGGCATTCGTCGCCCCTGTGGGCCGTTTCAAGGCCTCTTCCGCGGGCTTTCCAGCCGTCCGCCGTGGAACTTTACGGTCCCGGCCGCTAAAGGCCGGGAAAGAGGCCCTGGAACGCCGGACGCATAGCATGTGGACATGAACGAAGAACCAACGATCGCCGCCAGCCTCGCCGGGGAGAGCCCGGCGGCATTGGCGGACATCCACGACGAGAGCGCCCGCGACAACGGACTGCTCACAGAGGCCAACGACATCATCGACGCCCTGCCATGGGGGCAGGCATCCATCCTTCGTCGCGCGTTCCGCGTCGCCTCCAAATACGGCGGCATGGACCCCGTCGAGGCGCAGGCCGTCAGCGGCCTCGTGCGCGACTCCTGCATCAGGGCCGCCATGGCCGCCTAGGACCAAGAGAACGAAGGACGGCCCCGGCATCCAATCCATCGGATGCCGGGGCCGTCCCGTTCTTGCGTAAGGCTACATCTCGCGGCGGCGCGAGGCTACGCCGACGCCGATGCCCAGCATGGCGAGCAGCGCGGCGATCATGGCGGCGGGGCCCACGCCCTTGCCGGTGGAGGACAGGGCGGCCAGCGCCGCATCCTCCTCCACATGCACCGTGTAGACGGTTCTGACGAGCCCGTCGGCGCTGGTGACGGTCAGCGTGACCGTGCGCCCGTCCTTATGGACGGTGACGGACGTGCCGGTCGTCTTGTCGAACACCGGCGTGATGACGTACCGGTCGGCATTGCCGACCTTGACGGTGTACTCCAGACGTTTCGGGTCGAAGCCGGACACGAGCCTTCCGTCGGCCTTGATGCCGGTCAGCTCAGCCTTGTGGGTCGCGGCCGTCAGATACGTGACGGTCACGTCGCGGACCGCGTAGGTCCTTCCGTCGGAGGCGAGCACGCCGATGGAGTAGGTCCAGGTCATGCCGCCCTTGCGGGCCGAGGTCACGTCGACCGTCTGCCCGTCATAGGACTCGTAGGCGAACGTGCCGCCCTCGGGGATGGTGACGGAGTCGCCGTCGGCCGGATGGTAGACGCCCTTGAGCGTGTAGCCCACCGACTTGAGCGTCGTGTTGTCCTCCGACGGGTTCGGATCCTTGGACACGAGCCCGGTCGGGTCGGACGGCTTGAACGCCTCGTCGGCCGTCGGCGTCGCATGGTCGCGGACCAGCGTCACCGAGTACGTGCGGCTCTCGCCGTCCTTCGACACGGTCCACCACTGGGTCGTCGCGTACGCGGTCTGGCGGGAGTCCCCGGCGCGCACGTCCTGCCCGGCCTCGGGGACCGGGACGACCAGCACCCTCTCGTCGGCGCCCGCGTGGATCGTGTAGTCGACCACGTCCTTGGAATAGCCCTCCAGGGCCTTTCCGTTGACGGTGAAGCCCTTCAGGGCCGCCTTGTCGTCGCCCACGACCTTCGGCGCCGACTGGAACGGCACGGTGACGCGCACGTGCCTGACGGCCCACCTGAAGGCGCCGCCGTCGCGCCTGATGTAGCGGATGGAGACGAGGATGACCTCCGTGCCGTCGGGCTTGACCGTGGATGTGGTCGACACGTCGGACACGCTGCCGCCCTTCTCCGCGGACACGGACCATTTCATGTCCAGCAGGGACCTTGGCTGGGCGGGCAGGACGATGGAGTCCGGCAGCCTGTCGACCGTGGTCGGCATGCCAGGCACGGAGACGGGCACCGTGGTGCCATCCGCGGCCGTGTAGGACAGGGACAGTCCGATCGACGCGTCGTACGTGTAGGTCAGCTCGCCGGTGACGCGCACCTTGGAGCCGTGGGAGTCCTTGCCTTCGAACACGGCCGTGCGGCGTAGCTGGGTCTTGTCCGGCTTGCCGTCGACGTGGATCGGCGCGGTCTCCAATCCGGAGAGGGAGGTCCTGTCCAACGTCGAGCCGTCGGACAGGGTGATGCGGTCCGTGTCGTAGCCGGCCGGATCGTCCTTGGTGCCCAGGGTGCCGGCGTACGTGGCGCTCCAGACCCCGTCGTCGCCCTTGGAGAACACGGCGCCCCCGCCCGGTCCGCCGTCGGAGACGGTGGTCTCCGTCCCGTCGGCGTATTCGTAGGCGACCTTGAACGACGCCCGGGAGCCGGAGCCGGTCAGCGTGCCGGAGACGACGCCGACGCCCAGCTTTTCGGAGCCCTGGACGAACGATCCGCCGGCGGCCTCCAGGTCGACGGTCCTGCCGTCCGCGCCGACCGCCTTCACATCCTTGGGGGCGCCGTCCAGTGTGACGTGGCCGGTCCATTCGCCGTCCTCCCGCGTCAGGGTGGCGCCGTCCACGGTCCAGGAGGAGACCTCGAGGGCGTCGATGGCGTCGGAGATGGCTTTCGCCTGGGCGTCAAGCTCCTTGCCCGTCGCCGAGCCCGAGTCGAATCCGTCGGTCAGAAGCGCGTCCAGCTTTCCATAGGAGTCCTCCGTGTAGTCCTGGGCCTTGTGGGCGCGGGCCTTGGACGTGGCGTCGAAATACGCCTTCTCCTGATCGGACTTCCCGATAAGCGCCTTCTGCGCCCTGCCCAGCGCAAGCGCGTCGGCCTTCTGCGTGTCCCCGTCCTTGTTCCGGTCCCTCTTGGCCTTGGCGTACGCGTCGTCGAACGCGGACTTCTCGCCGGCCATGTCGGACCCGTAGGTCAGGCCGCGGGCGTTGAGGTCGTCCGCGGACTTGATGGCGTCCCTCAGGCTTTGGCCGGTCTCGTACTCCGGGGCGTCCGTGACCGTCCGAAGCGCGACGGTGGCGTCGGCGTACCTGTCGTCTCCGGTTCCGTCGTCGGTGGCGGAGGCCACGTCGTTGCGGGCCTTGTCGACGGCGGCCGTCAGCTTGTTGCGGAAGTCGGGCGTGTACCGGGCATCCTTCGCCATGGCCTCAGCCTTGTCCACGGTGGCGGAGAAGGCGGTCCGCTGCGTGGTGGTCAGGGCCGCCGTAGCCCTGGAGAGCGCGTCCGACAGGCCGTCCAGGGTGGCGTCGTCCACGCCTCCGCCCGCGGCCTGGGCGGCGGCCAGGGCCTCGTCGAACGCCTTGCGGGTGGTCCTGTCCCAGTCGCGTTCCTGCGAGCCCTTGGCCGTCGCGGTTCCGATGGCCGCGTCCAGATTGGCGCGGGAGACACGCACGGTGGCGTCGATGGCCGCGTTGATGCGCCCGGCCGCGGCGGCGCGCTCCATATCGCCCGCCTTGTCCGTGGCCTTGCCGAGGCCTCCGTCCCGGTCCAGCTCCTCCTTCAGGGTGTTGCGGCTGTCCTGCGTGTACTTGCCGTCGGCAAGCCTCGCGTTCGCGGCCTTGACGGCCGCGGCGTACGCGTCCTGCTGGCGGGTGGTGAGGGCGTCCAACGACTTGACCAGCTGGTCGGCGGCCTTCTGCCGGGCGATGTCGTAGTCGACGGCGTCCTCATCGGACAGCGTGCCCTTGGCGGCCGTGTAGGCGTTGGTGGCGGCGGTGGTGTCCGTCCAGTCGCGGTGGCCGTCGGCCGTGACCATGTCGTCGTATCTGGCGATGGCCTCCCTGACGGCGGCGTGGGTCTTCGACTCGGCGTTCTTCTCCGCGGACCTGAGGGCCCCGGTCAGTTCCGCGGCCCTGTCGTCGCCCGCCTTGTCGTCGGACGGGTCGGTTCCGGCCGCGTCGATGGCGTCCTTCAGCGCCTTGGCCGATTCGTCGGTCAGGCGGGTGCGGTCGATGGCGTCCGCCTTTTTTGCCTCGGCCTTCAGCTCCACACGCTGGACGGTGGTCAGGGACTTGGTGGCGTCCTCCAGCGACTCCGCGGCCTTGACGCGTTCCACGTCGCCGGCCTTGGTGTCGTCGAACGGGCCTTTCGCGGCCTCGTGCGCCTTGTCGAACGCGGCCTTGGAGTCCTTGTCCCAGTCGCGGTCCCGCGCGGCCTTCGCGTCGGCGGCCCTGACGGCCTTGCCCAGCCGCTCCACGGCCGGATAGGACAGCGCGTCGATGGCGGCGTTCAGGTCGCGTGCGGCGTCGGCGCGCACCGTGTCGTTGTCCGCGTTGTCGGCCAGCCTGTCGGCGGTCCTGGCGGAGCCGTACGCCTCCTTGACGGACTCTCGCTCCGACTCGGTGAAGCGGCTCAGGTCGAGCGCTTTGTAGCGTGCGATGGCATGCTTCAGGTCGGCGGTCGGCTGGGACTCAAGGTTGCCGGCGGCCTTGTCCACGCTGTCCTTCATGGATGCAAGCGCGGTCTTGTCATGGCTTCCGCCGACCAGCTTGTCCGCCTGTTCGAGGATGTCGTCGAGGGTGCCCCTCGAGTCGGCGGTCCAGACGCGGCCTCCGTCGCGCTTCGCCTTGGCGGCGGCGATGGAGTCGGACAGGTCGGCGCGGGCCTGGAGGTCCAGTCCGTTGACGGCGGCCGTGATGGCGTCGGCCTTCTCCTGGCGCCACGCGTCGCCCGCCTTGTCATCCGTGGCCTTGAGGGCGTCGGCGTCGTCAAGCGCGGACTTCAGGGCCTGCCAGGAGGCTTTGGTGTAGTCGGACTCCTTCAGCGCCCCGGCTTGGGCCTTGGCGTCGTCGAGGGCCTTCTCGGCGGCCGACTTCAGTCCGTCGGTGGCGGTCTCAAGGGCGGAGGCGGCGGTGGCCGCGTCCTGACCGGAGGCGTCGTCCCCGACGGCCTTGGCGGCCGCGTACGCCTTGTCGAATGTGGCCTTGGAGTCCTTGTCCCAGTCGCGGTCCCGCGCGGTCTTCGCGTCGGCGGCCTTGATGGCGGCGGCGAGCCGCTCGTGGCCGGTCGGCTGGGTCTGGTTCTGCCCCTGGTCCCCGTCCGGGGCGGCCGTCTGGTCGGCGAAGGCGGGCGTGACCCCGACCCCCAGCAGTGTGGCGGCGGCCGCGGTGGCGGCGGTGGCCTTGATGATGGCGTTGCTCAAAATCCATCCTTTCGTCTTGTTCCCGTTTCCCCATGGGGCTATGCGCCGACGCATAAGCGCTCCACATGGATTGGTTCACGCAGGTGGAGGCGCTGCGCCGGGGCGGCATGCCGCTGGCGGACGCCGTGTACTCGAAGGAGAGGCTGGTGCGTGCGGAAGCCGCCCGCCATCCCGATCTGACGCCCAGGCAGGAGAGGGTGCTGTCGCGCGACCCGGAGCCGCTGGTGCGGGCGCTGATCGCCATGCGCCCGGGACTCGACCCGGACCTGGCGGACGCGCTCTCATATGATCCGGACGCGCATGTGCTGCGGGCGGTCGCGGCGAGGCTTGATTTGACGGACGGGCAGAGGGCGCGGCTCGCCCGCTCGGAGGACGCGGTCGTCCAGTCGCTCATCGGACGCGCGGACGCGGCCGCCTGGCTGGACGGCCTGCCGTTCGCGCCGGAGCCGGCGGAGGGGCGCAAGGGCCTGTTCCGATGATCGAGAAGGATGTCGAGCGGCGCCTGTGCGCGCTGGCCCGCAGGCATGGCGGCGTCGCGCTGAAATGGACGAGCCCGGGCACCATGGGAGTGCCTGACCGGCTCGTGTTCCTGCCCGGCGGACGCCTGTACCTGGTCGAGGTGAAACGGCCCGGCGGCAGGCCCCGCGAAAGCCAGAAGGCCATCCACAGACGCCTGGGACGCCTGGGATGGCCGGTGCATGTGGTGGACGACGCGGACGCGTTCTTCGCGTCACTTCCGGAGCCGCGGATCGAGGGAGAGAAGGCCGATGAGGAGCGCGGCGCCGCCGACGCCGACGATGACGCCGGGATGCGGCAGGGTGGAGATCCAGCCGGCGAGGACGGTGCCGAGGCGGGCGATGCCGAACAGGACGCCGCCGCCCACGGCGGCGACGGCCGTCGTAAGGGCCGCCGCCGATAGGTAGTCGCCCCATCCGCGCCGCGGCTCCGGCTCCGGCTCCGGCTCCTCAGGCGGCAGGACGGCCTCGGGCGTGGGCTCCACGTCCAGGTCGGAGTCGTCCGCCTCACTCTCGAATCTGCCCGCGCCCGGCATTCCGGCCGGCCTATGCGAGCGTCCGTTCGCGTCCCTCATCGCCGGCCTCCAAGGCCGAAGCGGTCGCGGAGCATGTTCGGGTGGTCGGAGGCCGGCCGCGGATCGGAGGAGACGATGCGGTCGAACCCGTCGGCGTGGAAGTCCTGGTCGTACCTGCCGTCGCCCCGGTCGTAGGACACATGTCCGATGGCCGGGTCGGGATGGGATTCGACGGACGCGGCCCGGGCCCCGTCGCGCATGCATGAAGGCGCCGACTTGGGGTCGATGACGCCATGGCCCCGCCCCTTCGGGGGCAATGGGGGCGTGGGGGAGGGGCTTCCTGCGGAAGAGCCCCTTGGGACGCGTGGGGAGCGGATGGCGCGCGGCCCGCCCGCGTTCCATGCGTTCGTCCCCGGCGCGGTCGGCGATGGACGCGAGCCTGTGGGACGCCTCCGTGGAGCCGACGCCCGCCTTGGGTGCGAATCGGCCCGCTCCGGGGGTTCCGGCCGGTTGATGGCTGTTGCCGTATATGTCCTGCTTGACATCCTCCCCCGCATGAATGCGGGGGATTCCCGAATCTCACGGTTCGGGTTTCTGTTCGCTACGACAAAACAAGAAGGGAGGGGACGCTAATGCGAGACCTTGGTTCCGGTTCTGCCGTCCTTGCAGACGCTGACCGCAAGCCCTGCGGCGAGGATGTTTTCGGCTGCGTTCAAATCCCTGTCATGGGTTGTTCCGCAGTCCGGGCACGTCCATGCCCTGACCTTGAGACCGGACATGCCCTTCGGCCCGGTCTTCGCCCCGCAGTGGGAGCAGATTTGCGTGCTCGGATAATACCTGTCGATGGTTACGAGCTGGCGTCCGTACCATTCGGCCTTGTATTCGAGCATTCGACGGAACTCCGCCCATCCGGCGTCCATGATGCTCCTGCTCAGCTCAGTTTTCCGGGACTGCCCGTTGGGGAGCCAATGGTTCGGATCGTGCGGGTCGGGTTTCGGCGCGCATCTTTTGGCCATGTTCTTCACGTTGAGGTCTTCGAGTACCACCGTTTGGTTCTCGCGGATTATCCTCGTGCTCAATTTGTGGAGGAAGTCACGGCGCATGTCCGTGATTCTGGCGTGGGTGCGGGCCACCTTGAGGGCGGCCTTCCGATGGTTGTTGCTGCCTTTGGTCTTGCGGGACAACGCCCGTTGCTCCCGTTCCAACCGTTCGGCGAGTTTCCTGTAGTGGCGTGGGTTCGCTATGGTCTCCCCGTCGCTGGTGACGGCGTAGCTGTCCACACCCAAGTCGATTCCGACGGCGTTCCTTCGGGTGGGGAGAGGGCGGATGGCCTCCTCCACGAGGATGCTGACGTGCCATCGTCCGGCGGCATCCAAACTGACGGTCACGGTGCTCGGCTCCGTCTTGCGGGGCAGTGTTCTGGACTATCGTATCGGCAACGGTCCGCGCATCTTGGCGAGCGTGAGTTCGTTGCGGTCGCCGTCCCATTTGAACGCGCTTCGAGTGTATTCGGCGCTTCCGCTGTGGGATTTCGCCTTGAACCTCGGATAGTCGCCGGTCTGTTTGAAGAAGTTGGAGAACGCCGTCTGCAGGTGTCTCAACGCCTGTTGCAACGGAACGCAGGACACTTCGTTCATGTACGAGTATTCAGCCGTTTTCTTCCATTGGGTGAGCATGGCGCTGGTCTGGACGTAGGTGACGCTCCTATGCTCCGCCGTCCATGCGACGGAACGGGCTTCCAACGCGAGATTGTAGACCTTTCGGCAGCAGCCGACCGTGTGCCTGAGCAGTTGTTCCTGCTCGGGCGTCGGGTAGAAGCGGAACCTGTACGCCCGCTTGCATGCATGCCTTCTGACCATGTTTCACATTATATCATATCAATCTGTGAAAGGAGGACGGTTTGCTCCCTCCCCGCCCTAAAGGACGGGGTCTCCGCAAACCAAAAACGATGACGCGGGTCCTATGCGCCGAGCAGGGCGGAGCACCAACGCATTTCCGGCGGACAGGTCAGACAGATGAGCGTCAGATTGTGCGTATGCGGCTCGCTGCCGCGCGGGTCGATGCGGAAGGCCACCAGCTGGGGGACGGGCGGTATGAGCCGTTCCGCGACCCCGACGCCGAGCACGGCGGTCAGCGACTCGGCCACGTTGTCGGGGTCGCCGAGATAATGCGGGTCGGGGTATCCGACGGAGCAGACGACGGCCATGTCCGCGCCCATCGCCTTGTCGCCCCAGGCGGCCTTGGCGCGGCGCATGATGGCGGTCTGGCGGCGCTTGCGCTCCGCGTCCGTGCCCTTCATGTTGCTGGTGAGCCATTCTCGGTCGGGAATCTCCACATGCACGGCCGCGGCCCGGGCGCCGGGCACGCAGCGGAGCAGCCGGACGAGCGGATCCTCGCCCGCGGCCAACGGGATGACCCAGATGTTGATGGTCGCGCGGCCGCCCGGCAACGGGCGCGGGTCGCGCAGGTAGCAGGTCATGGTCCGGTGCGCCGGATCGTCGTCCGGCCACAATCCCATGTCGGTGCCCGCGTCGATGAGGGGCTTCAGCGTCTCGCAGGCGAGCACAGGGGATTCACGCCGGCCGCCGACGGTGACCAGCATGACGAAACGGTTCGTGAAGCCGGCGCCCTCCTCTTTCGCCTCGGCCCACACTTGGCGCCCGTAGGCGCGGAGGCGTCCGCGGTGGCGTTTGCGGACGAGCGGCGTCTCGTCGCCGACCGTGGTCATCCACAGGGCGTCGGACACGGTGAAGGATACGGCGTAGGGTCTTGGCATGCCACGCGGCTATGCGCCGTACTTGGCGGCGGGGACGCATAGGGCCTTGTGAAGCGTCAACGCGTCCACACGGGATTTCCTTAGCTCCCGGAGCCGGCAACGCGAAGGACGGGGAGCCGGGTTTGACTGTTACCCGGGCGATAATCCGTCCTGCGCTCCGATATGGACGGGGCCGTTCCAGGGGTCCGCAAAGGCGCGGGCTTCGGGGCGGCCCCTTTTCCTTTCCGTCCTACCTCTGCGCGCCCTTGCGCAGGTTGCAGTCCCGGCACAGCATCTGGCAGTTGTCCGGCACGGTGTGCCCGCCACGGCTCCACGGGACGATGTGGTCCGCATGCATGTCCGCTAGGCCGAACTCGCCGCCGCACACGGCGCACCGGTGCCCTTGGGCTTCGTAGGCGGCGCGCTGGGTGCGTTTGTCGAACGCCCGAATGCTGAGTCTCCGCTCGTCGCCGTCGAGCAGATACCGGTAGACGCCGCTCTTGCGGGTCACATCCTCGTCGGCCATCAGCTCTTGGATGCGGGCCTCAAGCGTGTTCGGGTCCAGGTCGGTGCGGTCCCGGTTCGCATCGTACATGGGACCCCATGGCAGGCCCTTCATCTCCCGCCGGTAGACGGGGAACACGGCCTGCGCCCAGTCGAGCACGGACCGGAAGTAGCTCCACAGCGCCTGCGCGGTCGGGTCGTGCTGGTGTGTGCCCATGTAGTCCTCGACGCGCATGCCGTGCCGTGCGGCCGCCCAGCCGAGCACGGTGGCCAGATAGTCCTGCCGGATGGCCGAGCCCTTCAGCCAGTCGCCGCCCACCTGGACCGCGGGGCCGCCGGGCTTGCTGAAGCGGGCGCGGGCGTCCGTGACCCATGGGCCCGCGTATACGGCGTTCAGCAGCTCCTGGTCGTTCAGCTGGACGCCGGCGATGTTGACGATGCGGAACCAGTCGAGCTTCTCCGACTCGGCGCCCGAGCACACGTACACGGTCAGCGGATAGCCGAGGATGCTCTCCTGTGTGTCGCGGGGCAGGTTGAAGAAGAACCGCCCGTCGAGGCTGTACTGTCCGGCCACGTAGGAGCAGGCGCTGATGGTGCGCTGCTGGCCGTCCATGACCTCGTAGCGCGGCCGCGCGTCGGGTCCCCGGTCCACCTAGTACATGACGTTCAGCGGGAGCCCCTTGAGTATGGTGCGCACGACCTCGTCGCGCCGGTCGTCCCGGTAGACGAACTCGCGCTGGTAGGGCGGGCGCACGTCCAGGTTCCCGCCGTAGGCGGTCACGCCCCCGACCGCATCGTCCGTGTAGCCTTTGGATAGATCGCCCACTGTGACGGTGATGGGTTCGACGTTCAATTGGATGCCTCCTTGCGGCGGATGAGGATTCTCACGTAGGTCTTCCGTCCTTTGATGGTGCAGTCGTTCACGAGTCCGTTCGCCAGATTCGTGGCAATCGGATGATCGCGGTCTATCGGCTCGATTTGCGGCGTATGGTGATGCGGGCGTACTTCGATTTGCCGTTGACCATCGTGTCCTTCGGATTGTTGAACAGCCCGGCTATCGCCGTCGCCGGACGAGTATGCGAAAGTACGGTTGTACTCTCTCTCTCTCTCTCGGGTGAAGACCAGGTCGCGTCCGTCATCGCCCTTGCGGAACGCGACGATGTCGAACTGGTCCGGGTTGTACTTGTCCATGAACGTGATGGGCACGCCCATCACGCCGTGGTAATCCTCAGGAATGTCCTTGACCTTCGACACCTCGATGGCGTCGTAGTTGTCGTATTTCGGGTACTCATCCTCATGACCCTTGTAGCGGCGGTAGAGCAGCAGGTCCTCATGGCGCTTGACGATGTCCAGGTTGGTGTACCAGGCGATGGCAGGGACTTTGCTTATCTTCCGCCCTTTTTCGTCACGCTCATCGGTCCTCGATTCATATTCCTCGGGCATGGCGAACCTCATGGCCTTATTAAAGGAGAAGCCTGGCCATAGCTTGTTATTCCGTATGAGCGGGAATATCTCCTTGTAGGTGACCGCATTGATGTTGCCCATAATCACGAATTTCTTGTCATAATCCATCAGCGTCGCCACGTATTCCCTGAACAGGCTGAACGGCGGATTGGTCACGACCACGTCCGCCTCGTCCAGCAGCTCCAGACATTCGGCTGACCTGAAATCCCCGGCGCCGTATTCGCCATTCCCGTGGAGCTCCGTCACCTCGTTGCCCGGGCTCCCGAGCAAGGCCTTGATGTCATCCATGTCGAAGCCGCCGTCGCCGGTCGTGTCCTCCACGTGGGTGACGACCGCCTTGTACGCCTTGCGGTGGCGTCCGGTACCGGCGTCCACATCATCGTCGAACAGAGAGGGCTGGTACTCGCCTCCGGCGATGGGCGAGCCGCAGTAGCTCGTCGCCATCAGCTTCTTCAGCCCCAGATGGTCGAAGTTCAGCGCAAAGTATCTGAAGAAGTTCGACTCGAACGGGTCGTCGCAATTGCAGAGCACGGTCTTGCCCTTGAAGTGCTCGGCGTAATGCCTCAGCTCGTTCTCGATGTCCGGCATTCGCGTGTAGAACTCGTCGTTCTTGGCCCTTTTGGCCGAAGTGAGATTCCTGTTGCCCATACCGGGGGCTATGCGTCGCGCGCTCAGCCCTCCATAAGACGCGCCAGCTGGGCCGCGTCCATGAGCGGGGAGCCGGAGCCGGCCGGCCGGACCTCCGCGGACGCGGACGGGGCGGCCTTCGGCGCCGGACGCTCCGCAGGCTCCGCGGCGGGCTCCTGTGGCGCGCCGCCGGATGACGGCATCAGCGACAGGGACGTGTCCCACGCGTTCTTCAACGCCTGGAGGATCGGGTCCGATGCGACGGCCTTCGACTCGCCGATGGCGATGCGGTCCGTCAGCTCGTGCATGTACTCCGCGTCGATGGGGTCGTCGGCCGTGTGCTTGGCGATCGTGTTGAAGTACCGGTCGCGGTCGCACCAGTCGGGCAGGCCGACCTTGTCGGCGAGCATGTGGCCGAACACCTCCGTGTCGACCATGCCGTCACGCCCCGCCCAGTACGTCTTGAAGACGCAGCCGGTCATGCCGGCCAGCTCGGCGCGGCCCACGCCCTTCGAGTTGCCGGAGTCGATGACGTTCGCGGGCACGGTCGGCATGCCGGCCAGGTCGTGGAACACGCCCTTCTCGAGCGACCCGGACGGGTTCGGGCCCATGGCGACGCGGTGGGTGAACAGGTCGCGGATGTTCGGCGGCAGGCCCGACGCCTGGCTGACGGTCTGGGAGGCGAGGATGAGCCTGTAGCCCATGAAGCGGGCCAGGCGCAGGATGCGGATGACGTCGTGGCGGATGAGGTACTCCGCGTACCCCTTGTACGCCTGCTGGAGCACGGGCGGCAGCGTCTTCTCCGGATTTGGCACCGTCTTGCACATCTGCGCCTCGTCCACAAGCGACGCGTACTCGTCGATGACGATGACGTGGATGGGGAATTTCCTCTTCGCCCAGTCGGGGATGTCGTACCATGACTGCCACGCGTTCTCGGCCCACGCCTTCGCGCGCTCGCCGTGCTCCATCTCCCGGACGAGGTGGTTCAGACAGCCGGCGGCCTGGACGATGGACTCGCAGCCCCAGTACTTGACCCACGGGCGGCACCAGAAGTAGTCGGTCGACTTGGACTTCGTGTCGACGATGGTCAACTCGACGCCCTGCGCGATCTGCTCGGCGAGCACCACGTTGGTGAACACGGACTTGCCGGAGCCGCCCTCGCCGCCGATGAGGAGGAACGAGCCTTCCTTCCAGTCGATGGACGCCGGCTCGAACGGCAGGCCGCCCGCGCGGGGCAACAGGACGCCGAACGGCGTGCGGCGCATGTTCTCCGGCGCGCCAAGCGTCTCCGGCGGCAGCGGATGGACGGGTTCGAAGTTGGCCGGCTCGCCCGCATGCACGTCGATGACTCCGGTCTTCGAGTCGGCCTCGAACCACCAGCCCGGATGTCCGACGAGCACGCACGCCTCCGCCATGGCCTTGTCGTGCTTCGACGGCTGGTAGATGATCTCCTTGTCGAGCCTGCACCTCCAGCCGCCGTCCTTGGCGTGGGCGACGCGCACCTGCCACGGCTTGATGCCGAGCTTGCTGGCGATGATGTTGCGGGCGCGCACCTGTTCCTTGGTAAGCCTCTCGAAGATGGCCTGGCCCTCGTAGGGATGGAACTCGACCATGTGGAAGCCGGGATACTGACGGCTCCAATAGTCGTCGACCTGCTCGCCCGCGCTGGGCTTGCACTGGCTGGCCAGCAGGTTGACGACCTTGCGGCGGTCGTCGCCGTTGACGCTCATGACCGTGCGGTCGGAGAGGATGGCGACGTGGTTGTCCGCGTCGATGGATTCCAGCTCGGCGCTCGCGGCCTCCGGATGGCTGGTCTTGAATTTGGCGATGAGCCCCTCCAGCGCCTTGCGGTGCCTGGCGTCCGACTCGGGATGGAAGGGAACGGAGCCGTCACGCGTTCTGACGGTCGCCGGATAGTTGCATTTGAATGTCGGCATGCCCGTCCCTATACGCGGGGAACAGGCCGTCGTCGGGCTCATCGTCGGGCGCCTCGTCGAACGGGAACTCCATTCGTCCCCTCTCCGCCTCGAGGCCGAGCCAGACGCGGGCCGGGATCTCCAGCGTGCCGCCGCGCACGTTGGAGACGCTTCGGGCGCCCCAGTGTCCGTCGCGGATGGCCTCGGCGATGGCGCAGGCGGCCGGGCCGGAGCGTCGTCCGTTGCGGGCGAGCGTGGAGCACCAGCCGTGGAGCGGATCGGGGGAGAGTCCCTTGACCGGACCGTCCGTGGTCTGGGCCAGCGCCAGCGCCCAGGCGTGCGGGGCGGCATTGGCGATGCGCATGGCGCGGCTGAACGCCATGGCCTCCGCGCAGGCGTGGTCGGCGTCCATGTCGGCGGCGAGGATGCGGGCGAGCGCGGGCGTGGAGTCCGCACCGCGCGCGTCGAGTCCCTGCGGCATGGGGCGGGTCCAATCCTCCGGGTCGGGGTCGGGCAGGGAGACGTCGGCGTTGATGAAGCGGTAGGGCGGCTCCCATGTGTAGGTGGACAGGTCGACGGCGTTCATGAGGACGGAGTCCGCCACGGAGGACATGAGGAGGGCGGCGAGGCAGGTCTCCAGCGGTCCGGAGGACTCCATGCCGTCGCGTGCGAGGCTGGTCGGCGCCAACGTGACGGCGCCGTGGGTGATGGTCATGCTCATGTCTTTTCCATATGCGTCCCGGCCCGCGAAACGGCTTCGGCCAAAGACCCCTAAAAGCCCGTGGAGCCGCCGGATTCCTTTTCCGGCCCCTAGTGGGCATTTTCGTATTGTTCTGTTTTTGATTGGCTTTTTTGTTTGGTTCCTTGGCCTGTTGATTGATGGTCGGTTCTTTTTCGTTCTCTATCCGGCTTCCGTTTCCTATGATTTCGTTCTTCGGTTATTGGGGGCTTTTTGCGTTCCGTCTGGTTTTGATGGCTGGCTTTTTCGTTTCCTCCGTAGTGGTTCATCCTTCGCTTCGTTCCGTTTGGATGGGGGCTTAAGGGATTCTTTGTTTGTTCTCCGCTCGGGGTGGTCTTCCGTTTTTCCTCTTTCCTGCTCGCGCTTCGTTCTCTCCGCCAGGTCGTTCGCTCTTCGTTCTCCGTCTTTTCCGATGGTTCCTGTCTCTCCTCGGTTTTCCTTTCCCTTTCGTTTCGTTTTTCATCCTCTCTTTTTCCCTTCCTTCTTTCCGATGGTCTCCGTTTTCTCCTTGATTCCCTTCAAGGCTCTTCTCTTTTTTGTCTTCGTTCCCTTTTTTCGTCTTTTCGCTCTCGGCTCCGCCTCTTTCCCTTTTCCCTTTTCCTTGATCCGTCTTGCCTTGCCCTTCATCTCCTTCGTCGTCTTCGGTTTCCTTTCCGCATCACTTCATCGTGACGCGCCATCGGGCGGAGGCGACGAACGCGCGGCATGGCCGCGGCCGACGCCGTCGGCGTCCGTCCGGCCTAGCCGGCGTACCGGTCGAGCATGGAGTCGGTGCCGTTGCGTCGCATGTTGGCGAAGACCTTGTCCGGGTCCCGGTCCGGCGTGAGCCGGATGGCGTATCGGATGCGTCTTGCGGTCTCCGGATCGACGCCATCGTCGTCGCCGGCGACGACGTCGTCGAAGACCCGGCGGCGCGCGTCGACCGCCTCGAGGTCCAGGTCGTCGTCGGAGCCTTGTCCGGCCTTGCGGTCGAATTGGCCGCCGTCGGGCCTGCCTGCGGCCTTGTGGCTGTTGCCTTTGGAGTCCATCGTCATTGTCGGACCTCCTACCGCTTCAGCATGTCCCGCGCGTCGATGATGGCGGCGGCGAAGCCCATGGCGCGGTGCATGGAATCGTCGTCGTACGTCCCGCGCATACGGGCGACGGCGAGACGCTCCATGACCTTGAGCTCGCGTTCGGCGCGTTCGGCGGGCGTGGCCGCGCCCTCGGCGGCGTGGGTGGCGGCGGCGCGGATGTCGTCGGGGCTGGAGTCGGAGTCCAGGTCCTCCAGGTATTCGGCGAGCGCGTCGTCGTCGAAGGCCATGTCGGTGAGCGTCGTTCCGGCGGGAATGTCGTCGGCGTGGATGGCGGCGTCGATGATGGCGTCCGCGTATTCGCAGCCGAGCTCGCGTCCTTTGTTCGTGTACCAGGCGTCGTCGCCCGTGGTGGCGTCGGTGTCGCGTTGCGCCCGCTCGCGGCGGCCGACGAGCTTGGCGGCGGCGTCGAGCAGTGCGGCCTCCGATGGCGCCGCGCCGGTGTCGGGCTCCAGGTCGTCGTCGGCGTTCCGTCCGGCCTTGGGCGCGTATTGTCCGCCGTCGGGGCGTCCGGCCGGCCAGTGATTGTCGCCGTTGTCGTCCATTGCCATGGTCGTGGCCTCCTTGGTGGTGTCTTCGATCCTTGGTCGGCTATGCGCGGGCCTTCTAGAGTCCGATGGACAGGAGGATGACGTGCGCGGCCTCGAACAGCGCGCCCGCGGCCAGCATGACGGCAAGGACGTGATGCAGGTAATAGAGGGCGACGCAGATCCGCGCGCGGAACCGATGCCCGTTGGCGGCCTCGCTGACGCCGGTCTCGATGTACAGGCGCGCGCAGCCGAGGCAGAGCCTTGGGGCCGTCGCGCAGACGGCGAGCAGAAGAATATGGTCGGTCGGTGTCACATTCCTTCGCCTATGCGGGGATCGATCCGCCGCCATGGGCCGTACGCGTCGATAAGACTGGCGGGGGCGACGGCGAGTCTGTGCGCGCCGTTCCGGTCGACGAGCCATGTCTCGAACGGGCAGTCCCCGTTGGAGTACAGTCCCCATGCCATGCCCTTCGGGGCGGGGACCGTCTCGGCGACGCCGAGGATGAGCTCGGTGCGTCCGTGGGGCGCGGCCAGATAGAGGCGGCCCATGCGGTTGCGCCAAAGGCTTTGCGCCCTGTTCGGCTCGAGCAGTCGTCCGGCCACCCTGCGTCTCGCGTATCTGATCGTCCTGCGTTCCATGGCCGGCCTCATGCGTCCCCAATCAGAGAAGCCAGTCGTCGTGGTGTCCGGCGTGGAGGAACACGATGCCGCCTTGGTCGTCGCGCGTGTACAGGAGGGTGGGCGCCCCTTTGCCCGCGCCGATGCGGCTGCGCCAGATGGGATGGCCCCATTCCCCGAGCCTTGGGCCGGCGCCGCCGCGGCCGTTGTCCAACATATGCAGGTCGCGGGCCTTGCTGTCCGCGTCGAGTCCGGTGAGCGCCTCCATCATGGCCTTGGCGAGCGCCTTCGCGCCGACCATGGGCGGCAGGGGGAGCAGGCCGTCCGCGTACGACCACCGGTCGGGCAGCGGCTTGGAGTCCTTCTCTCCGGCGGGGACGCGTTCGGCCCAGACGGCGCGGACGAGCAGGTCGTAGAGGCGGGGGTCGTCGTCGGCGAACATGCCCTCGTAGTCGGGCGCCTTCGGGGCTCCGGCGCATGCCTCCAGCGCGTCGACGCGGGCCTGCAGTCCGACGGCGCGGGCGTGCCAGTCGACGGGCTTCGCCTTGGCGGGCGCGTGCCATGAGGCCCAGCCGGCGATGGAGTCCACCATGTCGAAGCCGGGCTTGATCCAGTAGGAGGTGCCGGTGGCGCGCCATGCGCGCACGGTGCCGTTCCATATGCCGAGGCCGCGGGGCCTGGCGATGGAGTTGAAGCCATCCTCGCCGCCGCCGTCGAGCACGACCACGTCGACCCCGTCGCCGGCCCTGTCGGCGATGAGCGCGGGGTTGACGGTGGGGCGGCCGGTCCTTAGGGAGCATGACATGAGGACGACGGGGCGTCTTCGCCGCCTGCCGATCGCGTCCGACGCGAGCTTGCGTCCCTGGTCGTAGTCGGAGACGGTGCGGTACGCGCATTCGGCCCCAAGGTCGGAGTCGTCCCCCGCGCCACGCTTCCGGTCGAATTGTCCGCCGTCGGGTCTGCCCGCGGCCTTGTGGCCGTTGCCTTTGGAATCCATGCTCATATCCATCCGCTATGCGTCCCGGCATAGCGATGCCGCATGAGCATCACCGACATCGCGGCAACCGGCTGGACCGCATTCTGGAACAACATCTGCTCGGCGGGCACACTGGGCATCGTCATTGCCATGGTCGTCGTCTGCCTGCTTCTGGGCTTCGCGTTCGGACGCACCATGGGCGCGTTCAACTTCGCCCTGCGCGCCGTGTCCGCCATCGTCGGCGTCGTGCTGGTCATCGGCTTCCTTGGCGTGCTGGGCATCAGCATGAGCATGCTGAACCCGCTGATCAACTGGCTCCTCGAGATCGTGCACGCGCCCGTCTACCTGCCGGAGGCGTGACATGGCGGGCAAGGGAGGCAAGGGAGGCCCCTGGCGCGAGTTCCTTGACGGCATGGTCGTCTGGATCCTGGTCTGCGTCTGCATCGTCGTGCTGGTGTCGTCCGGCGCGTGGAACGTCATCTCCGACAAGGTCGGCATCGGACACGCGGCGTCCACGAGCGACCTGACGAAGGCGCCCGACGAGGCGCAAAGGCGCGCGGACGCGAAGTCCATCACCGACCTGCTCGCCGGACTCGCCGGCCATAAGGATACGACGCCGAAGACGGACGCCGGAACGACGACGGCGCCGAAGACCGACACGGGGTCCAATGCCGCGCCCAAGACGGACACGAAGACCGCGGCCGGCTCCTGGGGCTCCGACCCCGCCGTCTGGCAGGCCGGGCTCGACGCGACGAACACGATAGCCACGGCGAAGGCGCGGCCGGGCGGCTATGACAGGGGGAGGTACTTCGGCGGCTGGGCCTCCAACGGGTGCGGGTCCGCGACCACACGCGACACCATCCTCGCCCGCGACCTGAAGGGCGCCGTCAAAAACCCCAGGTGCCAGGTCACGTCGGGCACGCTGTCCGACCCGTACACGGGGCGGACCATCCGGTTCAGGCGCGGCCGGAACACCAGCTCGGCCGTGCAGATCGACCATGTGGTCGCCCTGCTCGACGCGTGGGAGTCCGGCGCCCGCGACTGGGACCAGGCCAAGCGCGTCCAATACGCGAACTCACCGGACGTGCTGCTCGCCTCCGACGGACCGGCGAACATGGCGAAAGGCTCCGGGCTCGACGTCAACGGCACGGCCCTGTACCGCCCGCAGGACTCGGGCGCGCCCGACGTCTGGATGCCCGACAACAAGGCGTACCGGTGCGACTACATGGCCAAGCGCGCGACGATCAAGTCGAAGTGGGGGCTGACGATGACGCCCCGCGAGAAGCAGCAGACCGTGTCCGTGCTCTCGCAGTGCGTGGCCGGAACCTACGGCAAGTGAGCCTTTGACAGGGAGGGCGTTCCCCTCCCTGTCTCAATGCCTTACGCGCACGACGGGCAACGGCCTGATGTTAGATGCATGCCACAGAACCAGCGATGGCATCCGGCGCAATACATGCCGCAATCGTCGCAGGCGGCCTCGCCACAGTACGCGCACCGGCTGTTGCAGTTCCCGCAGACCGTCCGATGGCATTGCGCGCACTCGGAGCCGCCATCCTCCAGCGGGGCGCTGCAACGCTCGCAGGCGGAGCCCATGTATCCGCGCACCAGCTCCGACGGGTCGGTGCGGACCAGGTCCTCCAACTCCGGGTCGGCGTGGATAAGATCGCCGTTGCGGGCCACCGCGTGCGCCCGGTACTGTTCGTCCGACGCGAAGAGCATGGCGCGCAGTGTTTTTTGGTCGTTGGTGCGGGTGAATCCCGACTCGGGGATGGGTGTCGTCAACGCCGACCGCTGGGCTTCGGTCAGGTGCGGGTTCTCCAACAGCCGGTCACGGCTCGCCCACGGCTTGCGTTGACGGAACAGCCGGTCGGACACGGCCCGCTCGTAGCAGAGCTCGTCGGCGATGTCCGGGTCGTCGGTGACGGCTTCGGCCAGCCGGTCGGACGCGTCCGGGTCGTCGGCGCGCCAATAATGGATCATGCCGGTCAGCGCGCCCGAGCCGATGTCCGGCACGGCGGCCATCAGCTCCTCGGCATGGGCGTCGCACCAGTCGGGGTCGTCGAGAGTGCGGGCCTCGAGCGCCCCCGCCCCGTCCGACATGAAGAAGCGCACGCCCGGGTCGAGCGAGTCCAGGTACCTGGCCACGGCGATGGAGTCCTCTTCGTCGAGGTCCACGGGGACGGCGCCGACGTCCAGATCGTCGTCCGAGCCCTGGCCTGTTTTCCTGTCGAATTGTCCGCCGTCGGGTCTGCCCGCGGCCTTATGATTGTTGCCTTTCGCATCCGTCGCCATGATCCCGGCCTCCTTGTCCGTTTCGGGGAGGCTATGCGGGATGTTCCGAGAGAGCGGAGGACCAGACCTCCAAAACAATTCCGAAAACGCCGAAAAACAATTACCAATCAATTTCGGGCCGGAGACGGCTTCAATGCCCTGATGACGGGCAATAAGAGAGGATGCCGAATTGTCCCCTCTCTTGACTCTGGAGGACATCTTCACACTTCCATCACATTATGCGTTCCGTATGCACTTCATATGCAGCCGTATGCACCAATTATGCACTTTTTCGGTTCGAGCAAAAAGCCAATGAAAAGTAGGGCTGAGCGGACATCAGAGAAGCCGTATGCACTTTATGCACCTCTTTTCGGAGTTGGAGCTTTTTCAGGGCTTTTCCTTTAAGGGCAACTGCATACGGTGCATAAAAGCGCATACGCCCGACGATGAAATCCAGCCTCAGCCCTACTGCCCGTAGGCATTGAGGCGAATTCTGCCCGTCAAAACCAAAAGTGCATACGGATTTTCGCCGATTTCGGACGAAAATGCCTGTCCGTGGAATTGTTTTGCCTTTGCCTGTTTTTGGCTCCGGCTGACGCGCAAGGCGTCTTCTGCCCCTGTACGCCATTCTTTGGCCTCTCTGACGGGCTTTCATCCTTTCAGGCAATGGTTGTGTTGGCACTTGATTGGAGCTGTGCCACAGGGGCCGCCAAGGATTCGATTCCCAGACGGTGGCGGCGACTGAAATTAAAAACGGTCTGGAGACGTAATTGTTTTTGTCCGGTTTCGCGCCGTCCGTGGCGCGGATGCGCTCGATGGGCCATTCGGGGATGCCTTCGACATTCGATGCCCACTGCCCGTCCTCCGCGGTTCAATGGTCTACAAACAATCATCGGCCCCCTATTGCCGATCGGAATCCCCCTTTGAAGATGGAGTCGGGCAGTGGACAATCCAAGCCCTTCTTCACATTTCCATCACATTATGCGTTCCGTATGCACTTCATATGCAGCCGTATGCAGTCCGTATGCACTTTTTTGACTCAAGCAAAAAGCCAATGAAGAGTAGTGCTGAGCGAACATCAAAGAAGCCGTATGCACTTTATGCACCTCTTTTGGGAGTTGGAGTCTTTTTGCCCCTTTTCCTTTTAAGGGAACTGCATACGGTGCATACGGCTACATACGGCTTCAGCCTAAATCGGGCCTTAGCCCTACTGCCTGTAGGCATTGAGGCTCTTCCTGCCTGCGAAAATCAAAAGTGCATACGGCGGTGCATACGGATTTCTGGCCAAAAAGCCCCTATCGGCCCCCTATCGGGAAACGGCCGGCGGAATCGTCGGACGACGCATAGCCCCCGCGTCGGCGCGGACGCATGGAGCCCGCGTTTTTAGGACACGTAAGAAGAAGGCCATCATGGCGCAAGGCCGCGGGCAGGCCCGACGGCGGGCAATTCGACAGGAAGGTAGGCCAGGGCTCGAACGATGACCTTGTCCCGCCGGAGCCGTCGCCGGACGAGGCAAGCGGCTCCTACCTGGACTGGCTGGGCCGCATGGTCTAAACGGACGCGTCTCACGTTGGGACAGTCAACTACCGCGACGCTCGTCGTCGCGGTAGTTGACATCATGACGCTTGCCGGACTGCTCGGGGACGCATGCGCGGCATAACGATAAGGAGCCGATCATGGAAGACAGTGTTTTGTTCAGAAGATTCGCGGACGCCCTTGCCGGCAGGACGATACCACAGGACGCGGCAAGGGAGCTTGCCGTCCGCATGGAGGAGGACTTGGGTGTGCGCGACGGCGTGCTGCTGATGTCCGCCTATGGCATGGACGCCGGCAAGGCGTGGCGATTCAGCGCCGACCCGAAGGCGCATGAAAAGGAGGTCGTGGCCCTTATGGCGCCCGCGTTCGACGCGCCCAAGCCGCCCGTGCCCGCCCGTCACATCGAAGCCGCATGCGCGGCGCTCGCCACCATCGCGGCGTCCGCGCCGGACGCTTCGCAGGCGCTTGCTATCGCCGCGTACACGCTGTGGTTCGTCGGACGGGACCTTCTGGCGGGTAGTCTGATGCGGGCCGCATTAGACCGCGACGAGGATAATTCGCTCGCCGCCATGGTGGAGGACGCCATCGAACGCGGTATCCACCCCGCATGCGTCAAAGGCTAGTTTTCCCGCCGCAGACGCTCCGAGATCTCGGTCGCCCATGGCGGCGGCGCGGCAAAGGGGCCGGGGCGTCAGCGGGCCGGCGCCCACGATGGCGACGGCGAATCGCGTAATAAAAATACAAGAAAGGACAAAGAAAATAACCACCGCAATCGACATCAACACCGGAAGACATATTTTCGTCAAGCTAGTCGCCATCCATGAGAGGGGACGGTCCGATATCCTCCGCATTGCCGACGCCATCACCGGCAAAGGCATATGGTTGGAGTCTGGTCAATGGTGTGCCGACGCCATCACCGGCAAAGGCGCATGGATGAAGTCCGGCTACCAATGGTGTATCGACATGGAAGACAATGACTTCGATTACGTTGCCGAACGGGTGGAATGCGTGTACTGCACAGACGAAAAAGAATGGGAAGCCTCAGCAAACGCAAAGCTCGCAGAATACGGTCTTAAGCTCGGCAAATTCGACGAAGAAGCAGGGGACCGGTGGGAGCTGGTAGATGGAGATTAGCGCAGCCAGTCTTGAAAAAAATGATCATGCCGCCTTCTATATATCCGAAAACGAGTAGAGAAACTTGACTTCCTCTCCCGCCTGAAGGCGGGGGATTCCTACCCTGCCAGCCTAATGGGGCATCGCAGTTCGATGGGTTCCCGCTTCACAGGCGATCGCGTCGCGGCCGGCCTGGGCCAGCCTCCGTCTCACATCGCCTCCACGGGCGTTTAACGACTCCGCGAGTCCCGCGGCGTCCAGAATATTCAATGCGGCATTCCAGTCGCGGTCGAGGAACGCGCCGCAATTCGGGCACTCCCACTCACGCACGTTGAGCGGCTTCGGGCCGTCCCTGTGTCCGCATTGCGAGCAGACCTGGCTGCTCGGGCACCACCGGTCGATGTGGATGGCCTTGCGCCCCCATTGGGCGCAGAGCACGTCGACCCTGTTGGTGAACGTCGACCATGCGGCGTCGGCCACGCTTTTGCCCATCCGGGTGCGCACGAGCCCTTTGACGCACAACGTCTCCATGGCGACGGCTTGGTTCTCGCCCGCCACCCTGGAGGCCAGCTTGTACGCCAGGTCCCTGCGTTGTGCCCCGATACGGGCGTACAGACGCGCCTTCGCCGCTCTGGTCTTCGAATAGTTGTTCGAGCCGCGTTGGCGGCGGCCCAATTCCTTGTCAAGTCTTCTGAGTTTGCGTTCGGCCTTGCGCAGCGCCTTCAACGGGGCGATTTTCTCGCGCGTGCCGTCCGAGTAGACGATGGACGCCAACGATTCGAGGCCCATGTCGATGCCGCAGGCGTTATGTCGAGGCTTCGGCGGGGCCTTCGGCTCGGCCCTGACGACGAAGCCGGCCTCGTAGGTCCCGTCAGCATGCCGCATCATCGTCACACTTGACGGCCCGGAGGGCAGATCCCTCGACCAGCGGAGCTTCAGTTCGCCATCGATCTTCGGCAGTCTCAGGAACATCCATCTGGCATTATGCTCATGGCGGACATGGAAATGCGCCGACGTGGTGAACGTGGCGGACCGCTCGCCGCAGTGGCGGCTCTTATAGCGCGGATAGCCCGCCTTGTGGGCGTAGGCGCGGGAATAGGCCGTCTCCGCATGGCGCAACGCCTGCGCCATCGGCCCCGACGACACCGACACGAGCCACCCGTTCTCCGGCTCCCTCTTGAACTCGGTGAAGCGTCGCGACAATTCCGCATACGAGGGCAATGGCAGATGGAGCCACCACGCCACCTTGCGCTGGTCCAGATACCAGTTCCACGCGTATCTGCATGCGCCGAACAGGCGCGACAGGGCCTCGCGTTGGCCCCTCGTGGGGTACGCGCGGTAGTTGTAGCGCCTGATGGTCTCCATACTCGGCTCCATGCGTCCCGAAGCCTCGGACTCTGACTATCCCCGCCCTGAAGGACGGGGCACCTTTTGTTTCAGATGGTGGCGGCATAGCCGCCCGCCGATGAGACATTTCAAGAACAACGGCGGCGCATGGCGCGCCGCCTGCCGCATTCTGTCTGGCCTGTGCGCCCTTGCCGCCATGTTCCTCGGCTCCTTCCTCGCCTACCGCGCATGGGGCTCCGGGCTTGACGTGTCGTATGCCAGCCACAGGGAGGAGAAGGCCACGCACACCGTCATCCGCAAGGCCACGCCCGGCCGTGTGGCCGCCATGCGCCACACCGACCCGCCCGCCGAGACGAAGCCGGGAGACGACGAGCTGTTCGCCTACATTAGGGTCCCCTCCTGGAGCAGGCAGTACCGCCTGCCCGTCTGGGAGGGCACCGCCAGGACCGTGCTCGACAAGATGGGCGCCGGCCACTACGAGTCCACCGCACTGCCCGGCCAGGTCGGCAACAGCTCGTACGCCGGCCACAACACGTACGCAGACATGGCCGACATCCGGTTGCTCAAGTCCGGGGATGTCGTCTACATCGAAACCAGCTCCTACTGGTACCGCTACAGAATCAACTCGAATCCCGAAATCGTCGACCAGACGCGCACCGACGTCATCGACCCGGACGCGGCCGGCGTGGAGCGCGGGCTGACCCTGCAGACCTGCTGGCCGATCATGACGGGCGGCAACGTCACCCACCGCATGATCGTCCACGGCGGGCTCGACGGCTGGGCGCCCAAGGCGGACGGCGTGCCGGAGGAGTACGCGGAGACGACGGAGACGGCCGTCGACAAGGCGGGGCGGAAGGTCTCGACCGTGTCCGAACGGCTCGATATGCCCGTCACCGGCGTGCTCGGCTTCTCCTGCCTGGCCTGCTGGATCCTCGTCTCCGGCGTCGGCTGGCTGTTCTCCCGCCGCCGCATGGTCTCCTACTGGCATAGGGACATCGGCGGCCCCATGACCTGGCTGTGGCGTCTCAACGCCGGCCTGTTCCCGTCCCACACGGTCGTCTTCACCGTCACCAGGCTCGTGCCGTACGCGCTCATGTGGGCGGCCCTCATCCTGCTCTCATGGCGCTACGCCTGCCCGCCGCTCGCCGCGTCCGGCCTGCTGGACTAAAGGACGCATGGGGCAGCCGACAGACGGAAAGGAAAAGGACATGGACCTATACATCGACGGCGAAAGAATCGAGACGCCGAAATTGACGAAATTGGAGAAGAAGCTCGCCCTGCGGCTTTCCGAGGCGTCCTTCGGCTCGCTGGAGAACGACGACTTCGCCTCCGTCCGGAGCGACGGATGGTGCGGCGAGGGTGGATTCGAGCGCGTGGAGCTCATCGAATGGCCGGACAGGCACCAGCTGGGCGCGCTGCTGAAATCGTTGCAGGCGAAGAGGCTCATCGTGCTGTCCGAGGGCGAGCTGGATTGGAGACCGTCCATGGAAGTCTGGTTCGATTGCGAGGCCCTCAGAGGCCTTGCCTGCGCATAGGAGGTCGTCATGGCCGAGAAAAGGAACGGGCGCCACGCCCGCCAACGCAAAGGGCCGCGCCGCGCGGCCGTCATCCTGATGGCCGTCGCCGCAGTCCTCGCCGTGGCCGCCATCGCATGGTATCTGTCCATGGCCGCCGGGCTCATTCCGACCGCCGGCGTCGTCGAACTGTAGGGAGGAATTATGGCTGTTAGAGTCGAATTGGAGGGCCGTCTGGGCTCCGAGCCGTCCGTCCGTGAAGTGAACGGACGCGATTTTGTAGAACTGTCCGTCGCCGTGTCTCAGGGCTACTGGTCCAAGGCGGAGGACAAGTGGGTGGATCAGGGCACCATCTGGTACCGCGTCCACCCGACGTCCCGCAGGGCGGGAGAGGAGGCGCGCCTGCTCCACAAGGGCGACGCCGTCGTCGTCGCGGGCACCCAGAGCGTCGAGGAATTCACACGCAGGGACGGCACCAGCGGCTACGCCATCAAGGTGAACGCGGACGCCATCTACGTGAGCCGCATTCCAAAAAAGGCGGACGTCTAGCGCGTCCGACATGCGCAAAGGCTCCCTCGCCGGCCATGGCCGGCGAGGGGGCCTTTGGACTTCGGAGCCCGGGATTACCGGGCGCCCATCATGCGGCCGATGACGCGCGCGGCATGTTCCGTGCTCAGCGGGGCCGAGCGGCGGCCTGCCGCGTCCAAGAGCCGCCAGCCGCCGCGGACGCGCTCAACCCCGACATGCACGTCGGCGCCCGAGCGAAGGACGACCCCATGCGGGCCTGAGTAGGCGACGATGGCGCGGTCCGCGTCCACGATGGGGCCGACCAGACGGCACAGCTGCCGGCCCTCGGCTCCGGTTCAGGCGGCGAGCAGCACGCGGTTCGCGGGCGCCGACATCAAGGCCGAGTCCCGGGCCTCCGTGTCCGGGTCCGTGCGGCAGAGGCGCCGCAGGGCGTCATCCGTCTCGATGAGGTCCAAATGGTCTGCGATCCATTTCCGCCGGACAGCCGGGTCGGCGGCCATCGGACCGTCGGAGCCCAATGCGGCCCTCTGGGCGTCGGTGATCCATGGATTGCCCGCCACCGCGCCGTCCGTGCCGCGGAGCCGAAACACGGCGTCATCCATGGCCCGATGGCGTAGCATCCAGGCACGGACGCCCAGCGCGTCCGTCTTGCGCCATATGGCGGCGGTCAGGGCCGCGTCGCCGGGGCGCAGGCGCATCGCCTCGGAGGCAAGCCTGGAGCCCGCGGGCATGGCCCTGACCGCCGCCCACACGTCGTCCTCGTCCAGCGCGGGCGGCTTGGCGGAGCCCCGTCCGCGGACGTCCCGGATTTCGAAGTTCCGCACCTGGACCTCGATGTCGTCGTCGGTCGCCTCCAAGCCGGGCGCGAATTCGCCGCCGTCGGGGCGGCCCGCCGGCCGGCGTCTCATCGTCCGTCCGGGGCGAGCCTGGCGGCCGTGTCCCGAATGGCGGCCTCGGCGGCGGCCTTGGTCGAGCCGTACTCCGCGATGGTGTAGTGGCCGACGCCGTCGACCGTCACATCGCCCTGCACGCCGAACGAGACGCGCGCGTCGCGGCCGCCGGAGTGGAGGATGACGCCGCCGTCGGGCGAGGCGTCCATGCCGACGTCGGGCCGGGCGCGCAGGAAGTCCTTCAGCGGGCCGTAGGTGAAGGCTCTGATGTCGGCCGCCGTGGAGGACAGCGAGAGCGGATCCTCCTTCTTGAGCCGTCCGTCGGCGAGGGAGCGGACGGGGTCGCAACCGTAGCCGCAGTCGTCCACCCAGTCGAGCTCCATCTCCGTCTCGTACGCGCCGTCGTTCACGTCCATGTTCCACAGCGGCGAGTCGGCGGACAGCGACTCCAGCGCGTCCGGGTTGTTCCATGCCTTCAGAAGCCGGGCGTCGTAGTCGTCGTCGCCGCCGGGGGAGTTCTCCCATGCCTCGTAGCGGGCGCGGTCCAGACGGGTGGGCAGGCGGCGGCGGTAGTCGTCAATGGTGATGAAGTCGCCGTACTCGCCGACCTGCATGACGGTGTCGTAGGGCAGGACGCGCCGTTCGGAGACGGCCCTCGCGCCCTCGGCCGCCATGTCGGCCCGGAGGTCGGACATCATGCCCTCGACCCCGTCCATGGTCGGATGGGCGTCGGGGCCGCCGGTGGCGCCGCCCTCCACCGGCCTGTTCCGCACCGCGTCGATGATGCGCCTGCGGGCCTCGTGGTCCAGCGACGGCATGGCCCGGGACAGGCGCTCGTCCATCGCGTCGAAGTCCAGATCATCGTCCGAGCCCTGGCCCGCCTTTTTGTCGAATTGTCCGCCGTCGGGGCGTCCCGCCGCCTTGTGGTTGTTGCCTTTCGCATCCATTGCCATGATCCGGCCTCCTTGTCTGTGTTTCAAGGAGGCTATGCCCGGGCCGTCCGGGGGGAGGCGGAAGGACTCGGGCCGCCGAAACAATTCCGAAAACGGCTGAAAACAATTGACAATCAATTTCGGGCCGGAACCGGCTTCAATGCCCTGATGGCGGGCAATGGAGAAGAGGATGGAATTGTCCTCCGATGGCGGAGGTAAGGACATCTTCACACTTCCATCACATTATGCGTTCCGTATGCACTTCGTATGCAGCCGTATGCAGTCCGTATGCACTTTTTCGGCTCAAGAAAAAAGCCAATGAAGAGTAGGGCTGAGCGAACATCAGAGAAGCCGTATGCACTTTATGCACCTCTTTTCGGAGTTGGACCTTTTTCAGGGCTTTTCCTTTAAGGGCAACTGCATACGGTACATAAAAGCGTATACGGCAATGACGCCAATCCGGCCTTAGCCCTACCGCCTGTAGGCATTGAGACGTTTTCTGCCCGTCAAAATCAAAAGTGCATACGGATTTTCGCCGATTTTCGTAGAAAACACCCGCCTGTGGAATTGATTCGCCTTTGCCTGCCGTCATCATTGGCGGACGCGCCAGCCGCCTTTTGCCCCTGTACGCCATCTTTGGCCCCTCTGACGGGCTTTCGTCCTTTCAGGCAATGGTTTGTTGGCACTTGATTCACATCGCGCCACAGGGGTCGTCAAGGATTCGATTTCCAAGCGACGCCAGCCGATGGAATAAAAAACGGCCCGGAAACGTAATTGTTTTCCGTGCGGCCCCGCCGTCCATGGCGTAACGAGCCGCATCGGACGGACACCCCGGCCTGGACGCATAGCACCTTTCCGAGAGGCCACGGGCAGTCCGCGGCCGTTCCGAGGAAAGGAGAGACTCAATGGTCTCCCATATCAATGTCAAGCGTCTGGCCGCGATGTGCGCGGCGGCGGCGAGCCTGTCCACGTTCGGCCTGGCCGGTTCGGCCATGGCAGTGGAAACACCCACCACCGCCGACACCGGCACCGCGTCCATCACGCTGAACGCCGCCCAAGGCAACACTTTGGCCGACCACACGTTCGGCTTCTACCGACTCGGCTCCTACGGCGACATCACCGCGAAAGGCGACACGGACGTGAAGTCTTTGACCGTGAACAAGCTCGACGACGCGTCCGACAAGTGGATCGCCGCCGCCAACGGCAAGGCCGGCATCGCCGACCTGCAGGGCTTCGACGCGGCCGGCGACCTGGCCCACGTCGGCAAGGACGGCGAACCCACCGGCGCCGTGCAGGGCCAGCTGCGCGAGGCCGCCAAGCAGCTCGCCGCATCCGCGTCCGCAAGCAAAATCGCGGCTGTGAAATCCGTGGCCGGCACGGGCACCACCATGACCGTGTCCGATCTGCCGAACGGCCTGTATCTGATCGTCGACTCCGACGGCGTGCCGATGATCGTCGGCACCCCGGTCCAGGGCACCAAGACCCTGAACGGCGTGACCCTCGGCACCCTGACCGTGAAGTCCAAGACCACCACGATCGACAAGAAGGTGTCCCGCGACCGTCTGAACAAGGGCACGTTCATCGACTCGAAGGCCGGCGGCACGGAGGATTCCGCCTCGTTCACCGTGGGCGAGACCGTGGACTTCAAGTACGTGTTCACCCTGTCGAACATGCAGGCCGCCACCCAGACCGTCGTCAAGGACACCATGAACGGCCTGACACTCGCCGGCGACCCCGCGTTCTCCATCGACGGCAAGACCGTGACCCCATCCGTCGCCAAGGGCGAGAACGGCGACGGGTTCACCGCCACGTTCGACCAGGCGTTCATCGAGGCCAACAGCGCCAAGCAGGTGACCGTCACCTACAAGGCTACCGTGGCCAACGCGAAGCGCGCCGCCCAGGCGTCCAACACCGCGGCCATCTCGACCACGTTCTACGACGGCACGGCCGCCTCCAAGACCACCGTCGACTCGAACGACACCGCCACCGTGAGCGCCTACGACGTGAACATCAAAAAGACCAACTGGGACGGCAAGCAGGCATTGCAGGGCGCCGGCTTCAAGATCCAGAACAAGGACACCGGCAAGTGGATGAAGCAGGGTCCCAAGACCGGCTCCTGGACCTACGTCGACACGCAGGGCGAAGCCTCGCAGTTCACGACCGGCGCTAACGGCCAATTGAACATCGCGGGCCTCGGCGCGGGCAACTACCACGTCGTCGAATCCAAGGTCCCCGACAGCATGACCAGCCTCGTGACCGTCGCGTTCGACATGAACATCACCGACGGCGGCAAGGTGTCCACCAGCGCCGACGCAAACAAGCTCATCACCGGCCAGCCCACCAACGACAACAAGTGGACCATCACCGTGAAGAACATCGACGCCCTGACCGAACTACCGCAGACCGGCGGCCTGCTCGGCAACACCATGATCGGCGTGATCGTCATCGCCATGGCCGGCGGCGTCGCGTACCTGACCGTGCAGTCCAAGAAGCGTCGCGAGGCGCACGCGCTCTGACACGGGACGCATGACGTCCGGCAGGATTGATACGGACGAAGGGAGGCCCTCCATGACCAAGACGGACACGGAGGGCCTCCCCTCGTTCTGGGAGGCCGTGTCGGGCGGTCGGGCGGAGGCGCGCCGCAGGCGGCTGGAACGCCGCGACCGGCTCGTGGCGCGGGCGTACGTGCTGCTCGCCGCGCTCCTGGTGGCCGTCGGGCTCACGCTCGTCTGCACGCCGCCGCTGAACCAGTGGCTGAACGACGGGCGGCTGACGGCCTCCGCCCAGGCCGCGCAGGCCGAGGCGGCCGTCAGGACGGATTCGGACACGGCGCTCAGGGCGGCGGAGGCGTACAACCGGCGGCTCGCGGCCCAGCAGGTGCAGATCGGCGAGGTCGTCCGCGCTGACGGCTCGCGCGACGCGGACTTCCATGACGACGCGGAGTACCAGAACCTGCTCCGGGCGGACGCCACGGGGACCATGGGCGTGCTGTCGGTCCCCGCGATCGGCGTGGAGCTGCCGATACGCCACGGCACCGGCGCGGACGTGCTGGACGACGGGTTGGGGCATGTGCACGGCACGTCGCTGCCCGTGGGAGGCAAGTCCACCCGCACCGTCATCAGCGGACACACGAACATGGAGGGCAGGACCCTGTTCACCCGGCTCGACGAGCTCAAACGCGGGCAGACGTTTACGGTCTCGACATACGGCCGTGTCCTGCATTACCGGATCGTGGACATCCGCGTGACCAGCCCGTCGGACACGGAGGCGCTCAGGATTCGTCCGGGCCGCGACCTGGCCACGCTGCTGACATGCACGGACACGGGCAACACACGCCGCCTGCTCGTCACCGGGGAGCGGTACGCGCCCGCGGCGGGCGAGGCCGCGCAGACGGACATGCGGGCCGCGCGCGACGGCGCGCTGGCGTGCGGCG